>JAEAMF010001266.1_pt1 | contig 19728 bp, 23 predicted proteins | sample 8958721 | NCBI WGS metagenome assembly JAEAMF01 (sample SAMN16933255, study PRJNA681124) | bioreactor sludge metagenome | isolation source: anaerobic bioreactor treating anionic surfactant - SDBS | place: India: Bengaluru | collected 2019-02-28
ATCATCGATGATTGTCATATATTTCTCCATGTTTTATTAATCTAATTTATTGTATTAAATATTGCAGGAAATAACAAATAAACAATAAATAAAAAAACCAGAATTTTCTTCTGGTTTTTTAAGATAAAAATTGAGCGATTTTAACTGCAAACCGAGGCCCCGGAAGACATCTCGAAACGGGCAAATCTGGCTATTTTTATATTTTCGCCGGTGACTGAAATGGTTTCGGTAATAAGTTGTTCAACAGTTTTATCGGGATCCTTGATAAATGGTTGTTTAAGAAGGCAGATTTCTGAATAATATTTACTCATCTTTCCTTCGACAATTTTTTCGATGATATTGGCCGGTTTTCCTTCGTTGGCCAGTTGTTCTTGATAGATTTCTTTTTCCTTGGCGATCAATTCAGCCGGGACTTGCTCGGAATTGATATAGAGCGGATTGGCGGCGGCGATGTGCAAAGCAATTTCATGAACCAGTTCTTTGAATTTATCATTTTTTGCGACAAAATCTGTTTCACAATGAACTTCCAATAAAACACCGACACGACCTTCACCATGAATATATGTTTCAATACGACCTTGATTGGTAGCTCTTTCTGCTTTTTTGGCGGCTTTGGCAGCGCCTTTTTTGCGTAGCAATTCGGCAGCTTTGTTTAAATCACCTTGGGTCTCCTCTAAAGCTTTTTTGCATTCCATCAAACCGCAGCCGGTTTGTTGACGTAGTTCGTTGACTAAATTTGCTTCGATATTCATAAAACCTCCGTTTAATTATTTTTTAAAGCGCCAGCATTGGCAGTAATGGTTTTGATAAGTAAATCAATTGATTTGTAACTATCATCGTTGGCCGGGATAGGATAATCAATCAAATCCGGATCAGCATTGGTATCCATGATAGCAATGACCGGAATTTTTTTACGAACGGCTTCAGCCACGGCGGTTTTTTCATGGTGAGAATCAACCACAAAAACAGCGTCAGGCAAACGATTGAGATTTTGAACACCTTCATACATGCTAAGGAGATTTTTTTGTTCTTCTTTGAAGTCTAATATTTCTTTTTTGGTATATTTCATAAGAAACTCATTGTTGGTCAAATCCTTGCTGAGAGAATTGAGACGATTGATATTGCGAGAGACTACTTTGTAGTTGGTGAGTAAACCGCCGATCCAGCGATTGGTAATATAGGGCATATCGATACTTTGCGCATAGGATTTGATAATTTGCCAGGCTTGTTTTTTGGTACCAACAAATAGTACTTTACCATTTTTGGCTTTAACATCTGACAAAAAATTACAAGCTTTTTGCAAACATTCATGAGTCTTGATCAGATCAATAATGTGGATACCATTTTTCTTTTGATAGATATACGCTTTCATTTTGGGGTTCCAGCGAGTAGCTTGATGACCAAAATGTACTCCAGCTTCCAATAATTCGTTGACCGAAGGTAAGACGATTTGACTTTTCTTTTCCATAATTTTATCCTTTTTAACTTCTACTTTTGGATATTTACCTGCTTTAGATTATAAGCAAGAAGGATAGACCAAAAGTATGCTTAATAAATATGTATTTATATGTTATCAGAATATTGTCAAGATGCCAAGTAAGCCCAGACTATTTCTGATAGAGCATGATTTTGGTTTTATCGCCCAAGTTAATTGTTTCTTGGTATTTATAGGGTTGATGATCGGTAAAATAAAAAGACATCGAAATAATTTTGGCTTGAGGGTTTATATGGTTAAACAACCAGGTTTCAATTTTTTTTAAGACGTTGGGGAGAAGGTAAACGTAGATATAATCAGCTTGATCTAGATACTTTTCAACATTATTAAAATCACCCAAAATGATTTTAATATTTTCGTTTTCTCCGCTTAGATATACTTTCAATCGGGAATATAAATAAAAATAAAGGGAACGCTCAACGCCAATTCCCTTGGCGTGATATTTTTTGGCGGCCAAAATCAGACTACTGGCATCACCACAGCCCAAATCAATTATTGTATTGCCAGGTTTGAGACCGGCAAAATCGAAGGCATCAATCAAGGCTCGTTTATTGGTATACACCACCGGAGCACCAAATAATAAAGCAAGCAACAAACTAAGTTGCCAAAGCAAGACCCACAGCAAAACGATCATTAATATAAAAGCAATAGCCAAAACAAAGAAATGAATCATAATTTTATTTTTTTTATTTCATTAAGTAATCGAATAATTTCTGGTGGCCACAATGACATATATGTATTTTTCACGGCAATATATTTTTGGCGGCCAATGATTGGAATATATACATGATCCAACCGGCCGGAAGAGAAATTGGCCAAAAGATGACAAAGCCGCATAATCCAGGAAATATAAAGTAGGATAATAAAATCTTTGCTAGGAAATTTTTGTAATAGTTGACTGGTAAAATTTTTGTTCCAGATTTTTTGTTGCGGATTAATAACGAAAGAGGAATAATCAAAAGCCGGATGAGAGATTTGTACTTTTTCAAAATCAAATAGAACCAAGCTGGATGAACCAGAAAAAGCAAAAGTATCCGGAACAAGATCACTGTGTGTCAAAAATTGACAATTACTGTTCCAAATTTTTTGATACTTATGCAATATTTTGGGAACAGTCTTAGTAATTATTGCCCATTTGGTTGGAATTGATGGAGATAAAAACGAGAACCAATAAATAATATCTGACATGCGTTGACGATGAAACAAGACAGGATCAATTTTCATTTGATGGAGTTCCGTAAGTGAATCGATAATAATCGGGATATATTTTGGGGGAATTTTTTGATTAGAGAAAAATATATCGGGTCTTAGAAAAGATAGTTTGTTATCTATTTTGTGAATAATAAGCCAGGGAGATGACTGAATTCGACTATGAAAATAGGTTGGGGTAATTAATTTTTTGAACTTTGATTGGTTGTTTTGGCGATAAAATACTATTTCATTTTTTAAACCGAATTGTCGTCTGGACTTTAATTTTTGTTGTTTAACGTCAGACAGTTGGAGTTTAAAAAAATATTGCTGAGATGGATCATCTTGTTGATAACAAAAAAAGCGAAGGTTATTTTCGCTATCTTGTTTTGTTTTTTCAACTAGATATATTAGATCAACATCAGTTTGCAGGTGATATCGTTGGAGAATGTTTTGGATTCGGCGAGCGGTGTGGCAAGACATGGAGGTGTGGAATGTTATAAAATGGACCGTGCCGGATTCGAACCGGCGACCTCCTGCTTGCAAAGCAGGCGCTCTACCAACTAAGCTAACGGCCCTTATCGGGGTAATATTTTGAGAAATGCTAGAAAAAAAGTATCATGTGGGTCGGTGCTAACCAGCCAAACATTTGATCCAAGGCTTTATTATGCAAACCAGTAATGTACAATAAACCAATAATCACCGATAAACCACCCAATATACGCAAAAAGGCATATGTGCCGGCCGGGCCAAGATATTTTTCAGCAAAACTAATACGCCCTACCCATTTAACAATAGGATCAGTTTTAATAATCATCAGAAAACCGAGGCCTTCAAACAGGAGAAATACGATAATTTTTTGGAGCATATTTTTGAAAAAAATAATTTGATTATAATTTAGCAAAAAAAATTTAAAAAAGATAGAGACGCAACCAAAAAGTTGCGTCTCCGGAATGATTACTTACTATTCGAGTTTATTGTAATTCAACTTTGGCACCAGCTTCTTCAAGAGTTTTTTTCATTTTTTCTGCATCTTCTTTGGCGACATTTTCTTTAACCGGTTTTGGAGCGCTTTCAACTAAATCTTTTGCTTCCTTCAAACCCAATTCAGGGACAACAGTGCGAACAGCTTTAATGACATTGATTTTGTTGGCGCCGGCATCAGCTAAAACAACTGTGAAAGCTGATTTTTCTTCCACGGGGGCAGCGGCGGCACCGGCACCGGCAGCCATCATGGCCACAGGGGCAGCGGCGGAAACGCCAAATTTGTCTTCCAAAACTTTAACCAATTCACTTAATTCCAAGACGGACATTTTTTCGATTTGTTCAATCATTTTTTTGGTTTCGTCTGACAAGGCAGACATATCAACTTCTTTTTTTGCTTCGTCACTCATAGTTATTCTCCTAAACAAATATTTTGATTAATAAATTTAAGCAGTAGCTTTCTGGTCTTTGATCGCATTTAAAACATTGGCTAGGCCACGGATATTGCCTGCCAAGACATTGACCAAACCCGAGATGGGTGAATTGAGGCTGCCAACCAATTTGGCATACAATTCTTCTTTGGAGGGCATGGTAGCCAAGGCAATAACCTTGTCTTTGGCAATAATTTGGCCATTGTATATTCCGCCAATGATTTCGATTTTATCGACGCTAGTAGCAAATTCGTTGACAATTTTTGGTCCGTTGATTTCATCATCAAAGCTAAAAACAAGATTAACGGCACCAGGAAAAGACATATTTTCCGGTACATCAATATTGTTTTGTTTAAGCATTAATGACATAAGAGTTTTTTTGGGAATAGCATATCGGCAATTGTTTTTGACCAATTTTTTTCGTAATTCAACCATTTGTTCGGCATTGATTCCATTATTGACAGTAAAAACTACCGACTTGCTACGGGAATAATTGTCAGTAATTTTTTGTAATAATTCTTCTTTTTGAATACGTGTTTTGGGCATAATTTTTTAGATATTAGGTGATATAAAATCGACCAAGAAAAAACCTTGTTTCCTATGGAACGAGAAACAAGGCATCATGGTTAGTTTGATAACTTTGATCTTTGTTCCTCGGCAGGCTGGGATTTTATGAATCAAATTGATTCGCCGGCGGTCTTAGGAAAAAAATGTTTATTGTTTACTTTTATATGATAACAAAATAATAATTTTTGTCAAAATTATTTGATTTCGAGGGTATTGAGTTCAGACCAATTTGTCTCATCATAAATTTTGATTTGGCTATCACCGACAATATACAAATTATTATTAATATATATAGCCCGACGAGCACTAATGTCACTGATAGCTTTTATTAAAGTTAACTGGTTATCTTGGTATGAAAAAATATAACCAGCGTTGGAACCAGGCAAAAAGAAGATTTGGTGTTTATCATCCAATAAAAAGGCGTGGTGATTGTTGAGAATATCGGACCAGTAATCTTTGAGAGAGTATTTTGCTATTTCGTTTGGTTTGGCAGGATCAGAAACATCAAAAAGCGATACTTTAACATTACTATCTTCTTTACCGATACCTAAAACTAATTTATCGGAGATGGGATGTAAATAGGAGGAATATCCCGGAATTTTTAATTCTCCGGTTTGGATCGGTTGGTTTGGATCGGATAAATCCAAGACATAAAACGGATCGGTTTCCTTGAAGGTTACAACATAGCCAAGATCAGATAAGAAGCGCACAGAATATATTCTCTCCCCTACTCCCAGATCTTGGATTTGACCGGTTATTTTTAAGTTTTTATCAAGGACATATACATCATTGACTGATTCCAGATTGGAAGAGGAAAAAGGAAATGACCAAAAATTGCGACCGACTGTGGTAGCTATACGTAGATTGTTTTGATATTCATCGAGAGCAAATTGATTGAGTGGTTGGCCAGGTACTTCACCAATAGCGGCAACAGAAAAATCACTTAAGGAAATTTTATTGATTTGAGTGGTAAAAATTGTTCGTTTGTTTTTTTCCAAATAATTTTTAGTTGCATTTTCCAAATCATTTTCCAGTTTTGTCCGTTCGTCACTATCTAAAGTTAAAAAATAGTTACTAACAATAGAACCAAGTTCCACCAGTTTAGCTTGGTCGGATAGGTCATAATTTTGGATTTTTTGGATTTTTTGATAGACAGAAGTGGAAAAAAGATTTTTGTTTTCAGAAATAAAAGCGAAAAATAATTTAACCGGATCGGTAGTTTTTTGATAGGTCAAATAGAGATTCTCGGGTGACATGTAGATTGTTGACAAACTAGCAGAACCCAATAATGAAGTTTGATTAAGAACTGCACCATCCTGGGAATTCAATTTTAAAATTGTATAGACAGAATCGGTGGAAATTTGATCAGTGGGATGATATATATCCGTGCAAGCAATTTTTATTTCTGAATCTTGCCCGGAGAGAAGTGGGATTGGACAATTTGGTAAGGAATACATATTACTCAAGGCAACTACATATAGTTGTTGGTCGTAGACTCTGGCTTGGAATAGTGAACTGTTGTTATCCAAAGTATATTCCCATAGTTTATTGGGCTTAGTGGGATCGGCAATATTGTAGGCGGTAATTTTTTGATTACCACTCAAGATAATCAAAATATCATCGACCAATAATAAGTCGCCATTGGCGTCAATTTGCGATAATTCGGCCAGTTTGTCAGCCGGTAAGGCCTGAATAACTCGAGTTTTGGGTGATTGATAACCAGGATAAAAGCCTTGATCGGTCATAACGTCCTCTCCACGGAAAATGGGGACGTCGTAAAAATAGGAAGATGGAGAAAAGAATATTTCTTGACCGTTAGTTTTTACGATGTCCGGTTCATCAATTCCCGATACCTGAACATTGGTAGAAGAATAACGATCAACCGATGCATCCGAAGAAGATCCAGCGTAAGTTCCTTGAGTAGATTCTGATTTTAACATAGTGGAAGGAGCCAATGCGTCTGAAGCGACATTTAAAGATGATTGAAGGTAAGAAAAATTGGAAATGGAATTATTTGATTGACCGGAAGAATAATATTCTTTAAATTCTGCTTCGTTTTTAAATTTTTTCAGAGAAAGAGATTGATTATTTAGTTTAAAACCGTTTTGATTATTATTGCCGACATTGGCACGATAATAACGAATTAAGAAATAGACACCTACTCCGCCGGCAAGTAGGATAAATAACAAAATGAGAACGAAAATGGTGATAATGGTTTTTTTCATAAGATATGATGAATATTTAAATTTTCCATTGGGAGAGAAGACGGGCAATTTCTTCCAATTTTTGGGTTTTTTCTAAGTGGGTTAGATTGGGTGATATTTGTTCGAGCAGTTTTTTTTCTTGGTCATAATCATCCCAAATTTTTTGGTAATTCGAGCGACGTTTTTGACCATCAAAAATGTTTTGTGCATCTAAAAGTAAACAGACTCGATAGATTCCAGCGGAAATCATTGCCTGCCAACAGGATTGACAACACCAGTAATGACCAAATAAATAAAGAGATTTCCCGGGGGTGGTTTTATCCTCGTCAGACAAATTATTTATTGCTGAGACTTCAGCGTGACTGGTTTGAATACATTCATCTCGACAATATTTATAACCCTTACCACTACTACAATTGTGCTGATAGCGTAGACAAGGTATGATATAGTTTTGTCCGGAATTTGCTCCTTGGGCGATAATTTGTCCTAGGTTATCAACAATTACTGCTCCAGTATTCCACCATGAGCATCCTGATTCTTGGTTGGCAACATCTTTGGCGGCTTGTATATAGAAATTTTGGTAATTTGCATACTTGATTTGAATTTGATCATGAATTTGTCTGGCTTGTTGCTGATCGACTTTTAAGATAAACGACACATCATCGATTGATGGGAAATATGGCATACCGAAATTTTCATAATTTTTATGAGTTACTATTTTTTCGACTGATTGATTTTTGTAGTTTTTTACAAACATAATTTTGTTTTAATTTATTGTTATAATAAATATTTATCTGAGATAAAAATTTAATTAATTAGATATTTATTTTTCAATTTGTTTATTTCACCATTTTTTATAAGGGTAATTTCATCTTTTTTATCGACTTTGGAATTGATATCATCAGCATCAGAACCAGCATATTTGGCTTTATGTATTCCATGCAGGGAAGCTTCAGTTTTAGTTAAAGTTGTAGCAAGTTGTTGAAAAACAACCTGACAGAATCTTTCTCCAGGATAAATACGAATTGGCTGAGTTTCGGTATTATTGATAATGGGGACCATTAGATTACCTTGGTACCAAACATCAATTATTCCGGAAAGATCAACCGATAATCCGCGACGATTGATAGAAGACCGAGGATACAAGACACCCATAATATTTCCTTGATTGATACTGATTTTTTCCAGGGAGACGCCAATCACAAATTCTTTGGGCATCAATTCAAAATATTGGCCATTTTTAAGCTGGACAGTTTCAAATAAATCTTGATTGTTGTGGTTATAGTTTAGAGGATCAACTTTAATTATCTCTCGACCGGCAGCGCTTAGGTGCCAGGTTTTCGGTAGATAGAAGTGAAAACCGAGTCTTAAATCGACAGCATGGGGTTGTAGTTGGAAACGATCCAAACTAGGAGAAAAATTGATTTTTTTTGTTTTTATCAGTTCAATTATTTCTTTTTTGGTCAATACACCCATATTATTTTTTTACTTGATAATGAACTAAAAAAGTTGTTGGAGATAATTGTTTAAGTTCAAGGATTTTTAGCTTAATGTCCTGTGATATGTTTTGAGATAAAGATATTCCCTCACCAAATATTAGACCTTCAACAGTAAGATATATTTCATCAATCAGTTTGGCTTGGAGAAATTGACTGTTGGTATATGATCCTCCACCAAGAATAGCCGAATCATATCCCTTGCTGGATAAAAATTCTACAACCTGTAGGGGCGATAAATTAACAAATTGCAGTTTACCGGGAATTTCAAGTGATGAATATTTTTCCGGATCTTGAGTCAGAATAAGATTAAGACGACCGGGTAAGGGACGACCAATGGTCGAATACGTGGACTCACCCATAATAATAACACGATGTTTTTTGGAAAGAGAAATGAAATGTTTTTTATCCTCTTTACTGGTCCAATCAGCTAAGTGATTAGAGTTCTTGGCGATTTTTCCATCAGCAGTCTGGGCTAGACATAAAATAATTTTCATATTTTTATAATACAATTTTTAAGCCTTTGATTGGCTTTTGTGGTTGGTATTGTTGAGCTAGTGAGTTATAGATTTCTTCAACAAGCTGGTGATCTTGTTGTTCAGCTCGATCAAAATATTCTGGTTTGGCAGAAAATTTGATCAAGGAATGATTGGCTTCGCGGGAAACAATTTTTCGAGCAGCTTCATAATGAATATCATAAATATGGGCATTGGAGATCGAAACTACTAATTTCCCGGGCGAACAACCTATTTTAGCAGCCAAAATATAGGACAGGAGAGCGAAACCGGCTATATCGTGAGGAGAACCAAGCATCATATCATTAGAACGAACAATTAGATGGGTATTTAATTTGTTATTTATAATATTAACTACAAAGCAAAAAGGACAAGGGGCATTTTTTTTGTATGTACCGATACAATTTTTACCTACTAATCCATCATCGGCCGGATCCCACATCATGACTACTCCCTGACGCGAATTTGGCTGTTCTCTCAAATGAATTATTAGTTGTCTGAGTTGATCTCGTCCGAAATGACGGCGCCAACGATAACCATAAGCCGCAGCTACAGTGCCATCTTTTTCAGTAAAATCATCCCAGATCTTCGTATGCTGGTTGAGAAAATCTGATGGACGATTACTGCCACTAATAAACCAAATTTGTTCCGCTATAAATATTTTTAAGGGAATTTTTCGAAGAGTCAAGATCGGAAAACCTTCTGCTAAATCAAAGGTTAATTGCTCGCCAAAAAGGGATAAAGTCTTGTGTCCAGTTCTTTCGTTTTGTTGTTCTACCCCCTCGGTTAATATTTTGTCTAATAATTGTTGATATGGCTGGTCAAAATTGGACATGATTAATATTTATTATTTCTAAAATATCTTGATTGATTTTTTCCATTGTTTGATTTCCATTTATTTTGTACAATTTTGAACCTTGACTAAGATTTGGATGTATGGAGGTAATTTTTTCGTAATTTTCTATTATTTTTTGATAACTATCTGCGACTTTGCGAAGAATTTCTTTTTTTTCAAATAATTCACGAGTTTGATTACCTATACGGATGTTTATTCTTTCAAGACATAAGTCTATAGGAGTATCAAGATAAAAACAAAAATCAGGAAGAGGAAAATAGCGATTAATTTGATTGAGCCAATCAAAATCCAAGCCCATTGCTACCCCAAAAGCAATGGAAGAAAAAAAGTAGCGATCGGTAACAACTGATTTATTTATTTTAAGATTGTCTAGTATTTCTTTTTTGACATGCTCTCCCCTATCCGCTGCATACATGAGCTGAAAGGAATGGTGTCCAATATCGATCTCCAGTTGCTGCAAATATTGGCGAATTAATTTGCCTATGGGAAGATCACTTGGTTCTCTAGTATATACGCCTTGGAGTGATTCAGATAATAATTTTGCTTGAGTAGTTTTTCCGGAACCATCAAGTCCTTCAAGGCAAATAAATAGTGGTTTATTCATAAAAAAAGTTATACGTTTTTAGTATAACCTTTTAGAAAAATATTTGCGATTTATTGCCTTAATCAATTATTTATGATTATTTCCATTTCAGGTAATATTTCTTTGTATTCCGAGGATTTTGAAGTATATTTTTTCAGAAAATCTGAGAGGTTATCCAATTTAAACAAATCATGAATAACGGAAATATAACTAAACAAATATTTTTGTCTATCAGCAAAATTGGCAAGATACCTTTGAAAATTTTCTTTTAGACAATATTTATACTCTGCATCCGTTAGTATATATTTATGAAGATCATCATGACTATTAGATTGACTATGCTTTATATATTTATTAATAAATTCGTTTTCATCGTGAAAGTTGGTAAATTCTGAGATTCGCGATTGGAAAAAAGCAAGCTCAATATTCAGAAATACACAGGTATAGTTTAGATTATCGATCAACTGATCGTATATTTTTATGGCCGATTGATCACTTTTTGTTTTGACGTATTCAAATACTTCCAAGCCATTGTCAATACTATCATCCTTTGCGTATCTTTCTTCAAAATAGTCTAAATACTTTGGAAAATTTTCGATGGGAATATAATTGATATTATAGTTTTCGTTGGCTTGACGTTTTTTATTATTGGCGCATATCCACATTCCATGTCCTATACATAACGAATTTAGCACATCAGAATGAAGACCGACTGGGCACAATTGATCCTTTATTGTTTCTAATCGATAAGAATTATCCGATTTTTTATTATCCAAAAGGAAAGGTTGTTTGACACCTTCCATAAATGCCCTCCTAAATTTGTATTCTTTAATACTCTAACTGATTTTTTTACATAATTAAATAATATTGCAAAATACTGATGAAATAAAAAAAGACCTGATCAACTTCAGGTCTTTTCAACATGAGCGCGATTTTTTTAGCGGATCTCATCAAGAGAAATTTTGAGACTTGGACTCATAGTCGGAGCAACAAATACTGAAATAAAAAATTGCCCTTTAGTTTTACTTGGTTTTGCTTTTTTAATAGCATCCACTAAGGACAATATATTATCTTTAAGATTTTCTGGATTGAAAGATGATTTCCCAATCGAGCAGTGAACAATACCATAACTGTCCGCTTTGAATGGCTCTTTGCCTTTTGAGAATTCCTCAACGGCTTTAACAATATCAGGCGTTACTGTGCCGGCTTTTGGATTAGGCATCAAACCTTTGGTTCCCAATGTTTTTCCCAATTTTCCAACTTCAGCCATCATAGCTGGATGGGCAATAGCAATGTCGAAGTCTAGCCATCCTTTTTGAATCTTTTCTATCAGATCTTTATTGCCAGCCTCGATCGCCCCTGCTTTTTTTGCATCTTCGGAAATTTTGTCATCAGCAAAGACAATAATTCTTTTTTTCTTACCGTTGCCATGCGGTAAACTAACTGTTCCTCGAACAGCATCTTTTGATGTATCAAAATTTAGTTTTATATGACAATCTACGCTGGCATCAAATTTGGTGATAACTAAGTTTTTGATATTTTCACAGGCTTCAAGAATATTATATTCTTTGTTTTTATCAATTTTTTTGACTATTTCATGATATTTTTTTCCGTGCGGTAAATTATTTTTTACCTTCTTATTGATTGCTTTTTCTGTGCTATTTTTTTTGCTCATAAATCTCCTGGTGGTGATAACGCCAAAGATTTATCTTTTGGCTCCCACTATTGTAAAAATAAATAAAGAAACTATTTTTCGACTTCAACTCCCATAGATCTAGCACTACCAGCGATAATTTTTACCGCCGCATCCAAATCATTGGCAGATAAGTCCGGTTCTTTTACTTTGGCTATTTCTTCAAGTTGTTTTCGATTGATTTTGCCAACTTTCTTTTTGTTTGGTTCACCGGATCCACTTTTGAGGTTAATAGCTTTTTTTATCAGGTCAGCAGCGGGTGGAGTTTTGAGAGTTATATCAAAAGTTCGGTCCTCGTAGATAGTGACGATTGCCGGGACAACTGTGCCTTTCATGGTTTTTGTTTTTTCATTGAAAACATTGCAAAAACCCATGAGATCTAGTCCGTGGGGACCCAAGGCGGTACCAACAGGTGGTGACGGATTAGCGGTTCCACCCATGATTTGTAATTTTACTTTCGTTTTAATCTGTTTTGCCATAATTATTGATTATATCTTTTTAATTTGTAAAGCATCTAATTCTATAGGGGTTTCTCGGCCAAACATTGATACCAAGACTTTAATTTTGCCTTTGACTTTATCAATTTCCGATATAACTCCATCAAAATCTTTAAACGGTCCATCGATAATTTTAACATTTTCTCCTACCGTGAAATCAATTTTGTATTCTGGCTCTTCGACTCCAATGCGTTTTTGAATATTTTTATATTCTTCTTCGGATAAAGGAGTTGGTTTGTTACCAAACCCAATGAACCCAGTAACAGAAGGTGTGTTTCGAACTACGTACCACGAATCTTCATCTAAAATCATGCATACCAAAACATATCCAGGAAATATCTTTTTTTCGACAATTTTTTTCTTACCATTTTTTATCTCAACTTTTTTTTCTTTCGGAACAATAACATCAAAAATCTTTTCTTTCATATCCATACTTTCTATTCTTTGCATGAGAGTTTGACGAACGTTATCTTCATAACCAGAGTAGGTATTGATTACGTACCAGTGTTTTTGGGAATCGGAAATAAATTTATCGTCGAGTTCGGCGTTATTTTTTTCTTTAACAACGTGATTATTTACATTTTCTTCTTCGTCGGAATAATTTTGTCTTGACGAATTCATAGAATTTTATTTAATTAAAAATTTTTCGAGTAAGAAGGTAAGAAGATAATCAATTAGTCCAACATAAATACCGACAATAATTGTAGCGGCAACAACAAGAAGTGTAGTATTTATCGTTTGTTTGGAAGTTGGCCAACTTATTTTTTTTATTTCTTCTCTGACGTCAGAGAAGAAATTAGCTACTACATTATTTTTCATATTTAATTGAATTAATTTTGAAATAGGAAATAATGTCTCTGTGTCCAGTTTTACGGCGGTAATTACTTTTTGCCTTGAATTTGTAGACATATATCTTTGGGGTTTTTCCGTGCTTGACAAAATCAGCTTCGATTTTTGCTTTTGATAATATTGGGCTTCCTAAGGATATGTTTTCGGAATCGTATATTGCTAAAATCTCTGGTTTAAACTGTTCGTCTTTGGTAAGACTAACTTGGATAGTATCTCCTTCTTTGACAATATATTGTTTGCCACTATGTCTAATGATCGCTTGCATGGTGTTTTTAACAATTTATAATAAATAAAATATAGCGCAGCTATATTATAGGATAACACATCTAAATAAAAAATGGCAACAAGTCATTATGGTATTAGTTGGCCGATAGCTCGAGTAATTTTGGACTGTTGCTGGTTTTTTTATATATCGCATAAGGAACATTTGGTATTCTAATAGTTTCCAAGCCCAGTTTGTTTGCTTTTACATCCTCAATTTTATCGACATTATTTCCATATTGTAGCATATCCAAAAATGATATTTTTGTAGTTTTAAGTGGTGATTGTTGATTATTGATAATCAAACCACCAATCATTAGTTTTTGTAAAATATCCTTTTTGTATAACGTATGTTCTAGAGGGCTATTGAATTCCAGAATACAACTAAGTGGCAAAACAATCTCATAATCTTGGTATTTTCTGGCTATCAAATCTAAGTGAACTTTTTCGAGACCACGGCCAAAGTCAAAATTGAAAGTAATATGAGTGTGCCAGGAGGATATATGATTGACTTCCGGCTGCCCGGAATCATAATTAATAACTTTTTGCAAAATTGAGCCGATGTTTTCATTTCGAGCAAAACAAGGATCAAGCATAATTATTTTTTTTGCTTGAAGTATAAGCGGAAACTCGAGGTCAAGATGTGAACTGATATATAGTAACGGATATAATGATAGACTATTATTTTCAATATAGGGCAAGAGACCTACGCCAGTTTTTATCTTATGTAAAGTTGACAATTCTTTAATTTGTTGGAGATTGGTATTCATAATGGCAAATACGTATTGATATTCTCGAATATTTTTTGAATTTTTCCATTCAAAATACGTTTTTTTTCTTCTGATGTTAACCCACGCAGAATTTCTTCAGGGAGTTTTAATGGAATATCATTACAAAAATTCAGTGATTCTTTATTTTTAGAGTATTTTTTCTCAAGATTTTCCATATGTTTATTTATTGTTTTTGATAGGTTATTAGATTAACACAAACATATCTTTCGGTCAATAGTGTTGATTTTTTTGCATTTCTAGGAAGAAAAATAAATCAGTAATATTTCTGATTTATTTAACGATATATGCCAAAAAATATCGAAGATTAAAATTTTATTAAAAAATACTTAAGTATTAAATTTAGCGTATAATTAGTCGTTATGCAACTGTTTTTGTTTTAACAAAATGCAATTCCAAATATTTTGCCAATTCAATAATTCCAAAAAATAATATTGACGACCCTAAGACTATAGAAAAATCTTTTAAAGATAAATTTTGTAACATAAAAATATCTCTGAGAGGTTTAAAATATAATATCATTATCTGAATACCAATGGTAAAGATAGCGGCATAATTTAGGTATTTATTGGTAAAAATTGTTTTAGATATTGATAATTGAGATATTGAGCGACAGGAATAAACTCCAAAGATAGAGAAAAATGATACTAAAGCAAAAATTACAGTTCTGGCATATTCAAGATTGGTGGTTTGTAAATAATAATTGAATATTATGATTGAAATTATGATCATGGTTAGGCCGATTGTAAAAATTCTTCGCAACATAATTGGCGAAATTAACCTCTCGTTTGGAGATTTTGGTGGTTTGTTCATAATATTTTCTTCAGGTTCTTCAAAAATTAATGTTTCATCAATAAGACCATCGGTAACAAGATTAATCCATAATATTTGTGATGCAACCAAAGGAAGTGGTTTTTGAAGAATAAGAGCTATAAAAATAATACCGATCTCTCCCAAATTGTGTCCAAGCAAATATATAATAGTTTTCTTTAGATTTTCATAAATTAGTCGGCCATATTTTATGGCATCAATAATTCGAGAAAAATCATTATCAAGTAAAATTATTTCTGCTGCTTCCTTTGCTACATCTGTTCCGGTTCCCATGGCTATTCCCACGTCAGCTTTTTTGAGAGCTGGGGCATCATTTATTCCATCTCCAGTCATGGCAACTACATGACCTTTTTTTTGCCAATATTGAATAATACGCATTTTTTGCTCAGGCAGAATTCTGGCATAAACTTTAATATCTTCTGCTATTTTTTCGTATTCTTCCATGGAAAGCTTCTCCAATTCTTCGCCAACTATGGAGTTTTTTTCGGTAATTTTCAAACCAATTGATTTGGCGATATTAATAGCCGTGTTTACATGATCACCGGTTATAATTAAAGTTTTTAAGCCTGCTTCGCTGGCTATTTGGAAGGATTGACGAGCAGTTGGTCTTATTGGATCAACCAAGAGTACAAGACCCAAATAAATAATTCCATATTTTAATGTTGTATCATTTAGCTCAATAGTGCTATTTAGTGCAGTTTCCTTATATGCCAGGGCAACAATACGATATGACTTTTGGGTATAATTATCAACTGTGGCTAAAATATTTTTTTTATCATAGACAGAAAGCTTAACAATTTTATCTTCGACCATTTGATATCCGCATTTTTCCATAATACTTTCCGGTGAACCTTTCAGAAAAATATATTTCTTATTTTTTTGTGGACATAGATTGAGGGTAGTCATATAGTTCTGACCGGAAATAAAAGGTATAGTTTCTTCTCTTGGGCAATCATTAATAATTTTATCCGGATCAAGATTTGCTTTGGCGGCAGCAGAAAATAAAGCCGCTTCGGTTGGATCACCCAGCGGTACCCAATTTCCCTGTTTGTTTTTTTTAATTTTGCTGTCATTACATAATGTCCCAGCCAAGAGCAATAAATCTAAATGGGGATAATCAATGACTTTTATTTTTTCCCCTTCCAGAAAAAAGTTTCCTTCAGGAGAATAATCAGTTTTATCAATCGAAAAAGCAATATTATTTGGTAAAATAATTTTCTTTACTGCTAATTTATTTTCTGTTAGCGTTCCGGTTTTATCTAAACAAATAATTGATGTAGAACCAAGTGTTTCCGCTGCCGGTAAATGTTTAACGACAACTTTTTTCTTGGCGAGTTTGGCCATAATTGATACTAAACAAATCGAAACAATTATTGGAAAACTTTCTGGAATAGCGGAAACACTAATACTTATTGTTAAGATAATTATTTCATATAAACTTTTTCCAAGAAAAAGACCAATAATAATAAATAGAATAGCTACAATCCCAACAATAACTGCAATACCTTTGGTAAATGAACTGATTTTTTTTTGTAGAGGAGTTTTAACGCGTTTAGTAGTAATAGTTTGCAGTGAAATTTTGCCAAATTCTGTATTTCGTCCTGTATTAACAACTATTCCCACTCCCGACCCAATAGACACTGTAGTACCTTGATATAGCATATTTATTCGATCGTTAAGCGGCGTATCTATATCAACAATAACTGCTTTTTTTTCTTTCAATTCTGCTTCGCCGGAAAATATTGATTCATTGATTGCCATATAATCGCATGAAAGCAATCTTATATCCGCCGATATTTTATCTCCACTATCTACCCTGACTATATCTCCTGGAACTATTTCGTCAGAAAAACAGTTTTGCCATTCACCTTCACGTAAAGCTTTTGTCCTGGTTTTTGATACGTGTGTAAGAGCTTCAACAATTTTGTCAGAACGATATTCTTCCACAAAACCAATAACAATCTCTAAAATAATAATTGCCAAAATAATGTATAAATCCTGTAAATGGCCAATAATATATGTTAAAATAGCTGCAGCTATTAAAATCAGAATCATCGGATCAAGTAATTGATTAATAATTACTTTATAAATTGTAAAAGGTTTTTCTTGCGGTAGAATGTTTGGGCCATATTTTTTGAGTCGGTTTTTGCTTTCAGTGATGCTCAATCCAGTTTTTTCGGAAGAATTGAGATCTTCGATAATTTTTTTAGCCGCTAAAGAATAGTAATTCATATTGTTTTATAAAATACAAAGGAATATTTTTGTTCTAATGATATTATATATTATTGATCCATGGAAAATATTGAAACTTTACCAAAACCAAAAATAAGAAAAAGAAATAAGGACACATCCGTATTATTACCTTGTTTTTTTATGAATGGTTCAAAAGAGAAAAAAATTTATTTTCTTGATGAATCAGGGAGGGGATTTAATGTTGAATATAATGACAAAGAGAATCATAAACTGCTTGTTTTAACAGAAGATCAAAGAGTTCGTGATATTTTTTTTAACAGAAGAGTAGAGAGAATATCGGGTGATTTTGAAAAACTACCAAAGATTATCAGATATAATGTAAAAAGAAAAACAATTGATTACAATAGCAATAATATTGAACAAAAAACTGAATCGATAAAAAATTTTGATGAGAAATACAACGATAATCAGCAAAATAATAAAGATATTTCAAATGATCATTCAGAATTAGAAAGTGTTTTGTCTGATATAAAATATTGGGGGAATTCAGAAACAATAAAATTCCGTTATGAGAGAAATATTTTTGGATTCAATTTATGGAGTGAAACTCGGGATATTTGGGGAATTATGAGAAGGGTTAGATCATTTTTTCAGGAAAAAACAAATGAATACTTCAATGCTGATAATTATCAAAAATTATGGAATAATGACAGAAAAAAATTACTTGAACAGTGCAAAAAAATGAATTGGATTAGAGATGTTTTGCAAGAAAAAATACAATTTGGTTGTGATAAGAATTTTAATAAAAATAAACCATGGATAGACCAATTGTTTTATACTCAACAAAAGAAGGAAATAATTTCATACATCAAGGAAGATTTGTCTATCAAAATTTCCTCAGAAAGCGCAATAAACAACTGGTCGGACAAGAAAAATTTAAATGATTTGATCGAACGAGTAAAAAAATGTAATCATCAGGGTGAAACAAAAATATCTTGGTGGACAAGAACAACAAACAAGATTAGAAATTATTTTAAAAATACCAAATAAAGATTGCTCGTAGTAAGAAAGAGTGATATTTTATTTATGTATCATAAAATATAAATTGAATGGGCGATTAGCTCAGATGGTTAGAGCGCGTCACTGATAATGACGAGGTCGGAGGTTCGACTCCCCCATCGCCCACTTTTTTAGACCGAACTATAAATAGGATCGGTTTTTTTATACAAAAAAAAATAATCCCATTTCATAGCATGAGATTATTTTAACAACATTTAAATGACAAGAAGATGAGACCTGACAAGTGAATCACAAAATGTAAAACATTTTGCATCGACCTCTAGGTCGAATATATTTTCTGAAGATCACATCGTTAAAGGCTAGAAACCAGAAAACGAAAAGGTAAACCAGTTACTAGTCCTTAACAAAGTGATCTTCAGCATAAAAATTCGATAAATCCCTAGAAAGGAGGTGATCCATCCGCACGTTCCCGTACGGATACCTTGTTATGACTTCGTCCCAATTGCCAGCCCCGCTTTAGTTCGTTATAAAAACGAATGTCGAGTGTTGCTGACTTTCGTGGCGTGACAGGCGGTGTGTACAAGACCCGGGAACGTATTCACCGCGGTATGTCTGACCTGCGGTTACTAGCGATTCCATCTTCATGAGGGCGAGTTGCAGCCCTCAATCTGAACTGAGGAAATGTTTATTAGGATTAGCTCCGTCTTGCGACTTGGCGTACCCGTTGTCATTTCCATTGTAGCACGTGTGTAGCCCAGGACGTAAGGGCCATGCTGATTTGACGTCATCCCCACCTTCCTCTCGGTTACCCGAGCAGTTTCGTTTGACACTTGAAACAAACGATAAGGGTTGCGCTCGTTGGAGGACTTAACCTTACATCTCACGACACGAGCTGACGACAACCATGCAGCACCTGTCATAGGGTTCCTTGCGGCACTCCTCCGATTAAGGAGGATTCCCTAGATGTCAAGTCCTGGTAAGGTTCTTCGTTTAGCGTCGAATTAAACCACATGCTCCACCGCTTGTGCGGGTCCCCGTCAATTCCTTTGAGTTTTAGTCTTGCGACCGTACTCCCCAGGCGGGATACTTTACGCGTTAGCTGTGACTACTGACGGGGTCGATGCCGCCAATAGCTAGTATCCATCGTTTACAGCGTGGACTACCAGGGTATCTAATCCTGTTTGCTACCCACGCTTTCGCACTTTAGCGTCAGCTTTAAGTTAGTAAGTTGCCTTCGCCATTGGTGTTCCTCCTGATATCAACGGATTTCACTCCTA
>JAEAMF010001267.1_pt1 | contig 19720 bp, 21 predicted proteins | sample 8958721 | NCBI WGS metagenome assembly JAEAMF01 (sample SAMN16933255, study PRJNA681124) | bioreactor sludge metagenome | isolation source: anaerobic bioreactor treating anionic surfactant - SDBS | place: India: Bengaluru | collected 2019-02-28
GTCTCAACGAATCATCACATCATCAGTTCAACAAATCAACAAATCAACGATTCAAAACTACAACACTACAATATACAGTAATACGCTTTACAGAAAAAAAACGTCAAGCATCAAACATCTGTCAACTTACATAAAAATCTGTGCCTCCGTGGTAAAAAATCCTTCGAGCGGTGCCTGAGGCTCTCGAAGGCACATTACCAAATAGTAAAATTTTCTGAAAAATTTGTTAATTAATAAAAAACGAGTACCTTTACTGCTCATTTGGGCAAAGTATTATGTTAGAGTCATTGATTACCTCAAAAACACGTATTAAGCTGTTGGTGAAGTTTTTTATAAGTTCCGCAAATTCCGGACACCTCCGCGGATTGGCAACCGAGTTTAATGAATCAACCAATGCCATAAGGAAAGAGCTTAACCATTTGTCTGAGGCAGGATATCTTGATAAGAAAGAGGTAAGTAATAAAATTGACTATAAAGCAAATACGTTGCACCCCATGTACAAATTGTTACAGCAGGTAGTACATAAGTATTTAGGTTTAGACACCATAGTAGAAACAATTTTAGAGCGTATGGGTAATGTTGAGCATATTGAATTGTTAGGTGATTACGCTAAGGGGATCGATAGCGGCCTCATAGAAATAAACATTACAGGGAATGCTGTTAATACGGAATATACCAAAAGCATCATTCCAAAAATAGAAGCAATTGTAAACCGCAAGGTACAGTTTTATTACAATAAGCCGTTATCAAATGATGGAATTGTATTGTTTGGAGGCGAAAATGCAGAACAGCTAAAAAATAAAAAGTAACACAATAATAGTTAAATGAAAGCAAATTTTATACAGTTTAGTATCTATTTAGACACGGTGAAATCATTGGATATTATTTCTTTTAAAAAGCTATACAATAAAAAATTAAGCGCCTTTTTATTAACAGGTACAGAAAATACGAAGGAAGAAGTGCTTGGCATGCAAAAAAGTTTCAATGATTTTTTGATTAAAAAACCTGAACTTTATAACAAAAGTCAAGGATAGGTAAAAAAAATCTTCACTAGACATGTTGAAGTATAACCATTAACCAACTAATAAAATTACAAATGAAAAAATTACTATGCATCGTTGCCATCGCGGTAACATTTGTTCAGCAAGCTAGTGCACAGCAAGCTTCGTTTCTAGATAAGGTGAGCTTGGAAGCTGGGTATGGCTACAATATGGCGTTGCGACCAGACAATATAGAAACATCCGATGTTAGCGGCTTTAACACCGTACAATTAGGTTTAAATTACCAGATAAACGATATCTGGGGCGTACGCGGTACCTACTCAAATACTACATTCAAGCATAAAGATGTTGAGAATGCTTCAATAAATTACAATAAATTAACTGCCGAAGCTACTTTTAATGTTATGGAAGCGGTAAATGCATCGGCATATCCAACCAGTTCTACATTTCAGCTGGTGGCACATACGGGAGCCGGTTTAAACTTTGGTAAAAGCAAAGCGACAGATCAAACCGATATGATTGCAAATTTTCAAATAGGCATCAAACCTCAGTACAATATTACAAACCGTATAGGTGTGTTTTTAGACGGTACCTATATCATGAACTTTAAACAAAACTACGGTTTTAACGGTATGGCTATTCCGGGAGAAAGCGAAACTACCGGCAGTTATGTTACGGGCTTGATTGGTGTAGCTGTTAAATTGGGTAGATAACATTAATATATAATGAAAAAAATCTTAATAACCGGTGGAGCAGGTTTTATTGGTTCTAATCTAACAGAGTATTTTTTAAACAAAGGTTATTTTGTTCGTTGTTTGGATAATTTTGCAACAGGGTATCATCATAACATCGAAGAATTTACATCAAATTCTAATTACGAATTAATCGAAGGTGATATACGTGATTTGGAAACTTGTAAAACAGCGGTTCATGGAATGGAATATGTCTTGCATCAGGCAGCTTTGGGCTCAGTTCCTCGCTCTGTAAATGACCCGATTACTTCAAATGAGGTAAATGTTTCCGGTTTTTTAAACATGTTGGTCGCGGCTAGGGATGCTGGTATCAAACGTATGGTGTATGCAGCAAGTTCATCAACTTATGGCGATTCTGAAAGCTTGCCGAAGGTAGAAGATGTCATTGGTAAACCATTGTCTCCTTATGCAGTTACCAAATATGTAAACGAATTGTATGCCGATGTTTTTGCTAAAACCTATGGTATGGAAATTATCGGACTACGCTATTTCAATGTTTTTGGTCGTCGCCAAAATACTCGTGGAGCGTACGCTGCAGTAATTCCATTATTCACAAAATTGTTGATACAGCACGAAAGTCCTATCATTAACGGAACAGGTGAAAATTCTCGTGATTTTACTTATATTGATAACGTGATACAGATGAATGAACGTGCAATGCTTGCAGAAAATTCTGAAGCTGTAAATACGGTTTTCAATACTGCCGTTGGTGATAGAACAAACCTAAACCAATTGGTAAGTTATATTAAAGAGTTTTTAACAGAATACGATAACGATATTGCAAATATTGAAATTAAGTACGGTCCAAACCGTGTAGGTGATATCCCCCATTCATTGGCATCGGTAGATAAAGCTAAAGAATTATTGGGCTATCAGCCTACCCATGTCATCCGTGAAGGTTTAAGGGAAGCTGTTCGCTGGTATTGGAATCACAAAGAAATGTTGTAAATAATCTCGTCAGTTCGAGTGATTTTTATGAATGAAATGGATAAAAATTGTATCGAGAACCGAGCAACGAAGCGTATCGAGAACCAACAATATCAACTATTTCAATAAAGGGGAAAGTCTGACATTGCGGCTAACGACAAGGAATCTTCAGTTTTTCTAATATGCAGCAATTACAGTAGAGTGTGATTCGGAAAGTAATAATTTAAAAAAAGTAGAAACAAAATAATTTTTTGGGAGGTTATCGGTTAAAGGATTAACCAAATAACAAATTAACCAAATAACAAATTAACCATTTGAAAATATGAATGCATCACACAAAATCGCCGTTATAGGTTTAGGTTATGTAGGTTTACCTTTGGCACGTTTGTTTGCTACAAAATATCCCGTTGTAGGATTTGATATCAATACCGCTCGTATAAAAAAATTGAACGACGGAATCGATGATACTTTGGAAGTTTCAACCGACTTATTAAAATCAGTTTTGAAAAATGAAAATCCTTTTTGTCATTCCGAGCTTGTCGAGGAATCTAAAAAAATAAACGGATTATATTGTTCAGCAAATTTAGACGATATCCAGTCTGCAAACATTTATGTTGTCACAGTACCAACACCAGTAGATAAAAACAACCGTCCAGATCTTACACCACTGTACAAATCATCTGAAACAGTTGGTAAAGTGTTGAAAAAAGGCGACATCGTTATTTACGAATCTACCGTATATCCTGGAGTAACCGAGGAAGAATGTATTCCGGTTTTAGAGCGTGTTTCGGGTTTAAAATTCAACGAGGATTTCTTCGCGGGCTATTCACCTGAACGAATAAATCCAGGGGACAAAGAACATACCGTAGAAAAAATATTAAAGGTAACTTCTGGTTCTACGCCGGAAATTGGAAAAGTGGTTGATGATTTATACAAATCTGTTATTACTGCAGGTACGCATTTGGCACCAACCATCAAAGTAGCCGAAGCTGCCAAAGTGATTGAAAATTCACAACGAGACATCAACATTGCCTTTGTGAACGAATTAGCAAAGATTTTTAATTTATTAGATATTGATACCCATGCCGTATTGGAAGCTGCCGGTACAAAATGGAATTTCTTACCATTTAAACCAGGTTTGGTAGGTGGTCACTGCATTGGAGTAGATCCTTATTATTTAGCACAGAAAGCACAGGAGAAAGGTTATCACCCGGAAATCATTTTAGCTGGTCGTCGTTTAAATGATTCTATGGGCGAATATGTAGCCTCGCAAGTGGTTAAATGCATGATTAAAAAAGGCATCAATGTAAACGGTGCCAAAGTGTTAAATTTAGGCATTACCTTTAAAGAAAACTGCCCCGATGTTCGAAATACGAAAGCAGTTGATGTTATTACTAATTTACAAGACTATGGTATTAATGTAACTACTTATGATCCATGGGCTAACCCTACAGAAGTAATGCATGAATATAATTTAGTAAGTCATTCAAATTTGGACACTGAGCTTGTCGAAGAATCTCAATACGACGCAATCATTTTAACCGTTGCACATAAAGAATTTTTAGATATTGATTTAAATCGCCTCCTCAAAGAAAACGCGCTGATTTATGATGTTAAAGGAATTTTGAGTGAAGCTAGTGCGAAATTGTAAGTAATAAATATTGTAAGGAGATATTAATATATGAAATTATTAAAAAAATTTAAGACAACCGATGTTCGTGTTAAATTAGCTCAAAAGAATATAATCGGTTTGTTTTTTAATAAAATATTTGCCTTATTGGTATCTTTTCAACTTATACCTGCTACTATTGGATATGTAGATACAGAGCAATACGGAATTTGGATCGCTATTAGTTCTGTGGCAGCGTGGATGCTATATTTTGACTTTGGGTTAACACATGGTTTTAGAAATGGCTTTGCAACTGCTAAAGCAAAGGGAGATGTTTTGTTAGCGAAACAATATATATCAACTACCTATATAATATTAATATTGATTTTTTCTATATTATTGGTTATAGGTTTAATAGCGAATAACTGGCTTAGTTGGAGTTCAATGCTTAGTGTTGACAGCAATTTGGATGAAGTTTTAAATAATGTTTTTGCTATTTTGATAATATTTTTATCAGTACAAATGGTAGGCAATATATTCACTACTTTTTTGTTAGCCGTTCAAAAGCCAGCAATGTCTGCTACGATTGCTACTATAGGACAATTTTTCGCTCTTATAGCTATTTATGGTCTTACTTTTTTTACAAAAGGAAATTTAACTTATTTAGCTTTTGCACTAATGGGAATACCAGCCTTGATTATCGTTTTAATTTCGGTATTTTATTTTAAGACTAAATTTAAAGAATACGCTCCTTCAGTTTATAATATTAACTGGAGTCTTACTAAAAGTATTTTAGGTTTAGGGAGCAGATTCTTTATCATTCAGCTGTCAATGCTATTTGTATTTCAATTTGCTAATTTTATTATTATCAGAGTTATGGGAGCTAATGCAGTTACCAATTATAATGTGGCATATCGTTATTATAGTATAATATATGTGCTTATGGGAATTGTATTTTTACCATTTTGGTCTGCATTTACAGAAGCATATGCAAAGAGAGAATTTGAATGGATGAAAAAGACTTATTCCAAATTATCTAAAATTTGGTTATTGACATTTGCTATATTTATCGGTTTATTGCTTATATCTCCTGTAGTTTATAAATATTGGCTTGCTAAAAATTTAGAAGTTAATTATGGCTTAGCAATAGCTATCGGGATTAATATGATAATATTATCGAGAGCAAATCTTTACATGTATTGCTTAAATGGTATAGGAAAAATATATTTACAGATGCTTATTTATGCTCTATTTGCATTAATTTCCGCACCATTGATGTATTATCTAACAAGTATATGGGGGTATTATGGTGTTATTTTTGTAACCTCTTTAGTGTATTTTTCTCAGGCATTTGTCGGACATATACAATTGAATAAGATTTTAAAAAATAATGATAATGGGATTTGGAGTAAATAAAAGAGTTAGTTTCGTTTATCGAAATGTTAATGTAATTTTATTTATAATTCTAGGGTTATTTATAATATCAATTGATACCGTAAATCGATATTTTGCTTTGTTAGAACTTAATGATTTGCAAGAGAGTCGTTATTATTACATATTTAGAATAATAATTTTTTCATTTATATTCATTAGTATATTTTTTGATAAAACCAATGTCAGTAAAAAATTTCATATTACTTATTTATTCTACTTATTTATATTAATTTGTTCATTCTCAATTTTTATTAACTCGTTAAATTTTGTAGATCTGTTTAAAGGAATTATTTATACTTTTTCCTTTGCTTTAATCTTTCGTTTTGCATTACTATATAGTACGACAAATAATAATATTTCTCCGATAATTACTACAATTGTTTGTTTAATAATTGTAGTAATGTTACAATTTTTAAATACTTATGTTTTGCAAAAAAATATTATTGCAATAATCAGTAATGATGCAATATTTTCATTAATAGTTTTTGCTCCTTTTTTATTTCTTTTAAAGAACAAGAAGCTAGTTGTTTTTTTATTGATATTGATGTTAATGTTTACCGTTTTTTCACAAAAGAGATCTGCGATTATCTCTCTATCTCTAAGTGTAATAATTGCAATCAACATTTATTTTATCAATGTTTCAAAGATTAAAGTAATTATTGGAACATTTTCTTTTATAATACTGAGTTTTTTAATAGTTAGAAGAATAGGGGAATCAGAATATGTGTCAGCAATTGTGAATCGATTCAATAATGACGGAGACAATGGAAGAAACACAATAATAGATAATAGTTTAAACCAATTCTATAGTTCAGACAATTTGATTGACTTTTTATTTGGATTTGGCTATGCTGCAACTACAAAAAATAATGGTATACCAATTCACAATGATTTCTTAGAGATTCTCTATGATTTTGGAATTTTTGCTTTTCTAATTTATTGTTTAATAATTGTGCATTTAGGAATTAAATGTGTAAGATGGTTTAAGTATAGATTAAAATTTATGAAGTTTTACTTATCATACGTAGTTGCTTATGTTATGCTGGTAATTTTGTCTTTTTTTAATTCGATGTTTTTCTCTTTATATCCAACTGTTCTTTTCTTCTCTTTGGGATTATCCTATGGTTATATTACATTCAAATTACAAAATAGAATATGAAATTACTTTTTCTTTGTGGAATATATCCTCAACCTTTTAAAGATGAAATTTTCAATAATAGTAAAAGAGGCTATCAATTTGCCGCACAAACTTTTCAAGAAGCTGTAGTTGAGGGTTTAATACAAAATAATGTTGATTTTCAAATCGTTACTTCCCCATTTGTCAGTAGTTTTCCATTTGGTTACAAAAAGCCGATTGTAAATTTAAATTCTTCAAAAATAAAAGATAAAGTTACCATTGCAAAGTCTTGGTTCGTTAACATTCCTTTTATCAAAACACTAAGTGCTAATACAAAAAATGAAGTTTTTAATTGGTGTAAAGAGAATTCTTTTGAAAACGAGTTGCATATAATTGTGTACTCTCTTAATGCTGACCTAATGAAGATTGCACTAAAGGCGAAATTTAAATTCAAAAATATTAGACTTTCTATAATCGTATTAGATTTTCCTGAATTTATGGGAAGCAATTACATTTATAAATTTCTCGGTTTAAGAAAAAGGGACATCAAGTTTATCTATAGTAGCTTGAAATACTTTGAACATTTTATTTTACTGACAGAAGCAATGAGTAGAAAACTCCATCTAAATGAAAATAGCTTTTGCGTTGTTGAAGGAATTTTCAATTTTCAAGAGGGAAACTTAGATAATTTGAAGTTTTTAGATAGCAACAAAAAAAATATTTTGTACACAGGAGCGCTAGTTAGAAAATATGGTATCGAAACTTTGCTAGAAGCATTTTCATCAATTGACGATAATCGATATAGATTAGTCATTTGCGGAGAAGGTGAGGCAAAAGAGCTTGTTGAAGAATATTGTAAAAGAGATCTACGTATACAATACATGGGAAAAGTGCCTCATGATTTAATTTTATCATACCAAAAGCAAGCTGATTTATTGATAAATCCAAGGACTCCTATTGGTGAATATACAGAGTTTTCTTTCCCTTCGAAAACGATGGAATATTTTGCATCTGGTACTCCAGTACTGATGTACAAACTACCAGGTGTCCCATCTACCTATCTTGATTACTGCTACTTTCTTAATGATCTAAGTGAAGTTGCTTTGGCAAAAAGAATTGTTGAAATTTTTGATCTACCCAATTATGAACGAGAACAGATGGGTAGAATGGCGGCGAAATTTATTTCAGAGGATAAGAATGCAAAGGTTCAAGTTGGTGAGATCCTCAAACTAATTGGTTACTAATCAAGTATCATCATAAAAATATTAATTATGCGAATAAAAGATAAAATCCTCCTTATCACCGGTGGTACAGGTTCCTTCGGAACCGCAGTTTTAAACCGTTTTTTACAAACAGATCATTTCAAGGAAATCCGAATTTTTTCTCGCGACGAGAAAAAACAAGACGATATGCGCAACCTTTACAAAAATGATAAAATCAAATATTATATCGGAGATGTTCGTGATTATACTTCTGTAGAACCGGCGACGAGAGGTGTGGATTATATTTTTCACGCAGCGGCTTTAAAGCAGGTTCCATCTTGCGAATTTTTCCCTATGCAGGCAGTGAAAACCAATGTAGAAGGTACACAAAACGTCATTCGTGCTGCAGCAGCTAACAAAGTGCAAAAAGTGATCTGTTTGTCAACCGATAAAGCTGCTTATCCAATTAACGCCATGGGGATTTCAAAAGCCATGATGGAAAAAGTGGCGGTAGCAGAAGCAAGAAATCTAACCGATACCGTTGTTTGCTTAACACGCTACGGAAATGTAATGGCCTCTCGTGGTTCGGTGATTCCCTTGTTTTTGAATCAAATACAAAAAGGAGAACCAATCACCATAACCGATCCAAATATGTCGCGTTTCTTTATGTCATTAGAAGATGCAGTTGACTTGGTGTTGTTTGCTTTTGAACATGCAAACCCTGGAGATTTATTTGTAAACAAAGCACCTGCTGGTAGTATTGGCGATTTGGCAAAAGCGTTGATTGAATTAACAGGTAAAGAAGTGCCTGTAAAAGTAATTGGAACGCGCCATGGAGAGAAGCTTTATGAAACATTATGTACCCGTGAGGAAATGGCAAAAGCGGAAGATATGGGTGATTTTTATCGTGTACCTGCAGATAACCGTGATTTAAATTACGCTCAATATTTTTCCGAAGGTGAAGAAGATATTGCAGTAATTGAAGATTATCATTCTCATAATACAGAGCAGCAAGGTGTGGAAGGATTGAAAAGATTGATTTCTACATTACCTTTAATCCGCAAGAAAGTTTTTGGAGAAGATGTGATGCAATATCCGTACTAGAGATTAGGGATTGGAAATTAGGAACTAGAATTAGAAAATAAAGGTGGAATGAAGACACATAAAGATTTAGAGGTTTGGCAAAAAGCGATTGCTCTCGTAACAGATGTATATAATCAAACGAGTGATTTTCCTAAAGAAGAGATGTATGGTTTGGTTAGTCAACTCAGACGTTCTGCTGTTTCAATACCAAGTAATATTGCAGAAGGAGCAGCCCGACAGTCGAATAAGGAATTTATTCAGTTTTTATATGTGGCTTTAGGAAGTTTAATGGAATTAGATACACAATTAATTATAGCAAAAAATCTAAATTGTTTATCTATTGAAAGTTTAAACGATTTACAAAGTAAGACAGACGAAATAGGAAAAATGCTGAATGGATTGATAAAATATCGTAAATCTAAATTATAATGCCTAATCCCCAGTTCCCAGTCCCCAGTCCCCAATATCTGGAAGGTAAAAAACATCAAGATGAGCGAGGAATCGTAACGTTTAACAATGAATTTGATGCTTCGCAAATCAAACGGATTTATACCATTGAAAACCATTCCTCAGAATTTATTCGCGGTTGGCAAGGTCATAAAGTTGAGCAGCGATGGTTTGCCTGTATCAAAGGAAGTTTTGAAATTTCGGTGATTCCAATAGATGATTTTGAAAAACTTTCAAAAGATGGAATCATAACAAAATACCTTTTAACAGAGGAGGTTCTAACGTACTTGCATGTACCTTCAGGCTGTATAACTGCCATTCAGGCTAAGGAAAACAACAGCAAACTCTTGGTTTTATCCGATTACAGCTTGGGTGAAATAGTAGATGAATACAGATTTCCGATAGATTATTTTCTATAAAGGAAAAGGGAAAAAGGAAAAGGGAAAAGTGTTCAAAAAATTCGAAGTTTTGATGACTAAATTTTAATAACAAATTACCAAAAAAAAAATGAATCACCAATCACTACTTAAAATAGGTATCACCGGTCAAGACGGTTTTGTAGGAAAGCATTTATACAATACATTAGGTTTAAAACCGGAAGAATTTGAACGTATTGAATTCAATACCGCGTACTTTCAGAATGAACAATTGATGGATGAATTTGTAGCAAAATGTGATGTCATTGTACATTTAGCAGCTATGAACCGACATCCCGATCCTGAGGTTATTTATAATACCAATATTGAATTGGTAAACAAATTAATTCAATCTTTAAACAACACGGATTCTAAAGCACATGTATTGTTTTCTTCTTCTTCTCAGGAAGAACGAGATAATTTATACGGGAAATCGAAAAAAGAAGGTCGTGAATTGTTAATCAATTGGGCAGAACAATCGGGTGGTAAATTCACAGGATTGATCATTCCAAATGTTTTTGGTCCATTCGGACAACCAAACTATAATTCTTTTATTGCTACTTTTTGCTACAAATTAACCCATGGTGAAGCACCGCATATCGATAATGATGGGGAAGTGAATTTAATTTATGTAGGTGAATTGGTGCAGGAAATTATCGATCAAATTCAATCTAAAAAAAGCAATTATTTTTACGAAATCCCTTTTACCGCTACTAAAAAAGTGTCGGAAGTTTTATTATTACTTAATGATTATAAAACCAAATATTTTGACGGCGGAGAAATTCCCGTAATCAATAACACCTTTGAGCACAACCTGTTCAATACCTACAGATCTTATATCGATTACAAAACGCATTTTCCAGTAAAATTTACCCAGCATACAGACCCTCGTGGTGCTTTTGTGGAAGTAATACGTCTGGGAATTGGTGGACAGTGTTCGTTCTCCACAACCGTTCCTGGAATTACCAGAGGGAATCACTACCATACCAGAAAAATTGAACGTTTTGCGGTAATCAAAGGAAAAGCTTTGATTCAATTGAGAAAAATAGATACCGATGAAGTATTGGATTTTTACTTGGACGGAACGGAACCAGCTTATGTGGATATGCCCATTTGGTACACCCACAACATTAAAAATATTGGAGAAGAAGAATTATATACCATTTTTTGGATCAATGAAGCTTTTAATCCTGAAAACGCAGATACGTATTTCTTGGAAGTTTAAAGCGAAATATTGTTAACTATGATTTTTCACGCTGATTTTATTTGATTTTTTTAAGGCTCTAATCAACGCGGATTTACGCAGATGGAATATAGGTCAAAAATTGTTATAATTGCAGATTCATAAAGTTAAAAATTGTTATTATGCATGAGAACGATTTATCATATATAATTCGGGGATGTATTTTCAAGGTTTATAATGCTACAGGACCTGGTTTATTAGAATCTGCTTATGAAATGGCTTTAGCTTATGAACTAAGAAAATCAGGACTAGAAGTTGAAACTCAAGTAGGATTACCCTTTCAGTACGAATCAATGCAGTTAGATTTAGGTTATAGGTTAGATATTTTGGTAAACAAAAAAGTAATCATAGAAATTAAATCGGTAGAATCGCTTACTGACGTTCATTTTAAACAATTGACAACATATTTGAAATTGGCAGATAAAAGGTTAGGAATATTGGTTAATTTTAACACATCAAAAATTGATAGTTCTATTAAAAGAATTGTAAATAATCTATAATTAAAAACGTAAAGATAAAGTCGGTATTTGTAATGTACTAGGAACATAAAATTTTATCAGCGGGAATTAGCGGGAAAAAATGAATATCCGCGTTTATCCGCGATAAACAAAGAAAAATAAAATATCAGCGATCATGCGCGAGAAATAAAAAAGTTATCCGCGATTAAAAAAAATAAATATCCGCGATCATCCGCGAGAAATAAAAAAGTTATCCGCGATCATCCGCGAGAAAATAAAAATCATTCGAGTTCATCAGCGAGAAATAAAAAAAAAATGAAAAAATTAAAAGTAATGACGGTGGTAGGAACCCGTCCTGAAATCATCAGATTATCAAGAGTACTAATGGCTTTAGATAATTCAGAAGCTATAGAGCATATCATTGTTCATACCGGACAAAACTACGATTACGAATTAAACCAAATCTTTTTTGAAGATTTAGGACTTCGTAAACCCGATTATTTCTTAGAAGCAGCTGGAAAAACAGCGACACAAACCGTGGGGAATATTTTAATAAAAATAGATCCATTATTAGAAGAATTAAAACCCGATGCTTTTCTGGTTTTAGGGGATACCAATTCTTGTTTATGCACGATTCCTGCAAAGAAACGTCACATTCCTATCTTCCACATGGAAGCAGGAAACCGTTGTTTTGATCAAAGAGTACCAGAAGAAACCAACCGTAAGATTGTAGACCATACTTCAGATATAAACCTCACCTATTCAGATATTGCACGCGAGTATTTGTTGAGAGAAGGTCTTCCTGCAGACAGAATCATCAAAACAGGTTCGCCTATGTTTGAGGTTTTAAACCATTACCTTCCACAGATTGAAGCTTCTGATGTATTGAATAAACTAAATTTAGAAGAAGGGAAATTCTTTGTAGTATCATCACACAGAGAAGAAAACATCAATTCTGAAAAGAATTTCAGGGGATTAATGGCTTCTTTAAATGCGATTGCAGAAAAATACCATTATCCGATTATCGTGTCAACGCATCCGCGCACGCAAAATATGATCGATAAAATGCAGATTGAAATGCGACCTGAAATTCAGTTTTTAAAACCATTAGGTTTCCATGATTACAACGCCTTACAAAAAAGAGCGTATGCCGTTTTATCAGATTCCGGAACCATTTCAGAAGAATCTTCCATACTAAACTTCAGAGCCTTAAATATTCGTCAGGCACACGAACGCCCAGAAGCTATGGAAGAAGCAAGCGTGATGATGGTTGGTTTATCCCCAGAACGTATTTTACAAGGTTTGGTACAATTGGAAAAACAAGTTGTTGGAGATAGAAATTTACTAATTTCTAATCCCCAATCCACAATCCCTAATTTTAGACCAGTTGCCGATTACTCTATGCCGAATGTTTCAGAGAAAGTGGTGCGCATCATTATTTCATACACCGATTATATTAAAAGAACAGTTTGGCATGAAGGGTAATAATTTATGTGTAGTAACTGCTCAAAAATTCCCAAGTGGTTTAGCTTCTAATAATAGAATTTTATCGTATGGTAAAGGTTTAGTAGAGTTGAATTATGATGTGAATGTTTTGACATTAGCACATTCTGTTGATAAAATTGGAATAATTTCCGGTGTAAAATACTCTAATCTTGGTGTTGATTTAAAATTTAAAATATTTTCGACTATTATTGGGATTATTAATCTAAGTTTAAAAGTATTAAAAAATAAATATGATTTTTTAATACTAGTGTCCAATAATGCTTTATTAATATTTGTTTTGTATTTAGTCTGCAAAATTAAAAATGTAACTTTCATACAGGAAAAAAGTGAATTCCCTTTTGTTTTAAATTACAGTGGCTTTATAAAAAAGAAATTAGCTAATTTGTATATCAAAAATATTTACAAATTATTTGATGGGATGATTATAATGACACAACCTTTATTAGAATACTTTAAAGACAAAACAAATAAAACTTGTAAGTTGTTTCTTATGCCTATGACTGTAGATAGTAGTAGGTTTGAAAATATTGAAACTACTGATGAATTTTCAAATTGTATTACCTATTGTGGTTATATGGGAGGGAATAAAGATGGGGTTAAAAATTTAATTGAAGCATTTTCATTGATAAAAGAAAAGCATCCTTCAATACAATTATTATTATTAGGAACAGCAACACCTTTTGAATTTGAAGAAATAGTGAATTTTGCAAATACTGTAGCACCGAATCGTGTTATATTTAAAGGTCAAGTTTCAAGAGATGAAATTCCTTTTTATTTAATGAACTCTAAAATATTAGCTCTTGCAAGACCGAGTAGTTTACAATCATCTGGTGGCTTTCCCACAAAATTAGGTGAATACTTATCTACTAAAAAACCAGTAATTGTAACTGCAGTTGGAGATATTCCAAAATATTTAAGAAACAGAGAAAATGCGTTTGTAGTTCAACCTGATGATAATCAGTTGTTTGCAAATGAACTTTCTTATATGCTTACTAATTATGATGAAGCAATAGAAGTAGCTGCGAAAGGTTATGATTTAACTTTAAATGTGTTCAATTATAAACAACAGTCAATTAATTTAAATAAATTTTTAAAAACATTCTAAAATGAAGATATTAATAGCTGGAGATTATTGCCCGATTGGAAGAACACAAAAATATCTTAAAGAAGAAGATTATAAAGGTCTATTTAACGGTTTTGAAAACATTGTTAAAGAGGTTGATTATTCAATAGTTAATTTTGAATGTCCAGTAACAAAATCACATACAAAAATTGTTAAGACAGGACCATGCCTTAAAACAGAAGACTTAAATGCTTTCGAGGCTTTGAAATATGTAGGTTTTAATCTATTAACACTTGCTAATAACCATATTCAAGACTTTTCACATGAAGGTGTGACGGATACTATTAACTACGCAAAGGAACGAGGATTTGACGTAGTAGGTGCAGGACGCAATATTAAAGAAGCTTCTGAATCTTTTATTAAAGAAATTAATGGAATCAAAATTGGATTCATTAATATTGCAGAAAATGAATTCTGTGCTGCTGAAATCGATGTACCTGGTGCATATACTTTTGATTTTATAGAGAATACTAAAATTATAAAAAATACTAAATCTAAAGTTGACAAAATAGTTTTAATTTATCATGGAGGTAGAGAACATTATCAGTTACCAACACCAGAACAAAGAAAACGGTTTAGGTATTTTATTGATAGTGGTGTTGATGCCATTGTAGCACATCATACACATTGTGTAAGTGGTTATGAATTTTATGACAAAAAACCAATCGTATATAGTTTAGGAAATTTTATTTTTGATTATAAAAAGAAATATCAAGAGGGTATATGGACAGAAGGAATGAGTGTTATCCTAAAATTAGAAAATAAAGATTCTAGTTTTGAGATTGAGTTAATTCCTCATACTCAAGGAAAAAAGGACGATAGTACTTTGAGATTATTAAGAGGGGACCATAAAAAAGCTTTTTTAAAGAAGGTAAATATATTAAGTGAAATTATAGTTGATGATAATAAATTTCAAGAATCATGGTTTAATTATATTGCAACACAGGAAAAAAATTATCTTTCTTCTTTATATATTAAAAACATATATATTAGGGCATTATTTTTGTTTGGTATTCTTCCTATTTCTTTATTACGTTCGAGACATAATATACTTATGTTAAATCTTTTGAGATGTGAAGCACATAATGAAATTTCAAAAAATGTATTAAACAAAAAATCATGAAAATAGCAATTTTATTTGATAAGAATGAAAAATTACATTCTACAAATTGGAGTTTCGCTTGGGAGAAATACTGTAAAGACAATAATATAGAATATAATATTGTCAATCCATATAAAATGGGAGTAATCAATCAACTTATGGATTTTGATATTATTTTATGGCATTATAGTAATTATTCCTTCACGGACATGTTAATGGCAAAAAATATACTAAATACTTTAGAAGATCAAGGTAAAAAAGTGTTCCCGTCTTTTAAAGACGCTTGGCATTTTGATGACAAATTAGCAGAAACTTATTTATTGGAAAGTATTAACGCTCCAATACCTCAATCATTTTACTATTACAATTTAGATGACCTTAAACAAGCAATTAATAATAAAGAAATTTCATTTCCTATTATTGCTAAATTAAGAAATGGTTCGGGCTCTCATAATGTAAAGAAATTAGATACTGTTGATGAATTAATCAAGTATGGAAAAAAGATGTTTACTTCAGGGCTAAGTAGTGCACCAAGTCTAATGTATAAAGCCTCTTCTAACATTAAATCATCAAAGAATTTCAAAACTTTTATAAATCGCGCAAAAAGAATACCTGAGTTTTTACGTTCTTTAGCTAATGCAAAAAAGTTCAATATAGAACGTGGTTATGTTTATTTACAAGAGTTTGTACCAAACGATGGATATGATTTGAAAATAGTAGTCATCGGAGATAAATTGTCGTATATAGGAAGAAATATTCGTCAAGGTGAATTCCGAGCTTCGGGTGGCGGTGATTTGTTTTATGACAATGATAAAGTTACTAAAAACGTTATAGATTCAGCATTTGCAACTTCAGATAAATTAGGTTTCAATTGTATGGGATATGATTATGTTGTAGATAGCAAAACCGGAGAGGGAAAAATCATTGAAATAAGTTATGGTTTTTCGCATCATGCAGTATTAGCGGCAAATGGATATTTTGATAGACGTGGAATTTGGCATGAAGAATCTTTAAATGTACCATATGAAATCTTGATAAATATTCTTTGACTTATTAACAATTAAAGATTGTTATTCTCAAGAAATGAATTAGTTTTTATGTTTCAATATTTCATTTTTTTAAATGTAATTTTTTTTAGAACTTAATTTATAACATGAGTGTAATAGACAGAAATTAATTAATGCTTTTAAACTAATGATTAAGATATTAAGAATTACAACTGTATCTCATTCTCTAGATCTTTTGCTAAAAGGACAATTACGTTATATGGTAGATAAAGGTAATGAAGTCCATATTGCTTGTACTTACGATGATAAAGTTAATTTTTTAGAAGAAAGAGAGTGCGTGAAATATCATAAATTGAATTTAACCAGAACAATTAATCCATTTAAAGACATATTGGCACTTTATAATCTTATAAATTTAATTAGAAAGATTAAGCCAGATATTGTTCATTCTCATTCACCTAAAGCAGGAATTGTTGGGATGCTGGCTGCATTTATTTGTAAAGTACCTTTAAAGGTTCATACAGTAGCAGGTTTACCGCTTGTTGAAACGAGAGGGGTTAAGAAAAATGTCTTGTTAATGGTTGAGAAATTAACTTATTTTTGTGCGGACTATGTTTTACCTAATTCAATAAAACAGAAAGAATTTATTAATGAACATATATTAATTAATGATAAAATTCAAGTAATAGGAAAAGGAAGTTCTAATGGTATTGATTTAAAGTACTTTAATCCGGACAATTTTAATTCTAAGGATAATAGATTATTTAGAGAACAATACGGTATAGCTCCATCGGATATTGTCCTTTGTTTTGTTGGAAGATTAACTAATTATAAAGGTATTAATGAATTAATTAATGCGTTCTGTAATTTGCAGGAAGAGTTTTTTAATATCAAGCTATTCCTTGTTGGCCCGATTGAAGATATTAATCCACTAGCTGTCAATACAAAAGATGAAATAAAAAATAATACAAGCATTTTTTCTGTGGGGCACCAAGATGATATTAGACCCTTTTTGGCTGTTTCTGATATTTTTGTTTTTCCTAGCTATAGGGAAGGTTTTCCTCAGTCATTAATGCAGGCAGCTGCAATGAATTTACCCTGCATTGCATCGGATATTAATGGGTGTAATGAAATAATTCAAGACGGTGTAAATGGTATTTTAATTCCTCCGAAAAATACAGATGCAATTGTTCGAGTGGTAAAGAATATGATTTATAATGAGGAATTTAGATTGTCTCTGGCAAAGAAAGCTAGAAAAAATATGCTAGAAAATTTTGAACAGACTGATTTTTGGGATAAAATATTAGCCTTCTACGAATCAAAATTAAAAAATAAATAGGGTTTAATAGTAATATTTTTGAAATGAAACTACTCTTCACAGGCGCATCTGGTTTTTTGGGTCAGAACGTAAAACCTTTATTGCAAAATAACTATGAGGTACAAACAATGGGTTTAACTGAGGCTGATAATTATAAAGTTGATCTTTCTATAGAAATTCCCAAAATTATGGAAAATTTTGATGTTGTTTTCCATGCAGCTGGTAAAGCGCATACCATCCCAAATTCAGTAGAGGAAGAAAAAGTATTTTTTGATGTGAATTATCAAGGAACGGTTAATTTGTGTAAAGCTTTACAGCAATCAACGTTGCCTAAGGCATTTATATTTGTCAGTACGGTAGCCGTTTATGGAGTAGATTTTGGAGCAAATATTACCGAAGAACATCCGTTAAAAGGTAATACTCCTTATGCATTAAGCAAGATAGAGGCAGAACAATATTTAACCGAATGGTGTGCTAAAAACAATGTAAAGTTGGGTATTATTCGTCCTTCTTTGATTGCGGGACCAAATGCACCAGGAAATTTAGGTGCAATGGTTAATGGTATTAAAACGGGCAAATATCTTTCAATAGGTGGCGGAACTGCACGTAAAAGTGTATTAATGGTACAAGATATTGCTACCCTCATTCCCTTACTTGTAGAAAAAGGAGGTGTATACAATGTTTGTGATGATATTCAACCGTCATTTAGAGAATTAGAAATCATTATCTCAAAACAATTAAATAAAAAGCTACCTAAAGCGATTCCTTTTTTTGTAGCTAAAGTAATGGCTTTCGTCGGAGATGTATTAGGTTCAAAAGTACCGATAAATTCGTTAAAGCTTAAAAAAATTACAGAATCACTTACCTTCTCAAACGAAAAAGCGAAGAAGGAATTAGGTTGGCAACCTTTAAACGTTTTGGAAAATTATAGAATTAAATAAATTACCTTTGTCTGCTGAAGAAGGTTTGGTGGAAACCATTCAAAGTTTTAAAAAATAATTATGATTAGATTGTTCGATTTCTTGTTTTCATTCTTCGGAATATTGTTTTTATTACCAATTATGTTGGTATTATATATTATAGGTTTGTTTGATACCGGATCGCCGGTTTTTAAACAACAGCGGATGGGTAAAAACAAAAAGCCGTTTACCTTGTATAAGTTCAGAACCATGAACGTAAAAGCACAGTCGGTAGCTACGCATTTGGCTAATACTGCTGAAATTACAAAATTTGGGAGCTTTTTGAGAAAATCTAAGTTAGACGAATTACCACAATTAATTAATGTGGTTCTAGGTGATATGAGTCTGGTAGGACCACGACCTAATTTATTCAACCAAACCGAATTGATTGAAGAACGCGACAGTCGTGGTGTTTACAACGTAGTTCCCGGAATTACAGGTTTGGCGCAGATCAATGAAATCGATATGTCTACCCCTAGAGAATTGGCAATTAAAGATGCCGAGATGATTAAAAGCTTAACGATTGTAGATTATTTTAAATACATCTTCGCTACCGTTGGCGGTAAAGGCCAGGGAGATCGAGTGGTGAAGTAATAAAGTAACGAAGTGACGTGGTGACGTAGTAATCAAGTATAAAGTATATAATTACGTACTTAAGTGATGAGGTTAAAGGGGTGTACAAAATTTTTATGCTTATAACCCTAAAAACTTATAATAAATCACTGTTTTTGTGGTTATAACCTAAAACAATGATTTTACGTCCCAGTTAAATTAGCATATCCAATCGTTCCCTATGGAAACCTAACACATGAATAACGCCAACGCATTGCTTTAAAAATAAAAGAAGTTTTTTCAAAATAAACAAAACCGACCGGATCATTTCGGTCGGTTTTTAGTTTGTGGGGCTTCATGTGAAAACTTTAAAAACCAATTAAACGATAAGAAATGCTGTTATTGTGCCCCATTCCCTCATTCCCCATTCCCTCATTCCCCATTCCCTCATTCCCCATTCCCTC
>JAEAMF010001262.1_pt1 | contig 19706 bp, 15 predicted proteins | sample 8958721 | NCBI WGS metagenome assembly JAEAMF01 (sample SAMN16933255, study PRJNA681124) | bioreactor sludge metagenome | isolation source: anaerobic bioreactor treating anionic surfactant - SDBS | place: India: Bengaluru | collected 2019-02-28
CGTGACGGTCAGCAGAATGACAAGGAGTAGATTTTTTCTTTTCAGGGGCATCTTAGGGCCGCCGTCAATGGAATGAACCGCGGCTTTACGCTGCGGCGTTCAAGGACAATACCATCATCGCGCAGGCATTGCGACTGTAAATTTCCCCATGGGAAACGGGTCGGTCAACAATACTGAATCCAAAAACCGGCCTAAAAACAGACAACCGAACATGCTTGACACCTGGAACCTACTGGCATGGAGCAGGCCGGCATGCGGTGATTTTCTGCGTGATTTTCAAATTGACAGACGGGCCGATCTCATCTATTCTGAAGACGGAACTGAATTGTTTCCGCTGGATTTTTCGGCAGGCAGACCTCGGGACTTTGATCGGCTGAGCAGGAGGTAAAATATGGTTACCCGAAGAATGATAGCCCTTTTTATATTTTTTCTCTTCGCATCCTTTTCAGCTCCCATCGCGCCGGCCGAGGAATTGCCTACATCGGACATGACCAAATGCCCGTATGAAATCGGAAGCGCCGTTCCGTCCCAACCCACTGAAAAACTGAAAAAAAGATATCAATCCTATTACTGCCTGATCAGGGATCTGGAAAACGTATTGGCCGAAGAGGAAGACGAAAAAACAAAACAACTGATCCAGGCGCAGATCGACTCCCACAACAAACAGTTGAGATGGATCATCGAGAAGATGCGGTATCGCCATCAGTAGCTGGCGGCATCTGCGGAGGGCACGAACATGAAAAAATGGAAAACCCCATTCGCCATTCTCATCGGGTTTTTGATGATTTTTTCAACCGTCGCCTGTCATGACGACGATGACTGGTGGTGGTGGGAAGGCGCCGAGATTGAACTGTACGGCGGCCTGACCAAGGGATACACATCGTATGACCGTCCGTATGTGGGGGGGACCGTCATCAACAACGGGGACGAAACCGGATACAATACCAAAGTGACGATCTACGCATACCGAGGCAACACCATTGTCGATACCGCCTACGGATACCCCGCAAATCTGGGGGATATCCCGGAAGGGGTCACCGCCACCTTCGAGGCTGAATTTTTTTATCTTGAAAGCCACGATGACTACGACCGGCTGGAGATCGACATCGATTATCTGACACGCTGGTAGCGGGAATCCCCTGTCGCCCGGGGCTATTCCTCTCCGCTTTTCCGTTCGCGCCAGATCGAAACCAGCTCGCCCTTCATGCTTTCGAACAATTCGGCCTGCCGGTCGATGAAAGCCTCCGCCTGCTCCCGATCCAGATCTTTAAGCTCGTTGACCAGCGACGCAACCCTTCCGTAGTAGAGAGGAATCATCGTATCCAGGAGCTTGAACCGCTGCCGGGGGGTGGCATGGAAGGCGGCCGCGTAACGGAAAACAATCCGGACCCAGGTTTCGGAGGGCATCGAAAAGCCGTTGTTTTTCACCTTGCGCGCCAGCTTTTCGATGAACTGGTAGTCCCGCTCGTCGATGATGTTTTTCCAGACACCGCCGAAATTGCGCATGCCCATCCGGAAATACTCCACCAGCCCCTTCTGGTCGATCTCGAAGGGCGGGGGCTCCTGGTCGATGCAGTCCCCCAGCGTCGGCACCTCGACCGATCCCCGGACCTGCATCCAGAAGCTCTCGTACTGCGCCATCAGCAGGAACTTGGTTCCCACCACCTGCCGGAACATCGGGCTCAGGTCGGCGGAGGGGTCCTTGTGGCTGTGGATCTTGGCTCCGAGCCGGGCCTGGCAGACCTTGAAGCCCCCGACGATGGCGCAGGTGGTCATCCAGATGTCGATGCCGAATTTCGCCACGTCCGTCTCCCACACGTCCTGGTCCAGATAGTGCTTCACCAGCGCCGGCGAGAGGCCGAAATCCCCCCCGATCGGCTGCCGGATCCGGAGGCCGTAGAGGGATCGGGTCAGGTTGTAGGCAACCGTATTGGTGATCGTTGCATCCAGCTTGTAACGGTTATAGAGCGGCGCGACATAATCGTAGCCCCCGAAAACCGGTTCGATCAGGTTCCGGACCCACTCCGGAGTGATCGACAGCAGATCCGAGTCAAAAACGCAGACGGCCCTGGCCTTCAGGAAGGCGGCCACCTCGAAGACGGCCCGCAGTCCCGATCCCTTGCCGGGGACGCCGCGGTAGATCGTGACGATGCTCTCGATATTGTAGGATTTCGGATCGACCGTGCAGGCGACATCCCGGGTATCGTCCGTGGAGCCGCCGTCGGAAACCATAATCAGGGCCTTGCAATCGGGATAGTAGCGTTCGATCCCGGCAATGACCGTCTTGATTACGTGGACGATGGAATCGGCGCTCTGGTAACTGGGAATCCCGACGACGATGTCCGCCTTGCCGAGCATTTCGATCTTTGTCCGCACATGGGGTCGGAGCGCCGTTGAAAACCTGGTATTTGCACTCATGCTTGTTCTCCTTCCGGGTATCCGGGATTTCGGCCCGGGAGGGCCGCTTTTCCTTGTTCTTCAATGCACAAAAATCCGAATTGGTCAAGCAGCCGCTGAACCGCACCGTTCCAACCCCGGGACCCCGGTTCGTCCGCATGGATCAGCCCCGGAAGATCGATGTGCGGTGGGGATCCGTCGGGCTGGGGAATCAGGACGGGAACGTCCACCGCCGCAAGCAGCGGCAGATCGTTCTCGCTGTCGCCGAGGCCGATCGCGACGGCCGGTCCCCCCTGCCGTTTTGCGAAGCGCTCCCGAACAATGCGAACTGCCAGACCCTTGTCCTGCCCCGCGCCCGTGAGATGATAAAAGCGGCCGCCGCGAACCACCCGGAGCCCCGCTTGCTCCGCACGTTCCGTCAACGCCGGCAAAACCGAGGGCTCCTCGAGCAGAAAAGGCTCCGTGAAATCCCGCTTTCTGGCGAGCGCCGCCCGCTCCAGGGTCAGGTCCGACGCCGCGGCCACCTCCCGATCCGTCATATCGCCAAAACCGCGCACCCGAATCGATCGGGGCAAGCTCTCCAGAAAAGCCCGGATCCGCGCATACGGAACGCCGAGGGTCATCCCCTCCCCGACCCCGCTGTGTCGCATGTCCACCCCGACGGCGGGTTTGCGCTCGGCGTCAGGGAAGAAGATCCCGCCGCCGTTCTCGACGATAAAGGGGGCGGTCATGCCCAGCTCCCGCTGCAACACCTCGATCTCCGCGCGGGTCTTGCTGGAGGCGATGATCAGCGGGATGCCGAGACGGGCGATGCGGTTCAGTGCCGGCTTTGCCCCGGCATAGGAGTAATCCGCCTTGTTAAGCAGGCTGCCGTCAAGGTCCGTGAAAATCAGGAGCCTTCGCAATTCACATTCCTTTCCGATGCCTTCGCGCATACGCGCCCCCCTGACCCCGACCACCGGATTCACTCATCCCCTTCGATGTTCGGCTGAACCAAAAGCTCCCCTTCATCCAGATTGTACGCCAAAAGATTTTGATACCCGAAATGACCGACATAACAGCAGCCGTTGTCGAGATTGATTCGGTTTGTCCGCAGCCCCTCCAGAATCCGATCCAGCGGCAACGGGGTATGTCCGCAGAGGACCGGCTTTTTCCCGGGATACGGCTTTCCCCGGCTCCAGAGCATGGATTCGACCCCTTCTTCGCCGAAGGGATCGGCGAGGGAAAAGTCAAACTCGGCATGGACCAGAAGGAAATCATCCAGTTCGACAAATACCGGCAGGCCTCTTACAAACGCCAGGTACGGTTCCGTGTCGATTCCGGCAAAGTTTTTCAGTGTGGCCTGACCGCCGTTTTGCATCCAGAGGCTGAAATGCGCGGCAGATCTCACAGGATCGTCCGACGGTGCGGACGCGCGGAGCCACATGTCCTCGTGATTGCCCCTCAGCGCGACAACCCGGCAGTCCAAGTTCATGATCGTATCGAGCACCCCCCTGCTGTTCGGACCCCGGTCGATGTAATCCCCCAGCAGGTAGAGGCTGTCCGAACGCTCGATCCGCAATCTTTCCAGCAGGGCGCGAAATGTTTGACAGCACCCATGGATATCGGCAATGGCATAACGCATGGCAGGAATCCGCCTGAAAAATATCCGCAAAGCGGCGAAACCGTCGCCTCTTTGCCCGTCCGATCGGGATCTTACCACAACCGGGGCAGGTTTTGTTCTTCTTTCCTGGAATCCGAACGGGTTCGATTTATTTTTGTTGAAATCGACCGCGTCCGGGACCATACTCCCTAAGACCGGCGGCACTGATCGCCCCGATCACGAAGAGGAAAGGGAAGCCCATGAAAGCGATGGTTCTGAACGGCGTTTCCGGTTTTGCGGAAAATCCGGAGCCGCTGGTCCCGGCGGAGATCCCGGCGCCGATCCCCGGCAGGGGTGAACTGCTGATTGCCGTCACGGTCTGCGGCGTCTGCCACACGGAGCTGGACGAGATCGAGGGGAGGACCCCGCCGCCTGTCTTTCCAGTCATCTTGGGACATCAGGTCGTCGGCCGCGTCGCCTCCGTAGGACCGGATGCCGGACGTTTCCGTCCGGGAGATCGCGTCGGTGTGGGCTGGATCCACTGGGCCTGCGGCTCGTGCGACGCCTGCCGTTTTGGGAACGAGAACCTCTGCCCGCAGTTTCGCGCAACGGGCCGCGATGTTCACGGCGGCTACGCGGAGTTCATGACCGTCCCCTCGGCCTTTGCCCACCCCATCCCCGGGGTCTTCAGCGATGAGGAGGCGGCCCCGCTGCTCTGTGCGGGCGCGATCGGCTACCGGTCGCTCCGTCTCACCGGTCTTTCCGACGGCCGGAATCTCGGCCTCACCGGTTTCGGCGCCTCGGGCCATCTGGTTCTGATGACCGTCCGCCGGCTCCTCCCGCACACGAAAATCTTCGTCTTCGCCCGGAACAAACGGGAACGGGAATTCGCCCGCGGACTGGGGGCCGTCTGGGCCGGAGCGACAGAGGAAAGCCCCCCCGAAAAACTGCATGCAATCATCGACACGACCCCGGCATGGAAGCCGGTGGTCGAGGCGCTCAGGCATCTGCTTCCGGGCGGCCGGCTCGTCATCAACGCAATCCGCAAGGAAGAGAAGGACAAGGCGGAGATGCTCCGGCTCGACTATCCCGAGCACCTCTGGCTGGAGAAGGAGATCAAGAGCGTGGCCAATGTCGCCCGGCGGGACATCGCCGAATTTCTCGAACTCGCCGCGGAGATCCCGATCCGGCCCGAGGTGGAGGTTTACCCGCTTGCGGAGGCGAACCGGGCGCTCGGCGAGCTGAAGGCGGGGAAGATCCGCGGCGCCAAGGTGATCCGCATCGCCTGAAGACCGGCCGGCAATCTTTTCATCGGAAAATAGAGGTTGACGAAAACCGCCTTCTCCGCTATGGCGTCCCGTCTGCCGGTCCGCGGCCGACGGCAGGCAACAAAAGATCGTGAGGAGCGCCTCTTGAAGCTGCGTGAAATCTTCGGCGGGATGTTGCCGCTTTTTGTCCTGGGGCATTTCAGCCATCATGTGCTGACCACGACCACCGTGCCGCTGATCCCGTTCATCCGCGGCGCCTTCGATCTGGACTACACGCAGTCGGGCCTGGTCGTATCGGCCTTCACGCTGGCCTACGGCTTCAGCCAGCTCCCGGCGGGCTGGCTCGCCGATCGCATCGATCCCCGCAAGCTGATGACCGTCGGGATCTCCGGCGTCGCGTTGGCCGGCATCCTGGTCGGCCTTTCCCAAACCTACGCCTGGATGATCCTGTTTCTGGTGGTCATGGGTCTTCTGGCGGGCGGCTACCACCCGTCGGCGCCGCCGCTGATCTCCGCCTCGGTGCGCCCCGAGAACACGGGCAGATCGCTCGGTTTCCACAATATCGGCGGGGGCGCCAGCCATTTCGTGACGCCGCTGCTTGCCGTGGCCATCGCCAACGCCTGGGGATGGCGGAATGCCTATATCGCGCTCGGAATCCCCACGGTTGTCTTCGGCGTCGTGTTCTACATCCTGCTCGGCCGGATGCGGAAGGATCGGCAGAAGGCCCATCCGGGACGGTCGAACGATGGGCAGACGCCGGTCCCGACGGGAACGATGTTCCGCCTCGTGATCTTTCTGATCCTCTCGACATTCACGGCAGCGATCATCAACTCCATCATCCCCTTTGTCCCGTTTCTGATGGTCGATCACTTCGGCGTGAGCAAGGAGATCGCCGCCGGCTCCCTTTCCCTCATCTACCTGGCGGTCTTCTGGGCAAGCCCGCTCGGCGGCTGGCTCGCCGACCGCCTGGGGAGCGTCCGCGTGGTGCTTGCGGTCTGCTTCAGCGCCGGACCGGTCATCTTTCTGCTTACGATGCTCCCCTACGGATGGGCGCTCGGCGCGATGCTCGTTCTGCTGGGGATGATTGTCTTCAGCCGGATGTCCGCATCGGAATGTTTCATCATCCGACAGACGCCGGCCGGAAACCGGTCGACGATCCTCGGCATCTACTACTTCAGCGCGATGGAGGGAGGCGGGATTCTGACGCCCGTCGTCGGGCACCTGATCGACCGTTTCGGCTTCACCGCCGCCTTTGCGATCGCCGGCAGCACGCTGTTTGCGGTCACACTGCTCTGCTCGTTCTGGCTTTGGGAAAAGAAAGACGGAACGGAAAGCGGAGAAAGCCCCGACCGGTGCGTCCGGACCTGAAGCGGGCAAGACGGGCTACTCGACGCGGATCCGCCCCGGCGTTTCCGCCGTGACCTCGCCGACAATCGCCGCATCGGAGATCCCTGCCTCACGCATCCGCGTCAGCAGATCCGCGGCGGCTTTTTCGGGTAAGGCAATCAAAAGCCCTCCCGCGGTCTGCGGGTCAAACAGGACGTCCACGAGCCAGCCGGGACAGTCCGGACCGACCTCGATCTGCTTCTCTCTGAATTTGCGGTTCCGGACCAGGCCGCCCGGGATGATTCCCTGCTCGACCAGCGGCCGGAGCCCGGGGAAGCAGGGAACCGAGCTGGCGCGAATCCTCATCCCGGTCCCGCTTCCGTCGGCCATCTCCAGCGCATGGCCCAGGAAACCGAACCCGGTGACGTCCGTGCAGGCGTGAACGCCGTCCGTTTCCGACATCAACTCCGACGCCCTGCGGTTCAGCGAAACCATTCCTGCGATGGAGCGGGCCTCCAGACCCGGATCGGCGACGCCCCCCTTCACGGCCGTTCCGACGATGCCCGTGCCGAGCGCCTTCGTCAGAAGGAGGCGATCCCCGGGCCGGGCCCCGCGGTTGAAGACCACCCGGTCCGGATGAATGACCCCGGTCACGGAAAGGCCGTATTTCGGTTCGTCGTCCTCGACGCTGTGACCGCCGATCAGCAGGACGCCCGCTTCCCGCATCTGATCCAGGCCGCCGCGGAGGATCTCGCGGAGGACGGCGACATCCATTTTATTGATCGGAAAGCAGACGATGTTCATCGCGGTGATCGGCCGCCCGCCCATCGCATAGACGTCTCCGAGCGCGTTCGTCACTGCGATCCGGCCGAAGGTGTAGGGATCGTCCACGATGGGGGTGAAGAAATCGACGGTCTGGATGACGGCCAGGTCGTCGCGGAGCCGATACACGCCGGCGTCCTCGGCATGCTCCATGCCTACGATCAGGTTCGGATCGGCAATGAGCGGCAGATCCTTCAGCGCCTCCTGCAGGTCCCCCGGACCTATCTTGCAGGCTCAGCCGGCCCCGTGGACCGTCTCCGTCAGCCGCACCTTAAGGCATTCCTGGCCGGAGAAATCGAGGAGGAGAGGCTCCGGCAGATCGTCCGGGACGCCTACAATTTCGATGTGCCGCTGGAAAATGTTTTTGCGCGAAAATACCTGATGCGGCTCGACCAGGGCCCGACGGCCTCCTTCAAGGACTTTGCCGCCCGGCTGATGGCCCGGCTGATGGGCGCCCTGCGCGATCCCGGGAAGCGGCTCAACGTGCTGGTGGCCACCTCCGGTGACACGGGAAGCGCCGTGGGCGACGCGTACAAGGGGGTGGAGGGGATCGACGTGACCATCCTCTACCCGCGCAACGAGGTGAGCGGGCGGCAGAAAACGCAGCTTGACACGATCGGCCAAAATGTCCGGGCCGTCTCCGTGGACGGGAAGTTCGACGACTGCCAGGACCTCGTCAAGCAGGCCTTCGCCGATCCCGGCCTCGCCGATTTCAACCTGACGTCGGCCAATTCGATCAATTTCGGCCGGATCCTCCCGCAAATCGTCTATTACGTCTGGGCCTGGGCACAGCTCTCCCGCGAGGGCGAACCGGCGGTTTTCTCGGTCCCGTCGGGAAACTTCGGCGACGCGCTCGGCTGCGAGTATGCACGGCGGATGGGCCTGCCCGTGGAGAGGCTCGTGATGCCGACAAACGAGAACGACGAGTTCCCCCGTTTCCTTGAAACCGGCCGCTACGAGAAAGTCTCGCCTTCCCGCGCCTGCCTCTCGAACGCGATGAACGTCGGCCATCCGAGCAATCTTGCCCGGTTCTTCGATCTCTACGGCGGAACGGTGGACCGGACCGGCGTCGTCCACCGCGTCCCGGATCTGGACGAAATGAGGAAACGGATCTACTCGGTGAGCATCTCGGACCGGGAAACGAAAAAAACCATCAAGCGGATCTACGAACAGCACCGGGTCCTTCTCGAACCGCACGGCGCGGTCGGCTGGCGGGGGCTGGAGGTGTATCTCGAAATGTTCGGGGACCGGCCGCTCTGCATCAGCCTGGAGACCGCGCATCCGGCGAAATTCCCCGACGAGATCCGCGAGCTTCTGGGGATCAACCCCGATCTCCCGCCCAGCATGGCCGACATCGACCGGCGGTCCGGCGAACCGGCCTTCCTCTCCGCGGACTACGGCGAACTGAGAATTTTCCTACAGAAAAACCTGCAATCGAGAGGCTGACCGGCTTAGCGCGTCATGACCAGCTTCTGCTCGGCCTTGGGGACGTACCAGCGGATGAAGTTCCAGCCGATCCCGAGCGGTGCGACCTCCACACCGCGAAAGCGGGCATGGAGGATCGGAAGGGCGTCCGGGACGTAGAGGAACAGGTAGGGCTGCTCCTCGGCCAGGATCTCCTGGATCCGGTCGTAGCAACGCTTTCGGAGGGGCTGGTCGAAGGTCTCGCGCGCCCGGACGATCAGCGCATCCACCTCGTCGTTCCGGAAAGAGACAAAGTTCAGCTCCTGCGGTCCCGTCTTGCTCGAGTGCCAGACATCGTAGAGGTCCGGCTCCATCGGGATCGTCCAGCCGAGGATCGTCGCGTCGAACTTCCGCTTGTTGATGAAATCGTTCACGAAGGCGGCCCACTCGATCACCCGGATTTTCACCCGGATGCCGATTTCGGCCAGCCGCCGCTGGATGATCTCGGCGCACTTCGCCCGGATCTCGTTGCCCTGGTTCGTGATGATCTCGAATTCGAAGGGTTTCCCGTCCTTTTCGAGGAAGCCTCCGTCCGTGCGCCTCCACCCCGCCTCGGCGAGCAGCGCCTTGGCCTTTTCCGGATCGTGGGGGTAGGTCCGGACGTTCGGGTTGTGGGCCCAGGTTCCGGGTTTGTAGGGGCCGTTGGCCGGTTTGCCGAGGCCGAGCAGAACCCCGTCGATGATCTCCTCCCGATTCACCGCATGGGCGAGGGCCTGGCGGACCCGCTTGTCGGCAAAGAGCGGATTCTTCAGGTTGTAGCCCATGTAGGTGTAGGCGAAGGAGAGGTAGCGGTATTTCCGGTAATTCTCCCGGAAAAGGTTGTTCTCCGTCTGCCGGGTGAACTGGAGCGGCGTCAGGCCCATCCGGTCGATCCCGTTCGCGCGGAGCTCCAGGAACATTGTCGCCGTGTCGGGGATGATCCTCAGGATATAGCCGTCGATGTAGGGCCGGCCCTCGAAATAGTCGGGGTTGGAAACGAGGACGATCTTCTGGCCGGCCACCCACTCCTTGAAACGGTATGGCCCGGTGCCGATCGGATGGCGGCCGAGCGGAGAGGTGGTGATGTCCCTCCCCTCCAGCAGGTGGCGCGGGAGGATCCCGACGGACCAGCTCATCAGCGCGGGGGCAAAGGGCCTGTCGTAGGTCGCCCGGAAGGTGTGGTCGTCCAGAACCTCGGCCTTCTTCACCTTGAGAAAGTCGCCCGCATAGGCGGTCGGCGTTTTGGGATCGACGGTCACTTGGTAGGTGTACAGGACGTCATGGGCGGTGAAGGGCTTTCCGTCGTGCCACCGCACCCCCTTTCGGAGGTGAAAGGTGATCACCAGGCCGTCCCGGGAGATCTCCCAGGATTCGGCCAGGTCGCCCACGATGTGGACATCTTTGTCGTACTTGATCAGCCCGTTGAAAACCAGCCCGGCTATCTCATGCGAGGTGGAGTCCGAGGCCAGCAGCGGGATCAGGTTCGAGGCATCGCCGATCGAGCCTTCGACGAGGATGTCTCCATAGGCAGGTTCGGCGACGCCGCTCCCCGCGGGGACGCCCCCGGGCGCCTGCGGGCTGCAAGCCGTGACGGTCAGACAGAAAAAAACGAGCCATGTTCCGATGGAAGAGCCCGACGGTTTCATGCCCGACAGGCTACCGCATGAACGACACGTTTGCAATCGAATCGTGGAAGAATGTTGCCATGCCTGGATGGTCAATATCCCTGTCAATATCCCTTGCTTCTCCCGGCTTTTTTGGTAGAATGCCGCCCGGAAATTCAAGCACGATTTGGATTTGATCCGAGCCGAAGCGGAGTGCCTATGAAAATCCATATCTTGATCGCCCTCATCCCCCCGTCGGGATTCGTCTTCGCCGCGTCCGGCTCATCGAGGCAGCGATGAGCCGCTGGAAGAAAATCACGCTGATCGCCATCGGCGCCCTGGCCGTCCTGGCCATCCTGATCGCCACGGTTCTGCCGGTCGTCGTCCGAAACCAGGCCGTCCGGATCCTGCAGGAGACGACGGGGAGGAAAGCCGGGATCGAAAAGGTCTCCCTCAACCCTCTGACGCTGACGGCCTCCGTCCGGGGCTTTACCATCGAGGAACAGGGTGGCGGTCCGTTTCTGTCCGTCGGGTCCCTCCGCGTGTCGGTCAGTCCGGCATCGATATACCGTCGCGCGCTGGTGCTCTCCGAGGTTGCGATCGACTCGCCGTCGCTGCGGGTCGTCCGGGCCGGACCCGACCGGTTCAATTTTACGGACATCGTGGAACGCCAAAAGAAGGGGGAGCCGAAACCGAAATCCGCCGGTCTCTTCCCGCTGGTTCTGAACAATTTTCACCTGGGAAACGGATCGCTCGACCTGAACGACCAGGCGGTTGCGGGAGGTCGGAAACACAGCGTGCGCAACCTGGAGATCGCCCTCCCCTGGCTGAGCAGCCTGCCGTCCGAAGCCAAGCTGGAGGCAAAGCCCCGCATATCCGCGGTCGTCAACGACGCGCCCCTCGCGCTGGAGGGCCGCGTCAAACCCTTCAGCAAAGACCTGGATTCGTCGATCCATATTGCCCTCCAGAAATTGAGCCTGCCGGAGCTGGCGGCGTATGTGCCTCAGGTCCCGCCGGCGGAGCTGGCCTCGGGCAAATTGACCCTCGACGCCGAGATTCAGTACCGGCAGCCGGAGGAAGGCAAGCCCGAACTCGATGCAAAGGGCCTCGTGAGGCTGGACACCCTCGGCCTGAACCTTGCGACGGGAGAGCCGCTGCTTCGGCTTCCCGCGCTGGAGGTCAAAATCGCCGAGATGAAACCGATGGCAGGCCTGTTTGCCGTCGAGTCCGTTGCGCTGGAAGGCCTCGAGCTGTTCGTCCACCGAGACCGCCAGGCCAAATGGATGTTCCAGGAACTGCTCCGTCCCGGAGAGGGAAAAAAGCCGATGGCTTCGGCGGATCAAGCCGCGAACGCAAACGCCGTCCCGGCGCCCGTTTCCTCGGCAGAGCCGGCGGCGATTTCCCCGCCCCGGGACGCGAACCCACCGGATCAGACCCCGAAACCTCAATTTTCCGTCGCATCGCTGGCGCTGAAAGACGGCCGCGTCCATTTCCGGGATGAGCTTCCCCCGGGGGGATTCAAGGCCGACGTGGCGGAAATCGCGTTGAACATCGAAAATGCGTCCAACCGGCCCGGCCAAGCCGCAAAATACAACCTGGCCCTGAACGTGGACGGAGAAACCCGCCTGGCCTCCGAAGGAACCTTCACCATCGCCGAACCGGCCGCAAAGGCCTCCGCCCGGCTGACGGGCCTCCCGCTGCAGAAGGGCCGTCCTTATCTGGCCGAATATCTGACCGCGCCGTTGCAGGGCATCGTCGATCTGTCGGGAGAGGTCTCTTTCAGCGAAAAGGAGGGATTCATCGCCGAAAAGGGCAATCTGTCCCTGAAGAACTTCGCCGTCCGCTACGGCGACGGGGAGGGATTGACCCTTGCGCGCCTGACGATCGACGACGCGAACTTCCGACAAAAGGAGAACCGGCTGCAGATCGGCGGAATCCACCTTTCGGGGGGCGATCTGTCGCTCTCCCGCGAGGCCGACGGAAGGCTCTCCCCGCTGTCGCTGCTGGTAAAAAGCGGGAGCCCGCCTTCCGCGGAAAAGGAGATCCCGCCGAACGCGGGCGATCAGGGCCAAAAACCCCTTGTGAAACCGGCGGGCAAGGACGCCCCGGCGAAACCGGACGCCGCTGCGCCGCTTGCCTATCGGCTGAAAAAATTCGGGATCGACCGGTTCAACATCGCCTTCACCGACAAGACCCTTCCGGAAAAACCCCGTTTCACGCTGCGGGATGCAAGCCTCTCGCTGACCGGCCTGACCGGTCCCGAGCCCCGGCCCGCCGGGATCGAATTCGCGTCAATCTTCGGGAAGGATGCAGCCCTCAAGGCCAAGGGAAATCTGACCCCCAACCCCTTCCATTACCGGGGCGACCTGCAGATCAGCCGCCTGCCCGTCCGCGATTTCGAGGCCTATTATCCCGAAGCCCTCAACATCCGGATCATCGGCGGCCTGCTGGATACGGCCCTCGCACTGGACGTGGCCCTGAAGGACGGGGCGGCCACGGGAAATGTAAAAGGAAACGCCGGCCTTGGCTCGTTTCACGCGGTCGACACCGTCGAAGAGGAAGACCTGCTGAAGTGGCAGCGGCTCCAGGTGGACGCGATCGACTGTGCCCTGAAACCGCTTCGCCTGGAGATCGGCGAGGTGTCCCTCAATGAGGTCTATTCGCGGATCATCATCCGTGAGGACGGCACGGTGAACCTGCAGGATGTGGTCCGGAAGAAGGAGGGAACCGCCGACACGGCGAGAGCCGCGGACGCGGAGAAATCAACTCCGGACGGGATGGAGGGCGAAGCCCCGAAGGCACCTGCCGCCCCCGCAGCGGCCGTGCCGGCGGAGGCGGATAAGGCGGGATCGCCCGTCACCCGCATCGGCACCGTCACGATCCTGAACGGAACCGTGGCCTTCACGGACAAGCTGCTGCCGAACGATTTCGAAACCACCTTTTACAATCTGGGAGGGAGGATCAGCGGCCTTACCTCGGAGGCGTCCCTCCTGGCCGACGTCGATCTCCGGGGCAACCTGGAGAACCATTCGCCGCTTCGGATCAGCGGTCGAATCAACCCGCTGAGCGAAGATCTCTTCGTGGATCTGAAGGTCTCCTTTTCGGACATCGAACTATCGCCGATGAGCCCTTACACCGAAACCTATCTGGGATACATCCTGAAACAGGGAAAGCTCTTTCTCGATCTGGCCTACCACATCGAAGACAAGAAACTCGTATCGGAGAACAAGATCCGGATCGATCAGTTCACGTTCGGAGACGAGGTGAAAAGCGACAAGGCGACGAGCCTCCCGGTCAAGCTGGGACTCGCGCTGCTGAAAGACCACCGGGGGGAAATCCATCTCGACGTCCCGGTAACGGGACGGATCGACGATCCGAAGTTCAACGTCTGGCGGATTGTCTTCCAGGTCCTGAAAAACCTTCTCGTCAAGGCGGCCACCGCCCCCTTCGCGCTCCTCTCCTCGCTCTTTGCCGGGGACGGCGATCTGAGCTTCGTCGCCTTCGCCCCCGGGTCCGTTGCGTTGCAGCCTTCCGAGGAGAAAAAACTCGAAGCCCTGTCGAAGGGCCTCGGCGAACGCCCGGCGCTGAGGGTTTCCCTGACGGCTTACGCGGACCGGCAGAAGGACGCCGAAGGGTACAGAAACGAGCTGCTGGAGCGCAAGCTGAAGCGGGAGAAATTCTTCGCCCTGACCCGGGATCGCCAACCCGCGGCCGGGGAGAGCGCAGAGACGATGGTCCTGACCGCGGAGGAGCGGTCGGCCTATCTGAAGGCGGTGTATGCCAAGGAGAAGTTCCCCAAGCCGCGCAACGCGCTGGGCGTGGAGATCCCGCTGCCGGATCCGGAAATGATCAAGCTGATCCTCGCCAACACGAAGGTCGGCAAGGAGGAACTCGAAGACCTGGCGCACGAACGCGCAAACGCCGTGAAGGGCTACCTGATCGGCAACGGGAAGATCGCGGCCGAACGGATTTTCGAGAAGAAGGACGATATCTTCAAAGAACCGGCGAAGGCCGACACCTCCCGGAGCCGGGTGGAGCTGAACGCGCTCGCCCCGTAACGACGAACGGAAACGCCGGACGGCCGATTGCGGACCGTCCGGATGGAACAAACCGGGACGCCGCAAACACACAGGATCCGCCTTTGGACCGCCACCGAAGAGCAGGAGCCATGAAGGTTTTGGTCTTTGTACTGAAAAGGATCCCGCCGGAAAGGCAGAACTCGGAGTGCGATGGACAAGTCATGGAGCTGGATCTCTTCTGAATTTATCGCCCTCACCCTGATCATCGTGGCGGCGTTCTGCAATGTCAGCGTTTTTTACAGCTTCTACCACTACCTGGAAACCATCGACGTTCCCATCGGATGGCGCGGCTTTCTGCTCGGACTGGAGCCGATGGCGGCGTTCATCCTTCGGCTCTTCATCCTCCCCTGGCTTCATGTGCGAAACGCCATTGCCGTCACGATGGCCTCGCTCGTCCTTCTGGTCGCGGTCTCCTGCTCCTACATATGGGCCCTGTCGGTCCCGGCCCTGATCGTCATTCGCATCCTTCACGGCGCAAGCTTCGTTCTGCTCACGTCCGGGGTGATCTCCCTCGTCGTGAACTTCATTCCCGAAGAGAAGACCGGTCAGGGATTCGGCATCCTCAGCATTGGAACGTTGATCCCCTACGCGGTGATCCCGCCGCTGACCGAAACGCTCTTGCCCTGCGTCCGCAACGAGGCGGACATCTACGCCGGGGTTTCGATCTTTGCCGTCCTGGCGCTGCTGCTGCTGACGGCGCTTCGAAGGCGCATCCGTGAGTCGCTTCGCGGCAGGGACGGGGTTCTGATGCGCCGCGCCACCCTCGGCGAGATCCGGGAGAACCTGCGGTCGAAAACCGTCGGCCTGCTGCTGGCAGCGGGGCTGCTGATCTACCTCGCCCATGCGACGGTCTTCTACTTTCTGAAGAATCTGGTTCTGCAGACCGGCGGCGGCAGCGTGGGTCTCTTTTTCACCCTTTCCATGGTGACGATGATCGCGGTGCGCGTCTTCGGCGGCGCGCTGCTGGATCGGTTCAACAAACCGGCCATGGTTCGGACAGGCCTTTTTCTGCTGATCCCCTGCTTTGTCATGCTTCCGTTCGCCGAAACGCGGACGGCCCTCTACCTGCTCGCCGGCCTCTACGGTTTGTGCATAGGCGTGATCATGCCGCTGCTGAGCGCGCTGCTTTTTTCGGCCTCCCCGCCTCCGATGCGCGGCCTGAACACCAACCTCAGCCTTTTTACGCTGGACATGGCCTATTTCCTGATGCCCTACCTGGGCGGGATTCTGCTCACATTCGGAACCGATTTCGACGTGCTGTTTTTTATCGCCGCCGGCTTCGTCCTGCTCACACTGGCGCTCACGGCGTCCCTGTCGCAAAAGCTCCGGCAGAGTCAACCGGACGGGGAACGACCCAATCTCTGATGTTGCGTTTCCTTGGAGAAACAGCGTGCGGAGGGCCCGGCGCTTGACGGACGCTCGAAAATATGGGTATATCCGCGCCTAACGGCGGAAGGAACTCAGACGAATCAACAGCCGCCTCCCGGAGGTCCAAAATGTCCATGATCGATTTGCGCAGCGATACCGTGACCCTGCCCACCCCCGAGATGCGCGGGGCCATTTTCCAGGCCGATCTCGGCGATGACGTCTTCGCCGAGGACCCCACGGTCAACCGCCTCGAAGCCGTAGCCGCGAACCTCCTCGGAATGGAAGCGGCGCTCCTGGTCGTCAGCGGCACGATGGGGAATCTCACCTGCGTTCTCGCGCACTGCGCCCGCGGCGAGGAGGTCATCCTGGGAGACCGCTCGCACATTTTCCTGAACGAGGCGGGCGGGATGTCCGCGCTGGGCGGCGTCTTCCCCCACATCATCCCCAATCAGCCGGACGGAACGATGCGTCTGAAGGAGATCGAAGCCGCCGTCCGCACCGAGAACATCCACTTTCCCCACACACGTCTGATTTGTCTGGAAAACACGCACAACCGCTGCTACGGCGCCGCCCTCACCGCCGAATACACCGCGGCCGTCGTGTCCACTGCAAAGAAAAGGGGGATCTCCGTTCACCTCGACGGCTCCCGGATCTTCAACGCCGCCGTCGCACTGGGTGTGGACGTTCGCGAACTGGCGCGCGGGGCCGACTCGGTGAACATCTGCCTCTCGAAGGGGCTCGCCGCGCCGGTCGGATCCGTGATCTGCGGAAGCAGGGAATTCATCGGACGGGCCCGCAGGATCCGGAAGATGCTTGGAGGCGGAATGCGCCAGGCCGGGATCATCGCGGCCGCGGGAATCGTTGCGCTGGAAGGGATGGTCGATCGACTCGCGGAGGACCACCGGAACGCACGCCGCCTGGCGGAAGGCATCGCCGGGATTCGCGGCCTTTCCACGGAGCCCGACCGTGTCTGCACGAACATTCTCTACATCGATCTGACGGATCGGCGATTTTCGGACGAAGAATTCCTCGAGCGCCTCGAAAAGAGAGGCGTGAGGGTTTCCCATACGGGTCCGTCCCGTTTCCGGATGCTCACCCATCATGGGATCGGTGTCCCCGAAATCGATGCGGCGATTGCCGCGCTCCGCTCCGTCCTGCAGGAATGACCGTTCGGAACTTCGAAGCAGACGGGTGTCTTTGGCGAATCACACGGGTTATCGGCCGGCCATTATGATTGGCCGGTCACGCGGCAGATCGCCCGCTCCATGGCTCCCATGAAGGAACGCCAGTAAGTCTCGAAGGCTTCGGTCCCCGTGAGGTAGGGGGTCAGGATGCAGGAGCGGAGGACGGAGACCGTCCCCAGGCGCTCCCATTCTCCCGCAGGGATGCCGAATTTCGCCACGTACGATCGCGGCGTCTCACCGTATTCTTCCCGTGTCAGCGATGTCTTCGAGGTGATGAAATCGTTGATGTAGACGGGGCCGGACTTATACGAGCACTGTTCGTACAGCGATTGATTCAGGCGGTTCATCTGTTCCAGGCCGGCATTGCCCTTCTCGTGGAATGCGTAATCGATGATGTTGATGTCGGGTCTGGCGAGGGGGATGACCTCGTATTGCCGGCCCCCCACCGTCAGGGGGGCGTTCGACAGAAGGGACCGGTAGAACCGGTAGGCGCCCTCAATGCTGGAGCCGATGATCCGGCCGTATCCGGTGATGTTGAGCGGTACGACCCGGTGCGCCATCCAGACCGCCGCGACCGCGGCCCCCGCCTTCGAACCCTCCATGATGTAACTGCCGAGGAGCATCGGGTTGTCGTCGGTCTTTTCGAAGACATACGCGGCAAAATAGGAGATCAGATCAATGATGCGGCGGTCCCGGGCGGTGATGGCGCCGGCTGCGTAAGGGGTGTAGCCCAGCTTATGGGGATCGACCGTGATCGAATCGGCCTCCGGCATCGCCTTGAACGCCTCGTACACGTCGACGGTGAGCCAATCCGTGTCGTCATGGAGGATGGCCTGGCGCGCATGCTGGCGGCTCACCTCGTTGTAGTCCATGAAACGGTCCTCCTCGTCGAGGAAGAGCGATCGTGCGTAGCCGCCATACGCGGCGTCGATATGGAGATAGAAGCAGACGCCTCGATCTTCGTACCGGTCGCGCAGCCGCACGATCTCGTGGATCTCGTCGATCGCGCCCTCTTCCGTGGTGCCGACCACGGCCACGACGGCAAGGATCGGTATCCGCCTGGCGATACAGCCGTCGATGATGGACTTGAGGGCGGCGATGTCCATGCGGTAGTTGTCGCGCACCGGCACGGAGACGAGATTTTCCTGGCCGATGCCGAAGATGTCCGCCGCCTTGGTCCACGAATAGTGCTTCGACTGGGGAACGAGGACCTTGCCTAAGGTCCCTCCCTGCATACCCATACCGCGCACGGAGCGCCGGCGCACCTCGTCGAAACAACCCGCCGCCTTCGCCCGGTCGGCCATGTCGAGGATCGCTCCGGTCGACAGGTTGAGAAGCTGCCACTCGTCGAGACCCGCCACAAGCTCCGGCATCACCGCTCGGATCGCAAGGGGGATCGACTTGAGGTTCCGTGCCAGCCACAGGCCTTCGTAATTCGCCACGGTTCCGCCGGAGGTGATGTGTCCCCACGACTTTTGCGGATCATACCCCATGAGCTTTGCCAGTTGCCTGCCGATCTCGATTTCGAGGGCTGTGGTTGCCGGCGAACCTTCATAGGCGCAGTTGTTGGGGTTGTACAGGAGCGTCAGCATGTACCCGAGATTCGCCGCGATGAGCGTGTCGGTGGCCATGTGCCCCAGATAGCGCGGAGAGAACCACGGTGTCGAACAGAGTTGGAGATTGCCTGCCAGCTCGATCAACGCCTCCCGAGTCTTCTGAATCGTGGCGAGAAAATCCGGCCGGCCCTGCTCTTCAGGCGTGACCACCGGGCGGTCATCGGGATGGAAATAGCGCCGCCACTCGGCATGATCATCCATGAGAAAATCGAGCATTTCCCTGAAGAAGAGGTAATTTTCCGATTTCGGCCCCAAGAACAGGGCATTTACGTTGATCTTCTCGCTCATGGGATGCTCCGCGTTGTGGACTGGGTTATGCTTTTTATCAGTCCCCAGGAAAAAACTCCAGCGGGAAAAACCCTCGGAAACATGCCGTTTGGGAAGCGGCATCCGGATTGACCGAAGTTCTCCAATCCTCCCTATAGTCAAAAGCCGGGATTGACCCGCCGAAAGGGGACAAAGGAGAGGCCTATTACAACGCAGTCATTCGTTTGTTTGATTTGATTCCCGCTGTACATTGGGGCCTGAATGCCGCGATTGCTGGGATTGCTCGACGACCTGTTGGTGTTCCGATTGGCATATTACAAGCAAGAAAACAATGCAGCAGATTCCTCTGGAGGATGGGGACTTCAAGCTGTACAAATGACGCCGTGACGGTCTTTGCCTATAGGCCCTATACGCTGCATGGTTGAACCCGCACAAAGTCCCGCCTGCTGTGCGGCTGGAGCGTGCCCGGCATGGCGATCACTCGTTTCATTGGGTTGACCAGATTCGCTGCCGAACGATTCGCCAGGCGTTGAGCTTCTCCGGGTAGGACATCCCCGCATGGGCCGGGCTTGTGGACGGCAGCCGCCAGTAGTGAAGCGTCTGTTGTTTGAGCGACGGGCGCACATGCCTCTGGAAGCACTGCTCCGCCTTGGCCCCGTTGAAGAACACCTGCCTGATCGCGGGATGGCTCCGGAAAAAGGATTCAAAATCGTTCGGGACGACGGATGCCGGCTCGATGCGGGAATCCAG
>JAEAMF010001269.1_pt1 | contig 19694 bp, 17 predicted proteins | sample 8958721 | NCBI WGS metagenome assembly JAEAMF01 (sample SAMN16933255, study PRJNA681124) | bioreactor sludge metagenome | isolation source: anaerobic bioreactor treating anionic surfactant - SDBS | place: India: Bengaluru | collected 2019-02-28
ACCGGCAGCGACTGGCCGGAGGCACGTACGGTGCGCATCAGCGCGTCCGACATGTCGAGGAAACCGGCCAGCAATTCCATCTTGCGCGCCGACCATTCCGGCAGGATGTGCGGTTCGATGTCGATATTGACGCCGTCGAAGCGCTCTTCCGGCGCCGCCGTGCGGTTGTAGTCGAGGACGCGCTGCAGCATTGCCACCGCGTCCGCATGGTGCCTGGGCAGCACGTAGCGTTCGGTGTGCAGGTAGGCGGAGCCGAGCAGGGCGTAGACCCGCAGGCCCGAGGCATGCAGGCGCCGGACCAGGCGTCGGTACTGGGCCGGGTTCGACACGATCGGGTTGCCGCCACCGAAGGCGTCGGCATACAGGAACACGGTCTGCACCGACTTCGACTTCAGGAAGGCGATCGCGCGTTCCGCCGCGGCCGGCTGCTGTAGCATGGCGCTGCTGTCTTCTTCCCAGGTCCAGATCGCGCGCGGAGCGGCTGCATCGGAGGCATGGGCGGCACCGCCGGCGCAGGCCAGCATCAGCGCCAGGCAGGCGAGGGTATGCTTCACAGTTTCAGTTCCACGTGGTATTGACCGACGCCGATCGCGCGGCCGGTGTCGGGATGGGAGGGGATCACGGAAATGTAGTAGGTGCCGGACGGGAGGCGCGGCAGGTTCGCGCGCAGCGTGATCGAGGCCGACTCGCCCGCGCCCAGCCGGCGAGCCTCGCCGGTGGTTTCGCCGATCTCGACACCATGCGCGTCGGCGATGACGAGCAGCGGCGCAAAGGCGCGCGACTCGGTGGCGGCGCTGTTGCTGAAGGTGGCTTCGATCGCAAGGCGCTTGGCGTCGGGACGCGGGCGCAGGCCGCGCACGGCGACTTCACCGGCCTGCTGTACCAGCGGCGTGCCGTGCAGGCTGCGCTCGCCGCCCCAGCCGGCGAGCGCTCCGCTTTCGGGCGCCAGCGCCGTGCTGGTGCCGGCCTGGCGATTCGCCTTCAGGAAGGCGTGGAACTGGGCCTGCGCCTGCGACAGCGTCGCCGGATTATCGGCGCGCTCGGTTTCCATGCCGTCGCCGAGCATGTACAGCTTGCCTTGCGCGAGATAGGCCGTGCCGGAGACGAAGTCGCTCATCTCGGTCCTGGTCTGCTTGAGCGGGATCGCGTGCAGGTTGCGGAAGCTTTTCTCGGTGTCGAGGCCGGTGCCCAGCCAGGTGACCTGGCGCGGGGCCTTCAGGCCATAGTCCTTCGACAGCCAGGCCAGCAGCGAGGGAGCGATGTCGAACTGCGAGGACACCGACTTGACCGACCCTGGGGCCTTGAGCAGGGGGGAATGGATGATCAGCGGCACGTGGTAGCGCTCGATGCGGGTGTCCATCGGCAGCTCGGGCAGGCGGTGGTCGCCGGTGATGACGAACACGGTGTTGGCGTAGCCGGGCAGGGTCGAGGCCTTCTCGAAGAACAGGCGCAGCGCGTCATCGGTGTACAGGATGCTGGCGAACACCTCGCGCTGGGCGCGGTATTCTGGCCGCTCGCGCAGCCCCAGGCGCGCCACGTGCGCATCGACCCGCTGCAGGTAGGCGTCCTTGCCGGGGAAGGTGAAGGGCGTGTGCATGCTGGTGGTCTGGATGATGGTGGCGTAGGGCGTCGCCCTGGCTGCCGCTTCGCGGCGCAGCGCCATGTCCATCAGGTCGCGGTCGGCATAGCCCCAATCGTTGGCGCGCTCTGCATCCGGGCCGTAGTCCTTCGCGCTGACGATGCTGTCCACACCCTGGCGGCGCAGGAACAAACCTTCGTTGTCGAACTCCATGTTCGAGCCCGAGTAGAAGCGCAGGTCGTAGCCCTGTCCCTTCAGGATGGACAGGAGCGAATCGTGCCGCGGCATGCGCTCGCCCAGCGCGGCCAGGCCGTGTTCGCCGAAGGGCAGCGAACCGAAGATCGTGGTCAGCACGCCGAAAGTGCGGCCCTGGCCGGCCAGGAAGTTTTCGAAGTAGAGGCTGCGTCCTGCCAGCTCGTCGAGGAAGGGCGTGAAGCTGCCCAGGCGTGCCCCGGGACCGGAAAAGCTGCGGCCCAGGCCTTCGACGATCACGAACACCAGGTTCGGCGGCGCGTCGGCGCGGTGCAGCAGCGGTCCGAGGGTATCGGGTGTGCGCTCGGCACGCAGGAAGGGGTAGTGCGGGTCCTTGCCGTCCCACGGCGCCTGGCCCTGCAACTTCCCGTGGTCGCCGGCCTGCGCCGCCTGGCCGCGCAGGCCGGCCAGGTTGCTGTCGGCGAAAAAGGCGGCCTTGTTGATGACGAAGCTCAGGTCGGCGTCGGTGTGCACCACGGCCGGCACCATGCGCGCCGGCAGGAAGGCGAAGGCCGCGAGGCTGGCCGCCAGCGCGATACCCGCCATGCGCCCGCTGGCGCGCGGCCACAGTTCATGCCGTGACAGCAGGAGTAGGCTCCACAGCGTCCCCAGGCCGAGCACCAGGGCGGCCAGCAGCAGCGGGCTGGCCTGCCAGCCGCTGGCCATGACGGTCGCGACTTCGTCGCCGCTGTAGGCGAACAGGTCGGCGCCGAGCGGCACGCCCGCCACCCAGTGGTACTGCAGCAGCGCCGCATCGGCGCACAGCAGCGCACTCCACACAGTGCCTAGGCAGGCGATGCGCAGGCGCTGCGAGGCGATGAAGGCCAGCGGTAGGGAACCGAGCAGGAACACGAAGCCGTAGCGCAGCAGCGACAAGGTGTCGTTGCCGATGCCGACGCCGAACAGGGTCGAGTACGGCACGCCGGCGGCGGTGGCATGGATGGCCTCGGCGATGCGCAGGCACAGCCAGGCCAGCATCAGTGCCGGCAGCGACGACAGGGTGAACGCGGCGGCGTCGAGGGCTGCTTCCAGTGCGGCTTGCAGCCGCTGGCGGACAGGCAGGGCTTCCATGGCTTACCAGCGGCGATAGAGGCCGAGGCTCAGGCCGCGCTCGCGCGCCTCGCCGCTTCCGCTCCGGGCAAAGCTGGCGCCAACCCGCGTACCCCAGTCGCGCGACAGGTAGTGGACCCAGGTCAGGCTGCCGCCGCCCGAGCGCGCGCGGCCGCCGGTGAGCGAGAGCGGGTCGTCGCTGCGGCCCCGATTGGCCGTCGCTTCGAGATAGCTGTCGGCGTCGCCCTCGTAGTACCAGCGCGCCAGCAGGCGGTCGCCCGAGCTGTGCGAGCCTTGCGACACGATGTTCTGGTGACGCAGCTGCAGGTAGAAGTTGCCGGTGTACTTGGCGAGGCTGAGGCCATAGATGTTCACGCGCGAATCGAAGCCGAGCAGGTCGTCGCTCATCGAGGCTTCCCAACCGTTGCCGAGCGACTGATACAGCTCGATGCGGCCGGAATGGGCCGGGAAAAGGCGTTCGCTCGGCGCCCGCTGGTAGCGCAGGTTGGCATAGGCGCCTTGCCACAGGCTGGCATAGGCGTCGATGGCCCAGGCACGCCCGGTCTGGTCGAAGCGGTGGGCGCGCAGCGCCTCGAAGCCGATCGAGCCGCGCTTCATGTAGTGGCGCACGCTCAGGGTCTGGTCGTTCCAGCGCGGGCCGTCGCCCACGTCCTGCCAGCTGCCGGACAGGCCGACGGCCCAGGTGTAGCCCGCGGCGATCGCGGCTTCAGGATTGCCGGTGAACGGCTGGGGCGACGGTTGCGGATGCTGCTGCAAGGCGCGCAGCGCCTGGGCATGCGCCGCCAGGGTGGCGGCATCGCCGGGACGCAGCGCGGCGGCGCGGCCATAGGCCTCGGCGGCCTGCGCCGGCCGGTCCTGCCATTGGTACAGCCTGCCGAGCGCGAACCAGACGTCGGCATATTCCGGCGAGGCCTTGGCGGCGGCAGTCAGGTCGGCCTCGGCCTCGCTCCAGCGCTCCAGGCGGCTGAGCAGGATACCGCGCCCGAGCAGTACGTCCACGTTGCCCGGCGAGCGCGCTAGCAGGGCGTTATAAGCGGCCAGCGCCAGTTCGGGCTGGCCCGAGTTGGCGCGCCTGCGCGCCTCCTCGTACTGTTGTTCGAACGGGGCGGCGGCAGGCTGGACCTGGGCGACTTCGGCGGGAGGCTGCTGGTAATCGACGGGCATGGGGCGGTGAGGAAAACGGAAACGGACGGGGCCGCGGCAGGCAAAACTTTGCCCGAGCATGGATAGTGCGTCAAGGAAACAACAGGGTGCTGCGCCCGACTGTCGCGCAAAATCGTCAAATCATAGCCAATTTGACACGTGGATTTGCGAAATGGAAAGGATCTAAACGAAACGCCCGGCGCTTGGCCGGGCGTTTTCATCATTTTTTTACGGCAGACTCAGAAGGTTTCCCATTCCTCGGCTTCGATACGCGCGGCGGCACGTGCACTTGCCGGCGCCGGTTTCGCAACCCGCGCCGCCGGCTTGGCCGGAAGCGCCAGGCTGCGCGACGCGGCAGTGGCGACTGCGGTCGTGGCGACCGGAGCATGGGCGTCCAGCTTGAACACGCCGACCACCTGGGCCAAGCGGGCCGCCTGGTCCTGCATCGAGGCAGCTGCCGCCGCCGACTCTTCGACCAGCGCTGCGTTCTGCTGGGTCACCTGGTCCATCTGGCCGATGGCCTGGTTGACCTGTTCGATGCCGCCGGTCTGTTCCTGGCTGGCCGATGCGATCTCGGCCATGATGTCGGTGACGCGGCGGATCGAGGTGACCACTTGCTCCATGGTGTCGCCGGTCTGGTCCACCAGTCGGGTACCGGCTTCGACCTTCTCGACCGAGTCGCCGATCAGGGTCTTGATCTCCTTCGCCGCGGCGGCGGAGCGCTGGGCCAGGGTACGTACTTCGGACGCCACCACCGCGAAGCCGCGGCCCTGCTCGCCGGCGCGCGCCGCTTCCACGGCCGCATTCAGCGCCAGGATGTTGGTCTGGAAGGCGATACCGTCGATCACGCCGATGATGTCGACGATCTTCTTCGAGGAATCGTTGATCGAGCCCATGGTGGTGATGACCTGGCCGACCACGTTGCCGGCATCGAGGGCCACGCTGGACGCGGTGATCGCCAGCTGGTTGGCCTGGCGCGCATTGTCGGCGTTCTGGCGCACCGTGGTGGTCAGTTCTTCCATCGACGCCGCGGTTTCCTCCAGCGCGCCGGCCTGCTGTTCGGTACGTGCCGACAGGTCGAAGTTGCCGGCCGAGATTTCCGCCGAGCCGGTGGCGATGGTGTCGGTGCCGCTGCGCACTTCGCTGACGATCTTCACCAGGCTGTCGTTCATGTTGCGCAGGGCGCGCAGCAGGGCGCCGGTTTCGTCCTTCGTGTCGGCCTTGATGTGGCCGGTCAGGTCGCCCGCGGCCACGGTCTCGGCCGCCTGCACGGCGGCATGGATCGGGCGGGTGATGCCGGTGGTGAGCAGCCACGACAGGGCGGCGCCGAGCAGCACCGCGCCGGCGGCCAGCACGCTGATGACGGTGCTGTTGTGGCGCGCGCTCTCGTCGATCGCCTTGGCGGTCTGGTCGATGCTGCTGCGCTGCATGAGCACCAGCTCGTGCAGCAAGTCCTGGTACTTCTGCGCCGCGGGCGTGAAGCCCTGCTCGAGGATGCGCGCGGCTTCCTCGGCATTGCCGTCGGCCTTGGCCTTGACCGCGCCATCGCGCGAGGCGCTGTAGGTCTTGCGCTGTTCCAGGATCTTGGCGAACAGCGCCTTTTCCTTTTCGCCCGCGATCAGCGGCTCGATCTGCTTGAGCAGTTCGGCTGCCTTCTTGACCGAGGCGGCGGCATCTTCCTTGAAGTAGGGGCCGAGTTCCGGGTCGGCGCTCTTGACGATCGCGGCGGTGCGGCGGATCGAGGCGAAATTCAGGCTGTACCAGTCGGTGATCAGGCGCTCCTTGGTCAGGGGCGCCGCCATCATGTCGCGGGTCGACGCCGCCACGTCGTTCATGCGCGAGATGCCGGCCACGGCGATCAAGAGCGTCATCGCCAGGATCACGGCAAAGCCGAGACCGAGGCGTCGTCCAATGCGAATATTCGAGATGAAACCCATTACAGCGCCCTTGTGGTATTCGAGGGTGGCGTGAACGCCGGCGGCTGCAGGCGACGTTGAAGGCGTGGCACGTGCGGCGCGTAGGAATAGTCCGACATCACTTGAGGGACGGATTTTACGTGTAAATCAATTCTCTGTAGAAATAAAAAATGAACCTGAGAAATTTTTACGACACTTTTGTTACGTAGAACTACCTATGTTAATTGTTAAATATTGCCGCATGGAAATGCGTTTGTTATGGTTCCGGCCCCGATGATTGTCAGTACGGTCCATCGGAGTCGCCTCCGTTCCCCCCGTTTTTCGAGAAGATTCATGAAACAATCTGCCCGTCTCATCCGACAACTCCTGCTGGCCGGTGCCTTCGCCGCCAGTTCTGCCCACGCCGCCGGCCTGCCGCCGGAAATGCGGGCCCAGCTCGACAAGATGTTCCCGTCGGTCGAAGCCCTGTACCAGGACCTGCACCGCACGCCGGAACTGGCCTTCCAGGAGCACCAGACCGCGAAGAAGCTCGCCGAGCGCGCCAAGGCGCTGGGCTTCGACGTGACCACCGGCGTCGGCGGCACCGGCGTGGTGGCGATCCTGAAGAACGGCCCCGGCCCGACCGTGATGCTGCGTACCGAAATGGACGGCCTGCCGGTCCAGGAAAAGACCGGCCTGCCGTTCGCCAGTGCCCACACCCAGAAGAACGCGGCCGGCGAAACCGTGTCGACCATGCACGCCTGCGGCCACGACGTCCACATGTCGGCCTGGTACGCCACCGCCAAGCTGATGGCGGACAACCGCAAGGCCTGGAGCGGCACCCTGATGCTGGTCGGCCAGCCGGCCGAAGAGCCGCTGACCGGCGCCCTCGCCATGCTCAAGGACGGCCTGTTCACGCGCTTCCCGAAGCCTGACTACGCGTTGTCGATGCACGACGAAGGCACGCTGCCGGCCGGCCACGTGGGCTACCGCGCCGGCCCGTTCCGCGCTTCGGCCGACACCGTCACCATCACCATCCACGGCCAGGGCGGCCACGGCGCCACCCCGCACGAGACCCGCGACCCGGTCGTGATGTCGGCGCGTATCGTGATGGCGCTGCAGACCCTGGTCTCGCGCGAGAATAACCCGGCTGACCCGGTCGTGATCACCGTCGGCAGCATCAACGGCGGCACCCAGGCCAACGTGGTGCCGGACCAGGTCAAGCTGATGCTGACGGTACGTACCTTCCGTCCGGAAGTGCGCCAGCGCGTGCTGGCCAGCATCGCCCGCGAAGTGAAGGGCGAGGCGATCGCGGCCGGCGCACCGAAGGAGCCGACCATCGACGTCAAGCCGGGCCCCTTCCCGGTGTTCAACGATCCGGAACTGACCGCGCGCGCCGTCGCCGCAATCAAGGGCGCCATCGGCGAGCAGAACGTGAGCGAGATGCCGGCCAAGATGACCTCGGAAGACTTCGCCCACTATGGCCAGGCCGGCGTCAAGGCCATCCTGCTGCACGTCGGCGCCGTGGAACCGGGCAAGCTGGCCGCCGCGCGCCAGGCCGGCAAGTACCCGCCGGGCACCCACTCGCCGCAGTGGGCGCCGGACTTCAAGCCGACCGTGACTTCCTTCATCGCGGCCGAAACCGCGGTGCTGCTCGACCTGATGAAGCCGGGCGCGAAGTAATCCCTGCGTAGCAAATGAAAAGGCCGGGCCCCGCGTTGCGCGGGCCCGGCCTTTTTTTCGGCCTTCGCGGTCTAGTCGCCCCGTCCCGCCTCGCCCTCGAGCAGGCGCCGACTACGGACATAGCCGTCCGGGTGGCTGGCCGCGTACGATATCGCCTGGCGGAAGAACTTCGGCATGTTGTTCTTCCTTTCGTCGAGCTGGTCGAACAGCGCTGCCAGTGGCGCCGTCGAAATGCCGTGTGCGTGCAGGGCCCGCGCCGCATAGTCGTCGGCCGCCAGTTCCATCTCGCGTGAATATTCCATGTTGCTCAGTACGGCAGGCAGGCCGGCGGCGACGGCGCTGAAGTCGCCGAACGGCGTAGCGGACAGCGCTGCCGTCAGCGAGGAACGCGTGATCGTGCGCACACTGTGGCGCATCTCGATATGGCCGACCTCGTGCGCCAGCACGCCGGCCAGCGCGGCCGCCGCGTGCGCGTCCAGGTCGTTGCTCTTGCCCATTACCATGCGCACCATGTCGTCGGTGAGGACGATGGTCCCGTCGGGGAAGGCCAGCGCATTCGGACCCAGCTGCGGCGCGGCATGGACCTGTAGCCGCAGCGGGATGCGCGGCGCGGCCGGCTGAACCCGTTGCAGGATGCCAGCGAGCGCCGTGATCCGGTCCTCGCTCAGGCGCGAGGTCTGCAGGATGCCTTGGCGCTGCAGCAGGGCGAGCGCGTTGCGGCCGAGGGCCAGGTCGGCCGACGGCGGCACGGCGCGCGACAGGCGCTCGGCGGCGGCCGGAACGCCCCAGTGCCAGGCGGCGGCGATCAGACCCACCAGCAGGACCAGTGCGGCCAGTGCGGCCACGGTGTGTTCCTGCCAGCGCACCACCCAGGATTTGCGGTAGCCCAGCGCGGCGGCCAGTACCGGACGCATGGCGGGGTCCGCGACTTCAGCATGGGTGCCGTCGTCGAAGTACAGGACTGCGGGGGCATGCTCGAAAGGTTCGGCCAGACGCGTAGCGGCCGTGCGGTAGCTACGCGTCGTTTCGCCGTCGCGCAGGTGGATGGCGCCGTCGCCGGCGCTCAGTTCGACCACGTGCAGGCGTGCACTGCGGCCATCGAAATAGTGTGCTGCGCTCATGTGGGTGTGAAGTCCTTTGCCGAATGCGTTACCAGGAGAGGTCGATGCCGAAGCCGTCCGCGGCTCCGTCACCGGCCGCGCCGGCGCGAGTAGCCACGTGGGCCGCGGCCGCCTCGATGTCGCCGTCCACCTCGGCGTGCAGGTGCGCCAGCCGATAGCGATAGACGCTGACCACGGCGAAGGGGCGGTACAGGCCAAGCGTGAGCACGGTGAGCAGGGCGTTCCTGGTCTGCAGGCTCATGAAGTCGTACGCCGGCAGCGTCGAGCGGAAGCGGATGCCGGGAAAGCTGGTATGTGACCAAGCCAGGTTCGACACCCGCACTACGAGGTAGGGGCCCATCAGCAGGTAGACCACGTAGGTCGCCACGGCGGTGACCGCCAGGCCGATGAGCATGACTGCGATGCGGCCGCTGCCGGTGATGGCGCCGACGATTCCGGCCACGAATACGGCGCTGACGACTGATGCCAGAATCAGGGCGCCGGATACCAGGTAGAAGCGGTAGAAGCGGCGTGCCTTGACCTCATAGCGGGCATGCTGGTCGCCGAACAGCAGGTGGGCATGCTGGAAGCGGCGGATCCGTGCATGCATCAGTGGCCACAGCAGGTAGAGCGGCAGCGGCAGCGCGGCCAGCCAGGGCTGGCCCGGATTCAGGGCCAGCAGCACGCCCGGCGCCAGGAAGGTGAAGGCGGGCGGCAGCCAGGTCAGGTAGGCCTGGCCCACCGTGCCGTCGAAGCCCAGGCGCAGGCCGCGGTAACTCGTGTTCCCCAGGCGAAAGCGCAGCGCGCCGCGCATCAGGTAGGGGAAGGCGAGCAGCAGGCCGGCGATGGTCACGAGTCCGAAAGTGGTCGAAAAACCGAAGGCATAGTGGTAGGCCACCAGCAGCAAGACCGACAGCATGCGGCCCACCAGCACGGCCTTCGGATTGCCGTGGAAATCGAAGCTGGCCCCGGCCAGGATGGTGTTACGGTCGAAATACTGCAAGCGGCGCACCTTGGCCCAGGCCGAATAGATGCCGAAGGTGGCCAGGGTCAGGAACAGGTTGACGACCCAGATGCGGAAGTATTCCCGGCCGTCGCCGGTAAAGCTCAGCGCCAGGGTGCGCGGCGCGGCGCTGGCGGGCGCCTCCTTGGCGAAGTCGGCAGGCGGGTCGATAAGGGTATGCATGTGGGCCGGACAAAAAAGCCCAGTATAGGTGGGCACCCCGCCAGCCCGTCAATTGATGAGGCATATTCTTGCACGGCGCCGGAAGGGGCTCTACCGGGATCCCATGCAGATGCCATCTTTTTCTCCGGCAATCGCATCCAAACGCGCCTTTTGCCGTGAACGTGGCATGGTGACCAGAAGTATTTGCGCGGTTTAAGGTATAATTTCTATTTCCCGCGCGTGCCATTCGGCACCTTCAGTACAAATGACCAAATTCGTATTCGTCACTGGCGGCGTCGTGTCTTCCCTGGGCAAGGGGATCGCAGCCGCTTCCCTCGCCGCGATCCTCGAATCGCGCGGCCTCAAAGTCACCCTGCTCAAGCTCGACCCGTACATCAACGTGGACCCGGGCACCATGAGCCCCACCCAGCACGGCGAAGTGTTCGTCACCGACGACGGCGCCGAGACCGACCTGGACCTGGGCCACTACGAGCGCTTCATCAGCACCCGCATGAAGAAGGTGAACAACTTCACCACGGGCCAGATCTACGAGTCGGTGATTCGTAAGGAGCGCCGCGGCGAGTACCTCGGCAAGACCGTGCAGGTGATCCCGCACATCACCAATGAAATCCAGGACTACATCCGCCGCGGCGCCGAAGGCGTGGACGTGGCGCTGGTGGAAATCGGCGGCACCGTCGGCGACATCGAGTCGCTGCCCTTCCTGGAAGCCGCGCGCCAGCTGTCGCTGCGCTCGGGCCGCAAGGGCGCGGCGTTCGTGCACCTGACCCTGGTGCCCTGGATTGCCTCGGCCGGCGAACTGAAGACCAAGCCGACCCAGCACTCGGTGCAGAAGCTGCGCGAGATCGGCATCTCGCCGAACGCGCTGCTGTGCCGCGCCGACCGCCGCATCCCCGACGACGAGCGCGGCAAGATCTCGCTGTTCGCCAACGTGGAAGAGCAGGCCGTGATCTCGGTGTGGGACGTGGACACCATCTACAAGGTGCCGCAGGTGCTGCACGACCAGGGCCTGGACGACATCATCCTGGAAGCGCTCGGCCTGGAAGCGCCGAAAGCCGACCTGTCGATGTGGACCAAGCTGATCCACACCCTGGAAAACCCGAAGCACGAGATCACCATCGGCATGGTGGGCAAGTACGTCGACCTGATCGAATCGTACAAGTCGCTGACCGAGGCGCTGCGCCACGCCGGCATCCATACCGAGAGCCGCGTCAACATCGAATACCTCGACTCGGAAGAGATCGAAAGCAAGGGTTGCGATCACCTGGCCAAGTACGACGCCATCCTGGTCCCGGGCGGCTTCGGCAAGCGCGGCGTGGAAGGCAAGATCCTGGCCGCCCGCTATGCGCGCGAAAACAAGATTCCTTACCTCGGCATTTGCCTGGGCATGCAGGTCGCGCTGATCGAATACGCGCGCAACATGGCCGGCCTGCCGAACGCCAACTCGACCGAGTTCGATCCGGAAACCGACCAGCCGGTGGTCGCCCTGATCACCGAATGGCAGAACCATGACGGCAAGGTCGAGAAGCGCGACGTCAATTCCGACCTGGGCGGCACCATGCGCCTGGGCGCGCAGACCTGCGCCGTGAACCCGGGTACCCTGGCCGCCGAGATCTACGGCAATGTGGTAACCGAGCGCCACCGCCACCGCTACGAAGGCAACAACTACTACCTGCCGAAGATCGAAGCGGCCGGCCTGGTGGTATCGGCGCGCACCCCGAACGAAGACCTGCTGGAAATCATGGAACTGCCGCGCGAGGTGCACCCGTTCTACATCGGCGTGCAGTTCCACCCGGAGTTCAAGTCGACCCCGCGTAACGGCCACCCGCTGTTTACCTCGTTCATCCAGGCCGCCCTGAAGCACCAGGCGGGCAACACCAACGTGGCGGCGAACAGTTCGCCGGCACTGCAAGGAGACGCAGCATGAAACTCGCCGGATTCGACGTCGGCCTCGACAAGCCGATCTTCCTGATCGCCGGTACCTGCGTGATCGAATCGCGCCAGATGGCGCTCGACACCGCCGGTACGCTGAAGGAAATCACCAGCGCGCTGGGCATCCCCTTCATCTACAAGTCGTCCTTCGACAAGGCCAACCGCTCGTCCGGCAAGTCCTTCCGCGGCCCCGGCATGGAGAAGGGCCTGGACATCCTGGCCGACGTGCGCAAGGAAATCGGCGTGCCGGTCCTGACCGACGTGCACGACGAAGAGATGATCCCGCAGGTGGCCAGCGTGGTCGACGTGCTGCAGACGCCGGCCTTCCTGTGCCGCCAGACCGACTTCATCAACGCCTGCGCGCGTTCGGGCAAGCCGGTCAACATCAAGAAGGGCCAGTTCCTGGCCCCGGGCGACATGAAGAACGTGATCGACAAGGCACGCGCCGCCGCGCGCGAAGCGGGCCTGCCGGAAGATAACTTCATGGCCTGCGAACGCGGCGTCTCGTTCGGCTACAACAACCTGGTCTCGGACATGCGTTCCCTGGCCATCATGCGCGAATCGAACTGCCCGGTGGTGTTCGACGCGACCCACTCGGTGCAGCTGCCGGGCGGCCAGGGCACCTCGTCCGGCGGCCAGCGCGAGCACGTGCCGGTGCTGTCGCGTGCGGCCGTGGCGGCCGGCATCGCGGGCCTGTTCATGGAGACCCACCCGGACCCGGCCAACGCCATGTCGGACGGCCCGAACGCGGTCCCGCTCGGCCGCATGAAGGAACTGCTGACGACCCTGGTCGAGCTCGACCGCATCGTCAAGAAGACCGGCTTCCTGGAAGCGGACTTCAAGTAAGCACAGCATCGGCAAAATGCGCGCGTGCGCCCGGCGATCGGGCGGACGCGCGCATTTGTTACAATGTCAAGCGATTTGGCTGCCAAGGCTTTGCCCAGCAGGCGGCTGCTACAGATTTTTACCTTTCCGGAGACTGAAAAACATGAGTGCTATCGTTGATATCATCGGCCGCGAAATCATTGATTCGCGCGGTAATCCGACCGTGGAATGCGACGTCCTGCTGGAATCGGGCGTGATGGGCCGCGCCGCCGTGCCTTCGGGCGCCTCGACCGGTTCGCGCGAAGCGATCGAGCTGCGCGACGGCGACCCCAAGCGTTACTTCGGCAAGGGCGTGCTGCAGGCCTGCGAGAATATCAACACCGAGATTTCCGAAGCGATCATGGGCCTGGACGCGAATGAGCAAGCCTTCCTGGACCGCACCCTGATCGATCTCGACGGCACCGAAAACAAGAGCCGCCTGGGCGCCAACGCCATGCTGGCCGTGTCGATGGCCGTGGCCAAGGCAGCCGCCGAGGAAGCCGGCCTGCCGCTGTACCGCTACTTCGGCGGTTCGGGCGCGATGCAGCTGCCGGTCCCGATGATGAACGTCATCAACGGCGGCGCCCACGCCGACAACAACCTGGACATCCAGGAATTCATGATCATCCCGGTCGGCGCACCGTCGTTCAAGGAAGCGATCCGCTGGGGCGCCGAAGTGTTCCATACCCTCAAGAAGATCCTGCATTCCCAGGGCCTGAACACCGCCGTCGGCGACGAAGGCGGCTTCGCCCCGTCGGTTGCCAACCATGAAGAAGCGATCAAGCTGATCATGCAGGCGATCGAGCAGGCCGGCTACGTGGCCGGCCAGGACTTCGCGCTGGGCCTGGACTGCGCCGCGAGCGAATTCTACAAGGATGGCAAGTACGTGCTCGAAGGCGAGGGCGGCCTGGCACTCTCTAGCGCGGACTTCACCAACATGCTGGCCACCTGGTGCGACAAGTACCCGATCATCTCGATCGAGGACGCCATGGCCGAAGGCGACTGGGAAGGCTGGGCGACCCTGACCGCCGCCCTGGGCAAGCGGGTGCAGCTGGTGGGCGACGACCTGTTCGTCACCAACACCAAGATCCTGAAAGAAGGCATCCAGAAGGGCATCGCCAACTCGATCCTCATCAAGATCAACCAGATCGGCACCCTGACCGAGACCTTCGCCGCCATCGAGATGGCCAAGCGCGCCGGCTACACCGCCGTGATCTCGCACCGTTCGGGCGAAACCGAAGACTCGACCATCGCGGACATCGCGGTCGGCCTGAACGCCCTGCAGATCAAGACCGGCTCGATGTCGCGCTCGGACCGCATGGCCAAGTACAACCAGCTGCTGCGCATCGAGGAAGACCTGGGCGACGTCGCTTCCTACCCGGGCCGCGACGCGTTCTATAATCTGAAGTAAACACGAAGTAAATCCACGGCCGGACTGCCCTTTTTCGGGTGGTCCGGCTTTGTCTTTCGCTACCGCCGTCCATGCGACTCATCACCATCGCCCTTGCCGTCCTGCTGCTGCTGATCCAATACCCGCTGTGGTTGGGGAAGGGTGGCTGGCTGAACGTCGCCGACATGCGCGAGCAGGTCGACAAGACCCGCAACAAGACCGAGCTGCTGGAAGCGCGCAATGCCAAGCTGGAATCGGAAGTGCGCGACCTGCGCGACGGCACCGGTGCGGTGGAGGAGCGTGCCCGCTACGAACTGGGCATGATCAAGCAGAATGAAATCTTCGTGCAGGTGCTGCGCAAGGACGAACAGCCCGCGGTCTCGATGACCGTGCCGCCGCCCCCGCCGCCGCCGAAGGAAAAAAAGGGCGGCCGCTGATCTCCGCCTTTTCCGTATCAGCGGCGGCGCCCGGCGGCGCGTTCAGGCTTCGCTGCTACCCCGTGCCGGCATGTAGCCGGGTTGCAGCAGCCCCGTGATCGGCGCATCCCCTTCGAACAGCACGATTTCGCCCATGTTCTGCCGGCTCAGGGCGATGCGGTCGCCATTCTCGACGTGGCTGCCGACCAGCGCAACCGGCCGGTCGCCGAACGTGGACGCATTGCCCGCGCCGGAAACGATGATGCTTTCGCTGCCGTCGGGATAGCGGACCCGGTCGCCGACGCAGGCAATGCGGAAACCGTCCATGTGCACCACGTTATCGGCCACGACGACCTCCCCGCCTTGTACGGTACGCGACCCGATCGTCGCGATGGGATAACGGGCCGTGATTTTTCGGCGAGCCGGTACAGGATTGCATTCTTGATCGACCAACGCTGCTGCCGCTGCGGACATACGCTTCATTGACGCTCCTATGGGTGTGACCGGCGAGTGATCCTTCCACGCCTGCCAGACGTGCTCGACGCGGTCTTACTCTCGATATGGCGAAGCGTATTGGAAACCCTCAAGGTCAACCCATGTTTGACTTTCCGCAAACCAACATTCATGTAGGACTGGGACTACAATGAACTTACCGGAAGGTGGGCGTCACGATGCGTACAGGGTAAGACCCTGGCAGTGTATGATCAGCAGAATGACTTCAAGGAATCCAGCATGACCCAAGAAAACACCCCTCCGAATCCCGCGGAGCTCGATTCGCTCGACGCCATCGCCGACTGTCTCGCCGACGCCTTCGAGGACGGCGACGGCGCCGTCATCACCGTGGCCATGCAGGCCGTGGCGCAGGCGCCCGGCCTCGGCGCGCTGGCGGCTGCCGTGGGCATGCCGCGCGACGCCTTGCACACCACCCTGGTGGCGGAGGAATTCAACCTCGACCTGACGCTCGAGATCATGAAGGTGGTCGACCTGCACATGTCAGGTCGCGGTTGAATACCTGGAGCGTCCAGCTCCAGGCTTGATACGTGCCGCGGTCGGCGACCGCGGCCATTTTCACATCAATCCGACGAGGCGTCGCCCTGGCTCGCGCCGGCGCCTTGCTCCAGGAAGGAGCGCAGCATCCAGGCGTTCTTCTCGTGCACTTCCATGCGGGTGGTCAGCATGTCGGCGGTCGGGAAGTCGTCCAGGTCGTCGGCAACCTTGACGCCCTGGCGCATGGTGCGCACCAGGATTTCGTTGCCTTCGACCAGCTGGCGGATCATTTCCTTGGCCGACAGGACTTCCGGCTCTTCCTTGATGCTCGACAGTTCGACGTAGCGCTTGGAGGTGGCAGGGGCGAAATGGCCCAGGGCGCGGATGCGTTCGGCGATCTCGTCCAGCGCATTCCATTGCTCGGTGTACTGCTCCTCGAACATCACGTGCAGGGTCGAGAACATCGGCCCGGTGACGTTCCAGTGGAAGTTGTGGGTCTTCAGGTAAAGCATGAACGCGTCGCCCAGGACGGTCGAGAGCGAATCGACGATCTTGGCGCGGTCTTCGGTGCTGATTCCGGTATCCATGTGCATCGTTTTTCTCCTGTGGGTGAGTGCAGTGTTTGTAAGGAAATGACAACACTGTCAAAGATGCATCAGCTTAGCACCGCTGAAGAAAATGCGTGTTTTGAGTGTCACGGTTCAAATGCGGGGCGTGAGAATGTGCGCACATTGGCAACCCTGCCGTCTTTACAATGCAGGCACCTCTTGCCGATGAAGGACCCTCATGAAGCGACTTTCCATCATCGCCGCCCTGCTGGCGATGGCCGCACCCGCATTTGCCCAGGACGGCACGCCGCCAGAAGCGCCGTCCACCGAAAAGGTCGAAGTCAGCAGCATCAAGGATCCCGAGCTGCTTCCCTACCGCCGCATGGTGCGCGGCCTCGACGCATGGGAAGAAAAGCGCGCGCTGGCGCCGAAGGCGGAGCTGCGCTTCGAACTGTGGACGAAGGACGGCAAGCCGGCCGTTACCGACGGCCTGCAGCTGCGCATCGCCGGCGATACGGTCGATATTGCGCTGCCGCTCGACGCGAGCGGCACCTTTGTTTTGCCGCGCAGCCAGGAAGCCTTCGACGATCAGGCCGATCTCGTCTCGAACCGCAAGAAGACCGAGATCCGCTGGCGCCCGCACGTACGCACGCCCGGCGTGCCGGCGAATGCGCGGCGCCTGGGCGACCTGCGCCTCGAGTGCGAGGTCGGCGTGGCAGTGCGCAAGGAAGACATTCCGCTGCTGTACCGCGCAGGGGCGGTGGCAGCAGGCGGTCTGTGCAGATTGCCGATGGTGTCCTATCCCTACCGCGCACCGCGGCGTCTGGCCTCGGCCATGATCGTGTCGGGCGAGCGCAAGGCGGGGCTCCCGCTTCACTTGAACGGCGCCGCCTACATGGCGCCGCTGCGCGACAAGAGCTGGGACGACGACGCGCTGGTCGTGTATGAATTTGCCGAGGCGCCGCAGGCTCCTGCGCCGTAAACGACAAGCGGGCGGCAGCGCCGCCCACTTTCGCAAAGCGCCGCTACGACGCTTAGTTGATGCTGCCGCTGGCAGGCATCATGGTTTCCACCGGCGTATCGCTGGCGAACAGCTGGGCGCAATCGACCTTGTCGAAGGCATAGTGCTTGCCGCAGAAGTCGCAGTTGATGCCCAGTTCGCCCAGGTCGGCCAGGGCCGATTCGACTTCTTCCTGGCCCAGCATCTTGAGCATGTTGCCCACCTTTTCGCGCGTGCAGCTGCAGTGGAACTGCGGGTGCTGCGGATCGAAGACGCGGATCGTCTCTTCCCAGAACAGGCGCTTGAGCAGGGTCTCGATGTTCGTGCTCAGGAGTTCCTCGCGCTTGAGGGTCTGGCCCAGCATGACCGCGCGGTTCCAGGTTTCCAGGTCTTCCGCTTCCGAAGCCTGCTTCTGCTGGTCGTCCTTGCCGCTGTGGCGCGGGAGCTTCTGCAGCAGCAGGCCGCGCGATACCTGGTCGTCGGCCGCCAGCCACAGGCGCGTGTCCATCTGTTCGGAACGCAGCATGTAGTTCTCGATCACGGTCGCCATGTCGTCGCCGATCAGCGGCACCACGCCCTGGTAGGGCTGCTGGCCGGGCACCTTGTCGACCGGATCGAGCGTGATCACGAAGCGGCCCTTGCCGTGCGCATTGAACATCTGCTCCAGGGTCGCGTCGTCGGCCAGTTCGGCGTCCGGCGCCAGTTTCGCGGTGGCGCGGATGCGCAGCTGCGCGTCGCACTCGACCACCAGCAGGCGCACCGGGCCATCGCCGAAGATCTGCATCACGATGGCGCCGTTGAACTTCAGGTTGGCCGACAGCAGGGCAGACGCGGCCACCATTTCGCCGAGGGCGGCGCGCACCGCCTTCGGGTAGGCATGCCGGGCCTGGATCTCGCGCCAGGTGTCGGAAATCTCGATCAGCTCGCCGCGCACGGCGGCGTTATCGAAGATGAATTTTTGGAGGGTGTCGCGAGTGTCTGTCATTCTGTTATCCGATTTGCTTGAGCTGCGCCTTGAACAGCTGGCCGCGCGCCACGTAGCTCGCGGCGCTGGCCTGCAGGCGCAGCATGTCTTCTTCCGTCAGGGTGCGCACGACCTTGGCAGGCGAACCGAGGATCAGCGAACCGTCCGGGAACTCCTTGCCTTCAGTAACCAGCGCGCCGGCGCCCACCAGGCAGCCCTTGCCGATCCGGGCGCCATTCAGGATGACGGCCTGGATGCCGATCAGCGAACCGTCGCCGACCGTGCAGCCGTGCAGCATGGCCTGGTGGCCGACGGTCACGTTCTTGCCCAGCGTGAGCGGGAATCCCATATCGGTGTGCATCACCGTGCCTTCCTGCACGTTGCTGTTTTCACCGATGGTGATGCGCTCGTTGTCGCCGCGCAGCGTCGCGCCGTACCACACCGAGGCGTTGGCCTCGAGCGTGACCTTGCCGATCAGGGTTGCCGAATCGGCCACGAAGCTTGAGGTGTCGATCTGGGGCGCATGCTCGCCCAGCTGGTAAATCGCCATGGATGTGCTCGCGGAAGATTGAAATGCCGCTATTGTAAACCCCCTGTCCGCCATCGTCCGGTCGATCGCAAATGGGGACGGGCAAGACGAAATCAAGATTGAAGCGGTATAATGCGAACGGTCGTACTTTTTTCCTCCTTTCGCTCACGCTTTTGCCTGACTTATGCAAGCATCCCGTTCCGAATTCCTCACCATCCGCGGCCTGCGCACCCATGTGCGCCACTGGGGCCGCGAAGGCGCCCCCAAGATCTTCATGCAGCACGGCTGGATGGACGTCGCCGCCTCGTTCCAGTTCGTGGTCGACGCACTCAAGGGCGACTGGCACGTGATCGCCTTCGACTGGCGCGGCTTCGGGCTGAGCGAGCGCTCGCACTCCGACACCTACTGGTTCCCGGACTACCTGGCCGACCTGGAAGCGGTGCTCGACCACTACGCGCCGGGCGAGGCCGTGAACCTGCTGGGCCACAGCATGGGCGGCAACATCGCCAGCCTGTACGCGGGCGTGCGCCCCGCGCGCATCGCCCGCTTGATCAACCTGGAAGGCTTCGGCCTGCCCGCGACCCGCCCCTCGCAGGCGCCGGGGCGTTTCGCCAAGTGGCTCGACGAATTGAAGGCCAAGCCGGAGATGCGCGGCTATGCCAGCCTGGAAGAGGTGGCGGCGCGGCTGCAGAAGACCAATCCGCGTTTATCCGGCGAGCGGGCGGCCTTCCTGGCGGGGCACTGGGCGGCTCGGGACGCGGACGGCCAGTGGCGTATCCTGGGCGACCCGGCGCACAAGATGACCGGCCCGCTGCTGTACCACGCCGACGAGGTGCTGGCCTGCTGGACCCAGATCACGGCGCCGGTACTGTGGATCGAGGCGGAAGAAACCGAGATGTGGCGCTGGATGGGCCCCAAGGAGCAGGCGAGGGCGGAGATCGACCGGCGCCGCGAGCACCTGGCCATGGTCACGGCGCGCATGATGCCGGGAGCGGGGCATATGCTGCATCACGATCAGCCGGAATTGCTGGCGCGGATGATCGAGGCGTTCTTGACCGGTTCTGAAGTTCCGGGTTGATCGAGCAAAATTGGATCCCGGCCTGCGCCCACTGCTGTCCGGGATAATTTGAAGAGGAGTTGCTGAAGGGTACGGGAAAG
>JAEAMF010001273.1_pt1 | contig 19612 bp, 19 predicted proteins | sample 8958721 | NCBI WGS metagenome assembly JAEAMF01 (sample SAMN16933255, study PRJNA681124) | bioreactor sludge metagenome | isolation source: anaerobic bioreactor treating anionic surfactant - SDBS | place: India: Bengaluru | collected 2019-02-28
GTCAGGTAGCAGCTCGACAGTTGTGGACGCAGGGTGCCAGCGTTGAACAGGGTCGGGGTCGAGGCCATGTAGTCGAAGGACGACAACAGGTTGTAGAACTCGATCGCGCGGGCTTCTTTGTCTTTCTCTTCCAGCGCCAGGCCCATGGCCACACGCATGAAGAACACCTGTGGCAGTTCGAAGCGTACGCCATCCTTGTGGATGAAGTAACGGTCGTACAGGGTCTGCAGGCCCAGGTAGGTGAACTGCTGGTCGCGTTCGTGGTTGATCGCCTTGCCCAGTTTTTCCAGGTCGTAGTCGGCCATGGCTGGGTTGAGCAGTTCAAACTCCACACCTTTGGCGACATAGGCCGGCAAGGCCTTGGCGTACAGGTCGGCCATTTCGTGGTGGGTCGCGCTTTCGGCAACCTGCAGGAAGCCCAGGCCTTCGGCGCGCAGGGTGTCCATCAGCAGGCGAGCGGTCACGAAGGAGTAGTTCGGCTCACGCTCGACCAGGGTACGGGCGGTCATCACCAGAGCGGTGTTGACGTCCTTGATGGCCACGCCGTCGTACAGGTTCTTCAGGGTTTCACGCTGGATCAGTTCGCCATCGACTTCGGCCAGGCCTTCGCAGGCTTCCGAAATGATGGTGTTCAGGCGGTTCATGTCCAGAGGCGCCAGGCTGCCATCGGCCAGGGTGATACGGATGCTCGGGTGTGGCTCTACCGCTACGTCGTTGTTGCTGCGGGTGGCACGTTCCTTGGCGCGTTGGTCGCGATAGATCACGTAGTCGCGGGCCACTTTCTGTTCGCCAGCACGCATCAGGGCCAGTTCGACCTGATCCTGGATTTCTTCGATGTGGATAGTGCCGCCCGATGGCATGCGACGCTTGAAGGTCGCTGTTACTTGTTCGGTCAGGCGGGCAACGGTGTCGTGGATACGCGACGAGGCAGCAGCAGTGCCGCCTTCAACTGCAAGGAACGCCTTGGTGATGGCAACGGTGATCTTGTCATCGGTGTAGGCGACGACAGTACCGTTACGCTTGATCACACGCAGTTGGCCCGGAGCGGTGGCAGCCAGATCCTGGTTCGAATCAGCGGCCTGCGGCGCCTTGGCCTGCGGGTTCTCGCGAGTTGTGTCGGTTTGCATGGGGGTCTCCACGTTTTCTATGTTTGTTTAGGCACCGGGTAGGTGCCAACCGTTCCGTCCAAAAGCTCGACAACCGACCCGCAGGCATACGCAAGGGCAGCGTGCGGGGCAGGGCTTACCTACTTCGGGACAGATCAGGAAAAAGGGGCAATCGCTCGCCGCTCCCTGGCCGAAGTCAAAGGTCTCGGGCCGGGGCCCAAAACTGTTGCTGTCGGATGTGCCTTTGTGTGCAACACCCGTACCCGAAACAAGCCCTCTGGTGAACTTGCAACGGTCGCCTCCGCAGGAGCGGTTTGGCTGCTGATTTCTTTCAAAGTTCAAGCAAAAAAAGCATTTTGCAAGGCTTGAGTTTAATGCTCGACTTGTGCTTGGGAATTATGTGAAAACCCAAGATATAGTGTTTTGTTTCGATAGGGATACAAGATAATGCGGTATTGGGGGTATTGCAAGGTGATGCTCTGTGGATAACTTGTGCGTATTTTGTGAGTGATTCCGGGCAACGCCTTGTAGGCCGCGTCTCACCGCTATTGTGCCGTTGGTCACTCTTTTTTTACGTTGGCGACGCCCCGAACACGGAATTTTGCGGGCGCGAACCCTATCACAAAAAGCCCCATTGTCCAGCGCTCCTGGCACGGCTTTTCAGTGCCGTTGGTGGCGGTTGGAATGTGTGGGTTCGCGTCGTAGTATCCGGTGCCATTATTGCCCTTTGTTGACGGGCGGTCTTCCAAGAACAACAAGCCCAGCAGAGGTGTCCGTGGAGCAGCAGCGCAGTCAGGTGTTGATCGTCGAGGATGACCAGCGATTGGCCGACCTCACGTGCGAGTACCTGCAGGCCAACGGTTTTGAGGTAGCAGTGGAGGGCGATGGGGCCAAGGCGGCCCAGCGCATCATTGATGAGCAGCCTGATCTGGTGATCCTTGACCTGATGTTGCCTGGCGAGGATGGCCTGAGCATCTGTCGCAAGGTACGCCCGCGCTATGCGGGGGTAATTCTGATGCTCACCGCACGCAGCGACGATCTTGATCAGGTGCAGGGGCTGGACCTGGGGGCCGACGACTATGTGGTCAAGCCCGTGCGTCCCCGCTTGTTGTTGGCCCGGATCAACGCTCTGTTGCGTCGCAGTGATGCCCCCAGTAGTGAGCACCAGGCATTGGTGTTCGGCCCGTTGCGGGTCGATAACACCCTGCGCGAGGCTTGGCTGCGGGGCGCGAGCATCGAGTTGACCAGCGCCGAGTTCGACCTGCTCTGGCTACTCGTGAGCAATGCCGGGCGTGTGTTGTCCCGCGAGGAGATCTTCACCTCGTTGCGAGGTGTGGGCTATGACGGCCAGGACCGTTCTATCGATGTGCGTATTTCACGCATTCGCCCCAAAATCGGTGACGATCCAATCCATCCGAAGATGATCAAGACCCTGCGCAGCAAAGGCTACCTGTTTGTAGCCGAGGCGGCCCAGGCCATGGGTCGTGAGGCATGAACTCGATTTTCCTGCGCATCTACGGCGGTATGCTGAGCGCTCTGGTGCTGGTGGCGATGCTCGGCGCCTTGAGCCTGCACCTGCTCAATGAGGTACGCGCGGATCAATACCGTGAGCGGCTTGCCCACGGGACCTTCACGCTGGTGGCTGACAACCTGGTGCCGCTCAGTGAGGTGGAGCGTACGCGTGCGCTGGCTATCTGGGAGCGCTTGCTGGGCATTCCCTTGGCGTTGGAGTCCTTGGCCCACACCGGGCTCGATGGGCGTCAGCGCAGCTTGTTGCAGCGTGGCCAGGTACTGGTAGAGAAGACGGGGCCTCATGCGGCCAAGGTGATGCGTCAGGTTGGCGACCAGCCGTTTTTGCTCGTGGGTGAGGTCAAGCAGATCAGTGAGCAGTTGGCCCGCGCCACGATTTACCTGCTGGCGGATGAGTTGGTGCGTTATCCGGTTGCGGAGCAGCCTGGGCGGCTTGCGCAATTGAAGAAAGCCAAGGGGTTTGGCTTTGACCTGCGCTTGCTTTCGATGACCAAGGCTGACCTGGATGACGACCAGCGTCGACGGGTCGAGGAGGGCGACACGGTGATGGCCCTTGGCAAGGACGGTGACTCGATTCGCGTATTTTCCGGCCTTGCCGGTACGCCCTGGGTGCTGGAGCTCGGCCCGCTGTACCAGATGAATGCCTACCCACCCCAGTTGCTGGCGGTGATTGCCGTGCTGGGCTTGTGCCTGATTGGTTTGATCGTCTATTTGCTGGTGCGTCAGCTGGAGCGTCGCCTGTCGACCCTGGAGTTTGCTGCCACACGCATCGCCCAGGGTAGCTTGGAAACCCGTGTGACGGCCGATGATGATGACTCGGTTGGACGCTTGGCTGCGGCCTTCAATGGCATGGCGGAGCATTTGCAACGGTCGTTGAGTATTCAGCGTGAGCTGGTGCGTGCCGTGTCCCATGAGCTGCGCACGCCAGTGGCCCGTTTACGTTTCGGCCTGGAGATGATCGCCGGGGCCAGCAACGATCAGGCTCGGGAAAAGTACCTGGAGGGCATGGATGGTGACATTCAGGACCTCGATAAACTGGTCGACGAGATGCTCACCTATGCCCGTCTGGAGCAGGGCTCACCGGCGTTGCATTTTCAGTTGATCGACCTGGATGCGCTGCTCGACCAGGTGATCGCAGAGCTGGCGCCATTGCGTCGCGAGGTGAGCGTGGTTCGCGGCCCCTGCCAGAGGGCAGAAGAGGCTGACGGCGCATGGGTGGAGGCGGAGCCACGCTATTTGCACCGGGCTTTGCAGAACCTGGTGAGCAACGCCATGCGCCATGCTGAGTCACAGGTCTGTCTGAGCTATCAATTAGGTGCCCAGCGCTGCCGGATTGATGTGGAAGATGATGGTCCGGGCATCCCCGAGCCTGCCTGGGACCGAATCTTTACCCCCTTTACCCGCCTCGACGACAGCCGCGCCCGGGCTTCCGGTGGGCACGGTCTGGGCTTGTCCATCGTACGCAGGATTATCTATTGGCATGCCGGGCGGGCCTCGGTCAGCCGTAGCGAGCGCCTGGGTGGGGCGTGTTTCAGCCTGAGTTGGCCGCGTAGCCAGGCCTCTGGTGCATCATGAAGCAGACCGTGACGCTGAGTGAGCTGCTACGTCCGGTGAACTTTCACAGGCTGCTGCTGGCGCTCTATGGGCCTGAGTTGATGCCAGCCCAGTTGCCTGTGCTGGTGTCGCAGTGGTCCAAGTACTATTTCGCGCTGTTCTGGCGCGAGGCCGTGTCAGCCCGGTGTGCTGGGCGAGGGCTGGCGCTGCCGAACAATGTCGGCGTGAGCCTGGACGATCGTGGTCTGCCGTTGGCGTTTGAGCCGCTGGCCGCAGGCAGCGATAGCTTGCAGGCCCTGTTGGAGCACCACCTGACGCCATTGGTCCAGCAACTGGCAGCCTTGGGCTCGGTGCCGGTTGCCGTGCTCTGGGGGAATGCTGGCGATTGCCTGGAGCAGTGCCTGCAGGCCCTGGAGGTCGACCTCGTTGAGGCGCGTGATCTACTGGATCGCCCTGGCGGCCCGTTGTTTGCGGCAGTCAGCTACGATGCGCACGGCCTGCGGCGTCGGCGAACCTGTTGCCTGAGTTACAAGGTGGCGTGGGTGGGGCACTGTACGCACTGCCCGCTCAACCCCTGACTCAGACGCTGATCAAGGTCAGGACCTGGTCATTCTGTATGCTGAACTGGCCTTCCAGCTCGTGGCCCTGGCGCCAGTCAGTGGACAGGTCTTTCAACAGGCGCAGGCGTGCATGGCCATCGGTGGACCACTCCAGCACCTCCGCGTGTTCAAAGTAGAAGCGCTGCTGCACGATAGGGTAGAGGGCCTTGAACAGGCTTTCCTTCAGGGAAAAGGTCAGGGTGACCGCCAAGGCAGCCAGGTCCGGGTCCATTCGGTGAAGTTCATCGGCTGTGAGGATCTCTGCGGCCAGGCGCTGAGCGCGTTCGTGGCTGAGCAGGGTTTCCTGATCCAGGCCAATGCCCGCGCACTGGTGACTAGGGGCAACCACCGCAGCGGCCCAGCCGTGGCTATGGGTGATGGATCCGCTGATATCGCTTGGCCAGATCGGCGCACGGTCTTCGCCGGTACCGGGGATGTACTCCCGACCATCCAGCGCTTGCAGTGCTGCACGGGCGCAGACCCGGCCAGCGAGGTACTCGGCCTGACGCTTGGCCACTGAGCGTTGCAGGCTGCTGGTGTGTTCTATACCCGCCAGGACGAAGTCATCGGCAGCCAGTTGAGCGGGGTCGAACGAGCAACTGACCAGTGCTGCGCCGGGTACTGCGCGAGGCAGAGGCCAGTGGTACTGGAGTGGTGCGCAGCAAGATGGGAGTCGTTTCATGGCCGTATTGTGCCGCGATCCATGGCGTCAGGCCAGCGCCCCTTCCAGCCCATCGTTTCTGCCAAAGCGCCGTCCCTCAGCACTTCAGTTCAGCGTAAACACCTTTTTCAAGAAAACCTGCAGGTCTGCCCAAGCGCTTTCGTCGGCGCTTTTGTTGTAGGCAATGTCTGGTCCGCCGTGCTCGCCGTGGCTGAGGCGGTCAGCATCCGGGTTGGTGAAGCCATGCTTGGCGCCCTGGATGCTCACGAATTCATAGGATGCACCGGCCGCATTCATCTCGTCCTTGAATTTATCCACCTGTTCTTGGGGGACCATGCTGTCTGCTGCACCGTGCTCCACCAGAATCCTGCTCTTTACGCTACCGGGTGTTGCCGGGTTGCTGGTTGCCAGCGGGCCATGGAAGCTGACGACCCCGAGCAGAGGCTCGCCTCGGCGGGCGGCATCGAGCACCACTTTTCCGCCGAAGCAGTAGCCGATGGCGGCAATTCGATTGTTGTCGGTTTGCGGTTGGATTTTTAACAGCTCTACACCGGCATCGAAGCGTTTGGCTGCCGCGTCAGGGTCTTTCATGGCCGCCTGCATGAAGGTCATGGCGTCTGCCGGGTGCTCGGTGTGCTTGCCATCGCCGTACATGTCGATGGCCAGTGCGCTGTAGCCTAGCCCCGCCAACTCGCGCGCACGGCGTTTGGCATAGTCATTCAGGCCCCACCACTCGTGCACCACCACCCCCCCCGGGCGCTTTTCCTCGACGCTGTCGTCATAGGCGTAATAGCCAACCAGGCGCTTGCCGTCGGCATCCTGATAGGCAATTTCGCGGGTCTGTACAGCGGCCTGGGCCAGGCTTGTGGCGCCGATCAAGGCAAGTGCGAGCAGGTAACGCATGGCGGGTACTCCTCGTTTGAGTCGATCCATCGTGTTCAGCCGCTGTTTGGACAGCGCTCAGCGACGGTTCAGGATGTCCTGCTTACTCTAGCTTCCGCACTCCATCCTGCAACGGGTTGAGGGCGAACCCTGGCTGCGTGGGCGGATTACCGCCATTGGTTAGGTTTTTTCGCCGGTTGCGTGCGGAAATCCGCCAATGCGCAGCGTTTTTTATGCCACCTCCTAGTGCATGCAAGCCCCGAGAAACGGCGGTTCGCACCCAGAAAGCGCACGTTGGCATCGTGATTGCTAAATAGCCTTCAGAGTCCTGCCAGGCAGCTCGACAAAACAAATCCCTCCAGTGCAGGAGGGTTCGCGCTTTTGGTACCACCGCATCCTGGGAAGGATGATGGTCGGTACGCTTGAGGAATTAGCCATGACGACGCGTCAGCCGCTGTACAAATCGTTGTATGTCCAGGTGATCGTAGCGATCACCATCGGTATCCTGCTGGGTCACTTCTATCCTGAGACCGGTGTGGCGCTCAAGCCACTGGGTGACGGGTTCGTGAAGCTGATCAAGATGGTCATCGCCCCCATCATCTTCTGCACCGTGGTCAGCGGCATTGCGGGTATGCAGAACATGAAGTCGGTTGGCAAGACCGGCGGCTACGCGCTGTTGTACTTCGAGATTGTCTCCACCATCGCACTGATCATTGGCCTGGTTGTGGTCAACGTGGTCAAGCCGGGCGTTGGCATGCACATTGACGTGTCGACCCTGAACGCCAGCAGCATCGCGGCCTATGCCGCAGCGGGCGCACAGCAGACCACCGTTGGCTTCCTGCTCAACATCATCCCGAACACGGTCGTCGGTGCCTTCGCCAACGGCGACATCCTGCAAGTGCTGATGTTCTCGGTGATCTTCGGTTTCGCCCTGCATCGCCTGGGCGCTTATGGCAAGCCACTGCTGGAACTGATCGACCGCTTCGCCCATGTGATGTTCAACATCATCAACATGATCATGAAGCTGGCACCGGTCGGTGCGTTCGGTGCCATGGCCTTCACGATCGGCCAGTACGGCGTGGGCTCGCTGGTTCAACTGGGCCAGTTGATGGTCTGCTTCTACATCACCTGTGTGGTGTTCATTCTGGTGGTGCTTGGCGGTATCGCCCGTGCCCACGGCTTCAGCGTGGTCAAACTGATCCGCTACATCCGTGAGGAACTGATGATCGTGCTGGGTACTTCGTCTTCCGAGTCGGCCCTGCCACGCATGCTGATCAAGATGGAGCGCCTGGGTGCGAAGAAGTCGGTTGTCGGCCTGGTGATCCCAACCGGTTACTCGTTCAACCTTGACGGTACTTCGATCTACCTGACCATGGCTGCCGTGTTCATTGCTCAGGCCACCGACACCACCATGGACATCACGCACCAGATCACCCTGTTGCTGGTGCTGCTGGTTGCCTCTAAAGGTGCTGCTGGCGTGACCGGTAGCGGCTTCATCGTTCTGGCCGCTACCCTGTCGGCCGTTGGCCACCTGCCGGTTGCCGGTCTGGCGCTGATCCTGGGTATTGACCGCTTCATGTCCGAAGCCCGTGCCCTGACCAACCTGATTGGCAACGCCGTGGCGACAGTGGTGGTGGCCAAGTGGGTCAACGAACTGGACGAAGACAAGCTGCAGGCCGAGTTGGCCTCTGGTGGCACGTCGATCATCGACACTCGTCCAGTCGATGACCTGGGTGTGGCTGAAGGCGCTGCCCGCTAAGCATTCTGGGGTGTGCTCATCGCCGGCAAGGTCGGCTCCTCATGCAGGAGCCAGCCTTGCCGGCGATGTCGTTTATTCCACCCGTGTTTCCCCACTGAATACCAAGGTCTGCCGACAGCGTCTGCACAGGTAGCGCCGCCCTTGGCGTACCATGCCGTGGCGCTGGGCAGAGAAGGGGAAGTCGCTACCTGCACAGGGGCAGCGGTAGATGTAGCGGGTCATGCTGCGGCGCTTTATCGCGTAGTTGTGACAGCGATTCGGCGGCAGTTCGTAAACCCCGCGCATGATCAACTGCCACTCTTCGCCATGGGGCTGAATGCTGCCACCGAACAGTTGGTGGGCAACCAGGTGGGCCACTTCATGGGCGACAGTCTGTTTCAGGAAGTCTTCACGGTTTTCCATGTACAGCTGCAGGTTGAAGCGCAGCAGGTTCTCATGCAGATGTGCCACGCCGGCCTTCTGCCCACGCAGCTTGAAACTGACTTCGGGGCGCTGGAAGGGGCGTTTGAAAAAGGCTTCAGCCTGCTGGAAACAAATTTCGACGCGGGATTTGAGTTGCTCGGGCATATCGGGGAACACTCCTGACCGGCGATTATGCCGCAACCTGAGCATCACTGCCGAGACCGCCGGTCCATGCACGGCATCAGGCCGCCTTGCGGCGGCCTGAGGTTTGTTGCACCTATGTTGCTGTGTTTCTAGTTGGTATAGATGGGGCCCACGCCCAGTCCCCAGACGATTACCGTGAAGGCCATGATGGCTACCAGCACCACCAGTCCCACCGCCAACACTGAACTCGAAAACAGGAAGCCTTCGTCCGAGGGTATGTTCATGAAGGTCGGCAGGCCTACATAGAGCAGGTAGACCGTGTAGCAGATGGCTGCCGTACCGACAATCATCCCCAGCCACAGGTGTGGGTAAAGCGCCGCCAGACCCCCGACGAACAGTGGGGTGGCAGTGTAGGTTGCAAACGCGATGCATTGCGCCAGGCTGGGGTTGGCATCATAGGTGCGGGCCATCCAGTGGATGAACGCGCCCATGACGGCAACACCGCCAAGCATGGCCAGGTACGACATGATGCTCATCCAGAGCGCGCTTTCCATGGTCAGCATGACGGGCGCACGCTCGCCGATGACCCAGCCTACCTGGGTAGTGCCGATAAATGCCGATACGGCGGGAATTGCCGCCAGTATCAACGTGTGGGTCAAGTACATGTGGCTGATGCTTTCCTCTTCGCCACGAATCTCTCGCCATTCCTGATCGGGATGGGTAAACAGCCCCAGAACGTGATGGATCATGCCAGTCACTCCTTTCGTTGTTGCCATCGCCCCCCAGAGGAGCGCTTGCTGGCCCGAGGTTCGGGCCATACGACCAGGTCACATACACGGTGGCCCTATGTCGCAGTATAGGAAGGAGTTCGCTGCATAAAACCGGGTTTTTAGAGCAAATTGCGCTGTCAGACGACGGGTTAATCACGATGCAGTCTTTATCGGATTGGCCTACGCCGCCAGTCGGTTTATGCGTAAAATAGTCGGCTTTTGTCATACCTCGCGGATTCCAAGCGCTATGGGCACCCTTTCGGTCAATCAGAACAAACTGCAAAAACGCCTTCGCCGCCTCGCGGGTGAGGCTGTCACCGACTTCAACATGATCGAAGACGGTGACAAGGTCATGGTCTGCCTGTCGGGCGGCAAAGACAGCTACACCATGCTCGATGTTCTGCTGCACCTGCAGAAGGTGGCACCGATCAAGTTCGAGATCGTTGCGGTGAACATGGATCAGAAACAACCGGGGTTCCCCGAGGACGTACTGCCGGCCTACCTCAAGACTTTGGGTATCGAGTACCACATTGTCGAGAAGGACACTTACTCGGTGGTCAAGGAATTGATCCCGGAAGGCAAGACCACCTGCTCGCTGTGCTCGCGCCTGCGTCGTGGCACCCTGTACACCTTCGCTGACGAAATCGGCGCGACCAAGATGGCCCTGGGTCATCACCGTGATGACATTGTCGAGACATTCTTCCTCAACATGTTCTTCAATGGCACGCTCAAGGCCATGCCGCCAAAACTGCTGGCCGACGATGGCCGCAACGTGGTCATCCGGCCGTTGGCCTACTGCAGCGAGAAGGACATTCAGGCCTACTCGGACATGAAAGAATTCCCGATCATCCCGTGCAACCTCTGTGGTTCACAGGAAAACCTGCAGCGTCAGGTCGTCAAGGACATGCTTCAGGAGTGGGAACGCAAGTCGCCGGGGCGTACCGAGAGTATCTTCCGTGGCCTGCAGAACGTGGTGCCGTCACAACTGGCCGACCGCAACCTGTTCGATTTCGTCAATCTGCGCATCGACGACACCGCGACGCCGCGCTTCCTCGACGTGCTGAACATCTGACGAACCACTCGGCAAGGAACCGCCATGCGTGATTATCAATGGCTGCATGAGTACTGCCTGAACCGATTCGGCTCTGCCGCTGCGCTGGAGGCGTATCTGCCGGTGCCGCGCACCCCGGCGCAGTTGCGTGCGATCAGTGACGACCGTTATCTGTCGACCCTGGCCCTGCGCGTGTTTCGTGCCGGGCTCAAGCACAGCCTGGTCGATGCCAAGTGGCCGGCGTTTGAGCAGGTATTCTTCGGCTTCGACCCGGAAAAGGTCGTGCTGATGGGCGCTGAGCATCTGGAACGGTTGATGCAGGACACCCGCATCATCCGTCACCTGGGCAAGCTCAAGAGCGTGCCTCGCAATGCGCAGATGGTGTTGGATGTGGCAAAGGAGAGGGGGAGCTTTGGCGCCTTGATCGCCGACTGGCCAGTGACTGACATCGTCGGTTTGTGGAAGTACCTGGCCAAGCATGGCAACCAGCTTGGTGGCTTGTCGGCACCCCGTTTTCTGCGCATGGTCGGCAAGGATACGTTTATCCCTACCGACGACATGGTTGCGGCCCTTGTGGCTCAGGACATCATCGACAAGGCGCCGACCAGCCTGCGGGACCTGGCGCGGGTGCAGGCGGCGTTCAATCAGTGGCACGCCGAAAGCGGGCGGCCACTGTGTCAGCTCTCAGTGATGCTGGCGCATACCGTTAACCATTGAGGTCAAGGCGGGTGGGGGATCGCTGGGCTCAGTGTTGCGCCGAGCCTTCACCCGCCAGTTTGCGGTCATACTGAAACCGCCAGCGCACATACAGCAAGGCGCTGATGAACAGCGCCAGGCTCAGCAGCACTTCCAGCCAGCCGAACAGTGCCCGGTCCGGGACGAAGGTGGCCTGTACACCGCTGATGAAATACAGGTTTACCACGAAGCAGATCCAGGCATGAGCGCGGGCACTGCCCAGCAGTATGCCTGGCATCAGTATCAGCAACGGTACCAGTTCGACGCCGAGAATCACCCAGGAGCGTGCGCCATGCAGGTCGGCGAACAGCAGGGTGTTGACGCTCAACAGGGCGATCAAGCCGACGAATGTCGCCAGGCTCAGCGCCCGGCTGATACGCACACGTGGAGCCAACCACTCCAGTGGGGGCAGTACTTTCGGCTTCTTAGCCACGGCCGTTCTCCAGTAGCGTAGCGGTGCTCGCCAAGCGTTGGCCGAGCGCCCGGCACAGGGCGATTTCATCGGCGTCCAGGGCGCGCTTGCCGTCAGCTCCGGCGTGGTGGCTGGCGCCATAAGGGGTGCCACCTCCACGGGTTTCCAGCAGCGCCGACTCGCTGTAGGGCAGGCCCATGATCAACATGCCATGGTGCATCAGCGGCAGCAGCATGGACAGCAGCGTCGATTCCTGGCCGCCATGCAGGCTGGCAGTGGAGGTGAACACCGCGGCGGGTTTGCCGACCAGGCCGCCGCTCAGCCAGAGGCTGCTGGTGCTGTCGATGAAGTACTTGAGAGGTGCGGCCATGTTGCCGAAGCGAGTCGGGCTGCCCATTGCCAGGCCGGCACAATTACGCAGGTCGTCAAGGCTGGCATACAACGCACCGTTTTCCGGGATGCTCGGGGCAACGGCTTCGCACTCGCTGGAAATGGCCGGTACGGTGCGAATACGGGCTTCCAGGCCGCCCAGTTCAACGCCACGGGCAATCTGCCGGGCCATCTCACTGGTGGAGCCATGGCGGCTGTAATACAGAATGAGGATGTAGGGCGTGCTCACGAAAGGATCTCCAGCACCTTTTCGGGTGGCCGGCCAATCACGGCGTTGTCGCCCGCGACCAGAATCGGTCGTTCGATCAGTTTCGGGTGGCTGACCATGGCGGCAATCAGTTCATCTTCGGACAGGGCCGGGTTTGCCAGGTCGAGGCTCTTGTACTCGTCTTCGCCACTGCGCAGCAGTTCACGGGCTGTGATTCCCAGTTTGCCGAGCAGGCTGCGCAGCGTCGCCGCGTCGGGTGGTGTTTCCAGGTAGCGTACTACGGTTGGCGCCAGGCCACGGGCCTCGAGCAGTTCCAGCGCACCACGGGATTTGGAGCAGCGTGGGTTATGGTAAAGCGTCAAGTCGGTCATGTTCGGGTCGCATCCAGCATGAAGTGGCGGCTATTCTAACCGCAGCGACTTCGCATTTTGCTTGAATATTCAATAAGGATTGACCCATGACAAGGCGATTGGCAGCAGTACTGGCGATCACTACGAGCCTGTTGCTCGGCGGTTGCGGCGCAGACTATGGGCTGGATCAAAATGGCCGCAAAGTGGCGGCCGAGCACGTGGATGGGCGTTGGCTGGTGCTCAACTATTGGGCTGAATGGTGTGGCCCGTGCCGTACGGAGATTCCGGAGCTCAATGCAGTGGCCAAAGACCTGCAGGCCAAGGGCGTGACGGTGCTCGGGGTGAATTTCGACGGCCTGCGCGGTGATGAGCTGAAAAAGGCCAGTGATGCGCTGGGGATCGGGTTCACCGTGCTTGCTGACGACCCGGCCGAGCGCTTTGAGTTGCCGCGCAGTGAGGGTTTGCCGGTCACCTACATCATTGATGACAAGGGCAAGGTGCGCGAGCAGTTGCTGGGTGAGCAGACCGCAGCGGGCATTACCGAGAAGCTGACGGCACTCAAGGGCGCCTGATCCGTCGGTATCACGCGCAGCCAGGCAGTGGTTTGCGCGTCCCTGCAGGGGCCAGCAATGCCGGCCCCTGCAGAACATGACGGGTACTTAGCCTTCTTCAGGCCAAAAACGCAGTGGCTTGCCTTGTGCTGGCCAGAACCGTACCTGTTCGATTGGCGAGATGTCCCAGCGTTGTACCTCTCCCAATGCCTGCAGGAAACGTTGCTCCTGTTCCATCAGTGCCGGTGCGCAGCGCTTGCGGGTGCTGCCAATTTTACCGAAGCTCAGTTTGTTTCCGTCCAGCTGGTACGGCGCGAACCAGTGGTTGCAGCCTGCATTGCCATACGCCCGGCCATCGGCTGCCAAGGTCAGCGTCAGGTGGCTGTAGTCCATCAGTGGCCGTTCGCCAATCCATTCCAGTATGTAGCTTTGCTCCTGCTCCAGCTTCATTGGCTCGGCAGCGCAGCCGACCAGGCCTGCGGCTGCCAGGGCCGATAACAGAAGTTGTTTCACTGCGCCTGCCCCCGGCATTTCGGGCACGTATGTTTGTCGCCCTGGGTGGTCCAACCCAGTTCGGCAATACGCGCCACGGCGGCGGGTTGTTGGGCCTTGTTGCCCAGCTTGGCGTCTACCGCGAACTCGAAGTCGAGGCTGGCCTGGCAGCTGTCGCAGTTGACTTGCCACTGATGGATCGCCAGTTCGCCGAAGACCGGGCCACTGGCCACGGCTACCCATTGACCGGGCGGGTTGATCAGGTGGCGTACTTTTTCCACGGTAAGGCGCATTGACAGGGTCTTGCTGCCCTTGAGGGTCACCAGCAAGACATCGTCATTGTGGATTGAGCCACCATTGCCAGTGACCTGGTAGCGACCTGGTGCCAGAGAGCGGCATTCGATCAGGGTGTGTTGCGGATTAAACAGGTTGTAGCGGAAATCGTGTTCGACCATGGGTCCTCCAAATCTGCCGCGTATCCTAGCATCAACCTTCGACCAGATTCTGCGGATTCCCGACCGCCCAGCGGGCAATGTTCTCCAAGGTGGTCTGGGCAATGGCGGCCAGGGCTTCATGAGTAAGGAACGCCTGGTGGGCGGTGATGATCACGTTGGGGTAGGTCAGCAGCCGCGCCAGCACATCATCCTGTAGAGGTTGGTCGGAGCGATCTTCAAAGAACAGCTGTGCTTCTTCCTCGTAGACGTCCAGGCCCAGGTAGCCGAGTTGGCCGCTTTTCAGGGCATCACTCAGAGCTGGGGTGTCCACCAGCGCGCCACGGCCGGTGTTGATCAACATCGACCCGCGTTGCATCAACGCCAGGCTCTGCTGATTGATCAGGTGGCGGGTTTGCTCGGTCAAGGGGCAATGCAGGCTGACGATGCGTGCCTGAGCCAACAACTCCGGCAACGGCAGGTAGCGTGCGCCAAGGTCCTGCATTTGAGGGTTGGGGAAGGGGTCGTAGGCCAGTAGCTGGCAGCCGAAGCCGGCCATGATCCGTGCAAAGGCCAAGCCTATCTGGCCGGTACCGATCACCCCGACGGTTTTGCCGTAGAGGTCGAAGCCTGTCAGCCCATGCAGGCTGAAGTCGCCTTCGCGGGTGCGGTTATAGGCCCGGTGCAGGCGTCGATTGAGGGCCAGAATCAAGGCCACGGCGTGTTCGGCGACGGCGTGCGGTGAATAGGCCGGTACGCGCACCACGCTCAGCCCCAGGCGTTTGGCGGCCTTCAGGTCAATATGGTTATAGCCGGCCGAGCGCAAGGCGATCAGCCGCGTGCCACCGGCCGCCAGATGCTCCAGCACCGGTGCTGATAAATCATCGTTGATGAAGGCGCAGACAATCTCGTGGCCTGCCGCCAGCATGGCGGTAGCCTCGGTCAGGCGCGCAGCCTGGAAGTTCAGGGTCAGCCCTTCAATGGCGGGCGCGGCACGGAAACTCTCCTGGTCGTATGTCTGGCTGCTGAAAAATAGTGCGCGCATGGCAAAGCTCCTTGGCATCGAATGCCGCCAGTTTAAACAACCGCCACGCCGCTGGCTTTGCCTCAGGTCAGACGCTCAGCCGCGCCTGGGCGCTGAGCCGGGCAAGGGCGCGATCCAGTTCGTCGAGGGCCTGTTGGGCTTGCGGCGCATTTTGTTTAAGTAACGTCTCGCAGCGCTGGCAGGCGGCGCGCAGTTGTGGCACACCACAATAGCGGGTGGCGCCATTGAGACGGTGAACCCGTTCGATCAGCGCGGTGCGGTCACTCGCATGGCGTGCGGTACGGATGGCATCGCGGTCGGCGTCCAGTGAGGCCAGCAGCATTGCCAGCATGTCAGCCGCCAGGTCCGGTTTACCTGCCGCCAGACGCAGGCCTTCTTCCGGGTCGAGTACTTTGAGTTCGGCACTGTCGACCGGGCGCTCGCTGAAACGTTCTACAGGCGGCTTGGCCAGTGAGAGCCCCGTCCATTTCAGCAGGACCTGGGCCAATTGCCGCTCACTGACTGGCTTGGTCAGGTAGTCGTCCATACCGCTGTGCAGCAAGGCGAGTTTTTCGTTGGCCATCGCGTGGGCGGTCAGTGCCACGATCGGTAGCGCTGCGCTATCGTTTGCGGTTTCCCAGAGACGTATTTGTTCGGTGCATTCGCGCCCGTCCATGCCCGGCATCTGTACGTCCATCAGAACGAGGTCGAAGCAGTCCTCCTGTACCGCCTTGATCGCCGCGCTGCCGCTATCGACGGCCTCTACCGAGGCGCCAAGGTCTTCCAACAGTGTTTGTACCAGGAGCAGGTTGGCAGGGTTGTCGTCGACACACAGCACTTTGGGTTGGCGCTGCCCCGGCACTTGACGCGTCAGCTCTTCCTCACTTCGTCGTGGTTCGGTCAAATCCAGCAGAGCGCGGCGCAGTTTGCGGGTGCAGGTTGGTTTGACCTGCAATTGTCTGTGCGGGTTCGGCAGGAAGGCTTGAAACGCGCGTTGCTCGGTGGTCGGGCACAGCACCATGGTCTGGCAACCCTGTTTTTCGAGGGTTTGCACGTGCTGACCAAGTCTCTCAGGGGACAGGTTGGCAAGGCTTACGCCGAGCACCGCCAGCTCAAATGGCTGGCCGGCCAGGCGAGCCGCATCCATGCCATTGAGCAACTGATCGAGCGTGTTGAACACCGTAATGCTCAGCCCGCAGTCCTGCAGTTGGTGCTGCAGGGCCTGGCACGCCAGGGGGTGTGGGTCGATTATGGCGGTGCGGCGTCCCTGCAGCGACGATGGCGGCAGGTCTTCAGCATCATCCAGGGCTTTAGGCAAGCGTAGGCTGACCCAGAACTGAGAGCCTTCGCCCGGGGTACTGTCGACACCAATTTCGCCGCCCATCTGTTCAATCAGTCGCTTGGAAATCACCAGCCCCAGCCCCGTTCCGCCTGGCTGGCGGGAGAGGGAGTTATCGGCTTGGCTGAATGCCTGGAACAGGGCGCGCACGTCTTGCGGCGACAGCCCGATGCCTGTGTCCTGAACGCTGATGCGCAGGTGGACACTGTCCTCCTGATCATCGTCGTCATCCTCTAGCATCACTCGTGCGACGATGGTGCCCTCACGCGTGAACTTGATGGCGTTGCTGACCAGGTTAGTGATGATCTGCTTCAGTCGCAGCGGGTCACCAACCAGCGACAATGGGGTGTCGCGGTAAATCACGCTGACCAGTTCAAGCTGCTTGGCGTGGGCCGAAGGGGCGAGAATGGTCAGGGTTTCCTGAATGACGTCGCGCAGGTTGAACGGAATACTGTCGAGCACCAGTTTCCCAGCCTCGATTTTCGAGAAGTCGAGAATCTCGTTGATGATGCCCAGCAGGTTGTCGGCAGACTTCTCAATGGTGCCCAGGTACTCAAGCTGGCGCGGGCTCAGCTCGCTTTTCTGCAGCAGGTGAGTAAAACCGAGGATGCCGTTGAGCGGGGTGCGGATCTCATGGCTCATGTTGGCCAGAAACTCTGACTTGATCCGGCTGGCTTCCAGGGCTTCCTTGCGCGCCATGTCCAGTTCGATGTTCTGGATCTCGATGGTTTCCAGGTTCTGGCGAACATCCTCTGTTGCCTGGTCGATGCTGTGCTGCAGTTCTTCATGGGCGTTTTGCAGGGTTTGGGCCATGCGGTTGATGCCGTCGGCCAGCTCATCCAGTTCGTAACTCCCCAGCGTAGGTAGGCGTTGCTCCAGGTTGCCGTCCTTGAGCTGGTTCACCGCATGCTTGATCTGCCCTAGAGGGCCGTTAATGGTCCGGCTTATGCGCAAGGCAACCAGGGCGGTTACAACCAGGCCGATGAAAATCAGCAGCATGCTGGCAAAGAGGCTGCGGTAGCCCCGTAGGAGTGTGCCGTCATGGGACAGTTCGACTTCCACCCAGCCGAGCAGGCGGTGGGATTCGCCGGGAATCAATTCGCCCGCCAGATCGCGATGGCGGCCAAATACCGGTAGCAGATAGCGCGTCGCGTCGCTGCCGCTGCGCTGCAACAACTGGGTTGTGTCGCCATTGGGTGCCTGGTTGAGCATGCTCGGTCCGGCATGGGCAAGGCTGCTGCGGTCGGGCGCAAGAAAACCTACCGCACGTACATCGGCTTGTTCCAGTGCCTGAGCGGCGATGCGCTCCAGTTGTGCGGGGTTGTTGCTGACCAGTGCCGGTGCCACCAGAGGGGCCAGTTGCTCCGCAATCATCTTGCCGCGTTGCAGCAGTTGGGACTGCAACTCGTTTTGCTGCAGCCAGGTGAAATAGCCACCCAGTACCAGCGCCATCAGGCTGGTCGGCAAGAGCGCGAGCAACAGCACACGGCTTCTGATACCCAATCTATTCAGCACGCCACTCTCCTGTGCTCAGGCAATTGCTGTAAGACGCCGTAAGATCCAAGTGGCGGCCCAAGTCGGAAAATTACCGCGACTATCGAAGCAATGCACTCATTTGTATCTACTTTTATCTTTTTGTAGGAATTTTCCTAGATGTTTGTCGGTAATTGGTTGCTTGATGCGTATGTAATCTGAATAATCATGTTATTGAGAATTACTAGCGTCTACTAATGAGTCCCGTAATTACGCCTGTCCCCAGCATTCTTGCAATCGAAGACGACCCGATCCTGGGTAGCTACGTGCATGAACAGATGCAACGCAGTGGCTTTCGGGTGACCTGGTGCCGGGATGGCGGTGAGGGGTTGGCGCTGGCAACGCGTGAGCCTTTCGATGTCGTGTTGATGGATATCCTGCTACCGGGATTGAATGGCCTGGATGCCTTGTCGCAGTTGCGTGCGTGCAGTTCGACACCGGTCATTCTGATGTCCGCCCTGGGCGCGGAGGCCGACCGTATCAGTGGCTTTCAGCGAGGCGCGGACGATTACTTGCCCAAGCCCTTCAGCATTGCTGAGTTACGGGTGCGGGTCGAAGCGATCCTGCGCCGGGTTGCACTGGAGCGACGCCACCAGCAACCCGAGCCGATGCTTTCAGGCGGGCTGCTGTTCGATGAGCGGATCACTGATGTGTGTTTCGAGCAGCGCTGGGCCGGGCTGACCCCCAGTGAATATCGCCTGCTGGAAACCCTTCAGCGCAATGTCGAAGAGGTACTGAGCAAGCCGTTCCTCTACCAGCAGGTACTGCAGCGCGGTTACTCCCGGCACGACCGTAGCCTGGATATGCATGTGAGCCAGATTCGCCGGAAACTGAAGCGCATTGGTTACCTGGAGCGGCAAGTGCTGACTGTTTGGGGCAAAGGCTACCGGCTCAGCGCTGTCGAGGCCGGTTAAGTGCCCGGTCGTTATTCACTGTTCTGGAAGCTGGCCGTTCTGCTGGTGGGCTTCTGCCTGCTGATGATCGCGTTGAGCTGGACCTGGGGCCGTCAAATGGAGACCCGTACAGCCTTTCTCTCAAGCACCGCACGAGCAACGCTCGAGGCGTATGCAGCAGACGCCGAACAGGCCTGGCGACGCGGCTCAGAGGCGGCGGTCGACGCTTGGCTGGAAGGTGTGCGTCGCCGTGAAGGTGTCTGGGTCGGGGTCATTGGCCGTGATTTGCAATCCCTTGGCAGCCTGCCTTTGAGTGACGCCGAAAGCCAGCGCCTGACCGCCCTGCGCGGGGTTGATTGGCCGATCAGTCGCCGCGCCACGCAGCCCCCCTGGATCAAGCTGCCTTTTCCCCAGGACGCCACTCAGGGCAGTCTGGTCATCGAGTTGCCGCAGCGATTGATGCCCCAGCGCCATGTCACGTTGCTCTGGGCCGTGGTTATCAACGGGCTGATTCCTGGTCTGTTGACGTTACTGTTCTGTGTCGGGCTCTACCGCATGTTGATCATGCCGTTGAACCAACTGCGTCACCAGGCCAACGCCTGGCGGGCCAATCAGCTTTCAGCGCGGGTAGCCAGTACGACCACCAGCCGGCGTGATGAACTTGGCGAGCTGGGGCGTGCATTCGATGATATGGCCCAACGGCTACAACGCACCGTTACTCTGCAGCAGCAGTTGCTGCGAGACTTGTCTCATGAGTTGCGTACGCCCCTCAGTCGGTTGCGTGTTGCCTGTGACT
>JAEAMF010001274.1_pt1 | contig 19609 bp, 18 predicted proteins | sample 8958721 | NCBI WGS metagenome assembly JAEAMF01 (sample SAMN16933255, study PRJNA681124) | bioreactor sludge metagenome | isolation source: anaerobic bioreactor treating anionic surfactant - SDBS | place: India: Bengaluru | collected 2019-02-28
GAAGAAAACCCTCATGCGCATCGCCTCGAAAGATGCCGGCCTCCCCGTGGTGGAGGACAGCTCTCTGGAAGGTCCCGTTGCCTGCATCTTCAGTTTCACCGATCCCCTCTCGGGTGCACAGGTCGCCTTCAAGTTCGGCAAGGATCACGGCCAGGTGAAGATCATTGGCGGTGTCTTCGAAGGAAAAATCCTCTCCAAAGCAGAAGCGCTCGAGCTCGCCAAGATGCCGAGCCGGCAGCAATTGCTCGCGATCTTCGCCTCCATGCTCCGCTCCCCGCTCGTCTCCTTCGCTTCCATCTGCAATTCCCCCTTGAGCGGCATGGCTCGTGGCCTCTCCGAGCTCGCGAAGAAGAAAGGAACTCCCGCATCATAATTCTTTATTCTTAATTCTTTCTTCCCCCTTTCACTATGGCAGACACTACGGATGCCCCAGTCCTCTCCGCAGGAGAGAAAGCAGTGATCGACGCTGTCGAGAAGCTGAACGTCGTCCAGCTGAACAACGTCGTGAAGTACATGGAGAGTGTGTACGGTATCTCCGCTGCAGCGCCCGTCGCGGTAGCTGCCGCCGGAGGCGCAGCCGCCGGTGAGCCCGCTGAGGAGAAATCCTCCTTCAATGTGGAGCTCACGGATGCCGGCGCCCAGAAGATCGCCGTCATCAAGGTTGTCCGCGAATTGACCGGCCTCGGCCTCGGCGAGGCGAAGGCCGCCGTGGATGGTGCTCCGAAAGTCCTCAAGGAAGGTGCCACCAAGGCGGAGGCAGAGGACATGAAGAAGAAGCTCGAGACTGCAGGTGCGAAGGTAACGTTGAAGTAAGGTCTGAACGAAATCTTCCGTAGCGGAGATTCACCCATGGTGGGCGTAGTCGAACCATGAATCTCCGTTACGGTTTTCGTGAGGGCGTGGAAAAATGATCCACTACTCACGCCCCCTCTCTTTCTGTACACTGCTAGTCATGCCCTTCCAGACCCGACGCGTCACAGACGCACGCAAGCGTCCTTTCCCGTGGAGACGTACGCTCGTCTCCGCCCTCTCCTTCGCCCGCCCCCTCACGCGATGGTATCTCGCCTGGAAAGAGGAAAAGGAGAAGGAAACGAAACGCAAGAAGCGCACCAATCTCCTGAAGCGCGTCCTCATCGTCCTGCTCGCGGTCCTCTGCGCGCTCCTGCTGCTCGCCGGCACCGTGCGGGCCCTCGTGTCATTGCGGGTCTTGAGCTTCCGTTCTCTCGTGTCTGTCACAGGGACGGAGCTCCCGCGCGATGCAGACGGCTTCGTGAATGTGCTGCTCCTCGGCGTGGGAGATGTGAATCACGACGGCAAGGATCTCACGGACACGATCATGGTGGCGAGCATCGATCCCGAAAAGACGAAAAGTGTGATCCTCCTCTCTCTCCCGCGCGACACGTACTTCCTCAGCACGGAGAAGATGGGAAAAGGACGGCTCAACAGCTTCTACCGCGACTACAAGGGCTATCTGAAGCAGAAGGAAGGGCTGAAGGAGGAAGAGGCATCACAGAAAGCCATGCTGGAGGTGGCAGCGGAGATCGGGCGGAAGCTCAACCTCACGATCCCTCACGTCATCAAGGTGAACTTCACAGGCTTCGAGCAGGCGGTGGATGCCGTCGGCGGGATCGATATCACTGTTCCCGAAGACATCCATGATACGGAATATCCCGATGAGAACTACGGCTACCAGACCTTCGACATCGCTGCGGGACCGCAGCATCTGGATGGCGTGACCGCCCTCAAGTATGCGCGCAGCCGCCATACGTCGAGCGACTTCGACCGTTCGGCGCGCCAGCAGCAGATCGTTGCGGCGCTCGGGGAGAAGGTAAAGACGAGCGGCCTCTACCGCGACCCGAAGACAATCGCGGATGCCCTGCATATCTTCGCGAATAATGTGGAGATGACCATCAGCATGCGGGAGCTCGTCGGCCTCGCGGATCTCGGAGAGAACCTCTCCCCTTCCCGCGTGATCATGATGCAGCTGAATGATCGGAACGGCCTCTTCCAGAGCACGACGGAACCCGGCGGCTTCCTGTACACGCCACCACGCGATCTCTTCGAGGGAGCTTCCGTATTGCTCCCGGTCTCCATCCCGGAGTTCCCGGTCACCTGGAAGCAGGTGCAGACGCTCACGACCCTCCTCTTCCGGACACGTTCCGTCTACCTCGCTCACCCGGAGATCTCCGTTCTCAATGCCGGGGCGAAGAGTGGCCTCGCGAGGAAGCTCGCGACTGAGCTCACCCGCTATGGATTTGTTGTGACAACGGTGGAGAACGCTGGCACGCCTGACCAGGCAACCTCCTCGATCACCGCGCGCACGCCGGAGGACGGCGAGATGGCCAAGTTCTTCTCGACCCTCTTCACATTCCCCGTACAACCGATGCCAACGGGCCTTGCAGAAGAGAAAAAGGCGCCTTTGACGATTCTTCTGGGGAAGGACTACACGTATACTCCCCTCCAGAATCTTCTCCCCGCCCAATGAATCCGCGCGACGTGATCGCGAAAGCATGGGCCATCACGAAGAAGGAGCAACAGGTGAGACGATGGGGCTATGCCTCGGCACTGCTCGAGACGCTCCTGAATACCAAGCTGCTCATCTATCAGGTCTGGTTTTTGATTTCCTACCTGCAGGGCAATCCCATCGGCTTCTTCGCGGACGTAGAGCTGCTGAGCCAGTACGTCTCCTTCGGAACGCTCGCCACGATTGTCGGAACGTTCCTCCTGCTCATCGCCATCGAGTGGATCTTCCCGCACATGGCAGCGGGAGCCATCATCGGTCTCGGGGCGAAATCCTATAAGAAAGAGGAAGTGAAGGGCGGCCTCGTGCTGGCTCTCTATAACTTCTTCCCGATCTTCGCCGTGCGCGAGATGTTCTTCCTCGGGCACCTGCCCATGGTTATCACGCTGTCGTCACTGCTCCTGCGCTATGCGCCCGCCATGGCCCCCTTCGGCATCTTCCTGCTCTGCATCGGTTTCCTCATCACGAACCTCTTCCGCTTCTTCCTCATCTTCGGGGAGGAGGCGGTCGTCATCCGCAAGAAGGGCATCGGTGATGCTCTGCGGCACAGCTTCAAGCTGGTGGTGAGCTACCTCGGGCACGTCGTCTTCCTCCTCATTATCGGCTTCGTCATCTCGCTCCGGATCTTCCTGAACGTCATCATGATCTTCCTCGTGCCCGGCATCATCATCGGGATCGGCTTCGTGCTGGCGCTCTTCCTCGACCCGCTCATCAGCTACGGCATCGGAGCGATCCTCGGCCTCGTCATCATTGGCTTCGCGAGCTACCTCTTCGCCTATCTCGAAGTCTTCCGCCAGAACATCTGGACCATCACCTACATCGAACTGAGCCGCCTGAAGGAACTCGATATCATCGAAGGGTAATTCTTCTTCTGCCATGGATGAATACCGAACCGCCCTCCGGACCAACATCTGGAAGCTCTACGTCCTGAGTGCCGTCTCGACCTTCGGCTTCGCCGTGCCCATCTTCATCCCCTTCCAGCAGGAGTACGGCCTCTCGCTCCAGCAGGCCTTCCTCCTGCAGGCAGCATATGCGCTCGTCCTCGTCGTCCTCGAGATCCCCTCCGGCTACCTCGCGGACCGCTGGGGACGGCGCAATACCATCCTCACCGGTTCTTTCGCCCTCTTCCTCGGCATGCTCACCTATGCCGTCACGTCGGGATTCTGGGGATTCCTGCTCGCCGAGAGCTTGCTCGCACTGGGCATCAGCTTCCATTCCGGGACGACGGAGGCACTCACCTACGACTCGCTCGTGGAACTCGGTGAGGAGAAGCGCTACCTCCGGGTGAACGGCCATCAGGGATTCCTTGCGCTCGGGAGCAAGGCAGTGACATCGCTCCTCGTCGGCTCCCTCGCCACCGTGAGCCTCCGTCTCCCCTTCTGGGCGGATGTCCTCCTCTTCGGCATTGGGATACTGACCTCCCTCTTCCTCGTGGAACCGCACCGGCACCTGCTGAAGGAAACCAAGCACCTCACGGCCATGTGGCGCATCTGCCGGCACGCCTTCCTCAGGAACCGGGCCCTCCAGGGCATCCTCCTCCTCTACACCGTTGTCGCCGCCATCGATGTGCAGATCTTCTGGTTTCTGCAACCCTACCAGACTTCCATCGCCCTCCCGCTCGTCTTCTTCGGGATCACGAACGCCGCCATGTGCCTCCTCGGTGCGCTCGCCTACCGGTACGTGCACCTGTTTGGAAAGCACGCGGAGCGCATGGACGTGCTCTTCGTCATCTCCGTGATTCTCATCCTCACCTGCTTCGGCATGAGCGTCGTCTCGTCCCTCTGGGGCCTCGCCTTCTTCATCCTCGAAGGCATGGCCTTCGGACTCTTCGATCCGCTCTCAAGCAACATCATCAATCGCATCACGACGTCCGACGTGCGCGCGACCGTGCTCTCCCTCCGCTCCTTCACTGCCCGCCTCCTCTTCGCGGCCCTCTCGCCCCTCCTCGGCTACGTCGCCGACGTCTACTCTCTGAGCCAAGCCCTGCTCCTCACGGGTATCATCGGCATGGCTGCGCTCCTCCTCACCTTCGCTCTGGCACAAACGCAACAGAGAAAATTGGATTAAGATGCACCCATGAGGGAAGCCATGGAAATCCGCGGAAACATCTGGAAGCTCTACGTGCTCAGGGCACTGGAAGGCGCCATCGTGCTGATTCCCGTGCTCATTCCCTTTTATCAGGAGAACGGCATCCCCCTCACGCAGGTCTACCTCCTCGAAGCACTCTTCTCCCTCCAAGTCCTCCTCCTCGAGATCCCTACGGGTTACCTGGCCGATCGCTGGGGAAGGAAGAAGACCCTCGTGGCGGCGATGTTCTTCTGGAGCGGCGGATGGCTCTGGTATGGCGCGGGGCACACGTTCGTCGATTTTCTCGCCGGCGAGCTCCTCCTCGGACTCGGTGCGAGCCTCTTCTCCGGCACGATCGAAGCCATGACCTACGACTCCCTGCTCGAGATGCAGGAGGAGCAACGCTACCGGCGCGTCGCGAGCCACCAGTCCTTCTGCATGTTCATCGCAGAGGCGTGCGCGAGTATCCTCGGCGGGTTCATTGCCCTCTGGAACCTGCGCGTCACGGCCTGGACCACCTTCGGCCTCGTGGTCCTCGGCCTCCTGGTTGCGCTCACGCTCCGGGAACCGCACCGCCACAAGAAAATGGAGGGCTCCGAGCACCTCCGGGAGATCTGGCGCATCGTCACGCACACGCTCGTGAGGAACGTGCCTCTCCGCAGCATCATTATCCTCCACAGCATCATCTCCACCATGACCCTCTCCCTCTTCTGGTTCACCCAACCCTATCAAATGGCAGTGAGCCTTCCGCTGGCGTTCTTCGGAATCACCCATGCCCTCATCGTAACAGCAGGCGCGTTTGCATCGCGCGAGACACACCGATTGGCGCAATGGATCGATGATCGCCTGTTCCTGCTCCTCATCGCACTTGCGGTCATCGTCTGCTACACAGCTCTCGGCACGGTGACGGCTCTCTGGGGAATTTCCTTCTTCCTCATCGGACGCATCGCATGGGCCTTCCTCTCCCCGCTCACGAGCGACATGGTGAATCGCATGACGACCTCGGATGTACGCGCGACGGTCCTCTCCATCCGTGCGCTCGGCTCGCGTCTCCTCTTCGCCTGCTCCATCCCCTTCCTCGGACTCATCGCAGATCGCTCGGGAAGCCTCTCTCCGGCCTTCTTCCTCGTCGCCATCGTCGGCGGGAGTGCTCTCCTTGTCACCTTCCTCCTCATGCGACCCGTGTGGGAGAGAATCCCGAAATGAAGCGAGGAAAGATCTGCCAATTCGCCTCATGATGAGCAAAATTATCGCAACAGGAAGCAAAAATCCCGTTCCCTTGATGAAGGGATAAATTGTTGCATTGCGCACGATTTTGCGTAGTCTTTCTCCATGCCCAACAGACAACGAGGAAGATTCACCGGCTATCAACGATCACGAAACCACCCGGCCACATGGCGAGCCGACAACAAGGAGGAGGAACGAATGTTCTGGGAGACGAAAGACGCCGAGCGGGAGAAATATGCCCGCCGCACAGCACTCGTGTCCTGGGCTCGGGAACACTTCCAGGCATTATTGGGCATACCCACATATGCCCGACGTGCCGAGGACATTGATCGCCCCGTTCAATACGAATATCTGGCATTCGAGATCGCCCGGCATCGAAAGCGTCTGGTGCTTCCGACGATCCACAGCATACGCAGATCATCGTCGACGGAGCAGACGCTCCTGGAACACGACATTTCCCTCACGCGTCTGTGCCTCAGCGAACTCCCGAATGCCATTGCGAGCTTCGATCCGCGCTCCCATGAGGAGAACGGTACATCCTTGGAACAGCATATTGAGTATCACCTGTGTGCCCACATCAATCAGATTCTGCAGCAGCTCCTCGCAACGAATGGGGGAGAGCACGCTCTTGACTGAGAACGATCGTACACCTATCATGGTGAACGTTCGTTCCCCAAACCGCGATGACCCTCACCCCCCATCAGCGCACCGTCCTCAATTACATCGGTGAATTTCAGGTGAAGCGCGGATACTCCCCCTCTCTCGCCGATCTCGCACTCGCCTTCGGCGTGCGGAGCAAGAACGCCATCGCGAAGGTGGTGAACGCGCTCGTGCGCGAGAAGCAGATCGAGAAGGACCCGAAGGGACGCATCAAGATCATCGAAGCCCCGACCGTCGTGGAGCAGCAGCCAATGGTTCTCCCCCTCTTCGGCCCCATCGCGGCGGGCTTCGCGACTGCGGCGGAGGAGCAGGCGGAGGAGCTCGTGAACCTGGAGAGCTTCCTCGTGAAAGACCGCGCCAATACGTTCCTCCTCCGCGTGAAGGGCAACAGCATGGAGCCGAGCCTCTACGAAGGAGACATCGTCATCGTCGAACGCAAGAAGGAACCGCGCGTGAGCAACATCGTCGTGGGCATCCTCGACGGGGAATTCACCCTGAAGCGGCTGAAGCGCGATAAAGGGAAGTACTACCTGCAGGCGGAGAACCCTGACTATCCCGATCTGTACGCCATGGACGAGCTGAAGATAGGAGGCGTAGTGCGCGGGGTGATGCGGAAATACTAAAGCGTGCCCTGAGCGACGAACACAGTGAGGAGTCGAATGGGCACAGACCCACCCCTCCCTTCATGGGAGGACCGCGCGCCACGGGGGGTGAAGGGGAAGGCCCTGTCCGCAGACGTTTGCCGACGAATCGGTTCCGAATCCTTGTAGGAACCGATGAGGAGGCACAGGGCCGGGTGGAGCGGGCTTTGGCGCGCGAGCGCTTTCTTTGGTCCTTTCTTTGTCGCCCTACCACTGGCGGTCGCGACCGCCGTGGCCTGACAAAGAAAGGATGAACTATCGTGCCAGTGCCTTCAATCGTTCCTCGATCTTCTTGAGCTTCGCTTCTCCATCCGCCAGCTTCTGCCGCTCGGTTTCCACGACCTCCGGCTTGGCACGCGCAATAAATTGTTCGTTGCCGAGCTTCGCGCGGACAGAGGAGAGGAAGCGCTCAAGGTTCTGAAGCTCTTCTGACAAGTTCTTCCGCACCTTCTCGACATCCAACACGCCCTCAAGCGGGATGTGTACCTCGGCATCGCGGAGAAACATGCTCACCGTCCCTGTTCCCGCCACGTGTTTCTCTTCCTCCAAGACAAGATTTTGGAGTTTCCCGAGCCGCACAATGTGCTCGCGGTGCGCGTCGAGGAAGGGGCGGAACCGCTCCGCATACACGGAAGCAGTGATCTGCGCGTCGGCTTCGATCCCATACTCCGCCCGGAGACTGCGAATTGCGGAAATCACTTCAATGAGCACAGCAAGCTGCCGCTCCGCCTCCGGATGCTCCAGACGTTCATCACTCACCGGCCACGCCTCACGGATGAGAAGACCGGCATCGCGCGGGGAAATCTGACTCCACAATTCCTCCGTGACGAACGGACAGTAGGGATGGAGGAGGTGGACGATCGTGCGCAGGGCATGGACGAGGACCGTGGTATTCGCCTCGCCCTTGGAGAGCTCCAGGTACCAATCGCAGAAATAGTCCCATACGAAGCCATAGAGACGCTCCCCCGCCTCACTCAGGCGATACTGCGCAAGCCCGTCCGTCACATCCGCGATGAGCCGCTGCAAACTCGAGAGCAGTGCACGATCCGCGACGGAAAACTCCGCCCCGGGGGCGAAGACGACGTCGCGCGGATCGATCTTCGCCTTCTCGCACTGCATCAGGACGAAGCGCGAGGCATTCCAGAGCTTGTTCACGAAATTCCGGTATCCCGCGATCTTCTCCTCGTACAGCCGGAAGTCGTTCCCCGGGCTCTGCCCGACGATCATCGAGAGACGCATGGCGTCCGCCCCGTACTTCGGAATGATCTCGAGCGGGTCGATGCAGGTCGATGGATCGGACTTGCTCATCTTCTTCCCCTCGCGCGTGCGCACGAGGCCGTGGAGGTAGACCGTCTTGAACGGGATCTCCCCCGTGGCGTACGTCGTCATGAGGATCATCCGCGCCACCCAGAAGAAGAGGATGTCGTAGCCCGTCTCCATGACCGTCGTCGGGTGGAATTTCTGCAGATCGGGGCTCCGCTTGAGGAGGTCTTTGAGCGAGAGGGACGCATCCGCCGCGAGCGCGGGATCGATGAGCGTCGACCACGTCCAGAGGCCGGACGAGAACCACGTGTCGAGGGTGTCGGAATCCTGCGTCCATCCCTTCCCCTTCGGGGGCACATGACCTACATGCACCTGCCGCTTCTCCTCGCTCTCTCCGTGATACCACACGGGGATGCGGTGCCCCCACCAGATCTGGCGGGAGATGCACCAGTCCTGCAGATTGTCGATCCACTGGAAGTACGTCTTCTCGAAGCGCTCCGGGATGATGGCGATATCGTGGCTGCGGATGACGCCCTGCATCACCTCCTTGAGACTCAGCTTCTTGCTCTGCCAGGGCACCACCTTCTTGTTCACGTCAATGAACCACTGGAGCTTCGGGAGCGGCTCCACGGGCTTCTTGCTGCGATAGGAGATCGAGAGCTGCTGCCGGTAGGTTTCCTGCTTCCGCAGCCTGCCTTCCTTCTCCAACTCCTCCACCAGCTCCTCACGGCACTTCTGGACGCTGAGTCCGGCAAACCCCTCCATCTGCCCGCAGATGAGCCCGTCCTCCCCGATGACCTGCAGGGGTTCGGACAGGATCTCCTTCCGGTGCCGCTGCCACACCTCGAAGTCGATCTTGCTGTGGAGGGGCGTGAGACCCACGACCCCCGTGCCGAACGCGGGGTCCACGATGTGATCGGCGATGATGGTCACGTGGATCTTCTGCCCGCGGGGCCAGAGGACCTCGAAGTGGCGGCCGACCAGGTGCTTGTAGCGGGCGTCATCGGGATGCACCACGAGCGCGGTATCCCCCAGCTTCGTCTCCGGCCGGCTCGTCGTGACGAGGACCGGCTCCCCTCCCGTCTGCGCCGCCGTGAGGTACTCGATGGTGTAGAGCTGCGCCTCCACCTCCTCATACTCGATCTCGTCGTCGCTGATGGTCGTCTGGAGCGCGGTATCCCAGTTCACGACGCGGTTCCCGCGGTAGATGAGCCCGTCTGAGTACATCTTCGCGAAGACCTCGTTCACGCAGCGGTTGAGGGAGGGATCGAGCGTGTAGCGCTCGCGGCTCCAGTCGCAGCTCGCCCCCATCTTCCGCACCTGCGCGCGGATGGTGCCGCGGCTCTGCTCCACGAATTCCGCGATGCGGGCGACGAGCTTCTCGCGTCCGTAGTGCGCGCGCGGATCTTTGATCTTCTCCTCCTTCTGGATATTCTTGATCACGACGCTCTCCGTCGCGATGGCTGCGTGGTCCGTGCCGGGGAGCCACAGCGCCTCCTTGCCCTGCATGCGCGCGAAGCGGATGAAAATGTCCTCGAGCGCGAGCATGACCGCATGCCCAAGGTGCAGCTGCCCCGTGGCATTCGGGGGCGGCATGCTGACGACGAAAGGTTCTTTCTTGGACCCGGCATCCGCCCGGAAAGCTCCGCTCTCCTCCCAGAGAGCATATATCCGGTCCTCGCAGGCCTGAGGGTCGTAGGCTTTGGGAAGCATTGGCCGTGAGTGTACTACAGAAAGCGCGAGAATTTGACAAAAAGACCTCACACCTCCTATAAACTCCGGGTAGTGGGGTCAACGAACCCCCTCTCGTTCTGGGATGGACCGGAATGGTTCCGGTCTCCCACATCATCGGTTCCCTTTTGTTCCTTGCCCACCGGGCGAGGAGGGAGGTGTATCGTGAGAAGGATGTACCACTGCCGCGCGACGTTTCAGGCCATGATGAAGGCGAACAAGGCCAACAAGAATCCGAGCGCGGCCGCGAAAAGGCATCTCTAGTCTGAGATGCCCCACCCTCCGATAAGGAGGGAGTGCGTGTGAGTGCAACGACGAGAGAGGGCTCCTGAGGTGCGTGTCACCTTGGGAGCCCTAGTTTTATGAAACACGGTGCTGTCCGCAAAGCATAGAACAGGACTTCCTCACCCTCCCCCCTCATGCATAGAGAACAGGACCCCAGCAGCAAGCTGCCAGGGTCCATGTTCCAGATACTCATTCAATCTACGCGCTGAAAGAGAATGAGCATCTGACGCGACAACAAGGGGCAAAACCCCTGCAGAACCGCGCCGGTCAGCAGGTCAGGAGGCCTGCGACCGGTGCGATGGTGCGGTCCACCATTCCCTTCACCACGGCTGCCTGCAGGAACTGCGCGCTCTCGCTGGCTGCCTGATTGATGGTGATCCACTGGCCCGAGTCGAGGGCCCTGTTCGCCTTGTCCTGCTTCGTGGTGGCGATCGCCTGAGCCGCCGCTTCTTGGTCGTACTGCGTGACCGGGCTGGCCGTGATCGTGGCAACCGTCACTTCTTCTTGCGCCGCGCTGTTGGCCGCTTCGTTCTTCATTGTGGCCGCGAACGCGACTACTGCCAAACACGTGATGGCCACGGCCATCACCTTCCACCGGAACGCGGTTTTGCGTCCCATAACAGTCTCCTTTCGGATGGAAGTTCGTCTTCCCGCACCTCTCACTCTTGCCGCAGTGAAAAGCGAGGGAAAGCAACGTCGTCAATGACGCAACTCGTCATGAGGAACCAGATCGTGCGGCCGACCGATACCTCACCTTGGTTTTACTGGCCAAGACAACAGGATCCTCGTCATCCAACCTCCTTTCGGGGACAACAAGTGTGAAAGATACATCCAACCTCTGAAAGTCCGACCCGAACGAGAAAGAACTCTCGCGCGGGTCGGACTCTCGTCGAACGGAGTATCCATCGATATGCTCATTTCTCTCCAGCGGTGTCAAAGATCTGGAACATGGCTATCCTTTCAGAGAATCTTGGTGCTGTAAAGAATCTTGAACTCCTCCTTGGTTCACCAGAGCTCAGAGGAAAAACCATGAAGTTTGCTTCTCACGCACAAAAAAATGACCGCCTTATTTAAGGAGCGGTCATTCGAAGGTGGAAAGAACAAAATCTTTGGCGAGCCCCGCATGTGCGGGGCAGCAAAGCGGGGAATTTTTACAGGAAGGCATAATTCTCCGCAAGCTTTTTGTCCACATTCCCGGAGTACGTGCTACAATCGCATGCGAAGCAACACACTTCCTTCCGCTTGAGAAAGCCCATGGAAGCCTCCCATGAACTGCCGGCGGCCCTCGAGGGCATCACCCTCCCCCAAGTCGCGGCGGCGCTCGTCATCGCCGGCATCAGCTACGTGGCCATCCGCAACCTCTGGCGGAGCTTCACCGGCAAGAATTAAACATTATGCCCACCTTCGACTTCCTCTGCTCGGCCTGCTCCACCCGCTTCGAGTTCAGCCGCCCCTTCGGGAGCAGAAAGAAGCCCCGCTGTCCCGCGTGCGGAAGCGCGAGGACTGAGAAGTGCATCGCCCCGCCCGCCATCCACTTTAAGGGATCGGGGTTCTTCGTGACGGACAACAGAAAAGCCGAGGAGAAAAAGACGGCAAAGGCGAAGGAGACGAAGGTGGAGAAGAAGGCATCTCCAGCCGAGGAGACGAAGAAAAATCCCGCCGGGAAAGTCTGAGGGCTCCGAAAAAGAGCGGCATGCGCCGATGCCCGTTTTCTGCTACAATAGAAGGAAATGGCCACCATGCGCAAAAACGGAAATCGTCTGCCACTCCATTACCGCGTGATCGGGAGCGTCACGGGCATGTCCTACACGACGCTCTTCACAATCTGGATGACGCTCGCAGCAGGATTCGCCGTGATCTACGCCCTCCTTGCCACCTTCGCGCCGAGTGAGGCGCCGGCGGCTCTGCTCGACCTGAGTCCACTCGATCAACTGGGAAACGCCGTGTACTTCAGCATCATCACAGCGACCTCCACCGGCTACGGCGACATCGTCCCTCTGGGGTTCTCGAAGACACTCGCGAGCATCCAGAGTATCTCCTCCCTCTTTATCTTTGCAGTCCTCGTGGGAAAGCTCGTGAGCCAGCAGCAGGAGATCGCTGTGAAGCAGATGCACCGGCTCACGTACGAGGATGTCCTCCACAACACGCGGGAGGGATTCTTCATCATCCGCAAGGACTTTGACCACACCATCGGCAAAGTGGAGCGCCGGGAGCCACTCACGATGGACGACTGGGAGGACCTCGCCACCGCCTACAAGCAAGGACAGAATCTGTTCCTGGAGATTCCTGAATTCTACAGCCCGGAGGATGACGCCCTCTACACGGTGGACGAGCAGCGCGAGCAGCTCCTCATGGAGGCTGTGCAGCGCACGCTCCACCGCATCAACCACATGATCGATTCCTTCAGCATCGCTGAGATTAACTGGACGGCGCACCCCGAAAGCGTGCGGGAGCTCAAGGAGCTCCTCAAAGTCGCAGGGCATGTCCTGCCGCGCTGGCACGAGTACTCGCCCTACCAGAAACGGGAATCCTTCGATGTGATGTTGCGACTCAGGGAACGAGCCATCAATAGACTCGACCAGGCACTTCCGCGGTAAGAAATCCACTCCCTCTCCGTTGCATGACTCTCCTCAGCCACACCCTCCTCTTCCTCCTGGCTCTCGGAATCATCTGGATGATTTCCGGATCGATCATCGGTGCAGTCGATCGCGTGGCCAAGCGCTACCACAAGCCGAAATTTGCTGTCGCATTCTTCACACTCGGCATCCTGACATCCATCAGTGAAATCTCCGTCGCCTTCAACGCCACGCTGGAAGGCGTGCCATCGGTTTCAGCCGGAAATTTGGTAGGGGCATCCATTGTCATCTTCTTCCTGATCATCCCGCTCCTGGCCATCTGCGCACGATCGATCGATCTCGACCACACCATCCGCTGGAGCACCTTGCTCGTGGCACTCTGTGTCATTGCTGTCCCCTCGCTCGTTGCACTGGATGGCGTGGTACAGCGCAAAGAAGGGGTCTTGCTGCTCCTCCTCTACTGCGCGCTCATCATCCGCATCAGCAGGAAAAGGCCCCTGGAGGAAATGATCGGAGGCCCCGTGACTGACGTGCACAAGGAACTCATCAGCAGCAAGTATGCAACGCTGCGCGACTCCCTCTCCATTGGAGGGGGTGCGATCCTGATTTTCCTTGCAGGAAATATGCTCGTGGACGAGTCCGTCTTCTTCACGAGTCTCTGGGGAGTCCCTGCATCTCTGGCAGGTTTGCTCGTCCTCTCCATCGGCACCAATACTCCGGAGCTCATTCTGGCCATTCGCTCCGCCTTGAGTCGACACACGGACATCGCTTTCGGCGATTACCTGGGATCGACTGCCGCCAACACCGTCCTTTTCAGCCTGCTGCCGTTTGCGAACGGCCCGTTCACCTTAGACATTGCTGAATTTACAGCAAGCTTCTTTATCCTCACCATCGGACTTGCCGTCTTCGCCCTCTTCGCGAGGAGCAAGAACTCACTGAGCAGAGGAGAAGGCGCGGCACTGCTCCTGTTCTACATCTGCTTCCTCATCGCTCAGATTGGAGTGAGCTTCTGAGCGGAGAAAGGATGCGGCAAATCAGCGGCGCGGCGGCCCTCTTCTTCCTCCGCCGAATCCCCCCCCGCGATGTGGCGGGCCTCCCGGACCGCTGCGGCGCGGCGGCATGCTGAAGCCTTCGGGCGGCTGCGACATCTGCTTGAGTGAGAGGCGCGTCTTCCCCTCGACGGGATCGTACTCCACCACCATCGCCTTGATCTCGTCGCCGATCTTCAGGACATCCTCCACGTTCTCCGTACGCTGCCACTGGAGCTCGCTGATGTGGATCATGCCGTCCTTGCCGCGGAGGAACTCCACGATCGCGCCGACGCCCGGGATGATGCGCACCACCTTGGCATCATAGGTCTTGCCCACTTCGGGCTTCGCGACGATGCCCTGAATCCACTCTTTGGCCTTCTGCATCGATTCACCGTTGACGGACGTGACGAAGATGAGACCGCTATCCTCGATATCGATCTCCACTCCCAGTTCACCCGTGATCTTCTGGATCGTCTCGCCGCCCTTGCCGATGACGAGGCGGATATCCTCCGGATCAATCTGGATCACCTCAATGCGCGGCGCATGCGGGGAGAGCTCCTTGCGGGGCTCCGCGATCGCAGCCTTCATCACGGCGAGAATCTCCAGTCGCCCTTCACGGCTGCGCGTGATGGCCTCCTCGAAGACGTGATCCGGCAAGCCCTTGATCTTGATGTCCATCTGGATGGCCGTGACACCCTTCTCCGTGCCGCCGACTTTGAAATCCATGTCGCCGCCGAAGTCCTCCTCATCCTGCAGATCGGAGAGGATGACGTACTTGTCCTTGGCTTCATCGGAGATGAGACCGAGTGCGATGCCCGCCACGGGAGCACTGATCGGCACGCCCGCCGCCATGAGGGCGAGGGTGGAGCCGCAAGTCGCCGCCATGGACGAGGACCCGTTCGACTCGAGGATCTCCGTGACCGTGCGGATGGTGTACGGGAAGCCCTCCTCGGGAGGAAGCACGCACTCCAGCGCGCGCTGCGCGAGGTTGCCATGCCCGATCTCGCGGTTGCCCACCATGAGCCGACCGCTCGTCTCCCCGACGGAGAACGGCGGAAAGTTGTAGTGGTGCATGTACCGCTGCTTCCGCTCCCCTTCCATTCCCTCGATGATCTGCTTGTCGCCGGGAGCGCCGAGCGTGCATGTGGTGAGCCCCTGCGTTTCGCCGCGCTGGAAGAGCGCGGAACCGTGGACGAAGTTCGGAAGCGGATCGATCGTGGCAGAAATAGGACGGATCTCCGTGACCTTGCGACTGCTCATGCGCACGCCCTCCTCGAGGATCAAGCGGCGCACCTCGCTCTTGATGATCTTGTCCATGATTTCCGCTGCATGCGCGTAGAGCGCGATGAGCTCCTCTTTGTCGCCGGCCGCGCCAAATTTCTCCTGAAGCTTTTCCGCGGCGCCGTCCATGAAACCGTTGAAGATCGCACGACGGTCGAGCTTCTTGAGAGGATCTTTGATCGCCTTCGTGACTGTCGGGAGCGCCCACTCCTTCAGCAGGGCATAGGCCTCCTTGTGCTCGTACGCCGGCTCCACTGCGAACTTCTTCTTGCCGACTTTCTTCTGGAGATCGACGAAGAACACGGCGATCTTCTGCGCCCACTTCTTGCCGAACTGGATGGCGCGGAGAATCTCCGCTTCCGGCACCTGATTCGCGCCTGCCTCGATCATCACCACGCGCTCGGGCGACGCGGTGACGAACATGTCGAGATTGCTCTTGGTCCGCGCCTCGCGCGAAGGATTGAGGACGAGCTCGCCGCCGATGAGACCGACGCGCACCGTCCCGAGCGGACCATCCGCCGGGCAGTCGGAGAGCGCCACCGCCAGATTCGCGGCATTCGCCGCGGCGATATCATGCTCATGCTCGAAATCATAGGAGAGCACCGTGCAGAAGATCTGAATGTCGTTGCGGATGTGCTTCTCGAACATGGGACGGAGCCCCCGATCCACGACCCTCGCAAGGAGCACGTACTGATCGGCCGGCCGTCCTTCGCGCTTGCGGAAGCGGCTCCCGCCAATGCGCCCTCCGGCGTAGAACTTCTCCTGATACGTCACCTGGAGCGGCAGGAAATCGATGCCCTCGCGGGGCTTCGCGCTCACCGTGCAGTTGCCCATGCACACGGTTCCGCCCATCTGGCAGAGAGCAGAGGCATTCGCCTGCGTGCCGATGAGGCCCGTCGAAAATTTCATCTCCTGATCGCCGAGCATCAGGGTGAATTCCTGCTGCCGTGCGGCAGAGGAAGAAGGAGAGAGGATGGACATACGGGAAAGGGGAAAGAGAAATATTTCTCCTTCCGCGAAGATCAGATCCGCTGTGTGTGTGGATTCACGCGGGAAAGCAGGGAAAATGCGCTCCAGTGTAAACCCAACACAGAGGAGGGAGAGGACCTGCGGAAGGAAAGAGCGAAACCATTGTACGCCTCTTCCGCCAGCCACAATAGAAAAACCCCCTGACATCGCTGCCAGAGGGTGAGAGCCGTGGGTTCCGCATCCTCAGAACGCCTCAATGCTCTCGAAGAGCTCCGCACCGCTCCCCGTCCGTTCCATGCTCTATGATGTAACAACCGAGGAGCTGACGCTCCACCTGCGCATATAGCTCAGGCGTGAGGCGTCCGGACAGAAACGCGAGGACGACTTCGCGTCGTTTCTGTGTCGCCTCAAATGTTTCAGCATTCGCCAACATCGCACACCTCCTTTCAGAGTGGATTATTCAAACAACCATCCTCCCCACTGGGGCCTTTTACTCCCCCGCTCCGCAAGCTTTTGCCTCCGAAGTTTTCCCGCTGCTTTACGCAGTCGCCGGAGCCTCTTCCGCTCGCCGCGAAGCCGCCGAACCTCTTGCCAGTATTTTCCGCCATCGAGACGACACATGATCACGTTCCTTGCCATTGAAGTGAAAGACCACAGCCCGATCCCGCGCATGCGGAACCACCCCGCAAAATGCGGAGCGCGCTGCCGACTTCAAAAAATCCCCAGGGCGCTCCGCACTCACGCGGTCGCCGCCCAGGAATCCGCCGCATCCTCTACGGAAGACACTCCGCGCGGAACCACCCCTGTGGGAACGGGATCGGCTACGGCGATTTCCACCCGTTGCCCGCACAGCTTGAGCGGCGTGCCGGGTGTCCGCGACCCGTCGGCTCCTGTGAGTGCGCCCGCGGGAAAGAAGTACTTGCCCGGGGAGTGCGGCGCGCGCTCCAGCATCGGCGTATCGACATTGCAGGGATTCTCGGACACGCGGTCGGGCGGCCTGCAATTGCCCGAAAACTGCGCATCACAGTCACAGAAGACGATCTTCTCTCCCGGAGCGAGAGATGCGACACGGGAGAGCGCCTGTCGAACGCTCAAGCAAATTCTCTCCAGCGCCTGCTCATCGACCCCAAGCTCCTCGCAGAGAGATCGTACTTCCGCCGCAATCTGCCCGACATGCGCCGTCACCCGCCGCACCTCCCTGCCGGACCGGATCCGGAGAGAGAAGAGCCGCTCTGCCGATGGCGTGGAGGGGAGAGTTTCCATGTACCGTTACAACGGTACATCCCCCTCAGATAAAATGCAAGTAAAAATCAAAACCGCCTACTTCTTCATTTTCCCAAGCTTCTTCAGGAAATGACCGAATCCACCGCCCCCGTACTGCAGCATCCTCGATCCCCGCGTGATCTTGCTGATGGAGAGCTTCAAATCATGAGCGATCTGCCGCTGTGGCTTCCCGGATGCGAGCGCCTGAATGAGCTGCCACCGCTCGGCGATTGCCTCGAGCTCGGCAGGCGTGAGGATATCCTGCAGGAGCAGCTTCGCTTCTTCGACCGTGCGGATACTCGCGAAGAGCTGATGAAGATCCTTCAGGTGTTTTTTTGGGACTGCCATAAGAATCATTCTACCATACTATTTCTTGAGCTTGTGCGCCTCCAAGACCTCCTGATAGGAGTCCGGCTTGTTCATGCGGAGGTAATTGAGGAGCTTCCTGCGCTGCGCCACCTTCCCGAGGAGGCCGCGGCGGGCGGAGAAATCCTTCTTGTGCTCCTGCAGGTGCGACGCGAGAAGATCGATCTCCTTCGTGAGGATGGCGATCTGCACCTGTGTGGAACCGGTGTCTTTCTTGTGAACCTGATGCTTCGTGATGAGTCGCTTTTTGATGGTGCGCTTGAGCATGGATCAGGAGGGAAGCATGAAAAGAATGTGCGCCGGGCCGCTGGAGCTTCATAGAGCTTCCGGCAGCGCGGACAGGGCCCCATTCTATGTATCGGGGAGAGGAAATCAAGTCTTTTCCCGCAAATTCAGCAACGGAGGACGATTTTGGCTCCTTGCAGATGTGGAGGAGCTGTGAGGAAAGAGTGGACAGACGTTCACCCCTCGGCTACGCTCGAGGCAAGCCCTACACTAGGATGCCACTATGGATACTCTTTCCTTCTCTCTCGGCCTGCTCGGCGGAATCATCGCAGGAACCGTCCTCACCTTCCTTGTTCTACGCAAATCTTCCAAGGATGCCGAGTCCGTGGCGGAAACTCTCTCCGCCAAGGTAATGAGCAGGCAGACAGAGCAAATCCTGCAACTCGCCGAGTCCAAGCTCTCCGGGAAGAAGGATGTCATCGACGTGTCCCTGAAGGCGGTACAGAAGGATCTGGACCGGGTGGAGAGTCTCATGCGTGATATCGGCAGCGGCCACGCGAAGATGGACACGCGTCTGGAGAATGCCGCGAAGGTCATCAAAGAACTCACGGAAACGACGGGGGACCTCAAGACTGCACTCGCGGGCAACTCCGAACGCGGGCAGTGGGGGGAACGAATGGCAGAGGACGTGCTTCGTCTCTCGGGCCTCATCGAAGGGATTAACTACATCAAGCAGACCAAGCTGGGATCAGCCGGATCGAAGCCGGACTTCACGTTCCTCCTGCCGAAGAACATGAAGCTGAACATGGATGTGAAATTCCCCTTCAGCAATTACCAGCTCTACGCCGAGGCGAAGACGGAACGCGAGCGCGAGGAGCACAAGAAAGCCTTCCTCAGGGATGTGAAGAACCGCATCAAAGAGGTACAGACGCGCGATTACATCAATCCCGAGGACTCTACCGCGGATTACGTTTTGCTCTTCATCCCGAACGAGCAGATCTACGCCTTCATCAACGAGATCGACCGCTCGCTCATCGATGAAGCATTGAAGGCCAAGACGATTCTCTGTTCGCCCCTCACCCTCTACGCCGTGCTCGCGGTGATCCGCCAGTCCATCGACAACTTCAGCGTGGAGGGAAAATCGCAGGAGATGCTCGCGATCTTCGGAGCCTTCCGGCAGCAGTGGGAGAAGTTCAAGGAGCAAATGGGAACCGTGCAGAGCCGCTTCGAGACCGTCCACAAGGGATTCGAGGAACTCACCTCCACGCGCGAGCGGCAGCTGGACCGTCAGCTCACGAAGATCGAGGAGCTCCGCCTGGAGCGCGGCGGGAAAACTCCGGCGATCGAACAAGCGTTTGAGAATGCAACAAGGAAGAACGCCGCAAGAACAGCGGCATAAAACCGCCGGGTGGCCCCGCGCGCCACGCGAGGGGAGATTACAAAAACAGCCTACAAAAATCCCGGAAACGCGCCGATGTGGCGGCGATAGCGGAGGGGGTCATC
>JAEAMF010001279.1_pt1 | contig 19551 bp, 21 predicted proteins | sample 8958721 | NCBI WGS metagenome assembly JAEAMF01 (sample SAMN16933255, study PRJNA681124) | bioreactor sludge metagenome | isolation source: anaerobic bioreactor treating anionic surfactant - SDBS | place: India: Bengaluru | collected 2019-02-28
CCCTTCAGCAACTCCTCTTCAAATTATCCCGGACAGCAGTGGGCGAAGGCCGGAACCCAATTTCGTTATGTCGTGTTGGCCTGTGATTGATGCGTGAGCGGTGCGCACACAAAATTGGATCCCGGCCTTCGCCGGGATGACGGTTTTGAGGCTGGCGGTGAAAGCGGACGATGCGGGTACCTGGCCGCTTACCCCAGCACCTTCCTGATCCACTTCGAGATATCCTGCACCTCTTCCAGGCACAGCGAATGCTGCATCATGTACTCGTGCCACTCGACCTGGTAACCCAGCGACACCAGCACATCCTTCGATTCGCGCGCACGCGCGACGGGCACCACGTTGTCGTGGGTGCCGTGGGCCATGAAGATCGGCGTGGCCAGGCTTTCCTGGGTGCGTTCATTGATGACCACATTGGCCAGCGGCAGGTAGCCCGACAGGCACAGCATGCCGGCCAGCTTTTCCGGGTGGCGCATGCCGGTCTGCAGGGTCATCGCGCAGCCCTGCGAGAAGCCGGCCAGGATGATGCGCGAGGCCGGGATGCCGCGTGCCTTTTCGCGCGCGATCAGGGCTTCCACGTCGCGCTGCGAGGCGCGCAGGCCGCCTTCGTCCTCGCGGCGGGTCAGCTCGGCGCCGGTGATGTCGTACCAGGCGCGCATCACGTAGCCGCCGTTGATCGTCACCGGCATGGTCTTCGCATGCGGGAACACGAAGCGGATGCCCGGCAGTCCCGCGAGGTCCAGTTCGTTCACGAGCGGGACGAAGTCGTTGCCGTCGGCGCCCAGGCCGTGCAGCCAGATGACCGCCACTTGCGGGTTCGGCGCGGTTTCGATCTCGATGTTTTGCAGCAGTTCCATGGGTTCCTTAGGAATGACAATGCGGTTCAGGCAGCAGGAGGACGCAGCGCCGACTTCGGGCGGAAGGTCTTGCTGACGGACGGATTGGTTTCGATGTAGGGGCCGCCGATCAGGTCGATGCAGTAGGGGACGGCGGCAAAAATCCCGCCGACGACCGTGTTGCCGGCATCGTCCTTCAGGCCTTCCAGCGTTTCCTTGATCGACTTGGGCTGGCCCGGCAGGTTCATGATCAGGGCCGCGTGATCAGCCGTCTCGCGGATCACCGCGGTCTGGCGCGACAAGATCGCGGTCGGCACGAAGCGCAGGCTGATCTGGCGCATCTGCTCGCCGAAGCCCGGCATCTCTTTCGTGGCCACGGCCAGCGTCGCCTCGGGCGTGAGGTCGCGCCGCGCCGGGCCGGTGCCGCCGGTGGTAAGCACCAGGTGGCAGCTCTCATTGTCGACCAGGTCGACCAGGGTGCGCTCGATCTCCGCGCGTTCGTCGGGGATCAGGCGGGTTTCGACCCGAAACGGCGTGGTGATCGCCTGCGCCAGCCACTCGTGCAGGGCCGGGATGCCCTTGTCCTCGTAGACGCCGCCGCTGGCGCGGTCCGAGACCGACACCAGGCCAATCACCAATTCAGGATTACTCGTCGTCGGACTCGTCATCGCCGGCTTCTTCCTCGTCGTCTGCTGCCGCCTTCTGTTTCTGCTTCTTGCCCAGGTCCTTCAAGATCTGGAAGATCTCGCGGTAGGCCTTGGGCGGCTTGTTCTCCGCCTGTTCCTTGCGCGCGTTGCGGATCAGGGTGCGCAGGTGCTGCACGTCCAGTTCCGGGTTCTCTTCCAGCAGCTGGGTCAGGGCTTTGTCGTCGGCCAGCAATTTCTCGCGGCGGCGCTCGAGGGCGTGCAGCGCGGCGGTCTCGGCCTTCGAGGCGCCTTTCCAGCCCTCGATGGTGCGCTTGATGAGCTCGACTTCTGCTTCGTCCAGGGTGCGCATCTTCTTGCCCACGAACTGCAGGGCGCGGCGGCGGCCTTCGTGGTTGGTGATGCTCTGGCAGGTGAGGATGGCTTCCTTGACGTCTTCCGGCATCTCGACGCGCTTGACGCGGTCGCGCGGCGCTTCGACCAGCTGTTCGCCGAGCTTCTGCAGCTCGTTCGACTGGCGCTTGGCTTCGGACTTGGAAGGACGTTCGTATTCTTGCTCGAACTCGTTGGACTGGAAGCCCACGGAGCCGCGGTTTGGATTAGGCATGATCTATGGATTGACGCGGATCGATCCGATTGGCGTAGAGCCGGTCAGTGAAAATAGTAAACGGCTGCTATGATAACTGTTTTAGGGCTCGCTACGAAAAACACGACATGAACGACTCCGCTTTTACCCATACCCAGGACCAGCTGAAACAGCTCGCCCGCGACGTGTTGGCCTTCGCGAAAGAGCAGGGCGCCACCGATGCTTCGGTCGAGATCAGCGAAGGCAGCGGCCTGTCGGTTTCCGTGCGTAAAGGCAAGATCGAGACCATCGAGCAGAACAAGGACAAGGGCATCGGCGTCACCGTCTACTACGGCCAACGGCGCGGCAATGCCAACACCTCCGACTTCTCCACCAAGTCCCTGAAAGACACCGTGGAAGCGGCCTGGAACATCGCCCGCTTCACCGCCGAAGACGACTGCGCCGGCCTGCCCGATGCCGAGCTGCTGGAAACGAACCCACGCGACCTGCGCCTGTTCTACCCCTGGCAGATCAGCACCGAAGAGGCCGTGGAACTCGCCCAGCGCTGCGAAAACGCGGCGTTCGAGGTCGACCCGCGCATCAGCAACAGCGAAGGCGCCAGCGTCTACGTGCAGCAGTCGCATTTCGTCGGCGCCAACTCGCGCGGCTTCATCGGCGGCTATCCGTTCTCGCGCCACACGATCTCGGTCGCGCCGATCGCCGGCAAGGGCAACCGGATGCAGCGCGACGACTGGTACACCTCGGCGCGCGACCCCAAGAAACTGGCCAGGCCGGAAGCCGTGGGCCGCTACGCCGCCGAGCGCGCGCTGGCGCGCCTGAACGCGCGCAAGCTGGACACCCGCACCTGCCCGGTGCTGTTCGAGGCCCCGCTGGCCGCCGGCCTGCTCGGCGCCTTCGTGCAGGCGGTCTCGGGCGGCGCGCTGTACCGCAAGTCGAGCTTCCTGCTCGATTCGCTGGGCAAGCAGGTCTTCCCGGAGCACATCAATATCGTCGAAGACCCGCACCTGATCGGCGCGGTCGGCTCCGCGCCCTTCGACGAGGAAGGCGTGCGCACCACCCGCCGCAAGGTGGTGGAGAATGGCGTACTGCAGGGCTACTTCCTGTCCTCGTACTCGGCGCGCAAGCTGGGCATGCAGACCACGGGCAACGCCGGCGGCTCGCACAACCTCGACATCGTCTCCACGGGCACGAAGCGCGCCGACGATTTCGAAGGCATGCTGCGCAAGATGGGCACGGGCCTGCTGGTCACCGAACTGATGGGCCAGGGCGTCAACTACGTCACCGGCGACTATTCGCGCGGCGCGTCCGGCTACTGGGTCGAGAACGGCGTGATCCAGTATCCGGTGGAAGAGATCACCATCGCGGGCAATATGCGCGAGATGTTCCAGCAAATCGTGGCGATCGGCAACGATGTTCTTCATCGTGGAAATAAATCGACCGGTTCGATCCTCATCGAAAAGATGGTCGTGGCCGGTAGTTGAAACTGGAGAATAAAAAATGAGCAAGTTCGTTCGCATTGACAAAGAAAACAGCCAGAAGAGCGTTCTGCTCAACCTCGACCTGGTAGCCACCGTCGAGCTGTCCCAGCCCTCCGACCTGCTCAGCTCGGGCAACGAGGCGCGCAAGGCCTACGTGAGCTTCCTGGCGCCCGACAAGACCACCATCGCCACCCTGCATTTCGACGCGCTCGCGGACGCCAATACCTGGGTCCAGAAGCACCTGGGCGTCGAGCTCTAAGACAAGCGGAGGCGTCATGGCCAAGCTCGTCCTGTCGCAAGCCTTCGATTTCCGCAGCGCCCAGGACTGGACTTGGATGCTGCGGGAAACCAACTTCAACCGCATCTCGATTGCGGACACCACCTACCGCCAGACCTTCTTCGGCGACTTCCCGCTGGCCTCGGACAGCAGCCTGAACGGCAAAATCGCCAGCACCTCCTTTTCCATCAAGGATGCGCTGGTCTACACCATCAGCGGTCTCGACCATGCCGCCAGCCTGCTGGCGCCCTACGTCGAGCGCAAGGGCGACCTGCGCGGTCTGTACGAGCCTTTCCTGGCCGGGGACGATACGATCGAGGGCAGCGCTGGCGCCGACGGCCTGATGGGCTTTGCCGGCAACGACCGCATCCGCGGTGGCGGCGGGGACGACTGGATCTCGGGCGGCGCCGGCTTCGATTTCGCCCTGTACGCGGGCAACCGCGCCGCCTACGCCGTCACCCGCACGGCCACCGGCTTCACCGTGGCCGACAGCACCGGCGTGGAGGGGAGGGACAGCCTGGAGGGCATCGAACGCTTGGTCTTTGCCGACACCAACGTGGCGCTCGACGTCGGCGCCGGCGAAACGGGCGGCCGCGCCTACCGCCTGTACGAGGCCGCCTTCAACCGCACGCCGGATGCGGCGGGCGTCGGCTTCTGGATCGGCAAGCTCGATGCAGGCGTGTCGGTGACGGCGGTGGCGCAGGGCTTCATCGACTCGCAGGAATACCGCGACGCCTACGGCTCCGCCATGACGCACCGCGAGCTGGTCACGCGCTACTACACCAACATCCTCGACCGCGCGCCGGAACAGGCGGGCCTGGACTTCTGGGTGCAGAAACTCGACAGCGGCGTGGCGCGCGCCGACGTGCTGGCCGGGATCAGCGAGAGTCCGGAAAACATCGACGGCTCGGCGGCGCTGATCGCCAACGGCTTTGCCTACACCCCCTATGGCTGAGAACAAGACCAGGGCCAATGACGCCAGCGTGCGCGCCTACCTGGATGCGATTCCCGACGCCGCGCGCCGCCAGGACTGCGAAGCGATCGTGGCGATGATGAGCAGGGTGACGGGAGCGCCTCCCGTCATGTGGGGCGGCAGCATCGTCGGCTTCGACAGCTACCACTACAAGTATGCCAGCGGCCGCGAGGGCGACGCCCCGCTCGCCGGCTTCTCGTCGCGCAAGGGCGACATCAGCATCTATCTGTCCTGCGAAGTGCCGCCGACGGACGCGCTGCGCGAGCGCCTGGGCCGGCACAAGATGGGCAAGGCCTGCCTCTACGTGCGCCGGCTGGAGGACGTGGACCAGCAAGTGCTGGAGCAGCTGGTGGCCGAGGCGGCCGCCGCGACGCGGGCGCGCTACGGCCGGTAAAAAGCCCACCGGACCATACGGTCGGGTGGGCTGTGCCGAGACAGGCAAGGTTCAGCCGGCCTGCCCGATGCGGCTCAGGCGCTGGCCATAGATGCCCCAGGTGACCGGCTCGCCGTCGACCGTGGCCTTGAGGGCCCAGCCGGTGCCGATCTTCTCGACCGTCACCTCGGCCTCGACTTCCTTCGCCACTTTCTCGGCCCAGGTCTGGGCCGCGCCGCGGCCCTTGAACAGCTCCTGGCCTTCGAACACGACGGTGGCGTCAAACACGGGGGCGGAGAACACGCTCATCGCCCGCTCCTTACTTCGTGCCCAGCGCGCGGACTGCGTTCAGCACCGGCTGCAGCACCGCCGCGCCCAGGCGCGCGCTGCGGGCGCCGTCCCAGCCCACCTGCGGGTCCGGGTCGTTGGCGTTGTCCTTGAACGGCAGTTCCAGGGTCAGCGACAGGCAGCCGAAGGCGTGGGTGATGTGCGAGGAGCCCATGGTGAGGGTCTCGTCGGTGAACGGGGTCTTGCCGTAGCCGTGCACGTCCTGGAAGTCCGGGCTGGCGATCTTGAAGTCCTCGATGAAGCGCTGCTGCTGCGCGGCCTGGGCCTCGGTCCAGGTCGGGAGCGACTCGCTGCCGGCCACGAACACGTAGGGCAGGCCCTCGTCGCCGTGCACGTCCAGGCACAGGTCGACCCCTATCTCGTGCATCTTCTTCAGCACCAGGAAGACTTCCGGGCTGCGCTCCATCGACGGGTTCATCCACTCGCGGTTCAGGTTGGCGCCGGCCGCGTTGGTGCGCAGGTTGCCGCGCACCGAGCCGTCCGGGTTCATGTTCGGCACCACGTAGAACACCGATTCTTTCAGGAGCTGGCGCCCGAACGGGTGGGCCGGGTCGAGCAGGGCGTCGAGCATGCCTTCGACGAACCACTCGGCCATGGTCTCGCCCGGGTGCTGGCGTGCGATCACCCAGACCTTTTTCTTTTCAGGCGAGGGCTCGCCGATGATCAGCATGTTCAGGTCGCGGCCGTCGACGGTGGAGCCGAGGTCCAGCATGCGCACGTTCTCGGCCATCTGGGCGCGGTCGAGCAGCTCCAGGTGGCGTTCCCACGAGTAGGGCTCGAAGTAGGCGTAATAGACGCTGTCCATGCCCGGGGTGTGCTCGATCGTCATCACCTTGCCGTCGTAGGAGGTCGGCACGCGGAACCAGTTGACGCGGTCGTAGCTCGCCATCGCCTGGTAGCCTTCCCAGCCGGCCGGATAGGCGGCTTGGGCCGCATTCAGGAAGCGGATGGTGCAGGCCTGGCCTTGCGCGCCCTGCAGGCGGAAGTAGAACCATTGCACGATGTCGGCGTGCGAATCCTTGCGGATGTTCAGGTCGATGGCGTTGGCGCTTGTGGCGTTGACGACTTCGATGGCGCCAGCGTCGAACTGGCTGCTGATCTTGATAGACATGGTGTGTCCTGGATTATCGGTGTTGGGTAAAACGCTAATGATACTGCACGAATCAGGCGAGACCGCCGAATCGCTCATGGAAGTCCTGGTCCGCTTCCGGCGTGGATTCGTCTTCCTTGCGCAGCATCGTCATGATGTGTTCCTCGGCCCGGGCATAGGTGAGACGGTAGATGCGCCCGGCGAGTTCATAGGCGTCGCTGCCCGGCCACGGGGCCGGCAGCAGCCCGAGCGGCAGCATCGGGTCGTGCAGCTGCACGCGGCGGTAGGCGTGGATCAGCAGCGTACGGATGGCGAACGCGTCCTGCGGGGCGATGTCCGCGCCCATGTCCGCTAGCTGCGTGAAGGTCTCGATGAAGCCGCGGTAGCCGGCCACCACGCCCGACAGATCCCAGGCGTCGCCCACCAGCTCGGGCAGCGGGCGCGCGCCGACGCCGGGCAGTTCGGCCGCATCGCACACGAATACCTTTCCTTCCGCGCCGGCACGCACCAGGATCTCGCGCAGGGTGTCGCGATCCGGGGCCGGGTGCGTCATCACGCCGGTGGCCAGCATCGCGAAGCCCTCCCACTCCAGTTCCTTGCGCAGCAGCGCGCGCAGGTCGCCGTCGATGCTGCCGTTGGGGGCCAGCACGATGGTCCAGCGGCCATCCCAGTCCAGCCCCGGCGGCGAATAGATGCGGCGGTTGGCGCGCTCGAAGCGCGGCAGGGCCTTCGGCTCCAGCGCATAGCGGCTGCGCCGGCCCTCGCGGCTGGCGGTCAGCCAGCCTTCCTGCACCAGGCGGAACACGCTGGTGCGCACCAGCCGGTCCGACACGCCCAGGGGGCCCAGCAGGTCGATCATGCTGCCCAGCCAGAAGGCGCCGCCGTGCGGGGCGATGGCGTCGCCGCACAGGGTCATCACCAGCGATTTATGGCGCGGCGGGTCGTTCGTCAGGAAGCGGTCTATCCATTCCGCGCTGGTGAGTTGTGCCATTGATAACGCCTCAATATGATTCAAAATTTTGGTGTACATCCAATTTTTTGTATCGTATTATGGTTTGAAGAGTTTCGCAACGGAGACCAGCATGTACGCACAAATGGTGGAGACCGGACTCAAGAAAGTCCGAACCGAAGAAGACATGAGCCTTGAAGAAGCGGCGTTCCAGGCGCGCATCGACGCCGGCATCAAGATCGAGCCGAAGGACTGGATGCCCGAGGCCTACCGCAAGACCCTGATCCGCCAGATCTCGCAGCACGCGCACAGCGAGATCGTCGGCCAGCTCCCGGAAGGGAACTGGGTCACGCGCGCGCCGACACTGCAGCGCAAGTCGGTCCTGCTGGCCAAGATCCAGGACGAGGCCGGCCACGGCCTGTACCTGTACAGCGCCGCCGAGACGCTCGGCGTATCGCGCGACGAGCTGCTGCAGGCCCTGCATGCGGGCAAGGCCAAGTACTCGAGCATCTTCAACTACCCGACCCTGAGCTGGGCCGACATGGGCGCCATCGGCTGGCTGGTGGACGGCTCGGCCATCATCAACCAGATCCCGCTGTGCCGCTGCTCGTACGGACCGTACGCGCGCGCCATGATCCGCGTCTGCAAGGAAGAGTCCTTCCACGCGCGCCAGGGCTACGACATCATGATGGCGCTGGCCAGGGGCACGCCCGAGCAGAAGGCGATGGCCCAGGATGCGCTGAACCGCTGGTGGTGGCCGTCCTTGATGATGTTCGGCCCCTCGGATGCCGAGTCGGTGAACAGCGCGCAGTCGACCGCCTGGCGCATCAAGCTGTTCTCCAACGACGAGCTGCGCCAGCGCATGGTCGACCAGACCGTGCCGCAGGCCGAATACCTGGGCCTCACCATTCCCGACGCCGACCTCAAATGGAACGAGGAGCGCGGCCACTACGATTTCGGCGAGATCGACTGGAGCGAATTCCACAACGTCCTGAAGGGCAACGGCCCCTGCAACCGCGAGCGCCTGCGCACCCGCGTGAAAGCCTATGAGGACGGCGAATGGTTCCGTGACGCGCTGGTTGCCCACGCCGAGAAAAAAGCGGCCGCCAAGGCTGCAGCATAAGAACATTACGGAGATACAGAATGAGCAAAGAATGGCCGCTGTGGGAAGTCTTCATCCGCAGCCAGCACGGCCTGGCCCACAAGCACGTGGGCAGCCTGCACGCGCCTGACGCCGAGATGGCGATCAACAACGCGCGCGACGTCTACACCCGCCGCAACGAAGGCGTGTCCATCTGGGTGGTGCGCGCCCAGGACATCGTGGCCAGCAGCCCGAACGACAAGGAAGCCCTGTTCGAGCCGGCCAACAGCAAGGTCTACCGCCACCCGACCTTCTTCCCGATGCCGGAAGAAGTCAAGAACCTGTGAGGTCTGCCGTGGACGCAAAGATCGAGTATCTGCTTCGTCAAGGCGACAACGCCCTGATCCTGTCGCAGCAGCTGTGCCAGCTGTGCGGCAAGGGCCCGGCGCTGGAAGAAGACATGGCGCTGTCGAACGTCGCGCTCGACCTGCTGGGCCAGACCCGCATGTGGCTGAGCTATGCCGGCGAGCTGGAGGGCAAGGGCCGCGACGAAGACCGCCTGGCCTTCCTGCGCGACGCCCACGACTACCGCAACTGCCTCTTGGTCGAGCAGCCGAACGGCAGCTATGCCGAGGTAATGATGCGCCAGTTCCTGTTCGATACCTGGCACTACTTCCTGATGGACGGCCTGACCCGCTCGAGCGACGCGCGCATCGCCGAGATCGCGCAGAAGTCGATCAAGGAAGTCACTTACCACCTGCGCCGCTCGGGCGACCTGGTGGTGCGCCTGGGCGACGGCACCGATGTCAGTCACGCCAAGATGCAGACCGCGCTGGACGAGCTGTGGATGTACAGCGGCGAGGTGTTCCTCTACGACGCCGTCGACAATGCGATGGTGGAGCAGGGGGTGGCTCCCGCGGTCGAGGGACTGCGCAAGAACTACCTCGACCACCTGGCCGACGTGCTGAACGAAGCCACCTTGATCATGCCGGACCCTAGCGCCTGGATGCAGCGCGGCGGCAAGCAGGGCCGGCACAGCGAGCGCCTGGGCTACATCCTGGCCGAGATGCAGTTCCTGCAGCGCGCTTATCCGGGAGCGCAGTGGTAATGAACGCAGTCGGCGTCACCATCGAACAGGTGTGGAGCTGGCTCGGCGAGGTCGCCGATCCGGAGATTCCCGTCATTTCGGTGGTGGACCTCGGCATCGTGCGCGAGGTCGCTTTCGAAGGCGACGCCTGCGTGGTCACCATTACGCCAACCTACTCGGGATGCCCGGCCATGCAGGTCATCGCGGACGCGGTGAAGGAAGCCCTGCAGGCGCATGGCCTGGACCAGGTACGCATCGTCAGCCGCCTGGCGCCCGCCTGGACCACCGACTGGATGAGCGAAGCCGGCAAGGCCGCCCTGAAGGGTTACGGCATCGCGCCGCCGGTGCAGCAGGCGATCGATATCAGCGGCCTGCACGCCGGCATCCGCCGCCGCGCCGCGCCCGAGGTGGCCTGCCCCAACTGCGGTTCGCCGCATACCCAGCTGACCAGCGAGTTCGGCTCGACGCCCTGCAAGGCGCTGTACAAGTGCCTCGACTGCCGCGAGCCTTTCGACTATTTCAAGTGCCACTAAGATGAGCAAATTCTATCCACTGACCGTGGCGAAGGTGAAGCAGGAGACCCGCGACGCCATCGCCGTCACCTTCGACGTCCCGGCCGAGCTAAAAGCCCAATTCGCCTACCAGCAGGGCCAGCACCTGACCCTGCGCGCGATGATCGACGGCGAGGACGTGCGCCGTTCCTACTCGATCTGCTCGGCGGTGCAGGACGAGCAACTGCGCGTGGCGATCAAGCGGGTGTCCGGCGGCCAGTTCTCGAGCTGGGCCAACGAACACCTGAAACCGGGCGCCACCCTCGAAGTGATGCCGCCGATGGGCCACTTCAACGTGCCGCTCGACCCGGCGAGCGAGCGCCACTACCTGGCCTTCGCCGCCGGCAGCGGCATCACGCCGATCCTGTCGATCGTGAAGACGACCCTGCAGGCCGAGCCGAAGAGCCGCTTCACCATCGTCTACGGCAACCGCGCCTCGTCGAGCGTGATCTTCCGCGATGAACTGACCGACCTCAAGGACACTTACATGGACCGGCTCAAGCTGGTGTATGTGATGAGCCGCGAGCAGCAGGACATCGAACTCTTCAACGGCCGCATCACGGAAGAGAAGTGCGGCCTGTTCCTGAAACACTGGATCGCTATCGACGACATCGACGTCGCCTTCATCTGCGGGCCGGAAGACATGATGCACGGCGTGTCGCGTTCGCTGCAGGCGGCCGGGCTGGCGAAGGAAAAGATCCGCATCGAGCTGTTCGCCGCCAGCATCCCCAAGCACGAGCACAAGTCGCGCAGAATCGAGGCAGGGGCGCAGCACCTGACCGAAGTCACCGTCATCATGGACGGCAACGCGGCCAGCTTCACGATGGACAAGGACAAGGAATCCATCCTGGACGCCGGCCTGCGCGCGGGCATCGACATGCGCTACTCGTGCAAGGGCGGCGTGTGCTCGACCTGCCGCTGCAAGGTGCTCGATGGGCAGGTGGAGATGGACGTGAACTACGCGCTGGAAGACTACGAGGTGGCGCGCGGCTTCGTATTGAGCTGCCAGAGTTTTCCCATCACGGACAAGGTAGTCGTCGATTTCGATATCGCCGAATAGGCCTACTAGCAGAGAGACCGTCGTTCCGGCGAAGGCCGGAACCCAATTTGACGTTCGTGGCATAGCAGCGAACTTGGGTCCCGGCCTGCGCCGGGACGACGTGCGAAGGACAACAATAAAAACGGAGACAACCATGAGCTACGAATCCATCCAGTTCAAGATCGAAAACGGCATCGCCCTCCTGACGCTGAACCGCCCCGATCGCCTGAACAGCTTCACCCAGGCCATGCACCTCGAGGTGCGCGACGCCCTGGATACGCTCCAGGCCGACAAGTCCGTGCGCGTGCTGGTCCTCACCGGCGCCGGCCGCGGCTTCTGCGCCGGCCAGGACCTGTCCGACCGCGCCGTCGAACCGGGCGCCCCCGGCGTCGACCTCGGCGAATCGGTCGAGAAGTTCTACGCCCCGCTGGTCATGACCCTGAAGTCGCTCCCGATGCCGGTCATCTGCGCCGTCAACGGCGTGGCCGCCGGCGCCGGCGCCAACCTCGCCCTGGCCTGCGACATCGTGCTGGCCGCGAAATCGGCCAGCTTCATCGAAGCCTTCTGCAAGCTGGGCCTGATCCCCGATACCGGCGGCACCTGGCACCTGCCGCGCCTGATCGGCCAGGCGCGCGCCACCGGTCTTGCCATGCTGGGCGAAAAACTCAGCGCCGAGAAGGCCGAGCAATGGGGCCTGATCTGGGCATGCGTGCCGGACGAAGCCCTGATGGACCAGGCCATGGCCATGGCCGAGCACTTCGCCGCCGCGGCTACCCGCGGCCTCGCCTTCACCAAGAAAGCCCTGCAGGCCAGCTGGTCCAACACCCTGCCGGAGCAGCTGAAGCTGGAAGGCGAGATGATGCGCGAGCTGGGCTACAGCCACGACTACCGCGAAGGCGTCGCCGCCTTCATCGCCAAGCGCCCGGCGCACTTCAAGGGGGAATGAGATGACGGCTCTCCCGAAAGGCAGCATCGTCGCCGTCGTCGGCAGCGGCGCCATGGGCAGCGGCATCGCCCAGGTGGCGGCCAGCGCCGGCCACCAGGTCCTGCTGTTCGACACCCGGACCGACGCCGCCGACAAGGCCATCGCGGACATCGGCAAGACCTACGCCAAACTGGTCGAGAAGGGGCGCATGGACGCCACCGCGGCCGATGAGGCACGCGCGCGCCTGAAACGCATCGGCACGCTGCCGGAAGCCAGTGGCGCCGCGCTGGTGGTCGAAGCCATCGTCGAGAACCTGGACGCCAAGCGCGCCCTGTTCGCCGAGCTGGAAGGCATCGTGGCGGACGACTGCATCCTGGCCACCAACACTTCGTCGATCTCCGTCACCGCGATTGCAGCAAAGCTGCGCCGCCCGGAACGCCTGGTCGGCATGCACTTCTTCAATCCGGTGCCCCTGATGGCCCTGGTCGAGGTCATCAGCGGCATCGCCACCGACAAGGCGGTTGCCGACACCACCTACGCCACCGCCGAAGCCTGGGGCAAGAACCCGGTGCACGCCAAATCGACACCGGGCTTCATCGTCAACCGCGTCGCCCGTCCGTATTACGCGGAAAGCTTGCGCCTGTTGCTGGAGCAGGCCGCCGAGCCGGCCACCATCGATGCCGTGCTGCGAGACTGCGGGGGGTTTCGCATGGGGCCCTTCGAGCTGATGGACCTGATCGGCCACGACGTCAATTTTTCGGTGACGAATTCGGTCTATAACGCCTACTTCGGCGATCCGCGCTTCACGCCCTCGATCCTGCAGCAGGAACTGGTCAATGCCGGCTTCCTGGGCCGCAAGACCGGGCGCGGCTTCTACCGTTACGGCGAGGGTGTCGAAAAGCCTGCCGTGCAGCTGGAGGCGCCGCAGGCGAGGCCGGAATCGGTGGCGATCGTCGGCAACGAATCCGACGCGATCGCAGGGCTGGCCGCGCGCCTGGCCGCTGCCGGCTACGCGCTGCCGCGCGAGGAGACCCTGGATGCGTCCCCCGGCTTCGTGTGCAACGGCGCCGCGGTCTATCTCACCGATGGCCGCAGCGCCACCGAGCGTGCCGCCGAGAGCTGGCATGACGACACCGTCGTGTACGACCTGCTGCTGGATGCGGCCGGCGCTACCCGCATCGCGCTGGCGCGCGCCGACCAGTGCAGCGAGGCCGCGTATCACGCGGTCGTCGGCATGTTCCAGGCCGCCGGCTTTGCCGTCACCCGCCTGGACGACGTGCCCGGCATGGCCGTGATGCGCACCGTCGCCATGCTGTCCAACGAGGCCGCCGACGCCGTCAACCAGGGCGTGTGCAGCGCGCAGGCCGTCGACATCGCGATGCAGAAGGGCGTCAACTACCCGCGCGGCCCGCTGGCCTGGGCCGACAGCGTCGGGCTGGAGCACATCGTGGCGGTGCTGACCAACCTCGCCACGACCTATGGCGAAGACCGCTATCGTGTGTCGCCGCTGCTGCGCCGCAAGATCGCCGCCAATCCGCACGGAGCGAAGTTCCATGCATAGCGATCCGCAAGCCCTGGCCGAATTGGCCGGCAAGACCATGTACGAGCGCGACCCGGCCAGCCAGGCCCTGGGCATGCTGCTTGACGAGATTCGCCCCGGTTACGCGCGCATGTCGATGCGCGTGCGCGGCGACATGCTCAACGGGCACGCCACCTGCCACGGCGGCTACATCTTCATGCTGGCCGACAGCGCCTTCGCCTTCGCCTGCAACTCGCACAATTTCAATACCGTGGGCGCCGGCTGCAGCATCGATTACCTGGCGCCGGGCCGTGAAGGCGACGTGCTGGTGGCCGAGGCGGTGGAACAGGCACTGCAGGGCAAGACCGGCGTGTACGACATCAAGGTTACGAACCAGGACGGGCGCACCGTGGCGCTGTTCCGCGGGAAGTCGCACCGCGTCAGTGGCATGGTGGCAGAGGTCGGGCAGTAAAGTATTTTGCAAGACGACGAGGAGGTCGAAGATGGTCCAACGTAATCCAGCGCCGAGCGAGCTGGAACCGATCGAACGCGCGAGCCGCGACGAGCTGCAGGCCCTGCAGCTGGAGCGCCTGAAGTGGTCGCTGCGCCACGCCTACGAGAACGTGCCGCACTACCGCGCCGCCTTCGATGCCGCCGGCGTGCACCCGGAAGACCTGAAGTCGCTGTCCGACCTGGCCAAGTTCCCGTTTACCGACAAGAAAACCCTGCGCGACAACTATCCCTTCGGCCTGTTCGCGGTGCCGCGCGAGCAGGTGGTGCGCATCCACGCATCCAGCGGCACCACCGGCAAGGCGACCGTGGTCGGCTACACCCAGCGCGACATCGACACCTGGGCTGGCGTGGTGGCGCGCTCGATCCGCGCGGCTGGCGGCCGTCCAGGGGACATGGTGCACATCTCCTACGGCTACGGCCTGTTCACCGGCGGCCTGGGTGCGCACTACGGCGCCGAAAAGCTCGGCTGCACGGTGATCCCGATGTCCGGCGGCCAGACCGAGAAGCAGGTGCAGCTGATCCAGGATTTCAAGCCCTCGATCATCATGGTCACGCCCTCGTACATGCTGAACATCGTCGAGGAGTTTACGCGCCAGGGGATCGACCCGGCGACGTCGTCCTTGAAAGTCGGCATCTTCGGGGCCGAGCCCTGGACCGACGCCATGCGCCGCGAGATCGAGGCCCGTGCCGGCATCGACGCGGTCGACATCTATGGCTTGTCGGAAGTGATGGGCCCGGGCGTGGCGAGCGAGTGCATCGAGAGCAAGGACGGCCCGGTGATCTGGGAATACCATTTCTACCCCGAGATCATCGACCCCGAGACCGGCGAAGTGCTGCCCGACGGCGCGGAGGGCGAGCTGGTGTTCACGTCCCTGAGCAAGGAAGCGCTGCCGATCATCCGCTACCGCACGCGCGACTTGACGAGGCTCCTGCCGCCCACTTCGCGCTCGATGCGGCGCATGGGCCGCATTACAGGCCGCTCGGACGACATGCTGATCATCCGCGGCGTGAACGTGTTTCCGAGTCAGATCGAAGAAATCATCCTGAAGATGCCGGCGCTGGCGCCGCAGTACCAGCTGGTGGTTGCACGCGACGGCCACCTCGACACGCTGGAAGTGCTGGGCGAACTGCGCGACGCTTCGCTCGCAGCAGGCGACGTGGATGCGCTGTGCCGCGAACTCCAGCACTGCATCAAAACCCATGTGGGCGTGAGCACGCGCGTGCGCTTGATGCCGCCCGGCGGGATCGAACGCACGCTGACCGGCAAGGCCCGACGCGTCGTCGACAAGCGTCCAAAAAATTAAATATTGAGGAGACACCATGACTGACGCATTCATCTGCGACGCCATCCGCACCCCCTTCGGCCGCTACGGCGGCTCGCTCTCGAGCGTGCGCGCCGACGACCTGGGCGCGCTGCCCATCGCCGCGCTCATTGCCCGCAACAAGGACGTGGACTGGGGCGCGGTGGACGACCTGTTCTACGGCTGCGCCAACCAGGCCGGCGAAGACAACCGCAACGTCGGCCGCATGGCCGCGCTGCTCGCTGGCCTGCCTTCATCGGTGCCGGCCAACACCATCAACCGCCTGTGCGGCTCCGGCATGGACGCCATCGGCAGCGCCGCGCGTGCGATCAAGGCCGGCGAGGCCAACCTGATCATCGCCGGCGGCGTCGAAAGCATGACGCGCGCGCCCTTCGTCATGGCCAAGGCCGATAGCGCGTTCTCGCGCGCCGCCAAGATCGAGGACACCACCCTCGGCTGGCGCTTCGTGAATCCGCTCATGAAAGCGAAGTACGGCATCGACTCGATGCCGGAGACCGCCGAGAACGTGGCGGTGGAATTCAACATCAACCGTCTGGATCAGGATGCGTTCGCATTGCGCAGCCAGCAGCGCTGGGCGCATGCCCATGCCGAAGGCTTCTTCAAGGACGAGATTGTCACGGTCACGATCCATGGCAAGCCGTCGCGCAGCGGCGGCGGTGAGTCGCGCGTATTCGACACCGACGAGCAGCCGCGCGAGACCAGCATGGAAGCACTGGCGAAGCTGAAGGGCGTGGTGCTGCCCGACGGGACCGTCAGCGCCGGCAACGCGTCGAGCCTGAACGACGGCGCCTGCGCGCTGCTGCTGGCCTCGGAAACGACCGCGGTGCGCAACGGCCTGGTCCCGCGCGCGCGTGTAGTGGGCATGGCCACCGCCGGCCTGGCGCCGCGCATCATGGGCTTCGGTCCGTCGCCGGCCGTGAAGAAACTGCTGGCACAAACCGGCCTGCGCCTCGACCAGATGGACGTGATCGAGCTGAACGAAGCTTTCGCGGCGCAAGGCCTGGCCGTGATGCGCGACCTCGGCCTGCCCGACGACGCTGCCCACGTGAACCCGAACGGCGGCGCCATCGCCCTCGGCCACCCGCTGGGCGCCTCCGGCGCGCGCCTGGTGACCACCGCCGTCAACCAGCTGCACCGCATCAAGGGCCGCTACGCCCTGTGCACCATGTGCATCGGCGTGGGCCAGGGTATCGCGATCATCGTCGAGCGGGTGTAGGCATGGTCAAGGTGTACGAGATCGACGGCGTGCGGCCGGTGGTGCATCCCACGGCCTACGTGCACCCGAGTGCGGTGCTGATCGGCGACGTGATCGTCGGCCCGCGCTGCTACATCGGCCCGCTGGCCTCGCTGCGCGGCGACTTCGGTCGCCTGATCCTGGAAGAGGGCGCCAACCTGCAGGACACCTGCGTGATGCACGGCTTCCCGGGCGAGGATACGGTCGTTGAAGTCGACGGCCACATCGGACACGGCGCGGTGCTGCACGGCTGCCGCGTCAAGCGTAACGCCATGGTGGGCATGAATGCGGTGGTGATGGACAAGGCAGTCGTGGGCGAGGAATCGATCGTGGCCGCGATGAGCTTCGTGAAGGCCGGGATGATCATCCCGCCGCGCAGCATGGTGATGGGCACGCCTGCGAAAGTCATGCGCGAGCTCACTATTGATGACGTGAAGTGGAAGAGCTTCGGCACGCGCCAGTACCACGAGCTGAACCTGCGCTCGCTGCAGACGATGCGCGAAGTCGAGGCGCTGACTGAAGTGGAACCGGACCGGAAAGGCATCGAGTTCGATCCGAACGGCATGCACAAACCGAAAGCCTGACTGCACCGCTAGTCCCAAGACCGTCATACGCCCCACAGGGGCCTACGACTACCGGCGAAGGCCGGTACCCAATTTTGCGTGCGAGGTGCTAATGCATCCTTTGGCTACGGAGCGGAATTGGATCCCGGCCTTCGCCGGGATGACGTTGGATAGGGCGCGGGAATGCACGAGTACCGAATTCCTGAAGAGATAACCGAATGGAGACAAACAAATGGGCAACATCGCAACCCTGCAAAGCCTGATCGCCGGCCGCTGGCACGGTGCCGAGGCGCACACCCCGCTGCACAGCGCGCTGAACAACGAACTGATCTTCCACACCCACGCCGAGAAAATCGACTTCGACGAAGCCGTCACCTACGGCCGCAAGACCGGCATCCCCGCCCTGATGCGGCTCGACTTCCAGAAGCGCGCCCAGGTACTGAAAGCCCTGGCCCTGTACATGATGGAGCGCAAGGAAGAACTGTACGAGATCTCGCACCTGACCGGCGCCACCCGTCCGGACAGCTGGGTCGACGTCGAAGGCGGCATCGGCACCCTGTTCGCCTACGCCAGCATGGGCTCGCGCGAGCTGCCTTCGTCGAACGTGCTGCATGAAGGCCCGGCGATCGCCCTGGGCAAGCGCGGCGGCTTCGCCGGCACCCACATCCTGGTGCCGCGCGGCGGCCTGGCGGTGCACATCAATGCCTTCAACTTCCCGATCTGGGGCATGCTGGAAAAATTCGCGCCGAGCTTCCTGGCCGCGATGCCCTGCATCGTCAAGCCGGCCACCGCCACCAGCTACCTGACCCACGCCACCGTCAAGATGATGATGGAGTCGAAGCTGCTGCCGGAAGGCGCGCTGCAGCTGGTCATCGGCTCGACCGGCGACCTGCTCGACCGCCTGGGCGGTTTCGACGCCGTCACCTTCACCGGCTCGGCCGACACCGCCGCCAAGCTGAAGGCGAACCAGAACCTGATCCGCGCATCGGTCCCGTTCACCGCCGAAGCCGACTCGCTGAACTGCGCCATCCTGGCGCCGGACGTGACGCCGGACGACCCGGAATTCGACCTGTTCGTGAAGGAAGTCGCGCGCGAGATGACCGGCAAGGCCGGCCAGAAGTGCACCGCGATCCGGCGCGTCATCGTGCCCGAGCAGCACGCCGATGCCGTGGGCGCGCGCCTGCGCGAGCGCCTGGCGAAGATCACGGTCGGCAACCCGAAGGTCGAGGGCGTGCGCATGGGTGCGCTGGCCTCGATGGACCAGCACCGCGACGTCTCGGAACGCGTCGAGATGCTCGCGCGCGGCAACGAAGTCCTGTTCAGCGCCCGCGACGGTTTCAGCCCGGTGGGCGAGGGCTGTGCCAACGGCGCCTTCTTCGCGCCGACCCTGCTGCTGTGCCGTAACGCATTGAATAACGACGCCGTCCACGACATCGAAGCCTTCGGCCCGGTCAGCACGATGATGACCTACCGCGACATCGACGAAGCCCTGATGCTTGCCGCGCGCGGCAAGGGCAGCCTGGTGACCACGCTGGTGACCAAGGACCCGGCCATCGCCGCCCACGCGGTGCCGGTCGCCGCCGCCTCGCACGGCCGCGTGCACATCCTCGAGCGCGAGTCGGCCGTCGATTCCACCGGCCACGGCTCGCCGCTGCCGCAACTCAAGCACGGCGGCCCGGGTCGCGCCGGCGGCGGCGAAGAGCTGGGCGGCATCCGGGCGGTGAAACACTTCCTGCAGCGCGCCGCGGTGCAGGGTTCGCCGACCATGCTCGGCGCCGTCACCGGCGAATACGTGCGCGGCGGCGCGGTCAAGGAAACCGAGATCCACCCGTTCCGCCGCTGGTTCGAAGACCTGGAAGTGGGCCACTCGCTGCTGACTCACCGCCGCACCGTGAGCGAGGCCGACATCGTCAATTTCGGCGGCGTCTCGGGCGACTACTTCTACATGCACTTCGACGAGATCGCGGCCAAGGACACCCAGTTCGGCAAGCGCATCGCGCACGGCTACTTCGTGCTGTCGGCGGCGGCGGGCCTGTTCGTGTCGCCGGCGCCGGGCCCGGTGCTGGCCAACTACGGCCTGGACAACCTGCGCTTCGTGGCGCCGGTGGCGATCGGCGACACCATCCGCGCGCGCCTGACCTGCAAGCGCAAGGTCGACCGCAACCG
>JAEAMF010001271.1_pt1 | contig 19546 bp, 13 predicted proteins | sample 8958721 | NCBI WGS metagenome assembly JAEAMF01 (sample SAMN16933255, study PRJNA681124) | bioreactor sludge metagenome | isolation source: anaerobic bioreactor treating anionic surfactant - SDBS | place: India: Bengaluru | collected 2019-02-28
GCTGCGACATCCGGACCTGCCACCGCTGGGAGGACCAGAGGGGCATGCCCGTCCACCGGGCGGAGGGGGCCGAGGCCCGCTCCCCGGTCTTCGCCTATAAGGACGAGCTGGACGCCTGGTTCCGGGGCACGTTCACCAGCTCCAACCACGTCCATGACAGGGCCCGGGGCGTCCCGGGGTGGGTCAAGTGGGGGGTGGCGGCGCTCCTTGTCGTGGCTGCGGGCGCCGCCCTGTTCTTGAGCCGGCGGGTCCCGCGCCAGGCGGCGGACTTCACGGTCGAGGACCAGAGCCTGGTCATCCTGGACAAGGACCGGCGCGAGCTCGGCCGCTTCGACACCGGGCTCGAGGGGCTGATGGACGGGCCCTACTTCAAACAGCACTTCCGGACCCTGCGCGACCAGCCCGACGACCGCCTGCCGGCCATCGACATCCGGGACCTCGACGCCGACGGGCGCAACGAGGTCCTGTTCGCCCCCCGGACCAGCTGGGAGCAGACCGGCCTGGGCCAGCTCTACTGTCTCGGCCCCGACGGGCGGGTGCGCTGGAGCTTCAAGGCCGGCCGCGAGCTCACCTGCGGCGGCCGGACCTTCTCCCCGGACTACCGGGTGGCCGGGTTCTACTGCCACGATGTGAACGGCGACGGCCGCCTCGAGGTCCTGGTCCTGGCCTATCACAAGCCCACTTGGCCCTGCCAGCTGGCGGTGCTCGACGGCGCCGGCCGCATGATCGGCGAGTACTGGAACGCCGGCTACCTGCGCTACCCGGTCTTCAAGGACATCAACGCCGACGGCCGCGACGAGATGATCGTCGTCGGCGTCAACAACGAATACGAGGGCGGCTGCCTGGCCGTCTTCGATCCCCGGGACATCCGCGGCGGCTCGCCCCAGAGCGGCCAATACGCCTGCCCGGAGATCGGGCCGGGCTCCCAGCTGGCCTACCTGACCGTGCCCTACACGGACGTCTCGGCGGCCCGGGGCATCGTCGTCGAAGGGCTCCACTACGCGGCCGTCCTCGGCAACGACCGGCTCCAGGCCGTCTACGGCAACAGCCTGTTCTACGAGTTCGGCTTCGACCTCTCCTGCGTCCAGGTCTATGGCGGCCACGGCTACGAGTATGACCACGCCGAGATGCTCAAGGCCGGCCGGCTCTCGAGCGTCCTCGACGATGCCTACTACCGGCGGCTGGCCGAGGGCGTCCGCTACTGGGACGGGAAGGCCTGGACGTCCGCGCCGACCTGGTGCCGGCGCTGACCGGGCCTTTCAGGCGCCGGGCTCTTCCTCTCGCCTCTTCGGCGTCTTCAAGTAGCGGGCCTTGACCAGCGCCCGGGTGAACTGGCTGGCGGCCACGCCGAAGAGCGCCGCCGCGGCCAGGCCGATCGCCAGCCAATGCTCGCGCAGCCACGCCGGGGGCACCACGGTCGCCTTCTTCGAGAACATGAGCCACCAGCCGGCCAGGGCCGGCAGCGTCAGGTAGCGCAAGGCGTAGGAAACGGTCACGACGAGCGCCCGGCCGAGCAGGCCGATGTTCGTATAAGGCGCCGTGAAGACGTGGAACCAGAGGTCGGAAACGAAGCGCCGCACGCTGGCGACCGGGTGCAGGTCCGTGATGGCCGGCCGCAGCGAGGCCAGCAGGAAACGATAGGTCCTGCTGAAGAGATAGCTCCCCAGGTCGCCGGCCGCCAGGCCCACCACCGCGGCGGCCAGGACCAGGCGCCAGGGGGCCATGTGGCGGACCAGCATGTCCCAGCCGAGCCAGCCCAGGCCCGCGGCGATGGCCGCCCGGCCGAGGACGCCGGGCAGGGCCATCAGGAACGCCTGCGCCCGCGACGGACGGCGGACCCCCGCGCTGGTCACGACGGCGTCGAACCAGGGCGCCAGCCGGGCGAAGGCCCGGGCCTGACAGGCCTCGTCGCCGGCCAGGCCGACCGAGAAGACGAAGGCCAGCTCGCCGTCGTTGCCGCCCAGGGGGTTGGGGATGCGGACGGCGTAGCGGCGCTCCCAGGTGGTCTTGGGTCCGGTCTCGCCCTCCATCCGCGAGACGTAGGTCAGGCCGATCTGGCTCGTCCCGCCGACGAACACCAGGTGCAGGCCCTTGGGGACGTATTCGATGTGGCGGAAGTGGCCGTGCTCGCTCGGCAGCCACTGCTTGGCGTAGCGGAGGTAGGCCTCATAGACGGCCCGGTCGTCGCTCGAGCCCGCGTCGCTGATGGCCAGGCGCGAGATGGGCGACTCGTAGTTGGTGGCGTAGACGTCCATGGTGATGTCCACGTCGGCGGCGGCCAGGCTGTAGACGATGGTCCGCAGTCCCTGGACGGCGTCCGCCTGGATCGTCCGGGCCTGGAGCTGGCGGACCGTCTTGGCCCGGTTCAGCTGGAACGGGGCGGGGTCGAAGGTCACCCCGGCCGTCGGCAGCCAGGCGGGGCGCGGCTCCGAGTTCGGCAGCGGGGTCATGTCCGTTCCGAAGCCGAGGCGGTCCAGCACGGCCGCAACAGTCTCGTGGACGGCGGCGTGGCTCGGCCGGCGCGGGTCGCCGCGGAACTCGATGGCCCGTCCGCCGAGCACGCCCGGTAACGCCCGGCCCGGGCCGCCCGAGAAGCGCGGGCTATTCCGGCGGGCGGCGCCGGCGCCGCCGGGCTTGCGCGTCCGCTGCCCGCTCTGTCTCGGCTGGCCGGAGCTTCCCGCCGAGGCCGCCGGCGGCGGATGGGACTGCGTCGCCTGCGGCCGCCCCGGGTGTCAAGCCGCCTCCGGCCTTGACAACGCGGCCTGCCGGCCGCATCATTCCCGCCATGCTGGCCGTCAAGCTCCACAGGTCCGATCGGCCGCGCCTCGTCAAGGACGCCTTCCTCATTCCCCTGGTCGATTGGAAGTCCGGCCGGCGGCAGGTCCGCAACTGGCTCCGCTGGCGCGGCGACCGCGACCGCTACATCACCCTGGTCCGCGTTCCCGACGACCATCCCGTGAGCATCCGCTTCAGCTACGGGGCGAGCAACTTCATCAAGGCCGTGGCCTGGCCGATGGAATTCAAGCCGCTGCGGGACTGGCCCCAGGACTATGTCCGGGCCATCGGCCTGTGGTGGGACCGGCCGGCGGGCGCGGATCCGATCGAATGCGGCGGGCTTGTCGTCGAGGAACCGCACGTGTATCTCGGCCGGAAGCTGCCGGCCGCGAGCGTGCTGTGGACGAAGGAGCTGCGCCTGCTCTACGGCAAGCCGGCGTCGAGGTCCGCGGCGGCCCGCCTCGAAAAGCGTTGAATTAAGGCGCCGTCCGGATATACTCTCCGGATTAACACGCAGGACGGCAGCCCGGCGCGCCGACGCCCGGACGTCGAGCCCGAAAGGAGCCCGCCATGACCGCGACCCGCAAGACCGCGCCATCCCAGGCCCGCATCGTCGTCGCCGGCGACCTGTCGGTCGACTGGTTCGAGGTCGAGACGCCGCCGCGGGGAGCGGCCAAGGGCGAGCCCGTCCATCCCCGCAATTGGCGGACCTACCCGGCCGTGCGCCGCGAGGCCCGGCCGGGCGGGGCCTGGCTGGTGGCCGAATTCGTCCGGGCGGCGACCGGCGCCGATGTCGCCGGCCCGGCGCCCAAGGACGTCCGGGCGGTCCCTGCGGATGAGTTGGTCCACGCCTACGTCGAGCTGGGGCGGTTCCCGCTGGCCGGCGGGAAGAAAGACGAGAAGGCGTCCGTGCTCCGGGTCAAGGCCTACAAGGGGTTCACCGGGCCCGAAGGGGACCGGCCCTCGGCCTATCCGTTCAAGGGCGCGGCCGGCGTGGCGGACATCGTCGTCCTCGACGACGCCGGCAACGGCTTCCGCGATCACGAAGCGCTGTGGCCGCCGTTCCCCAAGAACGACAAGGCCCTGTACGTCGTCAAGATGAGCCGGCCCCTGGCTGGCGGGCTTCTGTTCGAAAGGCTCCGCAAGGCCCACGGCGACCGTCTGGTCCTGGTCCTCGCGGCCGACGACCTGCGGCGGGAGGGCGTCAAGATCAGCCGCCGCCTGTCCTGGGAGCGAACGGCCACGGACTTCGTCTGGCAGATGGCCTCCAACCCGTCCCTTCTGCCGCTCAACGGCTGCGCCGCGGTCGTCGTCCGCTTCGGCGTGGACGGGGCCATCGCCTATTCGAGGTCGAACGGCGTCGTCGCGTCGTGGCTCTTCTACGATCCCGCGACCGGGCCCGTGCCGCCGCCGGCCGCGGCCGAGCCGGCCGACCCGGGCTTCTGGCGCATCCTCGACGACCTGGCCCGGGCCGACCTGGAGACGGTCGCCGTCAACTTCGTCGTCAAGGGTAAGGACCCGCTCCTCGACCGCGTCCCCAGCGGGCGGTTTCGGAACCTGCGGACCTTCGACCGCTCCGAGATCGAGAGCTTCCGGGGCATCAAGAATCTCGTCTGCGAGTACATGGCCAGCCCGGCCGTCTCGCGGCCGCTGTCGATCGCCGTGTTCGGCGCGCCCGGGTCGGGCAAATCGTTCGGCGTCACCGAGGTGGCCGAGAGCGTCGCGCCGGGCCGGCTGCAGAAGCTCGAATTCAACATGTCCCAGTTCAACGCCCCGGACGAGCTGGTGGCCGCCTTCCACAAGGTCCGGGACGCGGCCTTGGGCGGCAAGATGCCGATCGTCTTTTTCGACGAGTTCGACGCCTCGTTCGGCGGCCGCCTGGGTTGGCTCAAGTATTTCCTGGCCCCGATGCAGGACGGGGCCTTCAGCGACGGCCGCGACGTCCATCCCATCGGCCGGGCCATCTTCGTCTTCGCCGGCGGCACGGCCTCCACTTACGCCCAGTTCTGCTGCGCCGAGGACGCGGCCGCGTTCAAGGCGGTCAAGGGCCCGGACTTCGTCAGCCGGCTACGGGGCTTCGTCAATATCAAGGGCCCCAATCCCGTCGACGACGACGAGCGCCTGTTCATGGTCCGGCGGGCCCAGATCCTGCGTCTCCAGCTGGAGAAGAACGCGCCGCAGATCTTCGACGCCGGCCGGATCTGCCGCATCGACCCGGGCGTGTTGCGGGCCATGATCAAGGTCCCGGAGTACCGCCACGGCATCCGCTCCATGCTGGCCGTCATCGAGATGAGCCAGCTGGCCGGCCGCCAGAGCTTCGAGCAGGCGGCCCTGCCGTCGCCGGAGCAACTCGAGCTCCACGTCGAGGCCGAGGCCTTCTCGCGGCTGGTCGTCCGCGACGTCCTGCTCGGCAGCGCCCGCGAGGCGCTGGCCCGGGCCATCCACGAGCGCTACCGCCGCGACAACGCGGACAAGCGCGCCGCGGACGATCCGGCCATGGCCGCGTGGGACGTTCTGGACGAGGGGCTCAAGGAGTCAAACCGGCGCCAGGCCGACCACATCCCGGCCAAGCTCAAGGCCGTGGGCTGCGATTTCGCGCCGGCGCGGGCCGGCAAGGCCAAGGCCGTCCGGTTTGACGCCGGCGAGATCGAGACCATGGCCCGCATGGAGCACGAGCGCTGGGTGGCCGAGAAGCTGCTCGGCGGCTTCGGGCCCGGCCCGCGCGACCCGGGCAAGAAGACCAGCCCCTATCTCGTCCCCTGGGACGAGCTGGACGACAAGATCCGCGACTACGACCGGGAGGCCGTCCGCGAGATCCCGGACCTGCTGGCCTCGGCCGGCTTCGAGATCTACCGGCTGAAAAAGGCCTAGAGCCGGGAATGCCGCGAGGAGTGCGAACGCGCGCGAAGGGGAAAGCTCCCGGACGCCTTGTCGTCGGCGTCACCGGGCATCGCCGGCTCGGCGACGAGGCGCGGCTGGCCCTCGCGGTCGACGCCGCGCTCGACGAGATCGAACGCGGCGCGCGCGACGGGGGAGGGGAGGTCCGCCTGGTCGTCCTCTCTCCGTTGGCCGAAGGGGCCGACCGGCTGGTCGCCCGCCGCGTGCTGGCCCGCTCGGGCGGCGAGCTGGCGGTCGTCCTGCCCATGTCCGAAAAGAGGTACGCCGAGGACTTCCATGCTCCGGGATCGCGGCAGGAGTTCGGGGCGCTGCTGGGCTCGGCCACGGCCGTATGCCGGCTGCGCGCGCCGCGTACCCGCACCCGCGCCTACGCCGCCGCCGGACGCTTCGTCGTCGATCACTGCGACGTCCTGGTGGCGCTATGGGACGGCCGGCCGGAGGAGGGCCCCGGCGGCACGGCCGAGATCGTCCGCTACGCGCGGAAGAAAGGACGCGCCGTCGTTTGGATAGACACGAAAGGCGGCCGCGCCGCCGGCATTGACGGTCCGGCCGGAACGCGCTTATAATCCGCCCATTCGGGGAAAAGGAGTCGCGCCATGACCGACCTGTCCCGCAGCTCTCTCACCGCGTTCGTCATCGGCGAGCTTACGCCGGCCACGCTCTATCTCGCGCTGGTCAACCTGTCCGTCAAGGAGCAGCGGCGATTCGGCACCCGCGAGATCATCGCTTTCAGCCGGGAACGCGTCACCGACCGGCCCGAGGCCACGCCGTTCGAAGTCCGCACGGCGGCCGAGATGTGCCTGACCTTCCCGGCCAATCTCAAGGACGCCCGGTTCGACGAGGAGAACCTCGTGGCCGTCGAGGAGGCCGAGCGGCTCTTCCGACGGCTCGGCGATCAATCCGGCATCGAGCGCAGCGTCGCGGAGAAGACCCGGCTCCGAACGCGGCTGGAACAGGCGCGGTCCGCCGACTTGTTGGGGCCGGGCGTCGCCGCCGCTCCCGGTGCCGCGAGCATGAGCGAGCTTGCGGACGAGATCGACGGACTCCTGGCCCGGCAGGAGTTCGAGCGGGCCATGGAGCCCGTGGCCGAGTATTCCGAGCTGGCCCGGGAGAGCGGCGACAAGCGCGCCGTCGTGGCCAGCCTGGATTATCAGGCCAAGGTCCTGGGGGCCACCGGAGACGCCGCGAGGGCCGCCGAGCTGATGACCGAGCAGAAGGCCCTCCTGTCCGAGATTCAGGACCCGGAGGTGCAGGTCAAGGCCGATCTCAACAACGGCCTGAACATGCTCCAGATGGGGCAGTTCGAACAGGCCCGGGCGCTCCTTGAGGCCGTGGCCAAGACCAGCCGCGAGCGCGGCCTAGCCTCCGTCGAGGGCTCGGCCCTCTGGGGGCTGGGCGGCATCGCCTGCTCGGTCGGCGCCGACGTGGCCCCGGCGCTCGGCTATTTCGAGGACTCCGTCGCGGCCTTTAAGAAAGTCCTGGACGGCCGGGGCATGGCCAAGTCCATGGCCTTCCAGGCCCAGATCCTGGCCCAGCTAGGCCGGACGCCCGAGGCCCTGACGATCATCGGGCGGGCCCATCAGCTGGCCACGACCCTGCAGATGACCCAAGAGATCGAGTCCCTGATCGGACCGGTCAAGGCCTACGTCGAATCCGAGGCCGCGCGGGCCGGGCTCCTGACCGGGCAATCGGCGGCGCCGGCCGGAGGGGCTGCACCGGCCGCCGGACCGCCGAGCCACGAGCAGGCCCGAATCGCCCGGGCCGCCGCCCAATACGAGTACCTGAAGGCCATGGCGGAATGGAAATCCCTGCCCCTCCTCAAGCGCCTGAAAACCCCCAAGCCGCAGCCGCCCGCGGCCTGACGGGTCCCTCCCGGGCCCTGCCCTGGGGCAAGGTCTACATCTTTATCTCCAGCACTTTCAATGATATGCATGCTGAGCGGGACTACCTCGTCAAGCGCGTCTTCCCGCGCCTGCGCGACTGGTGCGAGCGCCGTCGGCTGCGCATGATGGACATCGACCTGCGCTGGGGGGTCACTGAGCACGACGCCACCCGGCACGCCGCCGTCGTCGATGTCTGCCTGCGGCGCATCGACGCCTGCCGGCCTTTTTTCGTCTGCCTGCTCGGCCAGCGCTACGGCTGGATTCCCGGCCTGCCGGACGTCTCGCCGGCGACGCTGGCCGCGTTCCCCGGCCTGGACGCCGCGCTGGCCGAAGGGCTGTCGGTGACCGAGCTCGAGGTCCTGCACGCGGCCGTCAGGCCTTTCTCGACCGGCGGGCCGCCGGGCGGGGACCCGGCCGTCGGCCGGGCCTTGTTCTATTTCCGCGCGCCGGCCAGCCTCTCGGGCCTGCCCGGCGAGCCCCATTATCTGCGACGGACGTTCGACGACGCGGCCGAAGAGGACGAAGGGCGGCGCCGGTTCCTGCTGGCCAAGCAGGCCAAGCTCCGCGAGGTCACGGTCCCCGCGACCGGCCGGCCCCTGGCCGTATACGATTGCACTTGGGACCAGGCTTCGTTCTCGCCCGAGCTGGCCCTGCCGCTCAAGTGCCCGGCGCTGCTGCCGCAGAACGTCGAGCGCTGGCGGCGCTTGTGGCGCGAGGCCGCCGGGGTCGAAGTGGCCGGCTTGGACGTCGAAGAGGACGCGGAACAGGCGGCCAAAGCCCGGGCCTTCAACAAGCGGCTCACCGCCGGCCGGCTGTCGGGGTTCCGTGTCGGCGACGAGGAGCTCGAAGAGCGCCTGCTGCGGGACCTGAAAGAAGCCATCGAGCGCCGCTACCCCGGCCATGTCGAGCGGCAGCCCGCGAACGACCTCGAACGGGAGATAGACGCCCAGGAGCAGTTCCTGTTCGCCAACAGCGAGGGCTTCGTCGACCGGGTCGGGGACTTCGACGCTCTGGACACCTACCTCGCCGGCGGGCCGGACCGCCCCTTCGTGCTGACGGGGAGCGCCGGCTCCGGCAAGACCATGCTGCTGGCGAATTGGATCGACCGGGTCCGGACGGCCGGTCCGGACGGGGCCCGGGCCGTTCATTTCCGTTTCGTCGGCGCGAGCGACGGAGCCACGTCCGTGCCGGCGCTGCTGCGGTCCTTGCTCGTCGAGATGAAGGACGGCGGGGCCATTGCCGGCGACGTTCCGGCCGACCCGCAGGAGCTGCGCCGGGCCTGGCCGGACCTGCTGGCCGAGGCCGGACGGTCGGGCGGCGCGCTGATCGTCGTCGACGGGCTGGACCAGCTCGAAAGCGGACTGCGCGACCTGACCTGGGTCCCCGCGACGCCGCCGCCCGGCGTCCGCTTCGTCGTCAGCTTCAAGCCCGAGGCCCCGCTCGGGGGCGACTCGATCGCGGCCTTCCGGGGCGGCGGCGCGGTCCTGGCCGCGGTGCCTCCGTTCGAGCGGGCCGAGGACCGGAAGCGCCTAGTCCAGGCCTTTCTCTCGCAGTATCTGAAGGAGCTCGACGAGGAGCATGTCGAGACCCTGATCAAGGCCGAGGGGGCGTCGAGCCCGCTGTTCCTCAAGGTCGTGCTTTCGGAGTTGCGCGTGTTCGGGGCCTTTTCCAGCCTGGGCGAGAAGATCTCCCGGGACTTCGGCCGCACCCCGGTCGAGGCCTTCGAATCGGTGCTCCGCCGGCTGGAAAGCGACCCGACCTACGCGCCGCTCGAGCCGGCCTACGCGGTGCCGCGGCTCTTCGGGCTCTTGGCCCACGCCCGCCGAGGACTGGCGATTGAGGAACTGGGGCCGCTCCTCGTCCGAGGACCGTCCGAAGGCGTGTCGGCGGAAGGGGCCGAGGCGGCCGCGATCGACAGCGCCAGCACCTATCTCCGCCAGGTCCGGTCGTTCCTGGCCCGGCGCGAGGGCCGAGACGACTTCTTCTACGACGCCTTCCGTCAGGCGGCCCGGAAGCGTTATACGGCTGGCGCGGGCCCGGCCGCGCCATCGCAGCGGACCGCGCAGAATTGGAACCGCATGTTGGCGGATTTTTTCGACAAGCTGCCGTTGTGGCTTCCCGCGTCCGGTCCGCCTCACCGGCGCAAGGTCTCGGAGCTGCCCTACCACCTGGCGCATTGCGGCGACGTCAAAGGGCTCGAGCGGACCTTGGCCGGCCTCGACTTCGTCGAGGCGAAATGCGCCGCCGGCCTGATCTACGACCTCGAGGCCGACTACGCCCGCCTTCTGCCCGGCGGCGGGGCGGCGGGGCCGGCGGTGGTGACCCCGGTCGTGTGGCAGGGCCGGGCCGGCGCCGAGTGCCCCTATTGCCGTGGCGCTTTCGAACGGCTTGGCCCAGCGGCCGGGGGCGAGGGGCCCTGCCCGCTCTGCGGCTCGCGGCTGCGCTTCACGGCCTTCGCCGTCGAGCGTCCTTGGTCGTTGCGGCCGGCCGGCCGGAGCGTCGACCGGTCGGAAGACCTAGAACTCGTGGTCCCGCCGGCGGTCGCCCAATTCGGCGATTTCGTCCGGGCCAAGGCCTACCTGCTCGCCGATCGGCCCGCCCTGGTCTGGCAGGAAGCGGCCAACGCCGCCGCGGAAACGGCGCCGAAGAAGGCGGCCGCGGCGGCCCGGCTGACCGGCCGGATGAAAGGGACTTGGCTGCGGCGGGTGAACCGTCCCTGGCTCTCGGGCCCGCTCATGACGCTCACCGGGCACGACGGCACCGTCGTCGACGTCGCCGTGTCCGCCGACGGCCGGCGCATCTTGTCGCTCGGCATCGACGGCTCGCTGCGCGTTTGGGACGCGGCCACGGGCGCCCCGGTGCTGGTCAAGCCCGATGCGGTCGTCCCGAGGGAGTCCGGACGGCTCCGGATCGTGCCGTCCGGGGACTTCGCCCTCGTCGTTTCCGGCGATAAGCCCTTCGAGGCCCGGCCCATCCGGCTGTGGGACTTCGGCACGGGCCAGGTCGTCCGGGAATTCGACGCCCGCCGCGCAAAGCCGGGTTCCCTGGCCGTAAGTCCGGACGGCCGCCGCTTTGCGGCGGCCTGCCAGGAATCCGACGGTCACGGCAAGAAGTCCTGGGTAACCGTTCTGGTATGGGACTTAGAGCGGGCCGGGCCAGCGCAGACCGCCATCTCCTTGGGCCGCGACTTCAAGTTCCCCGGCTGCCAGGAGTTCACGCCGGATGGGCGCAAGCTCCTGGCCGTGATGGAGACCCGGCTCGTCCTTCTCGACCTCGAGTCCGGGAAGATCGAGAGGACCATGGCCTGGACGGAATCCGGCATGATTACGGGTGCCATGAGCCTGGCGGTCTCTCCCGATGGTCGCTTGGCCCTGACCGGCGGCTGGGACGGTCTGGGCCGGGTCTGGGACCTGGCCTCGGGCCGGATCCTGGCCACCATGCCGGGCCATAAGGGACCGATCCAGCGGGCGGCTTTTGCCCCGGACGGGACCGAGGCGGTGGACGTTTCCTTGGATACGACCGGCAAGGTCTGGGACGTCGCGACCGGCGATTCCCTGACGACGTTCCGGGGCCAGGATCCGATGTTCTGCACGGCCATCACGCCGGACGGGCTCCGGGCCGTCTCCGGCGACCAAAAAGGCCGCATCCAGGTCTGGGACATGGGCCTCGACAGGACGTACTTCCGGGAGGCCCGGCGATCCATGCTCGAGCGCATGCGGACGCTTCCCGAGCCCGACCGCAGCGATCGGCGCAGTCTCGAGGTCCTGGTGGATTTCATGCACGGCAGCCAGCGGCATTTCGGGCCGGCGGCCGCGGCCATGACCGGCGACGGCGTTCACCTGGCCACGGCCGGCTGGGTGGACCACCTGGTCCGGACCTGGGACCTGAAGACCGGCAAGCTCGATCACGCCTTCGGCCAGGGCCGTGACCAGATGTCCTTTGTGGCCATCTCGCCCGAGGCGGGGAGGGCGCTGACGGCCAGCGACGACATGACGCTCCGGCTTTGGGACGTGGCGGGCGAAAAGGTCCTGGCTGAGCGGGGCAGGGCGGCCGCGTCCGCGGCGCCGCGGGACAAGGGCGGCCCGGACCTCATGACCTGGATGAAGGACATGACGACCGGCCCCCGGTTCCTGGCCCTCGAATTCACGCCCGACGGCCGCCAAGCTCTCAGCGTGGATACGGAACGGCCGGGGATCAGGGTCTGGGACGGCTATTCGCTGGACGATGCGGGTGCGATACCCGTCCAGGGCGCCGGTCCCGGCCTCAAGTTCCTGCGTTCTGGGGCAATCCTGGTTGTGCCGGCCCTCAACGGCCTTGTTCACGTCGTCGACGTGCCGGCCCGGAGTGTCCTGCGGACCCTGCGCGGATTCTCGTCGGGCATCCTGCGGCCGGGGCACCAGGGAGCCTTGGACGTGGCGCCCGATGGCCGAAGGGCGGCCTGCGGCTGGCAGGACCGGACGGTCAGGATCTGGGACGTCGAAACGGGCGACGAGGCCGCCACCCTCGAGGGCCAGTCACGACGGGACCCCGTCGTCAGCGTCTCGATCTCGCCCGACGGGGAGTTGGTGGCGGCTTCTTTCGGCAACTGGGCGGCGTCCTCGGTCGGCGAGACCGAGATCGGCGTCTGGTCGCTTGCCTCCGGACGGCGCATCGTCGAACGCCGGTTCGCCACGACGCGGGTGGTCCTGGCCTGGACGAACGGGCCGCGCTATTTGGTCACGGGCGGGCCGGACGAGATGCTGCGCGTCTGGGATCCGGACCGGTCCGAGCCGGTCACGGCTTTCGCCGTCCGGCCGTCGGTGCTGATGGCCAAGGGGACCACGATCGCCGCCGTCGAGGACGGCGGCGAGGTCTTCATCCTGGATCTTGTCGGGTCGCGCCCCAAGCCGGCTTGACCGCCGGTGAGGGCCGGGGCGATGGGCCATTTCTTGGAAAAGTAGCCGATCTCTCCCGCCGCCGTCTCGCGCGCGTCGGAGCCGTAGGACGCCGCCGGATCCGGCCTCGCCGGAAGGCGAGGCCGGATCGACCGCGGATCAGGGCTCTTTGGTGGGCGGCGTCTTCTTGTCCGCGAAATAGGCGTCCTTGGTCTCGGGCGAGAGATAGGTCATGAACCAGTCCATTTGCCTGTCCCGGGCCTGCCGGACGCCGACACCGTGGGCCTGGCCGGGATAGATGAACCAGTCGAATTGCTTGCCGGCCTTGAGCAGGGCGTCCACGAGCTGCATCACCTGGGTGGGGTGGACGTTGTCGTCCACGGCGCCGTGCTGGATCAGGAGCCTGCCCTTGAGGCTCTTGACGTAGTTGAGGGGGTTGGCCTTCTCGTATCCGTCGGGATCGTACTGGGGGAGCCCCATGTACCGTTCGGTGTAGACGGTGTCGTAGTTGCGCCAGTCCACGCCCGGCGATCCGGCCACGGCCACCTGGAAGCGGTCCGGCGCCTTGAGCAGGGCCATGACCGACATGTAGCCGCCGTAGGAGGTCCCGGTGATGCCGACGCGTCCGCCGTCCACATAGGGGCGTTGGGCGAGATAGTCGAGCGAGGCCACCAGGTCCTCGACGTCCGCCTGGCCGAGCTTGCCGTAGCCCGCGTTCTCGAACTCCTTGCCGCGCCGGAGCAGGCCGCGGTTGTCGATGTTGACGACGAGAAAGCCGAGCTGGGCCAGGGCCAGCTGGCCGGGATCGCCGTAGTACTGGTCGCTGATCGCCTTGGTGCCGGGTCCCATGTAGACCGAATAGATGACCGGGTATTTCTTCGAGGCGTCGAAATCGGCCGGCTTGAACAGGATGCCGTCGAGGTCGTACTTGCCGTCGCCGGACTTGAAGACGAAGTGCTCGGGGAGGAGGAGAGCCAGGGCCTGGTAGTCCGGCTTGAGCACGGTCTTGCCCATCTCGCGGAGGACGGTGCCGTCGCCCTTGCAGAGCCGGAAGGAGGCGGGGCTCGCGAACGAGCTGAAGGTGTCGGTGAAATACGCCCCGCCCGCCGAAACGCTGACGCGGTGCGTGCCGGGCTCCTTGGTCAGCCGGGTGAACCCCGATCCGTCGAGCTTGACCCGGTAGAGATGCGTCTCGAGGCCGCGGTTCTCGTAGCCGGTGAAGTAGATCCACCCGTTCGCCGCGTCCGCCTCCAGGATGCTGCCGACCGGGAGCTTGTGCTTCGTGACCTGGCGAACGAGCTTGCCGCTCATGTCGTACAGGTAGATCTCCCGCCAGCCGCTCCGGTCCGAAGACCGCAGGAAGTTCCCGCCGCCGGGCAGGAAGAAGATCTCGTTGCCCTCCTGCATGAAGCCGATGCCCTCGGTGAGGTAGCTCGGGTTCTCTTCCTGGAAGAGGACCGTCGTCCGGCCGGTCTCGGGGTCGGCCGCCAGGATCTCCACCTTTCTCTGGAGCCGGTTGGTCCGCTTCAGGGTAAAGGCCCGCCCGTCCCGGGACCACTGCCCGTTATAGAGATAGACGTTGGTCTCGATGCCGGTGTCGACCTGGACCCGCTTCTTGGTCTCGACGTCGACGATGAAGAACCGGACGATGGGATTGTTCTCGCCCACCCGGGGGAAGCTCTGCATCTCGAGCCGGAAGTCCAGGGCCTCGTCGTGGAGGACGGGGAACTTGCGGACCGGGCTCTCGTCGAACTGCATGTAGGCGATCTTCTTCGAATCGGGCGACCACCAAAAACAATAGAACTGGGAGAACTCCTCGGCGTACACCCAGTCGGGATAGCCGTGGCGCAGGTCCGGGCCGCCGCCCGTCGTCAAAGCGGTCACGGTGTCGCTCTTCAGGTCCCGGAGGTAGAGGTCGTAGTCGTCGACGTAGGCGGTGTAGCGATAGTCCGGGGAGAACTCCTCCTCGTACTGGGCGAAGCGGACGCCGCGCTCGGCCGGGCGCACCTTGAAGGCCCGCAGGTCTTTGTTGGCCAGTCCGTAAAAGAAGACGCGGCCGCCGCCGGCGAACCGGATCTTGGCCCCGCCCTCGACGAATTCGAACCGGCTGAAGGGCAGGGCGGTCGCGCTCTCGCCCGTGGCCGCGTTGTAGGCGGCGATGATCCCGGCGTCGTCGAAGAGGGGCGTCTCCTCTCCGGTGACGGGATCGACCTTCCTGAAGGTCTTGTCCTTGGCCACGATATAGGCCAGGCCGTCGGGGGTCCAGCGGACCTCGCGGAGGCCCTCGAAGGCGACCAGCTTGCCCCGTTCCGCCTGGAGCTTCTTGTAGAGCTCGTAGCCGCGCACCTGGCCGAAGGCCGGGATGAGGCCGGCCAGGACCAGGAACGCGGCGATCGACCATACGGCGAGTTTCGCCCGACGATTCATGAGGCGTCTCCTTTTCTCTTGGATCTTCCCTAATTACCCCCGGTGCCGCGAATAGGTTACATCGGCGGCGATCCGGAAAAGCCGCGGCGGCGCCTTCGGGCCGGCCCCGGAGGTTGCGGCGCCATCGCCTACTTCTTGAAGAAGTAGCCGATCTCTCCCGCCGCCGTCTCGCGGGCGTCGGAGCCGTGGACGGCGTTGCGGTCGATGGAGAAGCCGTAGGTGTGGCGGAGGGTGCCCGGCTTGGCCTTGGCCGGGTCGGTGGCGCCCATGACGTCGCGCCAGCGCTTGATGGCCTCCTCGGCCTCGAGGACCATGATCACGGACGGGCCCGAGGACATGAACTCGCAGAGCTCGCCGTAGAACGGCTTGTCCTTGTGGACGATGTAGAAACCCTTGGCCTCGTCGGCGGTCAGGTGGACGAGCTTCATCTTGACGATGCCGAAGCCCTCCTCCTCGATGCGGCCGACGATCTTGCCGATGATCCTCTTCTTGACGGCGTCGGGCTTGATGATGGCCAGGGTCCGTTCCATGGGGCGCTCCTTCGATCGGTTTCGCCTCCCGATATTACGGGAGACGCGGCGGGGAGTCAAACGGCGGGACCGGGCCCCCGGGCTTTCGCGGCCGGGCCTTGACATGCCCCCGGTGCGGCCTTACTATCGGGCCATGGGCAACGACAATGTCGGCAACACGGTGAAAAGGCGCGAGATCCTCAAGCTGGCCGGAACGGCCGCGGCCTTCTGCACCTCCTTCGGATTCCTCCAGGGGAGCCAGATCGGCGGCGTCGTCCAGGACAAGCACCGGGTCGAGGACAAGCACCTCCAGGCCAAATGGGCCCAGACCGAGATCAAGTGGTACGCGGGCGCGACGCTCCTCCACTCGGCGGCCATCCCGGCCTCGGTCGCCAAGCACCTCGCATCCGGCGTCGACGCGGCCGTCCAGGTCAAGCTGTTCCGCACGGGCAAGCTTGTGAAGGACCTGGGCGCCATCCAAGGCAAGTTCTAAAGCCGCCTCCTTGGATTTCTCGCTCGACCGCCGCGACAGGTTCTCCTTCGCCTGCCGGGCCTGCGGGCGATGCTGCGCCGGCAAGGTCATCATGATCGGCCCCCACGAGGTCCTGGGAATGGCCCGCCAATTGGGGATGGGGACGACGGAGTTCCTGGCCCGTTACGCGGACAACGGCGGCACGACCCTCAAGAACGACGCCGAAGGGCGCTGCGTCTTCGTCACCCCGGAGGGCTGCGCCGTGCATCCGCGCCGGCCGCTGGTCTGCCGCCTCTATCCGCTGGGCCGGGCCGTCGACGGTCAGGGCGGCGAGAAGTTCGGCCTCTTCCCCAGGCAGGAGGGCTGCGAGGCGGACTTCGGCACGGACGGCTCGGTCGCCGGGTTCCTGGCCTCCCAGGGCGTCGCGCCCTATTTCGAATGGGCGCGGCGTTACGGCGAGGTGTACCGGCGCATGCTGGCCCTCCTCGACCGCCTCGGCGTCGAGGGCAAGGTCGAGGAGCGAGACGAAGGGCCGGGGCCGGTCGTTCCCGGCGGGCCCGCGGCGCCGGAGGCCGGGGCCGAGCCGCTCTCGGCCTGGCAGGATATCGACGCTTCGTTCGCGGCCTATTGCGAAGCCAAGGGCTTGGCCGCGCCGCGGGGGATCGCAGAGTCGATCGGCCTCCATCTCCGGGCCATGGGCGAGTGGCTCGACGATCTCGAGGCCCGGGCCGGCCGGGATGCGCCGGACGACGACGAACGAAAGGACAGGCCATGACATTCAACGAACCGGTCGTGCTGGGACGGACGGGGCTGAAGGTCGGCCGCCTGGGCATCGCTTCGGGCTACAAGGCTCCCGCGGCGGCCATCGAGGAGGCCTTCGAGCGGGGCTGCAACTACTGGACCTGGGGCACGGTCATCAAGGGTTACCTGCCGGGCATGCGCGACGCCCTCAAGGCCGTGGTGGCCAAGGGGCAGCGGGACCGCCTGGTGCTGGCCGCCTTCACCTATGCCCACAACAACTGGATGACCGAGAAGCTCCTGCGCCGGGGCCTGGCGAGCGCCGGGCTCGACCACGCCGACGTGCTCATCCTCGGCTATTTCTCCAAACGGCCGCCGCGGCGCCTGGTCGACGGGGCGCTGAAGATGAAGGAGCGGGGCCTTGTCCGGTTCGTCGGGATCTCGAGCCACAACCGCCGCCTGCTCGGCCAGCTGGCCGGGGAGGGCGAGTGGGACGTCTTCCACTTCCGCTACAGCGCCGCCCACCGCGGGGCCGAGGTCGACATCTTCCCGTACCTGGCCGAGGAGCGGGAGAGGCGGCCGGGGACGGTGTCGTTCACCGCCACGCGCTGGGGCCAGTTGATGAAGCCGGGCAAGATGCCGGCGGGCGAGACGCCGGCCACCGCCGCCGACTGCTACCGCTTCGTGCTCTCGAACCCGGCCGTCGACGTCTGCATGTCCGGGGCCAAGACGATCGAGGAGATGCGCGAGAACCTGGCCTTGCTCGACCTCGGGACGATGACCGGGGCCGAGATCGAGCGGATGCGCCGCATCGGCGACCACGTCCACGGCGGCCGCCGGGCCTGATCAGCCTGGAAAGGGCGCCCCTGGCCCGGGCCCGGGCTCGTCAGGGTTGAGACGTTCCTGCGCTACCACAACCTCTACATCCTGACGGCCAGGGATCAGACCCGGTTCGATGGAGCCCCTGTCTTGACAGCCGGGGAAAAGCTTTCTAGAATGAGTTAGAAAATCGGAAAATAAGAAAATCCTATCGCCTTAGACATTCTTCGAGGCAACCCATGGAAGAATTGATCGCCGTGAGAAAAAAAGGGCAGATCACGCTTCCTTTATTGATGAGGAAGGCGCTCGGCATCGCGGACGGGAGCGTGATCATGGCCAAAGTCGTCGATGACACCATCGTCCTCGTCCCCCAGGAAACGGTGGACAAGGACCAGGCCTGGTTCTGGAAGGACCGCTGGCAGAAGCTCGAGGCCGAGGCGGACAAGGACATCGTCGAGGGCCGGGTCCGGACCTTCGACTCCGTCGAGGACCTCTTCCAGGCGATCGAAGGCACCCGTGCGTCTGACGCTGACCGAGCGGTTCAGAAAAAGCGCGCTTGAGCTCGGGCCCGAGGTCCGTGAGAAGCTCGGGAAGCAGCTCGGCCTATTGGCCGCCGATCCCCGTCATCCGTCTTTGAGGGTCAAGAAGGTCCGCGGCACCGGATCGGTCTTCGAAGCCCGGCTCGACCGGGAGCACCGTTTCACGTTCGAGTTCGGCGGCCGCCATGAGATCATCCTGCGGGTGGTCGGGCCGCATGACCCGACGCTGAAGAAGCCCTGACGGCGGCGCGGGGCCTAGCGGGGCGTCAGTCCGACCAGGATCTGCTTGGTGAGATCGGAGATGCGGCGGAAGGCGGCGGCCGCGTAATCGTCGAGAAGCCGCTGGGCCTGGACCTTGTCCTTGGCGTAGAGAGCGGTGAACTTCTTCTCCAATCTCGGCCGGCGCCTCATGAGCTCGTTCTCCAGGGGGTAGAGCCGCCTTTCCAGGAGCAGGCGGACGTGCCTGTAGTCGTCCTCGGAGGCCTTTTCGAGCTCGAGCACCCGGGTGTTGAGGAGGCCGGCCTTGGCGGCCTGGAACTCGGCGTCGGCGTAGTGCTGGGCGGCCATGGTCGCGTCGTCGGGCGAGCCGGGCCCCACCCCGGCCGAAGCGGGCAACGTCCCGACGCCGTAGTAAAGCGGCGCGTAGACCGTCGTATCGGGCTTGCCGAAGGCCAGCCATAGGGAGATCGACAGGGGCTCGGGGACGCCGCGCCGGAGCGTGGCCACGAACGAGGCGATGGTCGAGGCCGTGCAGATCGTCCGGAACTTGGTCCGGTTCGGCGTGCCGGTCTTGTAGCCGTCCGTGGCGTCGTAGGGAGTGCCCTCGTAGTGGTCGCGCAGGATGGCCATCAGGGCCGCGGCGGTCATCTTCCGGGCCGGCTTGACGGAGAAGGGATAGTCCCCGCCGAGCTCCCAGGGCCGGCCCGTGACGAGCTCCAGGCCCCGCCAATGGCGGAGGACGTTGCCGTCCTCGGCGGCCGTGCGGGACGTGGGCCGGTCGAAGGCCTTCTTGAAGTCGAACGGGCCGTCATGGGCCTCGTCGTACCAGCCGTTCTTGGCGGCGTAGGCGGCGATGTCCGGGCTGCCCATGAAGTGGTCGGCGTCGCCGAACCGGACCTGCCGGATGGTGAAGAAGTTGGGGATGACGGCCACCTCGTCGTCGGGCACGCGCTGGGCGACCCAGCGGCGGCCCCGCAGGACGGCCATCATCCAGCCCTCGTCCTTGTCGGCGATGATGTAGGTCCGGCCGGAGGAGCGGTAGCCGTAGCGCTCGACGAGCTGGCCGGCCAGGCGAACGGCTTCGCGGGCCGAGGCGGCCTTCTCGGCCACCAGCCGGCGCAGCATCCAGCCGATGCCGCCGTCGGTGTAGTCCTCCTCCGTCACCCGCGACGGGCAGCTGTCGGAGGTGACGAGGACGCCGTGCTCGTTGACGAAGCTGTCGGCGAACTCCTGCGTCGTGGCCTCGATCCAGAGGAAGCCGTTGGTCCGGCTGTCGGTCTCGTAGACGGCGCCCCGCCCGAGCTCGACGCGGCGGGCCGAGCCGCCGTCGCGGCCCTTGATCTTGCGGACGTTGACGATGATCTCGCCGCGGTCGTCCTCGTTGTGGGCCACG
>JAEAMF010001281.1_pt1 | contig 19539 bp, 14 predicted proteins | sample 8958721 | NCBI WGS metagenome assembly JAEAMF01 (sample SAMN16933255, study PRJNA681124) | bioreactor sludge metagenome | isolation source: anaerobic bioreactor treating anionic surfactant - SDBS | place: India: Bengaluru | collected 2019-02-28
TGGACGGCGACGGCACCGACGACGTGATCGGGATCTGGCCCAGCCAGGCGGGCGTGTGGGTGAAGTACTCGCAGACGGGGAGCTGGGCCCTGCTGGGCTCGACGGCGCGGGACATCGGCGCGGGGAAAATGCGGGCGGCGAGCGGAACCGGCAGCGAGACCGAGGTGGCCGGACAGTGGGACAATGCTAACAGCTGCGGCCCGGATGCGTTGGCCGGTGATATTGACCGGTCTGAATATGGCCCCGGAGGGAGATATTTTGAATGCCTGCAAGGTGAGAATCTGGAACCTGGCGCAGCGAGGGATGCCGTTCACGTTCCCGGGCCCGGCGAGCCGGGGTTCACTTGCGCGGAGCAGGCCAATCTCGAACCGCGCTTGCGTAAGGAAGCCAAGCGCCCCAATGGCCTCGATATGCCATAGGATATTTACTATGTTTTTGTGCTGCAAAAAAATTCCAAGATAGCCAAGAGGAGGAGCGATGAAAAAGATCATGGTTGGTGTTGTCGCCTTACTTTCCATTTGCCTATTGGCGATGGCGGGGGAGGAGCGAAAAACGGCCGCGTCCCGCACGGGTCCCGGTCTGCACCGGCAGCAGATGATGGCGAGCAAGCCGGGAATCCCCGATTTCCATAAAAAAGAGGACAAGAAACCCGGCCCCCTGCCCGATCTGCCCTACAAGAGGTCGGCGGGTGCCGTTCTCCTGGCCATCGACGGCCCGGCGGTTGGCGGCGAGATCTCCGTCGCCGACGAGGTCGACGCCTACGAATTTGCCGTGACAACGGCGGGGAACTACGGCGTGCAGACGCTGGCCGGCACCGGCGGCACGACGATGGACACCATGCTCTATCTCTACGGCCCCGACGACGCGAACATCTTCATCACTTCCGACGATGACGGCGGGCCAGGAGCCTTGTCCTTCATCGGGATGTATCTCGTGCCGGGAACGTACTACGTGAATGTCCGCGGCTATTCCACCTCAACCGGGGAGTATTCCGTCCAGGTGATCACGGCGGGCTCCATCTCCGGCAAGGTCACCGATCCCTCCAGCGCGGGCGTCTCGGATGCCGAAGTCGGCTTGTATGAGGGGGCGAGTAACTCCAGCCTTGATTATGGCTACACGGATGGCAGCGGCAATTATGTTTTTATCGTCGCTGCCGGGACATACAAGTTGGCCGTTGATCCAAACAATCCCGCCTATGCATTCGAGTGGTACAACAATCAATACAGCTGGTATACGGCGGATACGGTCACGGTGACCGCGGGCAACGCTACGACCGCCAATGTCCAGCTGGGAGCAGCCGGGTACATAACCGGGAATGTCGCCGCGTTGAATGGAGCCCCCATCGATGATCTCTATATCGGGGTGTGCAACCTCAATGGCGAATGGATCAGCTATGACTATTCGGATTCCAGCGGCAATTACTCGGTCGGCAGCCTTCCCAGCGGGAGCTATATGGTAAGATTCTATGATTACCATTATCCGGGGTTTGCTTCGGAGTGGTACAACAATCAAGCCGATTTTTCCACGGCCAATCCGGTTGCGGTGACCGCCGGCAGCACGACGCCGAACATCAATGCCCAGCTGTCGGGCTGCCGCGGCAACGAGTACGACGACCTGGTCGGCACCTGGAGCGGCCAGGGAGTCTATTACCGCAGCTCGCAGACGGGCGCCTTCTTCAAGCTGGGCAGCCCGGCGACGGTGATCGCCGCCGCCGACCTGGATTACGACTGCATCGACGACCTGATCGGCATCTGGCCGGCGCAGGCCGGGGTGTGGGTGAAGTACTCGGCGACCGGAACCTGGGCCAAGCTGGCCTCGACGGCGCGGCACATCACCGCCGGCGACATGGACGGCGACGGGGACAGGGAGCTGCTGGGCACCTGGGACGGCCAGGGGGTCTACTACCTGGACGGCAGCACCTGGGTGAAGCTGGCCTCGCCGGCGACGCTGATCCACGCGGGCGACTTCGACCACGACGGCACCGATGACCTGATCGGCATCTGGCCGTCGCAGGGCGGGGTGTGGGCCAAGCTCAGCGACAGCGGCGCCTGGCAGAAGCTTTCCTCGACGGCGCAGGACATCACCACCGGCGACGCCAACCACAGCGGCTGGTACCCCGAGTTCATCGGCACCTGGGACGGCCAGGGGGTCTACTACCTGGAATACGATACTTGGGTCTGGACCCAGATGGCCTCCCCGGCGACGCTGATCACCTGCGGCGACCTGGACGGCGACTGGGGCGAGCGTGACGACCTGGTGGGAGTCTGGCCGTCGCAGGGCGGGGTGTGGGTGAAGTACAACACGTCCGGGACCTGGACCAAGCTCTCCTCCACGGCCACGGACATCGTGGTGGGCAAGATGCGCGCGTACGGCTCCACCCAGGGGGCGGCGGAAACGCAGGGGCAGCCGGTGCACGGCGACACGGGCGGCCCGGAGACGGCCGGATATTACCAGGACCTGTCGCTGACCGGCCCCGGCGGGGCGGCGTTCGCCTTCCGGGACGGCGGCAACCTGGTGCCGGCCGCCGGTCAGGGGCCCAAGCCTGACCGCCCCGGGCCGGGGGAGCCGGGCTTCGTCTGCCGCGAAGGTGAGAAACTCACGCCGTGCGCGGGGCCTGACGCGGTCGAGGCAGCGGATCCGGAGCCGAGAGCAAGGGAATAGCCGAACAGGAGGGCGGGCCGCGCCGCAGCCACAGAGAACGGCGCGGTCCCGCCTCTTGGGCCCCATGCCGGGCAGGGCAGGATCCGTCCCTGCCGCCGCCGGGGGAGCGTTTGGCCCCAGGGAATGGAGGGGCGGCTCCAGACGATTGCCGGAAACAGCCGCGGACGCCGGTTGACAAGGCCAGGCCCGGCTGCTATCATCCATGCATATTCGCCGATCAGGAGAATTCTCGAAGTGCGATGAGAATTTCAAATTCGCTGCGGTCCAACCGGGGCGGTTGCGCGCATGATCGCCGGCTCGCGCCTCCCGCCCGTCCCTCGGGGAGCGATCGCGGCCACAGGAGCGCATCATGGGGGAAGCCAACGGGAAAAACGGCATCGTCCGCGGAGAGGACGGTTTCAACTTCATAGCCGCGGTGCTCTGGCGGCGCTGGAAACTGGTCTGTTTCGGCACCCTGGCGGCAACGGCGCTGGCGACGGCCATCAGTTTCTTCATCCCCAAGTCCTACCGCAGCGATGGGTTCTATCAGCTGGGCTATCCGCAAGGCCTCTCCCAGGAAAAGGAATCCGGCAGCCGAAATAAGGCCGACGACGAGAAGGTCGCGGCGGGAATCGGCATTCCCCTGCCGCTGTTCAAGAAAAGCGCCTCGCAGTTCATCAATCCCAACCGCCTGGTGCAGTATGCCCTGCTGAATGAATCATTCGCGGAAAAGGACCTGCGGCTGCTGCGGTCGCGCTTCCAGACCGCGGCGGACATCCAGAAATGGATCTCGCCGGTGTATGCCTTTTCCAAGGGCGATCTGCGCGAGATCGCCCAGCTGCCCAAGGACGAATCCAACGCCGTGATCGGCTTGAACCTGAGCTTCGAGGCCCACTCCCGCCAGCAGGCCTATCGCTTCGTCCGGGCTTTCGGCGAATACGTGCGCGACTGCCTGCTGTACATATCGATCTATGATTACATCAAGGAGGAATACAGCAAGGTCATTTCCGGGTTGAGCGACAACGAGAACGGCATCATCGACCTGCGCTTCAAGCTGGCGCAGAATGCCCGCAAGATGCAGGACATCCGCGGCATCCTCACCCGCTACCCGGAGGCCGCGCGCATGGATGCGCGGCAGCTGGTTTCGGTCCAGGAACAGGGCTTCCGCTTCCTGGACCCGATCACGCAGGTGGTCGGGATCGAATCCACCCTGGCCGACCAGCGCCGGGAACTCGCGGACCGGGAGCGGCAAAAGGAAGAGCTGCTCATCCGCCGCCGGTTCTTCTCCCTCTGCAACGAAGCGCTGAACCAGGTGAACCGCTCCGGGAACAAGATCTTTTCCCGCCTCAAAGCCATCCAGGGCGAGGTGTTCCAGAACATGGACTTGCAGAAGGATGCGGTGCGCAAGGTGCACAATGTCCTGCGCATCGACCTGCAGAGCCTCGACCTGGCCTTCTTCACGAACTGCCGTTTCCTCTCGGGGCCCACGTTCCCCTCCCGCCATGTCCGGCCGAGCAAAAGCAGCATCGTCATCCTGGCCTTCCTGGCGTCGTTCTGCCTGCTGGTGCTCCTCGCCTTCGTGCTCCACGGCTGGCAGGATTTCAAGCGGCTCCTGGGCAATGGCGGGGACCGGGCCTCATGAGGGGCCGCGTGTTCCCCCGCGGCGGGCGGATATCCCCTCTCTGCCGCCGGCGCCGGCCGGCGGGCCGGTGAGGCCGCCGTGCCCCTGACGCGCGTCTTGCACGTGGTCGGCGCCCGGCCCAACTTCATGAAGATCGCCCCGATCATGAGGGCGCTGGCCGCGTTCCCGGACCGCTTCCAGCAGTTCCTCGTCCATACCGGCCAGCATTATGACGGGAACATGTCCAAGGTTTTTTTCGACGAGCTCGACCTGCCGCGCCCCGACGTGAACCTGGAGGTCGGTTCCGGCTCCCATGCCCAGCAGACGGCGCTGATCATGCAGCGCTTCGAGCCGCTGCTGCTCCAGTACCGGCCGGACTGGATCCTCGTCCCCGGCGACGTCAATTCCACCATGGCCTGCGCGCTGGTGGCCGGCAAGCTGGGCGTGCGCACGGCCCACGTGGAGGCCGGCCTGCGCTCGTTCGACCGCACGATGCCCGAGGAGATCAACCGCGTCGTCACCGACCACGTGGCCGACCTGCTGTTCACCCCCTCGCGCGACGGCGACCGCAACCTGGAACGCGAGGGGATCGCGCCCGACAAGATCCGCTTCGTCGGCAACGTCATGATCGACACCCTGGTGCGGCTGCTGCCCAGGGCCGAGGCGCGCTGGCCCGGGCTGCGGGCGCGCTTCGGCCTGGAGCGCTTCGTCCTGGTGACGCTGCACCGCCCCTCCAACGTCGACGACCCGCGGACGCTGGGGGAGGTGATGGCGGCGCTGGCCGAGATCGGCCGCCGGCTGCCGGTCCTCTTCCCCGTGCATCCGCGCACGCGCAAGAACATCGATCAGCTGGGCCTGAAGGCCCCGGCATCCGGGCTGCTGCTGGTCGAGCCCCTGGGCTACCTCGATTTCCTGGCCCTGGAGTCTCACGCCGCCCTGGTGCTGAGCGACTCGGGCGGCATCCAGGAAGAGACGACCTACCTCGGCGTCCCCTGCCTGACCGCCCGGCCCAACACCGAGAGGCCGGTGACCATCCGCGACGGCACGAACTCCCTGGTGGCCAGCCGCAAGGCGGACCTGCTCCGCGGCGCCGAAGCGGCGCTGGCCCGGCGCGCCGGCACGGAGAAGACGGCCCCGCCCGAGCGCTGGGACGGCCGGGCGGCGGAGCGCATCGCGGCCGAGCTGGCCGCGGAAGCGCGTTGAATGCCCATGGGGGAATCCAGCCCGATGACGGGACGGGGGGGCGGCCCGAAGGCCTTCCTCGCCCTCCTGTTCGGGGACGTGTACTTCGACGGCCGGGTGCAGCGGCTGCTGGAGGCGGTCCGCCCACTGGGAAACTGCGACGTGCTGGACAGCGAGAACGGCGTCCTGCGCCCGTGGAGCGACGGCATGACCGCCCCGCACCGCCCGGCCGGCGGCCGGAGGCGGCTCATCCGCCATCCGTTCGCCCGGCACCTGTTCTTCTGGATCGCGGCGCTGCGGACGGCGCTGGGCAGGCGTCCGCGGGCCGTGATCGGCTGCGATTACTTCGCGGCCTGGCCGGCCTGGCTGGCGGCGCGCCTGACCGGTGCCCCGTTGGTCTATGACGCCCACGAACTGATCATCCCCGAGGCGGACCGGCCCATGAACGGCCGGGACCGTTTTTGGTACCGGCTGGAAAAGTTCGTTGTCCGGCGCGCGGCGCTGGTCATTGCCGCCAACGGCGACCGGGCCCGCCTGATGCAGGAGCACTACGGCCTGCGCGACGCGCCGACGGTCATGCGCAACATCCCCCCGGAGCGCAGCGGCGACGGCCACGGCGCCGAGGCTGGCCGGAAGTATCCCGTCCTGGCGCGCCGGCGGACGGACGAACGCCTGATCCTGTACCAGGGAAACCTGAGCCTGGGCCGGGGCCTCGAGCGGATCATCGCCGCCCTCGATCACCTGCCGGAAAATTACCGCTTCGTCATCGCCGGCGACGGCATGGACCTGCCCCGCCTGGCGGCCGCCGGGGCGCGCTTCGCCGCCCAGGGGCGCTTCGCGGCCCTGGGCCGGGTGGAGAACCGCCTCCTTACGGCGGTGGCAGGCTTCGCCGACGTGGGCATCATCATGTATCCCTACCAGGGATTGAACAACGTGTACTGCGCGCCCAACAAGCTGTTCGAGTATGCCCAGGCCGGGCTGCCCGTCGCCGCCAGCGACCAGCCGCCGTTGAGCAGCGCCATCGCCGCCTTCGGGATCGGCGAGACCTTCGGCGCCGCCGCCCCGCCGCAACAGGTGGCGCAGGTGCTGATGCGGGTCGCCGAAAACAAGGGCGAATACCAGGCGCGCATCCCCGGGTTCCTCGCCGCCAACCGCTGGCAGGACGAGGCGGAGCGGGTGCGCGCGGCCGTCGGCGCGGCGCTGGGCTGACATGCCGGATTTCCAGGCAACCACGCTGGCCGTCATCCTGCTGGGCACCGCCGTCATCGCGGTGTGCGCCTGGGCCGTGGCGCGCGGAACCTGGTCGCGGCTGCTGCTGCTGGGGATCATCGCCGGCCTGCTGGTTTACAGCGGCATCGGCGCCGCCGTGCCCGAGGTCCCCGCCGCCTACCGGGTCGATTACTTCGCGCTGCTGCTGGCGATCGTGTTTTCCTATCTTTTCTTCGAAAGGCTTTTCGGCGCCTTCAGCCGCCGCGCCGGCCTGGCCCTGGAGCGGGCCTGGGACGGCATGGAATCCCGACGCTCCTGGAGCGCCCTGATCTGGATTTACCTCCTGCTGCACCTGGTGCCGCTCCTCTATCCGGCCATGCGGCTCGGGCAGCTGGCCTCGCCGCCGATGGCCGACGTCGCCACTCGGCTCCTGGAGCGATTCTCCGGCGAGGGGACGAACCCGATCGCCAAGCTGGCCGAGTACGCGCAGTGGCTGCTGATGCCCTTCGCCTACATCGCGCTGTTCAAGCTGCGCCGGCGCATGTGGGCCGTGATGGCCGTCCTGCTGGCGGTCCTGTACCTGCGCCTGGCCGACATGGGCTACCTGGCGCGGAGCGAAGTGGGCATGGCCCTGCTGGTCGTGGCGCTCGCCCTTTGGGTCGATCGTCCCCGATCGCGGAAGCGCTTGCTCATTGCCAGCCTGGCGCTGCTGCCTTTCCTCGTCACGGCGTTCCACCTGTACAGCGTGGTGCGCATGAAAGGCAGCGTGGAGGGCATGACCTTCGGCGGTTCGCTGGCCGAGCTGGTCCGCCAGGAGACCAGCTTCCCCGCCAGCGTGGCCGCGCCGATCATGGCCAGCCAGGCGCGGGTGAACCTGCGCGACTACATGGTATGGATGGTCACCTTGCCGGTCCCCAAGGTGCTGACCGGCGAGATCGCGGGGGCGCGCATCAACTACGAGATTTCCGAGCTGATCCATAACCAGAACCGCGGCGAGGCCGGCTGGTACATCGTGCTGCCCGGCCTGGTCGGGGAGTCCATCTACCTGTTGGGGGGCAGTTTCTTCTGGCTGCACGGGATCTTCATCGGCTTCCTGGCCGCGCTGGTGCTGGCCCTGGTCCAGTCGGCGCCCAAGGCCCTGTTCCTGCTGGCATACATCGTGGCCTTGTTCTCCTATTTCCTCAACCGCGGCGGCATCGCCGGCGTCCTGCCGGAGCTGGTCAACAGCTTCATGCTGTTCTATCTCTATCTCCTGGCGAGCGTGTGGCGGCTGGCCGGGAGCGAGGGAAGGAAACCCGGCGGCGGCCCGGCGCCGAACCACCCTCTTGCTCCCGCGGCTCCCGGAGGACGGCCGTGACGGATTTCCCTGGCGACATGAAAACGGCGCAGGCGCCGGTCTGGGACCGGACATGGAGCTCCGGCGAAACGGCGGCCGCGGTGGGGCGGCTGGACCGCATCATCTTCAGGCAGATCGCGCGGCATGTCGATCCGCGCGGCAAGGAAGTTCTCGAGCTCGGCTGCGGCCGGGGAATCCTGAGCAAGTATTTCCTCGACCGGGGGGCCTCGGCGGCCACCCTGGTCGACTTTTCCCAGGAGGCGATCAAGCTGGCGCGCAATTTGATCGGCGACAGCCGGGCGCGCTTCGTGCCCATGCCGATCCTGGACCTGCCGGAGACGGACCGCTACGACATCGTCTTCTCCTCCGGGGTGGCGGAGCATTTTTCCGGGGCGATCCGGGAGCGCATCGTCGCCAAGCATCTTGCCCTGTCGCGGGGCCAGGTGGTGCTGATCGTGCCGGCCCGGCCCCACTTCAACACGGTGCGCCACCGGAAGCCCAGGACGGTCCGTTCCTTCGGCTGGCAGTATGCCTTCGACCGCAGGGAGATGGCGTCCCTGCTCGGCCGGGACAAGACGTTCCGCCTGGTCGTGAACCGGCGCTTCCATTGCCTCTACGGGATCAGCGCCTATGAACTGTTCGCGGTCGACCGCCAGGGCGCTTTTTTCCGCCTGTGGAACTTTGCCCTCCGCTCCTTCGACCGGCTGATGGAGTGGACGCGGCTGAACCGGGTGGCCGAAGCCGTCCTGAAACCGATCGACGGCGCATGCGGCGGCCTGTTGATCGCGGTGGCCGTCAAGGAGGCGGGCGGTGAAGGCCGGCCATAGGGGGTCGCAGCAGTTCGCCCGCGACGTCGTCTGGGTGGGGCTGTCGCAGCTGCTCACCTCCCTGTTCGGCTTTTTCACCCTGCCGCTCCTGGCCAAGTCCTACCCGCCGGCCCTGTACGGCATCTGGGCGCAGGCGAGCGTGACCGTCAGCCTTTTCTCGCCGCTGCTGACTCTCCATTTCGGGACCGCCGCCAACCGCTTCCTGGCCGGGGAGAACGACGGGATCCGGCGCAACCGCACGCTGGTCGCCATGCTGGCGGTGATCGCCGCGGTATCCGGCGTGGTGGCCCTGCTCGGCGTCGCGTGGGCGGCGCCGCTCTCGCGATTCCTCTTCGCGCGCGGCGACTGCGCGGCGTTTGTCCGCCCGATCGCCCTGTGGATGGGCGTGGGCGCCCTGTTCCTGTTCCTGATCGCCTACCTGCGCGCCAAGGGCCAGATCCGGCGCCTAGCGGCGGTCACCGGCGCGTCGGCGCTGTGCAAGATCGCCGGCATGTCCGCGCTGGCCTTGTCCGGCGCCGGCCTGGCCTGGATCCTCTACGCCATGGCCTTCATCGAGCTCGGCTTCGTGGCCGGCATGCTCATCGCGATCGTCGGTGAGGAAGGCTTCGGCCGGCCCGACTTTTCCCGCCTGCGTTCGTTCCTGGCCTTCAGCCTGCCGCAGATACCGCTCAGCGCGCTGCTCTGGATCATCAGCGCCAGTGACCGCTATTTCATCACCCATTTCCTCGGCCTCGAGCAGGCGGGCATCTACACGTCGTCCCATTCCCTGGGTGGGTTGATCACGTTCTTCTATTACCCGATCGCCTTCGTGCTTCTGCCGATCGTGTCCCGTTTATGGGACCAGGGAAGCCGGGAGGAGGTGCGCAAATACCTGGAATACTCCACCCGTCTTTTCCTGACGCTGGCCATCGCCGCGGTGGCCGGCATCACGCTGCTGAGCCAGCCGCTGCTGAACGTCCTCGCCACGTCGCGCTACCTGGTCGGCTGGAAGCTGGTCCTGCTGGTGGCCAGCGGCAGCATGTTCCTGGGGGTGTTCCAGATCAACCTGTACATCATCTACCTGGTCCAGCAGACCCGCTGGCTGCCGCTCATCGTCGCGGCGGCCTCGGGCGTCAGCGTGGCGCTCAACGTGGCCCTGATCCCCCGCATCGGCATCTTCGGCGCCGCCGTCTCGAACATCGTCGCCTACGGCCTGCTGGCGGCCATCGTCGTCCTCTGGGCCAACCGGGTCGTCCGCTGCCGTTACGACTTCCTCTACCTGGGCAAGGTGCTGGCCGCGGCCGCGGGGATGGCCGCCGCGTTGAGCCTCCTGCCCCTGGCCGGCATCGCCCGCATCCTGCTGGCCGTGGCACTGGGCGCCCTGGCCTACGGCGGCCTGCTCTTCCTCCTCCGCGCCTTCTCGGAAAAGGACCGGCAGTTGATCCGCGACGCCCTGGCCGGATTGCTGCGCGGAAACGGGGGGCGGGGATGAGCGCGCCGCGGGGGCTCGGCCGGGAATGGCCATGCGCATAGGGCTGAACCTGCTGCCGGCCATGCCCGAGACCGGCGGCAGCTGGAACTACATCGCGCGGCTGGTGGCGGCACTGGGCGAGCACGACCGGCGCAACGAGTACGTCGCCTTCGTCACCGGGCGCAGCGCCGAGCTGGCGCCGCGGCGGGAAAACTTCACGATCGTTCCCATCGCCATCGATCCCGTCTCCCGGCTCCGCCGCATCGGCTTCGAGAACGCCCGGCTGCCGCGCCTCGCCCGGCGGTTGCGCCTGGACGTCCTGCACGGGTTCGCCAACACGCTGCCGCTGGCCAATCCCGTCCCCGGCGTGGTCACGATCTACGACCTGATCGTCCTGCAGAGCCCGCGATCGTTCTCGCCGGCCCAGCGCCTCTACCTGCGGGCGATGCTGCCGCATACGGTGCGCCGCGCCGCCTGCCTGCTGCCCATGTCCGAATCGACGGCCGGCGCGCTGCGCAGCCTGCTGCATGCCCCGGCGGAGCGCATGCGCGTGATTCCGGCGATCGTCGGTGACCGTTTCCGGCCGGCCCCGCCCGGGCGCGTGGAGGAACTCCGGCGCCGGCTGGGCCTGCCCGGGGCGTTCTGGCTGTACGTGGCCCACTTCTACCGCCACAAGAACCACTTGCGGCTCCTGCAGGCCTACCGCGGCCTGAAAGCGGGAGGGCACGCCCCCTGGCCGCTGGTCCTGCGCGGCCGGGACTGCGGCGTGGGCGCCGAGGCCCGCCGTCTCGTCCGCGAATGGGGCCTGGAGCGGGACGTCCTGTTTCTGCCCGCCTTGAGCGAGGAGGATCTCGCCGTCCTGTATGCCGCCGCCGGCGCCCTGGTGTTCCCCTCGCTGCACGAGGGAGGCGGCATGCCGGTGGTCGAGGCCATGGCCTGCGGCTGCCCCATCCTCGCGTCGGGCATTCCGGTCGTGCGCGAATTCGCCGGCGATGCCGCCGCCTATTTCGCCGCCGACGACGCCGGCGCCATCGCCGGCGCCATGGCGTCTTTCCAGGCCGCTGGCGGCGAGCGCGAGCGCCTTGGCCGGGCGGGCCTGGCCCGCGCCGAGGCCTACCGGGCCGCGCGCGTCGTGCCCGCCCTGCTCGAGGCCTATTCCATGGCGCGGTCCGGGTGAGCATGCCGGCCACTGGGAGGAAATCCGGAATTCAGGTACAATCCACGCGGAGGGAACCATGAGCTTTTGGAAGGAACAGCGGGCCTGGGTGACCGGCGGGACGGGATTCCTGGGCAGCGTGGTCACGCGGAAGCTCCGCGAGCGGGGCTGCCCCGAGGTCCTGGCCACCGGCATCGAGGACGGGGACATGACCGAGCCGGAGGTGATCCGCCGGCACCTCGAGTTCGCCCCGAGCCTGGTGATTCACCTGGCCGCCGTCGTCGGCGGCATCGGCGCCAACCGGGCGCGGCCGGCCGAGTTTTTCTACCAGAACCTGATCATGGGCGCGCAGCTGATGCATTCCTGCTGGCGCGCCGGCGTGAAGAAGTTCGTGGCCATCGGCACCATCTGCGCCTATCCCAAGTTCACCGCGGTGCCCTTCCGCGAAGAGGAGCTGTGGAGCGGCTATCCCGAGGAGACGAACGCCCCGTACGGCCTGGCCAAGAAGATGCTCCTGGTGCAGGCCCAGGCCTACCGGCAGCAGTACGGCTGGAACGCGATCTACCTGCTCCCGGTGAACCTCTATGGCCCGGGGGACAATTTCAACCCGGCCAGCAGCCACGTCATCCCCGCCCTGATCAGGAAGTTCGTGGAGGCCAAGGAAGCGGGCGCGGACCACGTGACGGCCTGGGGCGACGGCTCGCCCACGCGCGAGTTCCTTTACGTGGACGACGCCGCCGAGGGCATCCTCCTGGCCGCCGAGCGCTACGACAAGCCCGATCCGGTCAACCTGGGCTCCGGGATGGAGATCAGCATCCGGGACCTCACCGAGACGATCGCCCGCCTGGTGGGCTTTCGCGGCGAGGTGCGCTGGGACACCTCCCAGCCCAACGGCCAGCCGCGCCGGCGCCTGGACGTCAGCCGGGCGGAGCGGGAATTCGCCTTCCGCGCCCGGACCGATTTCAGCGAGGGGCTGCGGCGCATGGTCGAGTGGTATTTGGGGAACCGGGGAAAATAACCCCGGGGGCCCGGCCGCCGCAGGAAAAAAGAACGTCCGGCCGGGAAGGAGCGTCGGGATGGCCATGAAGGCGGAACAGGCGGGGTGGGTGGCCGTCAACCAGTCGCTGGCTCCGAAGTATCTCGATCTTCTCCAGGGCTTGGCGCGCGTCCACGGTTCCTGCACCCTGCTGACCGGCACGCGCTGCCCGAGCGCCAGGCCGCTGCTGCGCGTCGTCGAGGGGCCCCCCTACAAGGGGGTTTCCATCCGCGCCCGCGCCTGGTCCTGGCTGCGCTTCAGCGCCTTCGTCATCAGGCGCCTGCTGGTCGGCCGGCGGCCGCGGCTGGTCTTCGCCGCGTCCAACCCGCCGTTCCTGGCCCCGATCTGCTGGCTGGTTTCCCGGCTGCGCCGCGTTCCCTACGTGCTGCTCGTCTGGGACATCTACCCCGACCACGTCGTCCAGCAGGGCTGGATGTCGGGAAGAAACCCGCTCGTCCGGCTGTGGCGCCGCGCCAACCGCCTCGCCCTGCGCCGGGCCGGCGCGGTCGTCACCATCGGCGGGCGCATGGCGGCCACCCTGAAGCGCCAGGCCGGCGACATCCGCATCGACGTCATCCCCAACTGGGCCGACACGGACGCCATCCGGCCGCTGGCCAAGGGGGAAAATGAATTCGCCCGCCAGCACGGGCAAACGGGCAAGGTCACGGTGCTGTACTCGGGCAACATCGGCCGCACCCACAACGCCGCCGTGCTGGCCGACGCGGCGGCGCAGCTGGGCGGCCTGGCCGGCGTGCATTTCCTGGTCATCGGCGAGGGGCTCGGCCTGGAGGACCTGCGGCGCCGAGCCGCGGAGTTGCGGGTGGCCAACCTCTCCCTCCTGCCCCTGCAGCCGTGGGAGCGGATGCCCCTGTCGCTGGCGACGGGGGACATCGCGGTCGTGCTGCAGGGCGCCGGGACCGAGCACCTGTCAGTCCCCAGCAAGGCCTACACGCTGATGGCCGCCGGCTGCGCCATCGTCGCCTGCACCGCGGCGGACAGCGACCTGGCCGAGCTGGTGGACCGCCATAACATCGGCATGGTCGTGCCGGCGGGCGACGCCGCGGCCCTCGCCGCGGCCATCCGCCGGCTGGCCACGGACCCGGCCCTGCTGGCCGCCATGCGCAGCCGGGCGCGCCGGGCGGCGGAAGAGTCCTTCTCCCTGGAGCGGGCGGTCTCCTCCTTCGCGGGCGTTTTCCGCGACTGCCTGAACGCGGCGGCTTCAGGCGGCGCGGGGGCGCCGGCGCCCTGACCTATTGCCTGACTCGCCTCCGGGCGGTACAATGTCCTCCGCGCCGCCGTTGCGGCCGGAACAGCGGGGCGGCGACAATGCGAAAACGGACGGGTGAGCGCGCATGAAGCGAAAAACGGAACGGATATATCTTTCGCCCCCGCACATGGGCGGGGAGGAATTTGCGCTGGTGCGGGAGGCCTTCGCCAGCAACTGGATCGCCCCGCTGGGCCCGATGGTGGAGGGCTTCGAGGCCGACTTCCGCCGTTTCCTCGGCGGCGCCCATGCCCTGGCCCTCTCCTCGGGGACGGCGGCGCTGCACCTGGCCATGATCCTGCTGGGAGTGCAACCGGGCGACGATGTGCTCTGTTCGACCCTGACCTTCAGCGCCTCGGCCAACGCCATCGTGTACGCGGGCGGGACGCCGGTGTTCGTCGATTCCGAGCCGGCTAGCTGGAACATGGACCCCGGCCTGCTGGCCGAGGAGCTGGGCCGCTGCCGCCGGGCCGGCCGCCTGCCCAAGGCCGCGATCGTCGTCGACCTCTACGGCCAGTGCGCCGACTACGGTCGCATCGAGCCGCTGTGCCGCGACTTCGGTGTCCCGCTGGTGGAGGACGCCGCCGAGGCGCTGGGAGCCTCGGCGCTGGGCAAGGCGGCGGGCACGTTCGGCCGGATGGCGGCCTTCTCCTTCAACGGCAACAAGATCATCACCACATCGGGAGGCGGCCTGCTGGCGTCGGCGGACGAGGCCCTGATCGCCAGGGCCCGCTTCCTGGCCACCCAGGCCCGCGATCCCGCGCCCCATTACCAGCACAGCGCGATCGGCTACAACTACCGCATGAGCAACATCCTGGCCGCCGTCGGCCGGGGGCAGCTCCAGGTCCTGGCGCAGCGGGTCGAGCGCAAGCGGGAGATCTTCGCCTACTACCGGCGGGCGCTGGGGGAGCTGCCGGGGATCGAATTCATGCCCGAGCCGGAATGGTCGCGGGCCAACCGCTGGCTGACCGTCATCCAGGTCGACCCGCGGGAGTTCGGCTGCGACCGCGAGGCGGTGCGCCTGGCGCTGGAGGCGGAGAACATCGAGGCCCGGCCGGTATGGAAGCCGATGCACCTGCAGCCGGTCTTCGCCCGCTGCCGCGCCGTTGGCGGCGCCGTGGCCGCCCGGCTCTTCGATCGCGGGCTATGCCTGCCCTCGGGGACCGCGCTGACCGCCGGCGACTTGGAGCGCATCGCGGGGATCATCGCCCGCTGTCGGCGCTGAGCCCGTTTCGTTCCATTTCGCGGCTGAAATGGTTGTCCCCGGTCGTGCCTGAAAACCGGGAAAATCCCGATTGACAAGGACGCGTTTGCCGCGGCATCATCAGGCAGATGGATGAGAAACGAGTTCAAGCCTTGCCGATCGTCGGGGTTCATGACGACCCGAAGAGATTGAAGCAAGTCTCCGGCGCCCTGGAGCGGGCCGGGTTCAGCCCGGTGGTCACCCTGGACGACAACCGCAAGGTGCTGCCGTTCCTGGCGGAAAACCGGGTGGCGGTGATCGTCCTGGACGTCGAGATGCCTTTCCTGGAAGGCCGCTATCTTCTCGGCCAGATCAAGCAGGAGCACCCCCAGGTGCCAGTCATCGCCGTCGGCGAAAACGACATCGAGAAGGCGATCGAGTACATGCGCCTGGGCGCCAACGATTACATCGCCAGGCCTTACGAGATGGAGCGGATGTTCGCCAGCCTGCGGCGCACGTTGGAGAACGTTTTGCTGGGCGTCCGCTTCCAGCCCAACATGAGTTCGCTGTCGCTGCGGGTTCCCGGCGCCTTCACCCAGATCATCACCGCCAGCCGCAAGATGCTCTCCCTGTTCAAGTATGTCGAGGTCATCGTCGATTCCCCTTATCCGGTGCTGGTGACCGGCGAGACGGGGGTGGGCAAGGAACTGGTCGCCCGCTCCATCCACCTCGCCGGCGGCGCGGAGCGCCCGTTCGTTGCCGTCAACGTGGCCGGCCTGGACGACAACATGTTCTCCGACACCTTGTTCGGCCACAGGAAGGGCGCCTTTACCGGTGCCGACATCCAGCGCGACGGGCTGATCTCCAAGGCGGAAAAGGGGACCCTGTTCCTTGACGAGATCGGCGACTTGAATCCGACTTCGCAGGTCAAGCTGCTGCGCCTGATCCAGGAGCACGAGTACTACCAGCTGGGCGTCGATCACCCGAAGAAAACGAACGCCCGGGTCATCTGCTCGACCAACCACGACCTCAACAAGTTGGTCGAACACGGCGCGTTCCGCAAGGACCTGTTCTACCGCCTGAACGTCCATGTGGTGACGGTGCCGCCCCTGCGGGAGCGCCGGGATGACATTCCCGCGCTCCTGAGCCACTTCGTGGAAAAGGAAGCCCGCTCCATGGGCAAACGGGTGCCGGAGATCCCGGGGGAACTTCTCCGCCTTCTCGCTTCATATGATTTCCCCGGCAATGTCCGGGAACTGCAGACCCTGGTGGCCGACGCCGTGTCCCGCACCCATTCGGGCATGCTGTCCCTGGCCGTCTTTCGCAAGATGGCCGGCACGAGCCTCCAGGGAGGTCCGCTCAGGAAAACGAAACCCCAGGCGCATGCTGCCGAGGACTCTCCCGATGGCATGCCGACGCTGAAGCAGGCGGAAGAAGCCCTGATCCGCAGGGCCCTTGAAAAAGCCGACGGCAATCAGCGCGTCGCCGCCTCACTGCTGGGCATCACCCGCCAGGCGTTGAACAACAGGCTTAGAAGACAGAAGAAGTAGAAGGGTAGATGAGTAGAAGGGTGGACGTGGGAACCGCACTTTAAGTAGGATTTTTTCTAAACCCTTCAACTCTTGAACTCTTCACCCCTTCAACTTGTTTTCTGTGTTTTTTACCTCCTGTCAAATTTACTCGCGAATAATTTTGCCTGCGGGTTAAATTACAAGCATGAGTAGACGAGTGGATATATAGACGAGTAGACGGGTAGAAGGGGTGAAGAGATTATGAAGCAACGGCACTTTCATGGTCTTTTTCTGCACCCTTCAACTCTTGAACCCTTTTACTCTTGAACAGTTCTTCATTGGGAGAAAGGCCTGGATCGCCCAGGCAAGAAACAATGCTTTCTCATTGATCCCATTGGCCGTCAATAAAAGTTGCAGGCGAATACCGGCCCTGAATATAGGGGCTTTTCGCAATAGCCCCTTATTATTGGCAACATATGTTGCTTTTTACGATGATTCGACCCAATCTAGATATATTTTATAAAAGACCGATAATAAAGCAAAAATCGCCATTAGCGCAATATGGCACTGGACTTGCTTTTAAAGGGCATGACGATGCTCAAATCGCCAAGGGGAAAGAACATGAAGCAGCAAAATGGCCGCAAACAAGCCGATCCGGGCAATGGCAAGGTCCGCAAGTACGACGAAGCATCCCTCTCCTCGGGGTTCGTCGAAGTTTCCGAGATGGAGACCCCGTCGATCATCATCGAAGAAGAGTTCAAGAGGTCCAACGAAAAGCTGATGGAGGAGATTGGGAAATCACTGGCTGTCTCCATGGCGTCGCGGAGGCCGAAATGAGTCAGCTCGTCGCCAAGATTCTTCTGTCTCTCATGATGGTCTTAGCCAACTTCTATGACCGGCTGATTGAGAACGAGTTCAACAAAATGGCCGGCAAAGCGGCGAAGCTTTAGGCCATGAAATCCAGAATTCATTCTTTGGAGATAGAAATGAAGCTAACTTGCATAGAGTCAATTCATGTATGGGGGAAAGCAATGAGAAATCGATTCGCTCAAATCACGATCCTGGTTATGGTCACATTGTTCGCCGGGATGCCATTGGCGGTTCAGGCGAGTTGGAATACGTTTGTTGGCGGCATGCATACGGACTTGCCAAACGATTATGGCAGTAAAGTGGTTTTCGATTCTGTGGGAAATATTTATTTGACAGGAGCGAGTGATTTAACATGGGGGAATCCGGTTCGGGCCCATTCTGGAGGTTTCGACGTTTTCATCGCTAAGCTCGATTCCAATGGAAACCTTATTTGGAATACTTTTCTGGGCAGCGAATATGGGGATGGTGCTGGCCGGATTGCCGTCGATGCATCTGGGAATGCTTATGTCACGGGAACAAGCGAGGATACTTGGGGAAATCCGGTTCGGGGTTACTCCGGGTTAACAGATGCCTTCGTGGCCAAAGTTGATTCCAACGGAAACCTCCTATGGAATTCTTTCCTTGGCAGCTCTAGCGATGAACATGGTTTTGGAGTCGCTGTCAGTTCAACTGGTTTTGCTTATATATCGGGTTCGAGTGGCGCCACGTGGGGAAGTCCAGTTCAAGCACATATGGGATATTGGGAGGGATATGCGGCGAAGTTAAATTCAAATGGCGAACTCATTTGGAATACTTTCTTCGGACAGGGCTATGTCGATGGCGCAACTGATCTCGCATTGGACACAAGTGAAAACCTTTACATTGCCGGGCACAGCAATCAACCTTGGGGGAATCCGATCCGGGCTCATTGCGGAGAAAATGCATATGACGGATTTGTAGTCAAACTGAACTCCAACGGCGAAAGGCTTTGGAACACATTCCTGGGCACGACCGGGATTGACTATGCGAACAGTATCACGGTTGATCCAGCAGGGAATGCTTATATTGTAGGACAAAGCAGCAATTCCTGGGGAAATCCGATCAGGGCCTACTCGGGTGGCGGAGAAGCCTATGTTGTCAAACTGAACCCCAGCGGTGATCTTATCTTTAACACTTTCTTGGGCGGGACAGGCAACGATTATGGACACGGAATCTCGGTTGATTCCGCCGGCGGAATTCATGTTGCGGGATACAGCACAGGCTCTTGGGGGAGCCCTATCAATCCTACATCTGGAAATCATGAAGCCTTTGCCGCCAAACTGGGATCAGGCGGCAATCTGCTTTTTAATACTTTTTTCGGTCAGGCCAATATCGACCGCGGCATGGGCATATCCCTTGACTCTTCAGGCCACCCTTATATTTTGGGCTATAGCAACGGAAACTGGGGAAGCCCGATCCATCCCTATTTAGCGGACTGGGATATTTTCATTGCCAAGTTTTCTTGGGGAGACGAAACGACTTTAACCCTGTCTGGAGAAGTGACTATTGGTGGTGCCCCTCTGGCCGGAGTGGTGATGAGCGGACTACCTGGAAGCCCGGTGACCGACTCTTCAGGAATCTATTCGGTCACGGTCACATCAGGTTGGAGCGGGACGGTGACGCCGACACTGTCCGGGTACACGTTCACTCCGGAGAGCCGGACATACAGCAATGTCACGTCGGACCAGACGGGGCAGGATTATACTGCATCGGCCGCGGTCACTTCCTATACCATTTCTGGCACGATCCTGGTCGGAGGCTCGCCTCTTGCCGGAGTCATTCTTAGCGGATTGCCCGGAGATCCAGTAACTGACGCGACGGGCGCTTACACAGGGACCGTCCCCACGGGCTGGAGCGGCACGGTGATTCCGACCCTCTCCGGATATACATTTTCACCTGAAAACCGTGTATACAGTGATCTCTCTACAAATCAGACAAATCAGGACTATTCAGCCGAGTCTGCGACGGCGACATATGTGATTTCCGGGACGATCCTATCTGATGGTGCCCCGCTTGCCGGTGTAATCCTTGGAGGGCTTCCTGGCAGTCCTGTGACCGACGAGAACGGCTTTTATTCAGCCACGGTCGATTCGGGTTGGAGCGGAACAGCCATGCCGCTTCTTTCGGGGCACACATTCACGCCGAACAGCCGCAGCTATCCGAGTGTCACGGCGAATCAAACTGGACAGAATTACTGGTACGGCCTGGTTGCCTTTTACCCCTTCAATGGGAACGC
>JAEAMF010001282.1_pt1 | contig 19524 bp, 17 predicted proteins | sample 8958721 | NCBI WGS metagenome assembly JAEAMF01 (sample SAMN16933255, study PRJNA681124) | bioreactor sludge metagenome | isolation source: anaerobic bioreactor treating anionic surfactant - SDBS | place: India: Bengaluru | collected 2019-02-28
GAAAGATCAGCTCCTGCACGCTGCGCATGAGCACGGCCATCTCATGCTCGCTGCGCGCCAGGCGCGCCTGGGCCTGCTCCATGGCCTGCTGTGCCGTCTTCTGCTCCCTGCGCGTCTTGAGCACCGACCAGCTCAGGCCCAGCACCAGGGCCAGCAGGGCCACGCCGGCCACGAAGAAGGCGAAGGCGTCATCCCTCCAGCGCGCCACCAGGGCTGCGTAGGGCTCCTCCACCACCAGCAGCAGCGGCCAGTTGCGCACGGTGCGAAACGACACGATCTCATGGGAGCCGAGCATGCCCGCGCCGATGTAGGAGCCGAATTCGCTGTGCGGCAGCCATTGCCGGAACAGCGGTGTCTGCAGCACGGCGGTCGCCTGCACGCCCGTGCCCGCATTGGTGCTGGCCAGCGGCCGGCCGTCGTAGGTCAGCAGCACGGCCTCGTAGCTGAGGATCTCCAGCGTGGCCTGGTAGAAGTTGGCCACGGCGTCGGGGTTGATCAGGGCCACCAGCACGGCGGGCATGCCGTTGTCCTGGTGAAAGCCCAGCAGCTGCGGCAGAAACGATACGCCGCGCGGCGACGGGTGCGCGCGGGGCGCCAGGGCCGACAGGCCACGGCCGGGCACCAGCCGGCCCAGCAGGGGCTTGCCGGGCACGACGACGGCGCTCTTGTCGTGCAGCAGCTCCTGCATGTCGATCTGCTGGCCGGCCTCGCCCGCCTGGGTGCTGGCCAGGATGAGTCCCTTGTCGTCGAGCAGGGCCATGCTGCGCAGGTAGGGCAGCTGGGCGATCAGCTGGGCCATGGCGGCCTCGCGCGTGCTGCGCGTGCTGCCGGCGGCCAGGATGGCGGGGTGGTGCGCCAGGCTGGACAGGGCCATTTCGGTGTTCTCGAAGGTCTTGGCCGTCTGGTCCTCCAGCACGCGCGCCAGCAGTGCGGCCTGGGACTTGCTCTGGTCGGCCTCGGCGTGCAGCTGGCTCCAGACGAAGAGCACCAGCCCGGCAAGCACGCATAGGGCAAAGGTCAGCACCAGTGCCTTGATGTGGGCGCTGCGTCCGGCACCCAGGAAATGATGCGCGGTAGCTCGATCAGACATGATGAAGATGCTCCATCAGAAATTCCGGGGCGCGACGATGGCGGTCAACCCGTCGTGCGGCACAGGAACGGGCCGGGCCGGCGCGAACGCCTGCATCCAGTGCCAGCCGTCCGCCAGCCTGCGGCTGGACGGGCCGTCTGCCATGGACAGGTCCACGCGGCCGGTCTCCCGTGCGCGCATCATCATCAGTCGCTCCTTTCAAGGCTGGCCAGGATCTGCAGCAGCCGGGTCGGGCTGAAGGGCTTGACCAGGTATTCGTCGGCGCCCGCATTGAAGCCCGCCTCGCGGTCCTCTGCGCTGTCCCGGGCGGTGAGCAGCACCACCAGGGTATGCCGCAGATCGTAGGAGGTCTTGATGCGACAGCACACCTCCAGGCCGTCCAGCGTGCCGGGCATCATCATGTCCAGCAGCACGATATCGGGCTTGTTGCGCTGGGCCACGGCCCAGGCTTCGTCGGCGGTGGGCACCTCCATGACCTCGTAGGCGCCGGACTCCAGCGTCATGCGCAGCAGTTTGCGGATGTCGGCCTGGTCTTCGACGATCAGTATCTTCTTCATGGCGGACCTTTCACAACGCAGTTGAAGGGGGCTGCGTGAGGTTAAATCATAAATATCAAATTCATCAAATTTATATTGAATTTTTCAATCGTATTTGATGCAAAATTGCTGCCATGTCCGAGAACAGCACCCCATCAGGCCAAATTCCGCACTACACGACTGCCGAGGTGGCAAAGCTGCTGGGCATGGCCGTGCGATCGGTCCAGCTCATGGTCGATCGCGGCGAGCTCGAGGCCTGGAAGACGCCCGGAGGCCATCGCCGCATTACGCGCGCTTCCGTGGAGCGCTGGCGCAGCAGGCAGGGCGAGCGCGCAGCGCCCGGGGTGCCCGGCGCACCAGCGGTGGCACAGGCGCCGGCCCCTGCCCAGGCGGGTTCGGGCACCGGGCAGCGCGTGCTGCTGATCGAGGACTCCGTGCACTTCCAGAATCTGGTGCGCATGCTGGTGCAGCGTCACTTTCCCGACGTCCAGCTGCATGTGGCGAACGACGGGATCACGGGCATGGCGCTGTACGGCCAGATCCAGCCCGATGTGCTGCTGGTGGACATCCTGCTGCCCGACATCGACGGCGCCGCCCTGATCACCACCTTGCGCACCCATGAGCAGTTCGCGCGCTGCAAGCTGCTGGTGGTCACCTCGCTGGAGGCGTCAGAGCGCGAGGCCTATGCCTTCGCATTGGGCGGCGTGCGCGTGATCCACAAGCCCCAGCTGGTGCAGGAACTGCCCGAAGCGCTGGGCGGGCTGCTGGGCGGGCCGGCGGCGTGAACGCGCCCCTTCCCGCGGTCCTGCTGGTCGAGGACGATGCCTCGATTGCGCGGTTCGTTGCGCTGGCGCTGGAGGGCCTGCCCCTCACGCTGGTGTCCTGCACGAGTGCGGAGCAGGCCCAGCAACTGCTGCAAACCCAGCCCTTTGCCCTGCTGATCACCGATCTGATGCTGCCCGGCGCCTCCGGCGTGGAGCTGATCGAGTGGCTGCGCCGCTCGCCGCAGGCGGGCTGCTGCGCCGTGGTCTTCAGTGCCGGCGTGCGGGCCGATGTTGCGCTGCAGCTGGAGCAGTTGAAGGTGTGGCGCGTGCTGCTCAAGCCGGTGTCGGTGGCGCAACTGGTGGACTGCGTGGAGTCGGTGCTCCAGCAGCATGCGCCGCCTCCCCCTCCCAGGCAGGAGGCCGGGACGGGCGAGGGCGCCGATGCGCAGCCGGATGTGCGACCGGATGTGCAACCGGAGGCGCCGTCGGACGCGCTCGCCATCGCCAATTTCTTTGGTGGCGACGCAGGCCTGTTCCACAGCTACCGTGACATCTGCCTTGCGCACTTGCCCGACGATATCGCCCGGATGGAGGTCCTTATCGCGGAGCAGAACGCCATGGCCCTGCGCAGGCAGGCGCACAGCCTGCAGAGCGTGTTGCGCCTGCTGGGACAGGAGCGGGCCAGCGGACTGACCAGGAGCCTGGAGCAGGCCTGCCTGGCCGGCGACTGGGCCGGTGTCACCGATGTCTGGCGGCCACTGGGCGCAGCCTTGCAGCAGCTGCTGGAAAGCGCAGGCCAGCGCGACCGGCGCGACTGAGCGCCGTGCCGGCCTGCCCCGGCTTCAGCCCGGCGGCCTGCGCCGCAGCCATCCATGCCAGATCCCTGCCGCCGTGGGAACGGCCAGGCAGACGCCGGCCAGCATGTCGCCAAGGCCGCCGTCGCTGAACAGGGCCGAGACCAGGCCGATGGCCGTCAGCACGCCCAGCGCGATGGGCCAGCCCCAGAGGGCGAGAAAGCCCCGGTGTTGCGTGCCGCTCATGCCGAGACCTCCTTGCCGCGCGGCGCGGGCTGCGGGGCCGGCAGGCTCTTGCCCTTTTTGACCCACAGGTACAGGCCCGTGCCCAGCACGATGATGCTGGCGATGTCCAGCAGCGCCCAGAGGATCTGCATGGCCCGCCCGCCGTAGTCGCCGAAGTGCAGCGGCTGGGACACCAGCAGCGCCGTCAGATACCAGGGCAGGGCGGGCGCTGCCGTGACCTGGGCGGTCTTGGCGTCCACCAGCACGGGCAGGAACAGGCGCGAGGTCAGGGGCTCGTTGCCGCGCAGGAAGAAGGTGTGGTGGTGCGGGCTGGAGAACGTGGTGCCGGGGAAGGCGATGAAGTACAGCCTGGTGCCCGGCACCTGCTGCTGGGCGGCCTGCAGCGATTGCTGCAGCGAGGCGCGCTCCGCCACCGGCACCGTGTCCTGGCCCTGGTAGGGCGCCAGCACGCTGCTGAGCTGGTCATGCTGCCAGTACTTGATCAGCAGGTCAGCCCAGGTATTGATCATGCCGGTGGCGCCCACCACGAACAGCCACACCAGGGTGACGATGCCCAGCAGGTTGTGCAGGTCCAGCCACTTCAGGCGCGGCTGGCGCGTACGGCGCACGGTGCCGAAATCGAGCTTGCGCATGAAGGGCGCGTACAGCACCACGCCGCTGACGATGGCGATCAGCAGCAGCAGCCCCATGAAGCCCAGGAACAGCTTGCCCGGCAGCCCCGCGAACAGGTCCACGTGCAGCTTGAACATGACCCACATGAAGCCCTGGTCGAAGCGCGGCTGGGCCAGCAGCTCGGCCGTGCGCGCATCGATGACCACGGAGCGGAAATCGTCCGTGGGCGCCGGCGTGGGCGTCATGGTGACGAACCAGAGGTCGTCGGTGTCGTCGGACTTGGAGACGAACTGCACCACGCGGTCCGGGTGCTGGGCACGGGCCACCTCCAGCACCTTGTCCAGGCTGGCATGGGGCGTGCCCTGGGGCATGGGCGGGGCCTCCACCTCGGTGCCCAGCAGGTGGCCGATTTCGTGGTGGAAGATCAGCGGAAGGCCGGTCAGGCACAGCAGCAGCATGAAGACGGTGCAGACCAGGCTGCTCCATTTGTGCAACCAGGCCCAGGTCTTGATCGTGTGGCTTTGCATGGGGTGTTCTTTTCTCTGACAGAAGGGGCCTGGGGCCCCCGCCATCACCGCGCCCCCGGCGCCATGCCAGGGGCGGGGCGGTTGCCGGTGGCCGGGGGCTTAGAAGTCCACTTGTGCCGACAGCATCAGCGTGCGCGGCGCGCCCGTGGTGGTGTAGCCGGCGGCAGTCACCCAGTAGCTCTTGTTGCTGACGTTCTCCAGGCTGGCGCGCAGCACCACCGGCTTGCCGGCCACGTGGGTGCGCAGGCGTGCGCCCAGGTCCAGGCGTGTCCAGCCGGGCATGCGCAGGATGTTGGCCGCGTCGTAGTACATGGACGAGGTGTGGATCACGCGGCCGTTCAGGCTCAGGCCCTCCACCCAGGGCGTATCCCAGTCCAGGCCCAGGTTGAAGGTGCGATCGGGCACGCCGTTGGCATCGTTGCCCTGGTTCACGCCGCCTGCCGTGCGCGAGAGCCTGGCGTTGTTGAAGGCCGCGCTGGCCAGCAGGCGCAGGCCCTTGTGGATCTCGCCGTAGGCGGTCAGCTCCAGGCCGCGGTTGCGTGTCTCGCCGCCGAAGCTGTAGACATTGGTCACCGGGTCTGTCATGGAGCCCGGGCGCTGGATCTGGTAGAGCGCGGCCTGCGTGGTCATGCGGCCCCAGTCCACCTTCACGCCGACCTCGTACTGCTTGGACTTCTGCGGCGCGAACACCTGGCCGGCATTGGCCGTGTTGGGCCCGGCCGTGCCGCCTGCCGACAGGCCTGCCGTGTAGTTGGCGTAGACCGCGACATGGTTCTGCGGCTTGAACACCACGCCGGCCAGCGGCGTCACGGCGCTGGCCTTGTACAGCGTGGTGCCGCTGGCGTTCTTCTGGTCGATGGTCTGGTCGCGCAGGCCCACGGTCACCAGCAGGCGGTCGCTGAACAGCGCCATGGTGTCGGCCAGCGCCAGGCTGTGCTGCGTCAGCTCGGCGTTCTTGGTGGGCGCGCCGCGCACGAAGTCGATGGCCGGCAGGGGCGAGGGGTTGTAGATGTTGGAGGGGACGGCTTTGGTGGTCAGCTGGTAGAAGTAGCCGCTCTCGCGGTCCATGTAGTTGGCCGCTGCCACCACGGTGTGGCCGATGGCGCCGGTCTTGAAGCGTGTGCGCAGGCCCACGTCGGCCGAGGTGGTCTTGTTGAACTCGTCGTAGAAGCCGTTGCGCACCGTGAAGTTGCCCAGCGAGTCGATGCGCTGCACGGCCGTGGGAAAGCTCTGGTCGCTGGACACATCGCTGTAGCCCACGCCGCCGTAGACGGAGGTGTTGGCGTTGATGTCGTACTCCACGCGCGAGATCACGGTCTTGGCCTTGTCCAGCAGCTCCGTGCCCGGGTTGAAGTTGGTGCGGCTGTCGGGCACGGCGGGCACCTGGGTGATGCCGGCCAGGAAGGCGCTTTGCGGGCGGAACTCCGTGGTCTTGCCGCTGGTGGTCAGCGCGTCCAGCGACCAGCGCAGGCCCTGGCCTTCGTAGTCCAGCCCCACCGAGGCCAGGCCCAGGCGCTGGCGGCCGCCGTCGATGTTGCCTTCGCCGTTGCGCCACACACCGTTCACCCGCACGCCCCACTGGTTGTCTTCGCCAAAGCGGCGGCCCACGTCCAGGTGGGTGCCGAACTGGGCCTTGCCCATGTAGGTGGCGGTCAGGCGGTTCAGCGGCACGTCGCCCGCGCGCTTGGTCACCACGTTGATGCTGCCGCCGATGCTGCCGCTGGGGCCCACGCCATTGGTCAGCGAGCCGGGGCCCTTGAGCACTTCCACACGCTCGATCACCTCCAGCGGCAGGCGCGTGGAGGGCGACAGGCCGTACAGGCCGTTCACCGACACATCGCGCATGGACAGGGAAAAGCCCCGCACCTGGAAGTCATCGCCATAGCCGCCGCGCGCCTGCAGGGTGCGCACCGAGGCGTCGTTCATCACCACGTCGGCGATGGTCAGCGCCTGCTGGTTCTCGATCAGCTCCGAGGTGTAGTTGGTCGTGCTGAAGGGCACGTTCATCTGGTCGGTCTTGCCCAGGATGCCCAGGTCGCCGCCGCGCGCGATCTGGCCGCCGGCATAGGTCTTTTGCAGTCCGCCGATGGCCTCGGCCTGGTCGCTCACCGTCACCTCCTTGAGGGCCGGGCCCTCGGCCGTCTGGGCCGCCACGCCCACGGCGGCCAGGGCCAGGCCGGCGCCCAGGCATTGGCGGATCAGGCGCGTGAGGGGATGGGGAGCGAAGCGGAAGTCCGCAGGAGTGCTGGGGTGCGTCATGGCAGTCATGTGCAAAGGTTGGAAAAACCGGGAAGAAAAGCCGGGAAGAAAAGCCGGGAGGGGAGGGCAGGCCGGCCGTGGCCCTAGAAGCGCGCGCGCAGCGACACCGTCACGTTGCGCGGATCGCCGTAGTAGTTGTTGAAGTAGGTGCTGTTGGGCGAGAACTTGGCGTAGTAGCGCTTGTCCAGCAGGTTGCTCACGTTCAGCTGCAGCGAGTAGGTGTCGTCCAGGCGGTAGGCCAGCAGCGCGTCAAAAAGCGCATAGCCACCCTGGCGGGTGGTGACATCGCCCACGCTGGCGTAGGCATCGCTTTGCAGCCGCACGCCGGCACCTGCGGTCCATCCCTGCAAGGGCCCCTTGAAGCGGTGGCTGGCAAACAGGCGCAGCGCATGGCGCGGGTCCACGGGCCGCAGCGGCTGGCCCACGTTGGCCTCGGAGGCGTCGCGCAGGTACCTGGCGTGGGTGTAGGTGTAGCCGGCCAGCACCTGCCAGCCTGGCGCGGGCTCGCCGGACAGCTCCAGCTCCCAGCCCTGGCTGCGGCTCTTGCCGCCGGCCATGAAGCAGTGGCTGGTCGGGTAGTACGGCAGGCAGGGCATGGCCGATGCCGTGTCCTGCATGGCGCTGCCCACGCGCTGGATGCGGAACAACGACACGCTGGCCTGCAGCCGGCCGTCCATGAAACTGCCCTTGAGCCCGGCTTCCAGGTCCTCGCCCCGGGCGGGCGCCAGGATGCTGCCATCGGCGGCCTTCTTGTCCTGGGGGCTGAAGATCTCGCTGTAGCTGGCATAGGCGTCGAGCGTGTCCGACAGCGCATGCACCAGGCCCGCATAGGGCGTCAGCTCGCGGCGCACGCTGTAGCCGCTTTGGGCATTGCCGGGTTCGAGATAGCTCCACCAGCTCAGGCGCGCGCCGGCAATGGCGGTGAGCGAGTCGGTCAGCGACAGCCGGGCCCGCGCGAATCCGCCGTACTGGTGGATGTGGGACACGGGCGATGAATAGGCGTTGCCGTTGCCCTCGCTGTAGAAGGGCTCGGGGTAGCTGGTGTACGGATTCCAGCCGCGGATGTCCACATTGCGCAGCGGGCTCACGCCCCAGTAGCCCGTGGCGCCCGTGCTGCGGATGCGCTGCAGGTCGGCGCCCAGCGACAGCTCGTGCCTGCGGCCCAGGGCCTCGAAGGGGCCGCTGGCCAGCAGGCTCAGCGCGTTCTGCGTGCTGCCGTCGCCGCCATAGATGGAGGTGCTCACGTCGAACAGGTAGGGATTGCTGTCGCTGGCCCTGGAAAACGAGGTCTGCTTGAACCCGTCCGACCGAAAGCGCGTGTGCGCCGCCTGGGCCTTCAGTTGCCAGCCGCTGTCCAGCCGGTGCTCCAGCTCGGCAAAGGCCTGCTGGTTGTGGCGGTCCCAGGTATTCCAGGGCGTGCCCAGGTAGGTGCTGCGCGGCAGGCCGAGCTGGCTGCCGTCGGCGGCGGCGGGCAGGCCGCCCCAGGAGCCCGTGGCCTGCAGGTCCGTGTGCTGCAGGCCAGCCGTGAGCGTGGTGCGCGGCCCCAGGTCCGCCTCCAGCACGCCGTACAGGCCCAGGCGCTTTTCCTTGCGCGCGGTCTGGAACGATGCCTTGTCGTCCGCCAGCGCCACCAGCCGGCCGCGCAGCGTGCCGGCTGCGTTCAGAGGGCCGGACAGGTCGGCCTCCATGCGCTGGCGGTCCCAGGAGCCCAGCGTCAGCGCGGCCGAGCCCTGCCATTGCGCCGTGGGCCGCTTGCGCACCATGTTCACCATGGCCGAGGGCGAGCCCGCGCCACGCAGCAGGCCCGTGGCGCCGCGCAGCACCTCCACGCGGTCCAGCATGGCCGTATCGGGCTGGATGAAGGTGGAGGCCGAGGCCACCTGGTTCACATTGAGCCCGTCCACCTGCAGCGAATCGATCTGGTAGCCGCGCGAGTAATAGGCGATGCGCTCGCTGTCGATGTACTCCACCGTCACGCCCGGCGTGTGCTGCAGCACGGCATGCAGGTCGGGCAGGGCCTGCTCGTCCAGCCACTGGCGCGTGAGCACGGTCACGGGCTGCGGAATGTCGCGCACCGACTGAAGCCCCTTGTAGCCCGTGACCAGGCTGGCCGCGTAGCTGTCCGATGCCTCGGTCGTGGCACTGGCCGGCGCCGTGGCCCGGACCGTGACCGTGCCCAGCGTGTGCCCGCCCGGGCCCGTGCCCGAGGCCGCCGCTGGCAGCGGCCGCAGCGTATAGACGCCGCTGGACTCGCGCACCGCCTGCAGCGCCGTGCCCTGCAGCAGCCTGGCAAAACCGTCTTCCACGCCATAGCTGCCCTGCAGCCCCGGGGACTGCAGCAGGCCCAGCTGCGCGGCATCAAACGACAGCGCAACGCCCGCCTGGTTGGCGTACTGCGCGATCACATGCGTGAGCGGGCCGGCCGCAATCGAAAAGCTGCGCTGGCCGGCTTGGGCGGCCTGGGCGGACGGCGCCGCATGGACGCAGTCCGCTGCCGTGGCAACCAGCATCGCCACCCCCAGCACCGCTGCCACCCCAGCCATCCCCATGGACGCAGGCCAGCCCCATTCGGCTGCAAGGCCGTCCTGGGGCTGGTGGGGGAGGGTGCGGGGCATGGGGCTGGGAAAAGTGGAGTGACTCCCCGTATGCCGAACAAGCCCTGCCGATCCTGCAAGTTCGGCTGGACTTTTTTTGCGCCGCTGCTGAGATTTTCTCCCTTACTTCCCGTTGATCACCAGGTGGAGTAAGGCTGGATTGCTATGGTTTTATTTTTCAACCAATGCCTCAGGACACCACCACCGGCCTGGGCTGGCGCGTCCCCGCCAGCGCCAGGCCCGCGAACAGCATCAGCATCAGGCCGTAGGCATAGGTGACCGGCAACAGGCCGAAGCGCGCGGCGGCCATGCCCGCCGCGATGGCCGGCACGCTGAACGCCAGGTAGCTGGCGATGTAGATGGCCGAGATCAGGGCGCCGCGCTCGTGCGGCTCGGCCAGCGGGATCACGCTGCGCAGCGCGCCCTGGAAGCCCACGCCGAAGCCCGCGCCCGCCACCACCGAGGCGCCCAGCACCAGGGGCAGGCTTTGCAGATGGGCGCCGACCAGCAGCAGGGCCACCCCGGCCAGCAGGCCGCTGCCGCCGAACTGCAGCATGGCGCGCGGCGCGCGGCTGCGCAGCGTCCAGATGGCGGCGGCGGCGCTCAGCGTGTTGATGCACACGGCAAAGCTGGCGGCGACCTCCGAGCCCGTGACCGAGCGGATCATCGACGGGCCCAGCGACAGGTAAAAGCCCCCCAGCGCCCACACCGTGATGCTCATGGGCAGCACGCGCATGAAGTCGGCCCGGGCCTGGCCCGGAATCCGCACGCGCGGGCGCATGGCGGCCAGCGCGCCGGGGCGGCGCGCGCCCGTCTCGGGCAGCACGGCCATGGCGGCGGCCACGGCCACGAAGATCAGCGCCATGAGCCAGAACACCAGGCCCAGCTGCTGGCGCCACAGCTGCGCGAACTCGCCCGCCACGACAATGCCCGCCGCCATGCCGACCATGGGCGCCATGGTGCTCACCAGCGTGCCGCGCTCGCGGTGCAGGTCCAGCAGCGCCGCGCCCATGGCCGCACTGGCCATGCCGGTGGCAAAGCCCTGCAGCACGCGCGCCAGCACCAGGGCCTGCACGTCGCCCGCGCGGGCGAACACCGCCAGCGAGACGATCTCCAGCACCAGCGCCGCCAGGATCACGGGCTTGCGGCCCAGGTGGTCCGACAGCGCGCCCGTGGTGAGCAGGGCCAGCAGCAGGCTCAGCGCATAGACCGCGAAGACCAGGGTCAGCATGCCGGAGGAAAAGCCCCAGTCCTGCTGGTAGAGCCGGTACAGCGGCGTGGGCGCGCTGGAGGCCGCGAAGAAGCTGCCCAGGCCGAAGGCCAGGACGGCCAGGCTGCGGCCGGGCCGGGCAGAGGGAGTGGAGTTGGATGGTTGCAGTACCGACATGGTTAAGAGCCCTGCTGCACAATTAATGCAAAGTTTTTGCGTTAGCGAATTCTGCGCTTGTGCGCTGTTAACGCAAATTTTTAGCTTTAATAACCATGAGCACGCAAGTCCCATCCCTTTCCAAAACAGGCGGTCCCGCCCGTCCCGGCGGACGCAGCGCGCGCATCCAGGCCACGGTCTACCAGACCGTCAAGGGCCTGCTGGAAACCATGCCGCGCGAGGAACTGAGCTTTCCGCTCATCGCCGCCCAGGCGGGCGTGACGCCGTCCACCCTCTACCGGCGCTGGGGCGACCTACAGCAGCTGCTGGCCGATGTGGCCGTGGAAATCATCCGGCCCACGGCGCCGCCGCTGGACACGGGCACGCTGGAGGGCGATCTGCTGGCCTGGGCCGAGCAGTTCCTGGAGGAATCGGCCTCGCCGCTGGGCCGCACCATGCTGCGCGACATGGCCGCCGCAGCGGGCAACGAGCACACGCCCTGCGCCTGCGTGGAAATCCTGCGCGGGCAACTGGCGCAGATCGGCGAGCGCGCAGCGCGGCGTGGCGAGGCGATGCCCGCTGCGGACACCCTGATCGACGCGCTGGCCGCGCCCATCGTCTACCGCGTGCTGTTCGACCTGCCGCCGTCCCTGGAACACGTGCAGGCACGGGTGCGCGGCCTGCTGCAGGCTGAAACGGCCTAGCCCTTCAGCGCCCGCGCCAGCACCTCGAAGATCCGCGCATCCGAGCACTGCGCCACATTGAAGCGCAGGAAGTCGCCTGCGCTCTGCGACTGGCTGAAGGCATTGCCGGGCGCCAGCACCACGCCATCTTCCAGGCAGGTGCGCGCAAGCGCCGTGGCATCCATGCCCCCGGGCAACTGGCACCACAGGAACATGCCGGCCTGCGGCACCAGCCAGGGCTTCATGCCCAGGGCCTGCAGCCGCGCGGCCGTGCGTTCCATCTCCTGCGCCAGCCGCAGCCGCACGGACTCCATGTGCCTGCGGTAGCCGCTGTCGGTCAGCGTGCGCAGCACGATGTCGGCGGCCATGCGCCCGCCGCCGAAGTTGGTGGCGATCTTCAGGTCCGCCAGGTCCTGCGTCCAGTCGGGCCGCGCCGCGATGAAGCCGCAGCGCAGCGAGGCCGACACCGTCTTGGAGAAGCTGCCGATCTGGATCACGCGCGACAGGCCGTCGAAGGCCGCCAGCCGGGGCGCCGCATGGGTCTCCAGGTCGCAGAAGATGTCGTCCTCCACGATCACCAGGTCCGAGCTGTCGGCCAGCTTCAGGATGCGGTGCGCCACCAGTGGCGACAGCGTGGCGCCCGTCGGGTTGTGGATGGCCGAGTTGGTGATGTACAGGCGTGGCGAGTGGGCCTGCAGCGCGTCGGCGAACCGGGCCACGTCGGGCCCCTGCGGCGTGTAGGGCACGCTCACGGCCTGCACGCGGTGCGCCTTGAGGAGCGCATGGAAATTGAAATAGCAGGGGTCGTCGATCAGCACCGTATCGCCGGGCTCCAGCAGGAAACGGCAGACCAGGTCGATGGAGTGCGTGCCAGACTCCGTCAGCAGGATCTGCTCGGGCGAGGTCTCCAGCCCCATGGCGGCCATGCGCCGCGCCAGCAGGCGGCGCAGTGCCGGGTGGCCCAGCGGCGTTGCGTACTCCGTCAGCTCCAGCGTGCCCGAGCGCGCCAGGGAGCGCAGCGCGCGGCGCACGCCTTCCTCGTACAGCCATGAAGGCGGCAGCCAGCCGCAGCCCGGCTTGAGCGCGTGGGCATCTGCCTGCAGCGACTGGCGGGCCAGCCACAGGGGGTCGACCTCCCTGTCCACGCGCGGCCCGATACCGCCCAGCGCCAGCGGCGCCACCGGCCCCGCCACATAAAAGCCCGAGCCCGGGCGCGAGGCGATCACCCCCTCGGCCGCCAGCCGCTCATAGGCCTCCACCACCGTGGACACCGACACCTGCATGGCCTGCGCCTGCGCGCGCACCGAGGGCAGGCGCGTGCCGGGCAGATAGGTGCGCGCGGCAATGCGCGACTGGATGTCCTCCATCACCGCCTGGATGCGTGTGCCGCTGCGCATGGCTGCTCTCTCTTCTGTAGTGGATTTGTGTGCATAACAGTTCTTTTGAATTGTATTGGACTGTCTATGGAAGATCCGGCCGTGCAATGGCCCACTGCCTGCTGCAAACCAAGGAGCTTTTTGATGGACAAGACAAGCAGCGGGTGGATCAACGGATTCATCGGCGTGGCGATCTTTGCGGGATCGCTGCCGGCCACCCGCGTGGCGGTCGCCGACCTGGACCCCACCTTCCTGACCTGTGCGCGCGCCAGCATCGCGGCATTGCTGGCCCTGGCCATGCTGCTGGCGCTGCGCCAGCCCCGGCCCGCGCGTGCCGACATGCCTTCGCTGGCGCTGAGTGCGCTGGGCGGCGTGGTGGGCTTTCCGCTGCTGACCGCGCTGGCGCTGCAGTACGTCACCTCGGCGCATTCCATCGTCTTCGTGGGCCTGCTGCCCCTGTCCACGGCCGTGTTCGCGGTGCTGCGCGGCAGCGAGCGCCCGCGCCCGGCGTTCTGGCTGTTCTCGCTGGCGGGCGCGGCCTTCGTGGCCGGCTATGCGGCCGTGGGCGGGACCGGGGGCTCGCTGCGCGGCGACCTGCTGATGCTGGCTGCCATCATCGTCTGCGGCCTGGGCTATGCCGAGGGCGCGCGCCTGTCGCGCACGCTGGGCGGCTGGCAGGTCATCAGCTGGTCGCTGGTGCTGGCCCTGCCCGTCATGCTGCCGGCCGCCCTGCTCAGCATGCCGGCATCGCTGGCCGATGTGGGCCGGCCCGCATGGCTGGGCCTGGCCTATGTCTCGCTGTTCAGCATGCTCATCGGCTTTGTGTTCTGGTACCGGGGCCTGGCCCAGGGCGGCATTGCGGCCGTGGGCCAGATCCAGCTGCTGCAGCCCTTCATGGGCCTGGGCCTGGCGGCCCTGCTGCTGCATGAACAGGTGAGCTGGGGCATGGTGCTGGTCACCATGGCCGCCGTGGTCTGCGTGGCCGGGGCCAAGAAGTACGCGCGCTGAGCCCGTCCGGCGTGGTGCAGGGCGTGGTGCGGGGGGAGCGATGCAGGGCGGTCAGCGCCCGGCCTCGCGCATCACCTGCTGCGCGAACTCCGTGGCAGATCCTTCGAACGGCTGGTTGCTGGCCGCCTCCAGCCGGCTGCGGATGGCCGGGGCGCGCAGCGCCTGGGCCACCGCGGCATTGATGCGCTGGGCCAGCGCTGGCGCCATCTGCGGCGGCGCGAACAGGCCGAACAGCGAATCCAGATTGGCCTGCGCATGGCCCAGCTGCGCCAGCGTGGGCACATCGGGCAGGGCTGCCAGCCGCTGCGGCGCGCCCACGGCCAGGGCCTTGAGGCGGCCCGCGCGCAGCGCCTGCAGCTGCAGCGGCGCCACATTGGTGGACAGCAGCTCGAAATGCCCGGCCAGCGCATCGTTGAGCTGCTGGCCCCCGCCCTTGTAGGGCACATGCACGATGGGAATGCGCGTGGCCTGCTCTATGCGCTGCAGCACGGCGTGGCCCGTCGTGCCCTCGCCCGTGGTGGCCCAGCGTATGCCGCCGGGCATGCCGCACGCCTCGGCCAGCATGCCCTCGAAATCTGCGGCCTTCAGCGCCGGCGTGCCCACCAGCAGCATGGGCGTGCGCATCACGCCGGCCACGGGCGTCACGGAGGCTGCGGCCAGGCCCACGGCGGTGGCGGCGGCAAAGACCAGGGTGCGGCCGTCGGGCGCGCTGCGCGCCAGCAGCTCCAGCGCCACGGTGCCGCTGGCGCCGGGGCGGTTGTCCACGATCACGGCCGTGCCCCATTGCTGCGCCAGTTGCTCGGCCAGGGCGCGGGCCACCATGTCGCTGACACCGCCTGCGGGGTAGGCCACCACGATCCGCACGCTGGCGCCCGGCCAGGCGGGCCGGGCCGGCAATGCCTGGGCGGGCCAGGCCAGCGCGCAGGCGCCCGCCGCCAGCAGGGCGCGCCGGCCGGTATCGGTGCCTTGGGGTGCCCGCATGCCTCAGCCGCCCGGCGCCTGGTGGCGCTGCGCCAGCTCGCGCGCCAGGGCGATGAAGGTGGCCGCGGGTCCTGCGCCGCCGGTTTGCGTGCCGGCCTCGCGGTGCACCAGGGTGAGCGGGGCGCTCAGCCGCACGGCGGGCTCGAAGGCGCGGTAGACCACGGCCTCGGGATGGGCGCCGCGCACCGAGGCGGGCACGATGGACAGGCCCACGCCCGCCGCCACCAGGTTCACATTGGTCATCATGCGTTCCACCTCGGCGGCCACCTCCACCTGTACCTTGTGCCGGGCGCACAGCGCCAGCAGGTTCGCATACAGCCCCGGCGCGCCCGTGCGCCGCACAAGGATCAGGCGCTCGCCATCGAGCTGCCTGAGCGCCACGGGCCGCGATGCATCGCGCGCCAGCCGGTGGTCCACGGGAATGGCCAGCAGCGCGGGCTCCTGCAGCAGCGTCTCGAACACCAGGCCTTCGGGCCGGGCCACCGGCACGCGCAGAAAGCCGCAGTGCATGCGCCCGGCCTGCACGGCCTCGGTGATCTCGGCGGCATTGTTCTCGCTCACATCCAGCGCAATGTCGGGATGGCGGCCACGGCACAGGCGCAGCACCTCGGGCGTGAAGGCATGGGCCGCCGCCGAGCTGGTGAAGCCCACATGGATGCGCCCGCGCTCGCCGCGCGCAAAGGCCTGCATGCGGTCGCGCATGGCGGTGAAGTCGGCCAGCAGCCGCGTGGCCTCGCCCTGCAGCTCCAGGCCCGCGTCGGTCAGGTGCACGCCCTTGGGGTGGCGCCGGAACAGGGCAATGCCCAGCTCCTCCTCCAGCGCGCGGATCTGCTGCGACAGCGGCGGCTGCTGCATGCCCAGCAGCTCGGCCGCGCGCGTGATGTGGCCGGTATCGGCCACGGCCAGGAAGTAACGGAGATGGCGCAGTTCCATATATGTGAAAAGTATCCAGCCGATATCCTAAAAATCTTTGAAATATTGGACAAGCCTCTACAAAATCCCATCCAGTCACCGATGCGACCGCTTGCCGCGGCGCGGCAGGTGACTTCCAACAAGAAGCCAAGACAGGAGACAAGACATGCAAGCATCCGCGTATTTCCCCCTGCGTCCCGCCAGCGCCTCGCTGCTGGCCGCGCTCGCCCTGGCCGGCTGCGGCGGCGGCTCGGCCGTGCTGCACGGGCCGGTCACCTCCATCGAGACCGCGCCCAAGAGCACGGCCTGCCCCGCCGAGATTCCTGCGGGCATCAGCTGCTGGGCCGGGCAGGACTCCAAGGGCGCCTACTACCTGATCGCCAAGCCCGCGCAGTGGAACGGCACCCTGGTGCTGCACGCCCACGGCGGCCCCGACCTGGCCGCGCCCACCGCCGCCCGTGCGGCCGAAGACCTGGTGCGCTGGTCCATCATGGTGCGCGCAGGCTACGCCTGGGCTGGCTCCACCTACCGCCAGGGCGGCGTGGAAGTGCGCGCCGCCGCCGAGGACACCGAGCGCCTGCGCGGCATCTTCCGCCAGCATGTGGCCAAGCCGCAGCGCACCATCCTGCACGGCCAGTCCTGGGGGGCGGGCGTGGCCGCCAAGGGCGCGGAAATGTTCAACGAGCAGACCGTGGGCGAGCGCCCCTACGACGGCGTGCTGCTCACCAGCGGCGTGCTGGGCGGCGGCACCCATGCCTATGACTTCCGCACCGACCTGCGCGTGGTCTACCAGTACCTGTGCGGCAACCACCCGCGCCCCAATGAGCCGCAGTACGCGCTCAACCTGGGCCTGCCCGCTGACGCCAAGATGCGCCAGGCCGACGTGGCCCTGCGCGTGAACGAATGCCTGGCGCTGGACAAGCCCGCCGCCCAGCGCACGGCCGCGCAGCAGGCGAAGATCGACACCATCACCAAGGTCATCAAGATCCCCGAAAGCGCCATCCAGTCGCACATGAACTGGGGCACCATGCACTTCCAGGACATCTCGGCCAAGCGCACGGGCGGCGCCAGCCCCTTCGGCAACGAGGGTGCGGTCTATGCCGGCTCGGCCGACGATGCCGCGCTCAATGCCGGCGTGCTGCGCTACCGCGCCGACCCTGCGGCCTACCGCAAGTTCGCCGATGACACCGACCCCGTGGGCAAGATTGGCGTGCCGGTCCTCTCGGCCAAGTGGATCAGCGACCCCACGGCCTTCGTGGAGCTGGATGCGCGGTTTCGTGCGGTGATGCAGCAAGGGGGCAGTGGAGACCGGCTGGTGCAGACCTTTACGCGGCAGGGGACGCACAGCTATATCAGCGATGCGACCTATCCCACGTTGATGACTGCGTTGATGCAGTGGGTGGAGGCGGGGGTGAAGCCGACTGCGACTGGGATTGCTGCGGCCTGTTCTGCTAATGAGGCCAAGTTTGGGGTGGGGTGTAGTTTTGATGCGGCTTATGTGCCGGCTGCGTTGGGGGCTCGGGTGCCTGAGAGGGCGCGGCCTTCTTTGCAGTGAGCGGGTTTTTGACCCTGCCGGGGGGTGTTTTTTCGAGGCCGGGTCTCGGCCCGGCAGCCGACCTCCTTTTCTTTGATTCGTCACCGGTACGCCGGCCGAAGAAAAGGAGGCAAAAGAAAGACGACCCGGATGTCCGCGACCCCTTCGCTGCGCTGCGGGGCAACCTGCGTCGTGGCGGTTGCGGGGTTCGCCGTGAAACTCACTTCGCGCTGCGCGCTACGTTCAAACATCACGGCGAGTCAGATCACGAAGCAAGCCTGTCCTTCGGCAGGCTTGCAACCCCGCAACCGCCACGACGCAGGCGCTGACATACGGGGGTGGGTTCGGGCCTTCGCTTCGCTCGGCCTGGGGTTTTTTAGCGGGGCATGTTGGTTCTGGTGGCGGGGGCCAGTTGCGCCGCGAACTCGCGCGCGGCCGCACTGTAGCTGGCGCCTCGGCGCCACAGCAGGCCTGCCGTGCGGATGAGCTGGGGGGCGACCAGGTGGATGGCCACCATGTCCGTGGCCTGCTGGGCGGCGCGCTCGGGGACGATGGTGGCCATGTCGCCCCAGCGGCACAGCGCGATCAGCGATTCCACCGAGCCCATTTCCGCGCGCAGCAAGGGCGTGACGCCTGCGGTGCGCAGGCCGTCCTCGATCAGGCTGCGCGTGTAGAACGTGCGCGGCAGCAGGGCCAGGGGCACGCCGGCCAGCGACTTGACGGACAGCGTGCGGCGCCCGGCCAGTGGGTGCGATGGGTTGACCAGCAGCATCATGCGTTCGTCGAACAGCGGCAGCGCGTCCAGCTCGGCGCGCTGGGGCGGGTGAAAGCTCACGCCCAGGTCCAGGCTGCCGTCCAGCAATCCCTGCTCCACGGGCGGGGCCAGCAGCTCGATCACCACCACGTTGACCTTGGGATAGGCACGCATGAAAGCCGCCACTGCCGGGGCGACCAGGGTGTTGAGGAAGGTGGGAATCACGCCGATGGTCAGCGTGCCGGTCTGCAGCTCGCTGAGGTCGGCCAGCGCCATGCGCCCGGCCTCCACCTCATGCAGCGCACGCTCCGCATAGTTGCGGAACACCACGCCGGCCTGCGACAGCTTCAGCCCCCGGCCAATGCGCTCGAACAGCGCCATGCCCAACTCCTCCTCCAACTGCCGCAGCCCATGCGAGAGCGTGGACTGCGTGACATAGAGGTTCCTGGCCGATGTCGTCAGGTGCTCGGTCTTGGCGATATCGACAAAGTAGCGCAGCTGGCGCAGTTCCATGGGTGAAGGCAAGGGGGGGTTCGGCGGGCCAGTTTCTCACAGAGATACGGGCGCGCCGCACAGTTCACTCGCCGTCGTCCTGGTCCACGAACTCCACCAGCTCCGGCAGCATCTCCAGCTGCTGGATGGCGTCCTTGAGCCGCAGGCCGAAGCGTGACTGAGGCCGCCCGAAAGCGCCCTGCGCCAGCCGCAGCGCCGCCGTTGCCTTGATCCACTCCACCTCGAAGGCATGGCGGTCCGCGTGCTGCTGGAAACTCATGCGCTTGATGTGCTCCAGCGCCAGCTCCACGGCGCAGTCCACATCGACTTCGCTGTCGTCCCTGTCGGGATCGTCGGTCATCAGTTCGATCAACTGCTGCAGCGTGCTCTGCACCAGGCCCAGCGAGGCGTGCATGGCCTGCCGCCAGGTGGGAAGAAAAGGTGGTTGGGGAGGGGCCGCCTGAGCGGCGGTGAGAGGGTGCATGTCTTGGTTCCTGTATGAATCAAGAGAACCACACGCCACCGTACGACGGGCAACGGGTGGACGGGATGTTCGTAACACGTATACAGACGTGCGGCCATCCTTGCGGGTAAGCCCATCCCGTCCAAAACCGTTGGAGACGGACGCGCGACGACGCATCTGCCCCAGGAATCTGGACATGACAAAGCCCCCTTCAAGGTGGGGGCCGCACCTCTGTATTGGTGTTACGACACACCAAGCCTTTCGGCCTGCCGCAAGTTTAACGGCTGCGTATCAAGAAACCAGGCCGAGCGCAGCGAAGGCCCGAGCAAGCTCCCCGTATGTCAGCGCCTGCGTCGGGCCGCCTGCGGGGTTGCAGTCCTGCCGAAGGACAGGACTGCTTCGTGATCTGACTCGCTGCGGTTGTCTGAGCGGAGTTCACGCAGTGAACGCAGCGAGTTCCGCAGCGAACCCCGCAGGTGGCCCGACGCAGGTTGCCCCGCAGCGAAGCGAAGGGGTCGCGGACATCCGGGTCG
>JAEAMF010001283.1_pt1 | contig 19494 bp, 15 predicted proteins | sample 8958721 | NCBI WGS metagenome assembly JAEAMF01 (sample SAMN16933255, study PRJNA681124) | bioreactor sludge metagenome | isolation source: anaerobic bioreactor treating anionic surfactant - SDBS | place: India: Bengaluru | collected 2019-02-28
GTATGGCCGAGGCCGACAGCGCCCTTGAGGCGCTCTATGTGGCGCTCGGCGAAGATGTCGCGCACCAGGCCGTTGCCCTTCTTCACGTGGTAGCGGCCGTCGTAGGTCAGGATGCCGGCCGAATCCTGGCCGCGGTGCTGCAGGGTCAGCAGCCCGGTGTACATCGGCCCGATGACCGGTTCGGTGGAAAAAATGCCCAAAACTCCGCACATGATGCCCCCCTTATAGCCCGAACACGGCCAAAAGTCAAACGACCGGGCGGCGGCCCGATATCCCGCGCGGGCGGCGCGGCTTATTGACATTCAAGGCGAAGATATGGTAGATCAATATCCATGCTGGCAGAATTCGAGAAGCAACAGATAGAGAGGGAGCACATCCGCCGCGAGTCGCGGACGACGATGATCATCTGCCTGGCCATGCTGGCGTCGATCGTCGCCTACGCGCTGGTGGCCTCTCTCGTGCCGGCGCCGGCGCCCGCCGGCCGGGCCGTGCGCGACGCGTGGAACGTCCTGAACATCGTGGCCATCGTGCTGATCATCGCCGTGCTGGCCGTGCGCAAGACCATCTATTTCTCGCCGCGGCTGGTCCGCGACGACTTCACCCTGGCCGCCCTGCTGCAGCGCTGGCGGACCATCGACATCGTGCTGCTGGCCTTCGCCGAGCTGATCGCCGTCTTCGGCCTGGTGATCACGCTGCTGGGCATGCCGTTCCAGCGCACCTTCCACTTCTTCGTCGGCGGCTTCCTGCTGGCCCTGATCAACATGCCCGTCACCTTCAAGGTGCGGGACAAGATCCGCATGTTCGAGAAATATGCCGGCAAATCGATCTTGTAGGGAGGCCTCTTGGGACGTGAAGCGGCCCGCGAGGAGAGGACATGAGCAAGAACATCCTGCTGGTTGAATACGACGAGTCAACGATCCTGTCCATCAAGGATATCTTTCACCCGCCGGCGTTCGAGGTGGTGATTGCCGGCGACGGCGAGACGGCCAAGCAGCTGCTGCGCGACCGCCATTTCGACCTGATGATCACGGCGGCCATGCTGCCGCGCTTCCACGGCTTCAACCTGGCGCTGGCCGTCTCCCAGGAGCACCCGGGGATCAAGATCATCATCATCAGCGCCATCTACAAGGGGCTGGAGTACCGCCACCAGGCGACCACCCAGTACCGCGCCAACGATTTCTTCGAGAAGCCGCTGGAAAAGGAGCGGCTGCTCAAGCGGGTGCTGGAGCTGCTCGGCATGTCGGAGTCCGACCTGCAGCCCGCCGGCGCCTCGTCGACGCGCGTGCCCCAGTTCGAAACGGCCAAGATCCCGGCCCCCAAGTTCGATGACGAGGGCGACAAGCTGAGCTCGGCCGACATCTTCGGCGACATCATCCAGAAGATCGAGCAGGTGCCGTCCTTCGAGATCGACCTGGGCGACGGCAAGGCCGCCCACCCGCCGGCTCCGCCGCCGCCTCCGCCTCCCGAGCGCCGGCCCGATCCCGGCCTGACCGTGCCGCTCAAGCCGCCAGCGCCGAAACCCGACCTGGGGCGCACGCGCGTCGCCGGGCCGTCGTTCGACCTCGACAGCCTGCGCGGGACGAAGAAGCCGTCCGCGCCGCCGCCCTCGCCCGCCGCCGCCTCCCAGCAGCGCATCGACGCCAGCCTGGACGGGCTGAAGGCGCAGCCGCAGCCCAAGCGCGAGGGCGTGCAAAAGGAGATGCGCCGCATCGAGGACGAGATCGCCCGCAAGTTCGAGGATACGCTTTCGGGTCTGGGCCTCGGCGCCGCCCGCAAGCCGCCGGCGCCTACCGCCAGGCCGGCTCCTCCCGCGCCGCCGCCGGCCGCGAAGACCGTGGTGATGCCCGAGATCAAGGTGGCCCCCATGCCCGTTGCCCCGCCGGTCATGGAAAAACCGGCCGCGCCGGCGTCCCCGCCGCCGGCCGCCCGGCCGAGCGCGGCCCCGCCCCCGCCGCCGCCTCCTGCCGCCGCCGCCCCCACGCCGCCCAAGGGCTGGCGCGACGAGCTGCAGGACGAGGTCATCGACTTGGGCGAAGCCCTCCTGCAGCCGCCACCGCCCGCCAAGCCGGCCGCGCCTCCGCCGCCGCCCCCGCCGGCGGTTGCCCCGGCCGCGAAGCCTCCCGCCGCCGAGGAGGCGGGCGAAGTCCGCGAGCCCAAGCCCGAGAAGAAAGCCGAGGAGAACCCCAACGAAGTGGGGGATTACGTCCTGCTGGGCATGATCGCCCGCGGCGGCATGGCCGAGATCTACAAGGCCAAGAAGAAGGGGGTCAAGGGCTTCGAGAAGGTAATCGCCATCAAGAAGATCCTCTCCGGCTACGGCGAGGACGACAAGTACATCGAGATGCTGGTGGACGAGGCCAAGATCGCCGCCGAGCTCTCCCACCCCAACATCGTCCAGATCTACGACCTGGGGCGCAAGGACAACTACTACTTCATCGCCATGGAGTACGTCCTAGGCAAGGACTTGCGCGAGATCCAGACCCGGCTGCGCGAGCGCGACAAGTGGTTCCCCGAGGAGATCGCCATCTTCCTGACCATCAAGATCCTCGAGGCGCTCAACTACGCCCACAAGGCCAAGGACAGCCGCGGCCGGCCGCTGGACATCGTCCACCGTGACGTGTCGCCGCCCAACATCCTCATCTCGTACAACGGCGACGTCAAGCTGACCGACTTCGGCGTCTCCAAGGCTTCGATCAAGATCCACCAGACCCTCTCCGGGGCGCTCAAGGGCAAGCTGCTCTACATGTCCCCCGAGCAGGCCTGCGGCGAGAGCAGCATCGACTACCGCTCCGACCTCTATTCGGTCGGCGTGCTGCTCTTCGAATTGCTGACCGCCAAGAAACTCTTCCTGGACACCACCGAGATGCTGGTGCTCAAGAAGGTGCAGAACGGGGAGATCATCAATCCGCGCGACGTCAACCCCGACATCGACCCGGCGCTCGAAAAGATCCTGCTCACTTCATTGAACAAGGAATGCGACCGGCGCTACCAGAGCGCCGCGGCCATGATCGCCGACCTCGAGGCCTACATCCACAAGAAATACGACCGCGCGCCCGGGCCGGTCCATCTCTCGCATTTCCTGTACGGCCTCTTCGAGAACGACATCCAGCGCGAAGGGATCAAGGTCGACCTGAAGCCGCTGCCCTATGTGCCGCGCCCGCGCGAGGTGCCCAAGCCGCCGCTGGCGCCCGAAAAGCCAAGGGCCGCTGAGCCCCCGCCGCCGCCGTCCGTGCCGGCCGCCGTTCCCGAGCCGCCGCGGCCGGCGCCGCCCGAGGGCGGGATCCGCATCAGCTTCGACGAGGACAAGGCGGCCGCCCCGCGCAAGCCGGCCGCAGCGGAGAAGACCGAGTTCCAGCCCGAGGCGCTGTTCCATGAGCTGGAAAAGGGCAAGAAGAAGCTGCCGCTGCTGCCCGTCGCCGCCGTGCTGCTGCTGTGCGCCGCGGCCGCGGGCTTCTATTTCCTGGTCCTGAACAAACCGGCCGCGCCGGCCGGTCGGGCGGCCGCCACCCAGGCCGCGGCCGCCGGCGTGCAACCGGGCGGCGTTCCGGCCGCCGACGCGGCCAAAGAGGCCGAGATGAAGCGCATCGCCGACGAGCTTGCCGCCACCCAGAAGCTGCTGGACGAAGCGAAGCAGAAGGAAGAGGCGCTGAAGAAGCAGAAAGCCGAGGAGGACCAGAAGAAGCTCCTGGACGAGCGGCGCATGAAGGCCGAGGCCGACCGCCTGAAGAAGGAGGAGGCGGCGCGGCAGCAGCAGGAGGAGGAGGCCGCCCGCCTGCAGCAGCAGGAGGAGGAGCGGCGGCGCCAGGAGGAGGCCGACCGCCAGAAGCAGGCGGAGGAGGAGAAGCGCCGGGCCGAGGAGCAGAAGCGCGCCGAGCTGAACCGGGTCAAGGAGGGCGACATTGTCCCCCTGAATGAGGTCGACGTGCAGCCCGTGGCCGTCTCCACTCCCCAGCCGAACATCCCCGACTCGATCCGCGCCGCCATGAGCGGATCGCAGACCGTCACCTTCAGCGTGCTGATCAACCACAACGGCGACGTGGAAACGGCGCGCATGCTGATCAAGACCAACAACGGCCAGCTCAACGGCATCCTTCTCGACACGGTCAAGTCCTACAAGTTCCAGCCGGCGCAGAAGAACTCCCTGCGCGTCAAGGTATGGAAGTCGATCTCCATGTCTATAAAAAAATAACAACGAGGTGAACATATGGAAAAACTGAAGGTCGAGGCCAGGGCATTCTACGAGTCCACGCTCCGGGAAGCGAAGAAGCAGATTGAGATAATCGACGCCAAGATCGAGGAGGAACTGGCCCGCGTCAAGGACCTCATCGCCCAGCTGCAGGAGCAGAAGAAGGCCACCCGCCTCATCTACGACGGCGCGGCCAACATCCTGGGCGTCAAGAACGAATTCGAGGAAGGCGAGGGCGGCCAGGACAACTGAGCGCGTCCCCGCCGGGGAAGGGCCGATGCGTTACGCCGCGGCGCTTTCCTATCTTGACCGGATCCAGGGGGAGACGGGCAAGCTTTCGCTGGCGGGCATCCGCCGGCTGATCGCCGCCGCGCCCTTCGCGCCGTCGGGCGTCCGCTTCGTCCAAGTCGCCGGCACCAACGGCAAGGGCTCGACCAGCCATTACGTCGCCTCCATCCTGCAGCGCTCCGGGCTGCGGGTCGGCCTCTTCACCTCGCCGCACCTGCAGGAGGCGCGCGAACGCATCCGCGTCAACGGCCGGCCCATCGCGCGCGCCGCCTTCGCCCGCTCGGTGAGCGCGGCCCGCGCCCTGGGCGAAAGGCTCGTGGCCGAACGGCGCATCGCCAACCTGCCCACATTTTTCGAGACTCTCTACCTGGCCGCCCTGCACCATTTCGCCGAAACCGGCGTCTCCTGGGCGGTGCTGGAGGTAGGGCTGGGGGGGCGCCTCGACGCCACCTCCACCGTTCGCCCCGAGGTGTCGGCCATCACCAACGTGGCCATGGACCACATGAACATCCTGGGCCGGACGCTGACGGCCATCGCCCGCGAGAAGGCGGCCATCGCCCGGCGCGGCGTGCCGCTGGTATCGGGCTGCCCGCCGCGCAGCGCCGGCGCCCGCGTCGTCCGCGAGTTCGCCCGCCGCCGCGGCGCCCCGCTGGTCGAGGCCTTCGCCCCGCCGCGGCGGCTGGAAACGGCGCGCTCCGGCGCCGGCTACGACTGTTGCTACGACACCGGCGCCGCGGCCTACCGTTTCCGGGTGACCCAGCGCGGCCGGCACCAGTGCCGCAACGCCGCCCTGGCGGCGGCCGTCGTCGACGAGCTGAGGCGGCGCGGGCTGGCCGTCGGCACCGGCGACGTGGCCGCCGGCATCCGCGCCATGGCCATCCCGGCGCGGCTCGAATTCTTCCCCGGCCGGCCGGATGTCATCCTGGACGGCGGCCACAACCGCCCCGGCGTCCGCGCCCTGGTCGACTACCTGAGCGAGGAGGGGATCCGCGGCTTCACCCTGTTGTTCGGGGCGCTGCGCGACAAGCAGTACCCGGCGATGGCGCGGCTGCTGGCGCCGCTGGCGGCGCACGTCGTGCTGACCGCGCCGCGCTCGCCCCGCGCCCTGCCGCCGGAAAGGCTGGCGCGCTTCTTTCCCGGCCGGCGCTGCCGGATCGAGCGCGACTACGGCCGCGCCCTGGCGGTTGCAAAAAAATTGCAAAGAACTATAATAGTGTGCGGTTCACTGTATCTCGTCGGCGGCATGCGGGAGATCCTGCTGGGAGGAAGGCAAGATGGACGTCAAAAAGTTCCGCGAGATCGAAGAGCTCTATAAGGACCTGAAAGAGCGCCAGGCGGCGGGCGAGGTCTCCGCCGAGGACGCCAAGTCCGAGCTGAAGAAGATGATGCTGCGCGACGAGGAGAACCGCTTCTGGATGCTGGGCGGCAAGACCGGGAGCTGGTACGTGTACGACGGCAGCGCCTGGAAGCCCGCCGATCCCTACGGCGGCCAGGAGGCGGCCGGCGCCGCGCCGGCTTCCGCCGCGCCGGCAGCGACGACCATCGAGCTGGAACCGGCCCGGCCCGCCGCGCGCCGCCAGGAAGCGGCGGCCGAGGGCGAAAAGGCGGAGACGCTCTGCCGCTTCTGCCACTCGCGCATGGACGAACACGACGCCTACTGCCGCTTCTGCGGGGCCAGCCCGAAGGCCGGGGCGGTCCGCCAGGAGCGCCGCCCCTCCGGCGACGAGATCCAGTTCCGCTCGGTGCGCCTCCTGCCGCTGATGGTATTCCTGGGCGGGCTGGGGCTGGTGGCGGGCGTCGTCCTGGGCGCCACCTTCGGCATCTTCCGCATCTTCGGCGACCTGATCTACCAGTTCCCGGTGATGATCCAGGAGATGCGCGGCAAGTTCCTGGGCGGGCTGTTCTTCGGCGCCACGGGCGCCATCGCCGGCTTCATCGCCTTCGCCGTGCTCGGTCTGCTGCTCGGACTGCTCTTCAACGCCCTGTGCCTCGTCTTCACCGGGCCGCGCTTCAAGATCAGGCCGTAATCGGGGATGGCCACTGGCGCAGGCGGGGACATGCTGGATGCGATGATGGACCTCCTGCACACCGTGGCCTTCTACCGGCTGTTCGCGGCCATCCTGATCGACCTCATCGCATTCTTCGCCATATCGCTGCTGATAAAGAAATTTCATCGATAAGGCGCCCGGCGCCGTGGAGTGGTGGAATGTGGTGCAGAAGCCATAAGTGGGTAATAAATACCCAGCCAGCTCTTCAACATTTTCTGCAATGAATCATAAAGAATCCCTGCAAATCAGGGCTTTTTGCTGCTTTTTTCGTGCAAGCGTTTGATTACTTATTGGCATGCATATTGCTTGAGTAAAGGAGACGCCAATGAAAAACAAGAAAGGCCTTACCGTCGTCGAGCTGCTGCTGGTGATTCTCTTTCTGGGAATCGTGACCGCCATGTCCCTGCGCATCGGCGATAGCGTCGCCGCCAGCTCACGCATCACCGGCCTGATCAACAATTTCCTGGCGGATTTCAACTCGGCCAAACTGCTGGCCGCGACCGAAAACCGCTACGTATCCATCACCTTCGCCGCCGACGGCCGTTCCTACACCCTGAAGAAACAGGCCGACATCACCAATTTCAATGTCTGGGCGACGATCAAGACCGTCTCGCCGCTCGACGGCAGCATTTTCTTCAACGCCGGCGGCGTGAGCGACATCGCGGTGAACTCGACCGGCGAGGTGCGGCTGCTGAAGAGCGACGGCACCCCCGACCTGGTGACGCCGCTGGGGACCATCAGCCAGGCGGTCCACATCCGCAAGCGTCCTGGCGGGCCAACCGACCCCATCCTGTATCGCCGCACCATCCAAATCTTTCCCTACGGAGGGCTGAAAGTTGAAAAAAACTAACGGCTTCACCCTGGTCGAGGCCCTGCTGGCCATGGCCATCGTCCTGTTCGTGGTCGTCTCCATCCTCTCCGGCTTCACCCAGCAGATGGTCACCAACCGTTACGCCGGCAGCAAGAACATCGCCGTCTCGCTGGCCGAGGCCCGGCTCGAGGAGTACCTCAAGTTCCCTGCCTCGCAGATGCCGGCCGGGGCCGTGGACTACGTGGTGGAGGAGGGGCGCAACCTGGTCGTCTATGCCAGCGATCCCGGCAAGGACAACCAGTACCGGCGCACGGTCACCATCACGCCCAACGCCCTGGGCACCCTGAACACGGTACGCGTGCGGGTCGAGTACGGCAACCGCGGCAACAGCTACCCGTTCAGGGTCGCGCTCTCCTCGCAGCGCGGAGGCTGACATGTCCAGGAACAAGGGATTCACTCTGGTCGAGACGATGGTGGTCCTGGTCATCATGATCCTGGTCATGAGCTCCGTCTACATGATGATCCTCTATTACCGCGACGTGGCCGGCACCGAGCAGGCGCGGGTGCGGCAGACCCAGGAATCGCGCTACCTGCTGTCGGTCTTCAGCTCCGAGGTCAAGAACGCCGGCGCGGTGATGACGCTGGTCAACACCGGCAGCTTCCTCTCCACGCCGCCCCATTTCAACGGCATTTACCCGCTGAACAACGACGACTTCGCCGACGGCGTGATCCTAGCCAGCGGCGATCCCAACGCCGTCGGCAAGCTGGTCAGCGAAGCCGACATGAGCAGCGACACATCGCTGTCGTTGAACAGCCTCGCCTCCAACCCGGCCTGGGCCGACAAGGACAAGGGGATCCTGATCGGTCCCAACGGCTATTACGTATTCGAGGTGCAGGGCGCGCCCAGCGGCACGACGCTGACCATCCGGCCCCAGGCGGTCTATTACTCGGGGCTGCTGCATACCACGAACTACGACGACATTGAGACCTCGGGCAAGGCCATGATCTACCCGGTCAACGCGCCGGTCATGCGCCTCAGCGACTTCAGCATCTACCTGATCCAGCAGCGCTATGACGGCATCAAGAAGCGCGACGTCCGCGACCTGGTGCGCGTCAGCGACTGCTTCGACATCGGCGCCGCGCTCACTGACGCCACCGGCAAGGTCGTCAAGGGCATCATCGCCGAGAACATCTGGGACCTGCAGCTGTCCTACACCGCCTACCCGAATTTCCCCAACGTAGCCGCCAGCGAGAGCTACTTCAGCAACGGCGGCCTGACCGACCTGTCCGCCCTGCTCAACACCCTGCGCGTCAAGACGATGAAGGAGGTGCTGGTCAGCGTGATCGCCCTCACCGACGACTACGCCGGCCGCGGCACCATCACCCACCAGCTGCCGCAGCTGGCCGACCGGCTCCCCGAGGCCCTGCCGGCGGGGAAGTACAACTACCGCACCTACCGTTTCCGCGTCCAGCCGCGCAACTTCAATGTCAAACTTTAGGAGAACGACGATGCAGAAAGGCAGCATGCTGATCCTGGCCATCTTCGCGACGCTGATCCTGTCGATCATCCTGGTGGCCGGGCTTTCGGTGAGCACCACCGAGGTGCACACGACGCAGAACTACTACCTGAACAAGATGTCCTTCTACAAGGCGATGGAGGGGCTGGAGATCGTCACCCAAAAGGTCCGCGAGGAGCCCGATCCCAGCGTCATCGTGGTCACTGCCGACAAGTACAGCGCGAAGGAGGGCGGCATCGTCCGCGAGTTCATCACCGGCACGTTGGTCGACATTCAGAACAACAGCGCCCAGAACGTGAAGCCGTTCACCGGCTTCGACCCGCCGCCGCTGCCCAGCATGATGCTGGGCATGTCGTCGGGCATCCAGCCCATCATCTGGTACGTGCCCATCGCCGCCGAGGTGGAGATGGGCGCCCACTCCGGCAAGCGCGCCTACACCGAGATCGAGGCGGGGATCTATTCGATATTAATGACGGGTTACTAAGGGGGAGAACATGAAGACACGGAACGCTTTCCTATTCCTGGCCGCCCTGGCCATGGCCGCCGCGCCGGTCCTGGCACAGGTCGAGCACATCAACGACGACCGCGAGATGTTCGTCGGCACCGGCGACACGTCGAAAATCCTGCCCAACATCATGGTCCTGGCCGACAACTCGGGGTCGATGAACACCGCCATCTACCACCCGGCCTACAACATGCGGACCAATTACAAGGTCGATGCCCAGGGGCATACTCTCACATGGAGCGAATCCCTGGCCAACCTCTCCGACTGGGGCGCGGACCGCTATCTCAACGCCACCACCACGTTCAACATCTGCCGCGGCGAACCCCATTACACGGTCACCTACGACGTCCGCGGCTACTACACCAGCCGTTACTCCAGAAATCCGCGCGTCTGGAACGTGAGCAAGAACTCCGGGACCTTCCAGGTCGGCCAGACCATCATGTACGACGGCTGGGACGCGGGCAACACCGTGACCAACCGGGCCAACATCACCGCCATCACCGACATGGGTACGTACTGGCGCATCCGCGTCAACACCAGCACCCCCGGCTGGGGAGGCGATCCTGCCGCCAACACGCCGCTCTACGTCAATTACCAGCAAGTGCTTGATTATACCGACTCGACCGAGGCCCATTTCAGCGAAGCGGCGGTTCCCTGCGACGGCTATGCCCAGCAGATCAGCAACGTCAAGCTGTTCGGGACCGTGAACGGCGGCAACTCCACCCGCTACGACGAAAACTTCCTCTACTGGCTGGCGTTCCATGCCACGGAGGAGCAGATCAACGAGGTCACCTACTGGGCCGACACCGGCATGTATCCCAACTCGGAGGGAAACCTGGTCTATTTCGGCTACTACCGCATCCAGGTGGAGCGCGACGTGCTCACCGACGTGATCAACGAGGTCTACACCACGGTGAACATGGGCCTGACCGTGTTCGAGGACGGGGGCAACCCAGACGGCGGCTACGTCAAGGAGCCGATGTCGAACATGAACAACGCCGGCACGCTCAACGCCATGCTCACCTCGATCGGCAACCTGACCGCCACCACCTGGACGCCGCTGTCGGAGACCATGGCCGACATCTGGTATTACTTCAAGGGCGGCACCGGCGGCAACTACTGGCCGAACGACGGCTCGAACAGCAACTGCGGCAGCGGCAGCGACGGCAGCTTCCCCACCGCCTGCCCGATCCAGTACACCTGCCAGAAGAACTACATCATCATCATGACCGACGGCGAGTCCACCCAGGACAAGTGGGACAACGCCGAGTACAACGGTTCCTATTTCAAGAGCACCCCCATCAGCACCTGGGGCGACCCGGACGACCACGACAACGCCGACCTGACACCCAACCCGAACGGCTTCAACCCCGACGGCACCCCCTATTGCCCGAACAACTCCTGCTGGGATACCAACGGCTCCGACATCCTCGACGACATGGCCTGGTTCCTGAAGCACAACGACCTCTTCCCCGATGCCCTCTACCCCGACATGCCGGGCGACCAGAGCATCGAGACCTTCGTCATCGGCTTCAACATGGACAACGACATGCTGCGCGACACGGCCAAGAACGGCAACGGCGAGTACTACACCGCCCGCAGCTACGACGACCTGAAGAACGCCCTCAAGGACGCCATCACCAACATCCTGCTGCGCAACTTCGGCTTCGCCGCCTTCACCGCCCCCAAGAAGGTCACCTCCACGGTGGGCGAGGGCTACTCCTTCATCGGCTACTTCCTGCCGACGGCATCGTCGGCGCTGTGGGAGGGGCACCTGCAGTCCTACAAAATGACGGAGAAGTGGTGCCGCGACACCAGCGGCACCAGCGGAGTCCTGGACGGCACCGACTGCGACGTCAGCTACGAGAGCGAGAGCAAGTGCTTGACCGGGGCGCCGGCCGGCGTCGAATGCCTGCGCACCATCACCCTGGATGCATCCTCGCAATGGGACGCCCGCGACGAAATGACCCTGCCGCGCAAGATCTATACCCACGACAGCTCGGTCACGGCCTCGCCCTACGCCCTGATCGAGGTCAGCACCGCCAACAACGCCACCCTGATGCCGCTGATGGGCACCGACGCGACCGCGACGCAAACCATCATCGACGCGCTTAACTCGAAGCTGCTGAGCGACATCTTCCATTCCGACATCGCCTATGTCGGCCCGCCCATGCCCGGCAAGAAGTACCTCAAGAACCTGAACCCGCCCGAGTGCGGCACCAACGGCGTCGACAAGGAATTCGATGCCTGGTGCTTCGAGAATCTCCTCAGGGAGCAGGGGGTCAATCCCGACGTCGCCGGCAGCGGCCGCCAGAAAGTGGTCTACGTCGGCTCCAACGAAGGCATCCTGCACTGCGTCAACGCCCTGGAGACGCGCGAGAAGGGGGGCGGCAAGGAGCTGTGGGGCTTCATTCCCGACGAGGTCCTGCCCAGCCTGAAGAAGACGTTCATCGACGACGAGTACGTCTTCACCGTCGACGGCCGGGCGACCGCCGAGGACATCCTTTACCGCGGCGCCTCCACCACCTGGAAAACCCTCCTGGCCTTCGGCCTGAAGGACGGCGGCATCTCCTACTACGGCCTCGACGTCACCAGCGTCCCGGCCAGCAACCCGGCGCCGGTCGTGCTGTGGAAGTTCCCGCTCAAGGACACCTTCACCGAGTACCACGGCAAGAGCTGGAGCAAGCCCTTCATCGGCAAGATCCGTCACCTGGAGGGCGAGAGCTGGATCGACCGCTGGGTGGTGGTGCTGGCCGGCGGCATGGCCTTCAACAACGGGCGCAACGACGACCTGGCCGGCAAGGCGGTATTCGTCATCGACGCCTCGAACGGCCAGCTGATCTGGCAGATCGGCTACAACGCCAACGGCGCCAGCGACTCGTCGAGCACCACCTATATCGACGCCGTCGCCGATTCCACCTACACCGGCGCCGACGCCCACGGCATGCGCTACCTGACCGCCAAGCCCGAATTCAACTATCCCATCCCCTCGGGCATCACGCCGGTCGACCGCAACAGCGACGGCTACCTCGACACCATCTACTACGGCAACGTGGCCGGCCATTTGTTCAAGACCGACATCTCCGACATCAATCCCGCCAACTGGAAGACCTACCAGCTATACAAGAAGGATCTCTCCACCCCGCCGTTCCAGGCCGCGGTCAGCGGCGTCAGCGGCATCACGGTCACCCTCGGCACCAACCCCGGCTTCGCCGTGCATCACAACGTGTACGGCCTGACCTCGCACGCCATGGCCACCGTCGACGCGGTCAGCAACAAAACCCTGACCCTGGGATACATGGAGGGCAGCCCGCTCTTCCAGAACGGCGAAACCATCGTCGTGCCCAGCTTCGCCCCGATCTTCCTGTCGCCGGCCGTGGCCTACGATCCCTGCTACAACCTGTGGGTGAACTTCGGCAGCGGCGACCGCGTCCGCTCGCGCACCAACCCCGACTCCGGGATGTTCATCGCCCTGCGCGACGGCTCGACCACCGTCGGCGGCGTCACGGCGCAGAAGACCGACATCCAGCTCACCGACCTGGTGCCCCTCTACTGGACGCTGGACGGCGCCACCAACACCTGGGCCATGGCCGCGACCAACATCAAGGTGGCCAACAAGTGGGGCTGGTACTTCGACTTCCCCATGGCGGCCAACCACGAGAAGCTCTTCGACCCCGAGCCGCTGGTCCTGCCCGACATCAAGATGATCCCCCACGTGTACTTCAACACCTACCAGCCGCCCCTGGCCTCCGCCAGCGAGGATTGCAACGCGCCCAAGGAAGGGCTGATGTACTTCTACGACGTCAAGATGGACTACTGCGGCACCGGCACGACCTCGGGCGACATAGAGAGCGGCCGCATCGCCGGCGGCGGCGTCTTCCAGGGCAGCGACTACATCATTTACGAGGGCACGGGCAACGTGGCCTCGATCCCGCCGCTGCAGGAGATCAAGCCCATCAAGCTGATCTACACCGGCGGCCTGCTGTTCATGAGGGAGAAGAAGCGCTAGGGCTTTTTTTCGGAAGCGGAAGCGCCGTAGGGCGCTTCCGCTTCTTTTGTTGATGTTGGCTTACGGCATACGGCGCACGGCATACGGCAGAGAGCACTTTTCAAGCCTTCTTGGTACTTGCGGATCTTGGCAACTTTCTAGGGTTTGAAAATTGCAATGGATGGTTCTTAGGCCGCGTTTCATTGCGGTTGCCGTCCGCCGTGCGCCGTACGCTGAGCTTATTTGCATTCCCGCTGTTGACATCTTATAATACCCGCATGTCCTGATCTTGCAGGAGGCAGGGAAGATGAGAAAAGCAATCGTCATCCTGTTCGCGGCCGTGCTCGTACTCTCGTTCTGCTCACCGGGCAAAAAGAAGGAAGCAACGACCCTGGCCGAGAGGAACTTCCAGCAGGCGAACGAGCCGGAGGCTTCCCGCGCTGCGCAGGAAGAAGGGCCGGCGCCGCTGAAGATCAAGACCGTCACCCTGAGCCCGGAAACGCCCACCATCGCCGACGACATCCGCGTGGTCGTGGAAATGGAAGACCCCTCCGACGCAAGGGCCGGCTTTCAGTACCAGTGGTTCATCAACGGCCGGGAGTTGAGCGACGGCATCCTCGAGGCGCTGGACAAGAGCCGCATCAAGAAGGGCGACTGGGTCTATTGCCGCGTCCGGGCTGCGTATGGTCCGTCCGCGAGCGCTTGGACTCCGAGCGACCCCATCCGCGTGCTGAACACCCTTCCGGAACTGAGGCTGGGGCCGGTGGGCGCCGTCAAGGTCCCCGGCGAATTCCAGTACCAGGCCGCCGCCAGCGACGCCGACCATGACGACCTGACGTTCGCGCTCGTGTCCCCGGCCGACCAGGGGATCGCTGTCGACCCGAAGAGCGGGCGGCTGACCTGGAAGCTGACCGAGGAGACCGTCAAGGCGATGGGCGAAAAGGCCGAGATCAAGGTCGCGGTCAGCGACGGCGAGGGCAAGGCCGAGGGGACCATTACCCTGAACTTCACCAGCACCACCAGGAAAACCGAACAACCGTGACGCGTAACGCGTAACGCGTGACGAGTAACAGCATATTGACGATCAGTAGAAGAACAAGAACCTACTAGGGGAGGATAAGATTAAAAGCCATAAAGATCTTGATGTGTGGAAGAAGAGCATGGAGCTCGTCGTGGAAATCTATCGGATGACGCGTCAGTTTCCACCCGATGAACAATACGGCCTTTTTTCCCAGCTAAGGCGATCTGCGATCTCGATACCCAGCAATATTGCTGAAGGCGCGGCACGAACCTCCGATAAGGAATTCAAACAATTTTTGTCGATCGCTCTCGGTTCGGCCGCTGAAGTGGAAACTCAATTGATATTGACCGAAAAACTGGGTTTATTTGCATCTACAAGTGAAGTGCAGGGGCAATTGTCGGATATCAGGAAAATGCTAACCGGACTAAGTCATTATATATCAAGAAATGATCCTTCCCGAAAAGGTTGAATCGTAATTTCCACTAGGCGCTTTCTTTATATTTCACAACCGTTCGGTCCGTCTCTTTTCCTTTCATTACGGCTCGTTTTATTGCGATTTCTTGTCACGCGTTACGCGTCACGATAGCTCGTTTAAATGCCAGCTACTCGTCACGCGTCACGCGTCACGCGTCACGATTGTTCGTTTAGAACTCTTGGTGTTCGGTCCGGCTGATGATCTCCTCCTGCAGCTCGGGGCCGATGTCGACGAAGTAGTCGCTGTAGCCGGCCACGCGGACGATCAGGTCGCGGTATTTCTGCGGCTCGCGCTGGGCGGCGCGCAGGGTGGCGGCGTCGACGACGTTGAACTGCACGTGGTGGCCGTTCAGGGAGAAGTAGGCGCGCACCAGCTGCCCCAGGCGGGCGATGCCGTCGTCACCGGCCAGCAGCGCCGGGGTGAACTTCTGGTTGAGCAGTGTGCCGCCGGTGCGCAGGTGGTCGATCTTGGCTGCCGAGCGCAGCACCGCCGTCGGTCCGCGGCGGTCGGCGCCCTGCACCGGCGAGATGCCCTCGGAGAGCGGCTCGCCGGCGCGGCGGCCGTCGGCGCTGGCGCCGGTCTTGCGGCCGAAGTAGACGTGGACCGTCGTGGGCAGGAGGTTGACGCGGTAGTGGCCGCCGCGCATGTTGGGGCGGCCGTCGACGCAGCGGAAGTAGGCCTCGAACACCGCGCGGGCGACTTCGTCGGCGCGCCCGTCGTCGTTGCCCCAGCGCGGCGTGCGGTTCAGGAGCCGCTGGCGCGTCTTTTCGTCCCCGCGGAAATCGCGGCGCAGGGCCCGCAGCAGGTCGGCCATGGCCAGGTCCTTCTCCGCGAACACGTGGTGGCGGACGGCGCTCAGGGCGTCGCTGATCGTGCCCAGGCCGACTCCCTGGATGTAGGAGGTGTTGTAGCGGGCGCCGCCGTCATGGTAGTCGCGGCCGCGGGCGATGCAGTCGTCGATGAGCAGCGAGAGGAAGGGGACGGGCAGGTCGCGGGCGTACAGGCGGTCGATCACGTTGCTGCCGCGCACCTTGATGTCGATAAAAAAGCGCAGTTGCCTCTCGAAGGCGGCCATCAGGGCGGAGAAGTCCCGGAAGGAGGCCGGATCGCCGGTCTCCAGGCCGATGCGCCGGCCGCTGAGCGGGTCGCGGCCGTTGTTCAGGGTGATCTCCAGCACCTTGGGCAGGTTGAAATAGCCGGTCAGGATGTAGGCCTCGCGGCCGAAGGCGCCCGTCTCCACGCAGCCTGAGGCGCCGCCGCGCCGGGCATCGGCCAGCGACTTGCCCTGGCGCACCATCTCGGCCACCAGCGCCTCGGAATTGAACAGCGAGGGCTGGCCGAAGCCGGTGCGCACGATGCGCAGCGCCCGGTGCAGGAAGGCGTCGGGATTGCGCTCGCTGACCTGGACCATGGAGCTGGGCTGCAGCAGCCGCATCTCCTCGATCACCTCCAGGATCAGGAAGGAGACTTCGTTCACGCCGTCTCCGCCCGCTGGGTCGACGCCTCCGGTGTTGATCAGGGCGAAGTCGGTGTAGGTGCCGCTCTCCTCGGCCGTGACCCCCACCTTGGGCGGCGAGGGGTGGTTGTTGAACTTCACCCAGAAGGCCTGCAGCAATTCGCGAGCCGTCTCGCGGCTCAGCGTGCCGTCGGCCAGGCCGCGGCGGTAGAAGGGGAGCAGGTGCTGGTCGAGGCGGCCGGGGTTGAATGCGTCCCAGGGGTTGGCCTCGCTGATCACCCCCAGGTGGATGAACCAGTAGTGCTGCAGCGCCTCGTGGAAATTGCGCGGGGCATGGGCCGGCACGCGCTCGCACACGGCGGCGATGCGCCGCAGTTCGCGGCGGCGCGCGGCGCTCTTCTCGCGCCCGGCCAGGCGCCGCGCCTCGGCGGCGTGGCGGCGGGCCAGGGCGATGACCGCCCCTGCCGCCTCCTCCATGGCCAGCAGCTCCTCGCGCTTGGCCAGCGCCAGCGCGTCGTTCAGGCAGTCCAGCGCCTGCCGGGCGGCCCGGACCTCGTCCTGCAGGTCGAGGAGCCCCTTGGCGTAGATCTTTTCGCCGCAGGCAGTGTGGCCCGGGGCGCGCTGCTCCATGAATTCGGTGAACACCCCGGCCTCATAGGCGGCGAGCCACTCCGGCTCCATGAGGGCGAACAGCTTCTCGCGCATGGTCTTCCCCCTCCAGAAGGGGATGATCTCGCGGGCGAAGTCGTTGCGGGCGGCCGCGCCGACGCGGAAGCGGGTGCGCTGGCGGCGGTCGAGGACGTCGAGGTCATGCAGCGAGTGGCAGGTGATCTCCGGGTAGGTGGGGGTGGCCTTGGCCGCCGGGCCGCGCTCGCCGACGATCAGCTCGTCGGGCAGGATGGCGACCTTCTTGCGCGCCAGAAACCAGGCGAAAGCGCCCGAGCGCTGGCGGGCGGCCGACAGGCCGTCCGCGGCGCCGCTGCGGTAATAACGGGTCAGCAGCCGGCCGCGCTCGCTGGACAGGGTGGGGACGGCCCGCAGCGAGCGGGCGCGCAGTCTCTTGATCCGTTCCGTCATGTCAGCCTCCGAAAGTGACGTTCAGGCCATAGCCGGCGAACGCCCGTCGGGCACGCTCCTTCAGCTTCGCCGAGGGCGGCACGGCAGCGGGAAGAGAGTCCTCAAGCCCCAGGCGCTTGAGCTTGCCGGCGTAGCCGCGGTGATAGGGGAGGATGTGCACCGGGTGGCGCCTCCCCAGCGAGGCGCAGCGCTCGGCCAGGGCATCCAGGTCGCGCGGCGCATCGTTGACGCCGGGCAGCAGGGGCACGCGCACGGCCAGGTTCGCGCCCGAGCGCGAAAGGCGCTGCAGGTTCTCCAGGATGGCGCGGTTGGAGACGCCGGTGTAGCGCCGATGGCGGCCGTCGTCGATGAGCTTGAGATCGAAAAGAAACAGGTCGACGAGCGGGAGCAGGCCGGCGAACGTCTCCCAAGGGGCCAGCCCGGCCGTGTCGACGGCCGTGCGGATTCCCTTGCGTCGGCAGGCGGAGAGGAGAGCGCGGAGGAAACCGGCCTGCTGCAGCGGCTCGCCGCCGGAAAAGGTCGCCCCGCCGCCCGAATTCACGAAAAAGGGGGCGTCCCGGGCGATCTCCTCGGCGAGCTCGCCGGCGGAGACTTCCCGGCCGGCGCGCTGCAGCGCTTCGGCCGGGCAGGCCCTGGCGCAGGCGCCGCAGCCGTCGCAGCGGCTCCGGTCGAGGACGATGGCTCCGCGATTCTTGGCCAGGGCCTTGTGCGGGCACTTGGGCAGGCAGTCGCGGCAGCCGCGGATGCAGCGGCTGGAAAAAACCAGGATCTCGGGCGCAGCGGAGATTCCCTCGGGATTGTGGCACCAGGCGCAGCGCAGCGGGCAGCCCTTGAAAAAGACGGTGGTGCGGATGCCGGGGCCGTCGTGCACGGCGAATCTCTTGACGTCGAAGATCAAGCCCAGGGAAGCCTCCACTCTGATATCTGATATATCAGCAATTTCGCGAAATGTCAAGAAGGAATCCAGGGAAGGCAGAGGGAAATGAAGTTCCATGTGCCACGTACCACGTTCCATGTTGAAGAAGGCACTGAACTTGGTGTACGGCAGACGGTTGTTGGTAGACGGCAGCAGCAATTGAACGAATTGGTTTGACGTTACAGCTTTCCGTACACCGTATACCGTAAACCGTCTGCCAAGCGCAACATTTCGATCCTAGGCGGCTGCGAATCACGTGGGATTTCCCGACTTGCCAAGCGCTTTTTCGTTGAGCTATACTTCCGCCGTGGCCGCGGAAAAAGGCAAGCTGGTGATCAAGTCCCTGAAGGAGCAGGTCTACGACTACCTGCGCCAGCAGTTCCAGAAGCACCGCCTGCAGCCGGGCGAGACCATCAACATGGATGCGACGGCCAGGATGCTGGGGGTCAGCAGGACGCCGCTGCGCGACGCCCTGATCCAGCTCGAGATGGAGGGCTTCGTCACCATCAGCCCGCGGCGCGGGATCTTCGTCAACTCGCTGCCGCTGGAGGAGATCCGCGAGTTCTACCAGGTGATCGGAGCCTTGGAAAGCGCGGCGCTGCTGTCGTCGTTTCCCAAGCTGGGCGCTGCCGGCGTGAAAAAGATGGACGCCCTGAACCGCCGGATGCAGAAGGCGATCGACGCGGGAGATTTCGACCTGTTCTACGAGAAGAACCTGCGCTTCCACGACGCCTTCATCGCGCCCTGCGGCAACCGCAACCTGGCGCGCATCCTCGACCACCTGAAAAAGCGGCTCTACGACTTCCCGCAGAAGCGCCAGTGGATCAAGGAGTGGGAGCAGTCCTCGATCCGCGAGCACCAGGAGATCGTCGATTTTCTGGCCGCCGGCGACCCGCAGTCGGCGGCGCTGTTCCTGCGCGATGTCCACTGGTCCTACGCCGTGCAGGAGAAGTACATCCGCAGGTATTACGGCGATTCCTAGGCGCAGTCCGGCCGTTCCGCCCCGGAGTCGGAACCTGTTGACATCGAAAAACATCTCGGGTATAATTGCGCCGGTGCTGGGAAGTCGTCCAATGGCAGGACATATGACTCTGGATCATATTATCGGGGTTCGAGTCCCTGCTTCCCAGCCATTAACGTCCGACACGGCCGGGGCTATCGTCTAGGGGTTAGGACGGGTGATTCTCAGTCACTAAACCGGGGTTC
>JAEAMF010001285.1_pt1 | contig 19490 bp, 11 predicted proteins | sample 8958721 | NCBI WGS metagenome assembly JAEAMF01 (sample SAMN16933255, study PRJNA681124) | bioreactor sludge metagenome | isolation source: anaerobic bioreactor treating anionic surfactant - SDBS | place: India: Bengaluru | collected 2019-02-28
CCCCTCCGCTATCGCCGCCACATCGGCGCGTTTCCGGGATTTTGTAGGCTGTTTTGTTCCCGCCCCTTCCATCCAATTACTCCAGGAAAATCAGCTGCAACCACTCGTCGCTCCACAGTCCAGACACACCTCACAGCTTCCATTCCTCTTCACTCGCACACCCCCGCAGCCCGAGCAGATGGAACCGGTGAACCCCTGCTGACGTGCGCTCTCGATGCGCGAGGGCGGCGTGAGCGTGGCAGACGGGGCACTCCCCTGCTCCTCCCGAAGAGGAGGGGTTGTCGCCGGGAAATTGGCAGCCTGTGCCCCCTCGTCCACAATCGGAAGGGACATGGCGAAGGCATCCTTGCTCTTACTTCCCTCACGGTATGCCCGCTCCACGAGCTCGCCATTGTGGAAGCGCATGGCACTTTCCTTCGGGAGGAACTTGAGGGCCAGCCAGCGTCCGAGGTAATCCATGAGACTCTGCACCATCGGGATCTCCTTGTTCGTCGTGAGCCCCATGGGCTCGAAGCGCGTTCGCACGAGCTTCTCGCAGAGAACCTCCAGCGGCACGCCGTACTGCAGGTTCATCGAGAGGGAGAGCGCGAGCGTGTCCATCACGCCGGAGAGGGTGGAACCCTCCTTGGCCATCTTGATGAAGATCTCGCCAGGCTTGCCGTCCTCGTAGAGCCCCACGTGGAGGTAACCCTCGTGGCCGGCCACGGAGAACTTGTGCGTGAGGGAGGGGCGCTCGTCCGGCAATTTCCGCCGGCGCGGCACCTCCTTGTAGATCACGCGCTCCACGACCTTCGGCTCTTCCTCCTTCTCCACCGTCCTCTCCACCTTCTTCCGCGAGCGGGCAGCGAGCGGCTGGCTCAGCTTGCAACCGTCCCGGTAGAGCGCATTGGCCTTGAGACCGAGCTTCCAGCTCAGGAAGTACGCCCCCTTGATGTCCTCGACCGTCGCCTCATTCGGGAGATTGATGGTCTTCGAGATGGCCCCCGTGATGAAGGGCTGCGCGGCAGCCATCATGCGGATGTGCCCCTCGACGGAGATCAGGCGCTTCCCCTCCTTGCCGCAGCGGCTTGCACAGTCAAACACCGGCAGGTGCTCGGCCTTCAGATGCGGCGCCCCCTCCACGGTCATGTGCCCGCAGATGACGGTATTGGCCTCCTCGATCTGCTCGGGGGTGAACCCGAGCGCCTGCAGGAGGTAAAAGGAGGGGTCTTCCCATCGCTCCTTCGCGAAGCCGAGGCGGAGGAGCGTCTCCTCCCCGAGCGTCCAGCGCGTAAAGGCAGAGGAGATCTCAAAGACCTGCGGGAGCATCTTCTCCACACGTGCAATGTCCTCGTCGGAAAAGCCCCCGCGGCTCTTCAGTGACTCGCGATTGATGTGCGGCGCCCCCTCCAGGCTGAGGGTGCCCAGGACGTAGCGCATGATGTCCCGGATCTCCGTCTCGCTGTAGCCCAGCATGGAGAGTGCCGGCCGCACGGATTGGTTCACGATCTTCATGTAACCGCCGCCCGCAAGCTTCTTGAATTTCACGAGAGCGAAGTCCGGCTCGATGCCCGTGGTATCGCAGTCCATGACGAGGCCGATGGTGCCGGTGGGCGCGAGGACAGTCACCTGCGCGTTGCGGAACCCATGCTGTTCCCCGAGCGCGAGCGCGCGGTCCCAGCACTCCTTGGCAGCGGCGAGGAGCTCGGGGGGAGACTCTCTCTGGTCGATCCCCACGGGAGTGACGTGCAGCCCCTCATACTCCCGCGGGAGGGCATCGTAGGCCGCCCGCCGGTGGTTGCGGATGACGCGGAGCATGTGCTCGCGGTTCTGGTGGAAGCCGGCGAAGGGTCCGAGCTTCTCCGCCATCTCCGCCGATGCGGCGTAGCTCTCACCGGTCATCATCGCCGTGAGCGCCCCCGCGAGCGCTCGCGCCCGCTCCGAATCGTAGGGGATCCCCATCCGCATGAGGAGCGCCCCCAGATTGGCGAAACCGAGCCCAAGCGTGCGGAAGCGGTAGCTCAGCTCGGCGATCTCGCGGCTCGGGAACTGCGCCATGAGCACGGAAATCTCCAGCACTATCGTCCAGAGGCGCACCGCGTGCTTGAACTCCTCAATGTTGAAGCGCCCCTGCTCCTCGTCGTAGAACTTCAGGACATTGAGGGAGGCGAGGTTGCAGGCCGTGTTGTCCAGGAACATGTACTCGCTGCAGGGATTGCTGGCATTGATCCGCCCATCCTCCGGACAGGTGTGCCAGTCATTGATCGTCGTGTCGTACTGCACGCCCGGATCTGCGCAGGCCCACGCTGCGAAGCCGACCTTGTCCCAGAGCTCGCGCGCCTTGAGGGCTTTGCAGGAAACCGGTGGCCGCCCCTCCCGCTCCGCCTTACGGAGCTCCGTGCGCCAGAAGAGCTGCCAGTCGGCGTCTTTCTCCACTGCCTCGAAGAAGGCATGGGGCACGCGCACCGAGTTGTTGGAGTTCTGGCCGGATACCGTCTGGTACGCCTCATCGTTGAAGTCCGTGGAGTAGCCCGCATCTGCGAGGGCTGCCACCTTCTTCTCCTCCTTCGCCTTCCAATCGATGAACTCCACGATATCCGGATGATCGAGATCGAGGCAGACCATCTTCGCCGCCCTGCGTGTGGTGCCGCCGGACTTGATGGCCCCCGCGGCGCGATCCCCGATCTTGAGGAAACTCATGAGGCCGGAGCTCATGCCCCCGCCCGAGAGCGGCTCCTTTCCGCCACGGAGCTTCGAGAAGTTCGTCCCCGTGCCCGATCCGTACTTGAAGAGGCGCGCTTCGCGGACCCAGAGGTCCATGATCCCCCCCGTGTTCACCATGTCATCCTCCACGGAGAGGATGAAGCACGCATGCGGCTGGGGATGCGTGTAGGCATCCTCGCTCTCCCGCACCTCACCGGACGCGGGATCGGCATAGTAGTGCCCCTGTGCCGGTCCCGTGATGCCATAGGCGTAGTGGAGGCCGGTATTGAACCACTGCGGACTGTTCGGCGCGGCCATCTGGTGCACGAGCATGTGGGAGAGCTCATCCTCGAAGGCCTGCGCGTCCTGCGCCGTCTCGAAGTACCCCTCCTGCTGCCCCCAGTGCCGCCAGCATCCCGCGAGGCGGCGGATAACCTGCTTCACGCTCTTCTCGGGCCCCTTCACCACCGTACCATCCTCATTGCGCAAGAGGTTCCCCTCGGCGTCCGTCTGCGGAACGCCCGCCCGACGGAAGTACTTGCTCACCATGATGTCCGTCGCCATCTGGCTCCAGTCCGCAGGGATCTCCGCCCCTTCCATCTCGAAGACGACGGATCCATCGGGATTTTGGATGCGACTCGTGCGTCGCTCATACTTCACTTCCTCAAGGGGATCGCTTCCGGGCGTCGTAAACAGACGCCGCACGGAGAGGCCACGCCCACGGTGAAACTGCTCCGCGCCCTGTGCAAAAGAAGAAGAACCAACGGCGGAAGCGGGAGGAGGCATATACAGGGGGGAGAATGCCTGGCACATCATATTGTGTGCTCAGGGGGTGCAGCCACACAAGATATTGATGCACCGAGAGAAGGTCAATCGGAAACGCGCGAGGGAAGCGCGGGGAGAGAACACGGAGAAAAAGGGTCCTGTTATAGCACAAAAATCGTTCGTCTACCCGATAGTTCTTCTGTACACAGCGCTCCAATCCCCGCGAATCGTAAAGTCAAACTTCCGTGAAAATCGCATCTGCCCTCTGCCGGAATGCTCCCCTCCCCCTGCTATCATCATGTCATGCATATCGTCCTCGTCGTCGCCGGCACGAACGAACCGAGCAACAGCAACGTGCTCGCCGATTCCTTCTCCGAAGGATTGCGGCACGAGCCGGAGATCACCGTCCGGAAATTCCGGCTGAAGGACATGAAGATCGATCACTTCTCGCTCTCCCACTATGAGCCGCACTCCCCTGAAGAGGAGGATATGAAGTACCTGAGAGAATCCATTGAGAGCGCAGCCGGCCTCGTTGTCGCGACACCCGTCTGGAATTTTGGCGTTCCCGCCCATCTGAAGAATGTCATTGATCGCATGGGGAGCTTCGGACTCGACGAGACGCACTCCCGCGGCACCCTCAAGGGCCTTCCCTTCTTTCTCATCTTCACCGGTGGGGCACCTGCTCCCGCATGGAAGGGCATGCTCCGCAAGACGACGAGCTTCGTCTGCGAGGGGCTCCGCTACTTCGGGGCAACCCACATCGGCACCCACTTCGAGCCACGCTGCACGCTGGGCAGAGGTAAGTTCGGACTGGCGGTGGACAAGCGGCCGGAGAGCCTGGAGAAAGTCCGTGCCGACGGCGAGCGGTTCGCCCGGATCGCCGCGACCTACGCCCGCACGGGCCGCCTGCCTGCGCACTCCTCTCTACACCATAAGGGCTACGCCCTCGCGCAGCGCCTCCTCGCGAAATTTCATTGATCATCCCCGGAAGGCCAGGACCACGAGCGCCCCCGCGGACACCGCCATCACCATCGTGAGGATGAACCCGAGCACGTTGGAGAGCTGGCCATTCGTATTCCGCCCCATGATGGAGCGATTGTTCGCCACGAGGAGGACGAAGAGCATGAGCGGCGGCGCAATGATGCCGTTCAGGACCGCTGCGTAGTAGAGCATGGTAAAGGCGGGAATGTTCAGGAAATTCACGATGAGACCCACCGCTGTGGCAAGGATGATGACGGCGTAGAAGCCCGGTGCCTGCCTGAAGGTGCGAAAGAGCCCGGGCTTCCAGCCGATCGCCTCGGAAATGGCATACGAGGCGGAAGCAGCAAGAATGGGAACGCCGAGCAAGCCCGTCCCGATGACGCCCGCTGCGAAGAGGAGGGAAGCAAACCTGCCCGCGAGCGGCTGCAGTGATGCGGCCGCCTCCGCTGCAGTAGCCACCGTCCGGATGCCATGTGCTCCAAGCGTGGAGGCCGTCGTCGTGATGATGAAGAAGGTAATGATGTTCGAGAAGAACATCCCCATGGAGGTATCGAGGCGCATCTCCTGCATGGTCCTGCGGGAGATGTGAGGCGTCCCTGTCCCGAAATCCCTGATTTGATGTCGAAGGATTTCCTCCTCCACTTCCTCATCCGACTGCCAGAAGAAGAGATAGGGGGAAACGGTAGTCCCGAAGAGCGCGACGAGGTTGAAGAGATACTCCTCCGAGAGCGAAAAGAAGGGCACCACCAGCGCATGGAGTATCTGCCCCCATGGTTGGGTGACGGTGAAGGCGGCAATCACATAGGCGAAGAGGGAGAAGCAGAGATACTTGAGGACTCTGGCGTAGGCGCGGTAGGAAACGAGAATTTCAAGGAGGACAATGAGAACAGTCATCACGACTAGCCAGACCACGGAGGGGATGCCGAACACCAATTCCGCCGAGGCCGCCATCGCTCCGAGATCCGCACCGATGTTGATGGAATTCGCCACGAGGAGGAGGGCCACCGCACCGTAGAGCAGGGGCTTGGAATAGTGCTTGCGGATGACACCCGAGAGTCCTCGCCCCGTCACGAGGCCGATCCGCCCGCACATCTCCTGAATGGCGATCATGAAGGGCGTCACGAAGAGCGCGAACCACAGCTGCGTGTACCCGAATTGCGCCCCCGTCTGCGCGTAGGTCCCGATGCCGGAGGGGTCATCGTCGGCGGCTCCCGTGATGAAGCCCGGACCGATGGCCTTGAGGAATTTCCTGAAGCGGGACGCTCGCACGGGATCACTGTAACGGAGGAGCTGCAGGGGAACAATCTGGCCTCGTGACAGAAGCACCCCTCCGCCGGCGCAGTGCCTCTGCAATTCCCTCCGGTTCCACCCCGCACCGGGTGAGGACACTGAAGAGCTGCAGGAGGAGCTGAGAGCAGGCGCTCAGGGCAGCTCCAAGCTCCGCATCCTCACACTTGCGCACCTTCGTGGAAAAATCCGTCATGGATCGGAGGAGGAGCCGGAAAGAGTCGGAGGAAAGGGAAGGAGGTCCTTCCGCCGCCCCATCGGAGCCCCCAAGGAACTGCACGACCCTCTCCCTCTCGCCATCCTCTCCGGTGTTACGGGCATCCTGCTCCGCCTCCCAGGCAACCATCACATCTCCCAAGCCGATATTCCGCGAACGGAGTGCGACGAGGAGACGATAGAGGAGATCCGCGGCTTCCTCCGTGGCTCGCCCATCAGCCGCCCTATCCGCTTCGGGAAGCGCTTCGAGAAGCTCGATGAATTCCTCCATGCACTTTCCCACACAGAATTCCGTCCCCTTCTGCAGAGCACGAAAGGTTCCCGAAGAGGAGTCGCCCGCCTGGGCCCTCTCCCGAACGGTACGGGCAAGCTCCAGAAGCACGTCTGCCAGCGATTCCCAACGGTCCCGCTCGATACCGGTTTCCACCGTTGTCCCCCTCTCAATAAGTTCAAAAGGCAGGACGCGCAGGACTTCCGATTGATCCGTCGAAAGCTCCACATTCAACGTCTCACTGACACTCAAATCCCGCGCACCTCGACAGAGGAGTTCCGCGCGCATGGCATTCTTGCGATCGATGGGGACATAGATCTCTAGCGCACTCCACGGCGCACCATCGGGAACGAGGACTTGCGCAGCGGTGGGGCCGCGGAGGCCGAGATCTCGGAATCGGTCTGCCTGAGCCGTCGGCACATTGAACGCAAGAGCCACATAACGATTTGACTGCCGGGCGGATTCCAGAGCGAGCCCGAGCTCGCGGAGTGCATCACGCGTGAAGTCCGTCATCTGCTGCACGCGGGTAGCCGAGAGATCCGTGGAGATGGCGGGAAGGGAGAGATACGGCAGCCGGAGCGCCTCGCCCGAAGGGAAACCCAGTTCCTGACCTGATATCTGCAAGCGACTCTCCCGGGCGGTCCTGCCGGATTCCACAATCTCGAACGCGGCAACGGGAAGTTCTCCGCGCGATTCGTTAACACGCGTATCTGCCCCCTCAGTTCTACGCACAGAGGCAGAAAGCCCCATTGTCTGCAGGAGACGCCTGAGGAGAAGCGGATACTTGGTGAAGATCCTCCTCCCCCGGAGATCGGACGGAGCGAGAAGCGGGCGTTCCTCCGGCGCCAGGAACGTGAGAGAGCAAGATCCCACACCCAGCGAAAGAAGCCGCTGAATGCCGGAGCGCACACCGTATGACTGTGCAATGAGATCCGCTTCCGCCAGGACATCCGCCCCCATCACGATCCCCACGGGACGATCTCGCAGGAGTTCCAGTTGCGACGCGAGGGCTTCCGCCCCCTTCACGCCGCGAAACACAAAAGTATCCTGCGCGATTTCGTCCCGCCGGTCGAAGCCGTTGAGCACGCGGTCATAGCCCGCTTTCACGAGGAGCTCGACGAGACGGTTGCGGGAGGAGCGACTGGGATCCAGCGCAGCCTTCGGAACAAGAACAAGCTGACGATTGTCGGCGGTTTCCATAAAAAGAAGGAGAAAAAAAATAAATAAAAACCCTCCTCGCGTGAGGAGGGGACGAAGTCGAAGGTCAGCTACCGCGAGCGCATCGACGCCATCCTCTCCCCGCGGAGAGCAGAGGAATGGTGATGCCGTTCTTTCCGAATCCCCAAGACAGCCCGATAGCCGGACCCGTTCTCCAAGAATTTGGCCACGCGCGTGACGGTGGCCGTGCTCGCACCCGTCTTCATGGAGACTTCCCGGTAACTCCGACCCTGAACAAGTTCACGTGCCACTTCCAAGCGCTCACTCCATGCCTGAAGCTCGCTCAACGTCCCGATGTCACGAAGGAACGCCGCCATGTTCGACTCGGACTTCAGGGAGACCAGTGCCCTGCAGAGTGATCGCAGCCACGGCTCATTTCTCCAACTGCCCTCGGTGAAGCGTCTCTTTCCCATTGAGCCCAGATTAGAGGATGGTTTCTGTATTGTCAATGTATTATCACGTTAATACAGCAAATGGGCAATGATGGGCACAAAACCCTTTATCTGCCCACCAACACCACCTCCTCGTCCACCACTCTTCCAACAAGACGCAGAGTGCCCCGAGCGCAGCCGAGGGGCACCCCCCATCATCCATCTCCCATGAGAATGACCTCTTCATCTATCGCTCCTTCTTCCCGGAAGCTCTGCCACGTCTTCGCACCACCCTCCACGAGCACCGACGCAATGCCGTGGAAACCGTCCGTGGGAGTCATGAGCACCCTCCACAGTGCAGAATAGTCAAAGCGGCGATCAAGGAGGGGCACCTCAAGAACCTGCACCCCCCTTCCCCTGAGTTGCCGGCATTTCGCGCTTTCCGCCTCCGGTCCAACAATCACTACCGTACCGGCAGCCAACGCGCCACTGATGATGCGTGCTCCGGGAGGGATGCGGCAATGCGGATCCAACACGATCCGAAGTGGCGAAGGCAATGCCCGATCAGAGCGGACGGTCAGTAGAGGATCGTCCGTGATGACGGTCTGCACACCTACCAGAATGGCATCGTGGCGGCCCCGGAGCCACTCGTGGGCCCAGCGATCCTGCGAAGCAGACGTTATTTTCAGTGAAGCCCCACCGGGAGCCGCGATCTCTCCGTCTCTCAACTGTGCGCGCTTCAGCGTCACCCACAGGCGCGACTTCGTATGGAGCGAGACGAAGCCGCGGTTCATCCACTCGCACCGCGCACGCTCGAAAGGGCCGATGCATTCGACTTGAGCCCTGCGCAGAGCCTCGATCCCCTTCCCCGCCATCTGTGCATTGGGGTCAATCATTCCGTACACCACCCGCTTCACCCCCCGCTCCTGCAATATCTCCGTGCAGGGCGGCGTCTTGCCACGATGGCAGCAGGGTTCCAGATTCACATAGAGAACATCCTCCGGATCGACGTCTCCATGGTACCCATCAAGGAGCACCCGCTCCGCATGGGGGAGCCCGAAGCCTGCGTGCCATCCCTCCGCGATGACTTCTCCCCGCCGCACCAGCACCGCCCCCACGAGCGGGTTCGTGCCGACTTTGCCTCTCCCCCGCTCCGCGAGAGCGAGGCAGCGATGCATGAAACGAGGTTCAACGTGCATGTCGCAAGTGTGGCACACGGTGAAATGATCGCAAAGCAACCCTGCACCGAATCAGCGTGACCGGTGCAGGGGCGGCGATTTGCTCTTTCTTCGTCCTCCGGGTCTAGAGGACGGCGGCGATCCCGAACCCCGCGAACATGCAGAGTCCGTAACCGAGCGAGGGGAGCCACTTCATCCCCGAGAGACCCATGCCTCCAAGGACGGAGAGGACGATCACCCCCACGAAATCCGGTCGCGGGATGGGGCAGGAGACCGCAATCGGCCACCATACCCTTCCGAACCCGAATCCGAACGTCCCGGCCGCGATCACCATCGCAAGAACCTTCCACATACTTCACACTCCCTTCCTTCATTGGAAGACCTCGACCTCCCATTCATGGGAAAGAGCCGTCTCACACCGTGTGAAACTAAATACCATTATTAGAATACTTTTGTTCTTTTGTCAATTATATTATGTTCATGGAAGAATAGCCACAGGGATGAAAAAACCGTGCCGAAGCATTGGGCCTCGCCTGTCCTGAGTACAGTCGAAGGACGGGCCAAATGCCAGCCATCCGGCGCTTGTCTATCGCTTCGAGACGCCTCCGCGCTTACTGATGATCTCGGCTGCGACGTTGCTCGGCACCTTGGCGTAGTGCGACGTCTCCATGGAGTAGCTGGCGCGGCCCTGCGTGAGCGAGCGGAGCTCGGTCGCGTAGCCGAACATGGAAGCCAGCGGCACGTTCACGGTGATGGTCTTCGCTGTCCCGCGATCGCCCGTCCCCTGGATGATGCCGCGCCGCGCATTCAGGTCGCCCATCACGTCGCCGAGGAATTCCTCCGGCGTCACGACCTCGACCTTCATGATCGGCTCGAGGATGACCGGATCGGCTTTCTTGGCTGCCGCCTGGAACCCGATGGATGCCGCGAGCTTGAAGGCCATCTCGGAGGAGTCCACGTCGTGATAGGAACCGTCGAAGAGCTCCACCATCACGTCCACGACGGGGTAGCCCGCCTGAATGCCGCGGCTCATGCCCTCCTGGAAACCCTTGTCGCACGGGGAGATGAATTCGCGGGGAATCCTCCCTCCCACTACCTTGTTCACGAACTCGTACCCCTTGCCCGGCTCCTGCGGAATGATGCGGAAGATGACGTGTCCGTACTGGCCGCGGCCGCCTGTCTGTTTGATGTACTTCTCCTCGTGTTCCACCTCCTTCTGGATCGTCTCGCGGTAGGCCACCTGCGGCCGGCCGACGTTCGTCTCCACCTTAAACTCGCGGCGCATGCGGTCGACGATGATGTCGAGGTGCAGCTCGCCCATACCCTCGATGATGGTCTGGCTCGTCTCGTCGTCGGTGTGCGCGCGGAAGGTCGGGTCCTCCTCGGAGAGCTTCTGGAGAGCCACGCCCATCTTCTCCTGATCGGCCTTCGTCTTCGGCTCCACCGCCACAGAGATGACCGGCTCCGCGAACGTGATGGCCTCGAGACGAATCTGCCTGCTATCCTCGCAGAGGGTATCCCCCGTGCGCGTATCCTTGAGTCCGATGACTGCAGCGATATCCCCGGCCTCCACTTCCGTAATCTCCGAACGATTATTGGCATGCATGCGCACGATGCGCCCGATGCGCTCCTTGGAGCCGTTACGTGTATTGATGAGGTAGGTCCCGGACTTCATGATGCCGGAGTACACGCGAACGAACGTGAGCTTCCCCACGAAAGGATCCGTTGCGATCTTGAAGGCAAGGGCTGCGAGTGGCTCGCTGTTCTCGGGCTTGCGCTCCTCCTCCTTGTCCGTATCGGGATCGGTGCCCTTCGCGGGCGGGAGATCCAGCGGGGAGGGCAGGTACGCCACCACCGCGTCGAGGACCAGCTGCACGCCCATATTCTTGAGCGAGGAACCGCAGAGGACGGGATAGATCTTGTTCTTCACCGTCCCGATGCGCAGCCCCTTCACGATCTGCTCATCCGTGAGGGCGTTGTTCTTCAGATACTCATCGAGGAGATCATCGTCACACTCGGCCACCTTCTCCATGAGGACGGCACGGTACTCACTCACCTCGTCGTTCAAATCCTCGGGAATGGGAATCTCCGAGACTTTCTCCCCATGCTCCCCCTCGAATTTGTAGGCCTTCTTCGCGACGATATCCACGATGCCCGTGAAGTCCGCCTCCGCGCCGATGGGCAGCTGGATCGCCACGGCCTGCTTGCTCAGACGATCGTGGATGCTCCCGAGGGACATGTAGAAATCACCGCCGGTCTTGTCCATCTTGTTCACGAAAGCGAGGCGCGGCACGCCGTACTTGTCCGCCTGCCGCCACACGGTCTCGCTCTGCGGCTCCACGCCCTGCGAACCGTCGAACACCACCACGCCGCCGTCGAGGACCCGGAGGCTGCGCTCCACCTCCGCGGTGAAGTCCACGTGTCCCGGAGTATCAATGATGTTGATGATGCAATCGATCTCCTTTCCTTCCGCATTCTTCGCCTTCCAGTGACACTGCGTGGCCGCGGAGGTGATGGTGATGCCGCGCTCCCGCTCCTGCTCCATCCAGTCCATGGTGGCCTCCCCCTCGTGGACCTCACCGAGCTTGTAGTTCTTCCCCGTGTAGAAGAGGATGCGCTCGGACGTCGTCGTCTTGCCGGCGTCGATGTGCGCGATAATACCGATATTACGGAGATTCTTGAGTTCCATGGAATAAAATGGAAGGGGACAGAGGATTTTGAGAAAGCTGCATCCAGCAGTCGGATGCAGTGCATCCAAAAAACCAGCCCGAAAACTATAGGGAAACGATGCTTTTGACGCAATTGTTTTCCGGGGAAACATACCTCATCCCCTGCCCCCTCCCGAAAAGGAGAGGCAGGATAAAAGGAGGGAGTTGTGAGGCAGAAAAGGCACACCGCTGGCGCGTCTCTACTTCGCCAGATGCGCGAACGCCTTGTTGGCCTGCGCCATCCTGAGGACATCCTCCTTCTTCTTCACGGCGGCACCCTGCCCGGTCGAGGCTTCGAGGAACTCCAGACCCAGACGTTGCGACATCGGGATGCCCTTGCGTTCGCGTGCGGCGGTGATGAGCCAGCGCATGGAGAGCGCCTGCTGGCGCTTCGGTGCCACCTCCACCGGCACTTGGTACACCGAACCTCCCACGCGCTTCGGGCGGACTTCCAAGAGCGGCGTCACGTTGAGGAGCGCCTTACTGAAGACCTCCAGCGGAGGGTCCTTCGTGCGGCTCTTCACCACCTCGATGGCCTCCCAGAAAATTCTGCGCGCGATCGACTTCTTCCCCTGCTGCATGATGCAGCAGATGAATTTCTCGATCGTGGGATCGCTCCCTTCGGGGATGTACGGCTTGATGGGTCTCGGCATAGATGAGCGGTAAGCGGTGAGCGGTTGGCTGGAGAGGAAGATGCTGATCGCTAGCCGCTGATCGCTAGCGAGTCGAAGACAAGCTACTTCTTGGGTTTCTTGGCTCCATAGCGGCTGCGGCCCTGCTTGCGGTTCTGCACGCCCTCGGTATCGAGGATGCCGCGGACGATGTGATAGCGGACGCCCGGGAGGTCCTTCACGCGGCCACCGCGAACGAGGACCACGCTGTGCTCCTGCAGGTTGTGCCCCTCTCCCATGATGTACGCCTTCACCTCATGACCATTCACAAGGCGTACACGGGCAATCTTGCGCAGAGTGGAGTTCGGCTTCTTCGGCGTCATCGTCGTCACCTTCACACATACCCCACGCTTGAAGGGGGACCCCTTGAAGAGCGGTACTGCCCGCATCTTCAGCGCATTCCACGTGTACTGGAGCGCCGGCGCCTTGGACTTGCGCGCCTTCGAGGAGCGGGGCCGGCGGATCAACTGATTAATGGTGGGCATGAACCGGGGAAGCGAATGGCGGGCATTACGAGCCGCGAAGCCGGACGAGGGTACGTCGGGCGAAGGGAGAAGTAAAGAAAAACTCAGGCGTTCTGCCCCTCTCGTTCCTGTTTTTCCGAGAGGTAGCGGTTGCGGTACACCTCGCCGGTGGGGATGAGACGACCGATGATGACGTTCGCCTTCAGATCCTGCAGGTTGTCGATCCTGCGGGTGGTGGCCGCTTCCACGAGGACGCGGATGGTCTCCTGGAATGAAGCGCCGGCCAGCCAGGAATCCGTCGCCAGCGCCGCGCGGGTGATCCCGAGGAGCAGTATCTCGTACGTCGCGGATTTCCCTTTTCCTTTCATTTCCACGCGGACGCGCTCGTTCTCGCTATCCACTTCGCCGATGTCCACCGTGTCACCCGGGAGCAGGTTCGTATTCCCGGCATCGATGATGCGGACCTTCGAGAACATCTTGCGCACGATGATCTCCAGGTGCTTGTCATTGATGGTCTGCCCCTGCGAGGCGTAGATCTTCTGCACCTCCTGCACGATGTATTTCTGCACCGCATAGGGACCCTTCTTCGCGAGGAGTTCGTGCAGGTTGAAGTGCCCGATGTGAATCGGATCTCCCACCGCCACCATATCCCCCGTCTTCACGCAGAGCGACTCGCGGGGACCGAACTCATACGTGCGCTCCTGAATCTCCGCGTGGCGGATGCGGATCTCGCGATCCCCCACCTCGGTGATCTTGCCGGCGACTGTCGCCTTCAGGGTCGAGCGATCCATCGCAGACTTCGCGATCACCTCGCGCTCGCGAACCGACTGCCCCTGTTTCACGACCACCTGGAAACCAGCCGGCAGACGGTAGACATCCTCCCCGCGCTCCTGCGCGAAGACGTGCACGTGCGTCTTGCCGCCCTGATGAGTCACTTTCACCTGTCCCGCGATGTCGAAGAGCATGGCCGGGGTGCGCGGGCTCCGTGCTTCAAAGAGCTCCTCCACGCGGGTGAGACCCTGCGTGATGTCGGACCCCTCCGCGACGCCTCCCATGTGGAAGGTGCGCATGGTGAGCTGCGTGCCCGGCTCGCCGATGGACTGCGCCGCAATGATCCCGACCGGCGTGCCGATCTGGACGGTGCGGTTGTCGCCAAGGTCGCGCCCGTAGCACTTCCGGCAGATGCCGCGCCGCGTCTTGCACGTCATGACGGAGCGGACCGGAACGGCAGGCACCTTGCGCTCCTGAATCAGAGCCAGCAATTTGGGATCGATCTCCTCATCGCGCTTCGCAACGACCTCCCCGTTCACCTCGATATCCGCCGCGAGCGTGCGGCCGAAGATGCGGCTCTCAAACTTCTCGCCGATCTCCTCGGACTCCTTGCGCGAGACGTTGTGCACATCCGTCGAGCCGCAGTCCTCCTCGGAAATGAGGATGTCCTGCACGGCATCGACGAGGCGGCGCGTGAGGTAACCGGCTTCGGCCGTCTTCAGGGCCGTATCGGACTTCCCCTTGCGTCCTCCGTGCGTGGCGATGAAGTACTCGAGCACGGAGAAGCCGTCCTTGAGATTCGACTGGATGGGGAGCTCGATGGTGCGTCCCGACGGATTCGCCACGAGCCCCTTCATGCCGGCGAGCTGCGCCACCTGCCCCCAGTTGCCGCGGGCGCCGGAGTCGATAACGTAGGTGATGTTGTTCTCCTCCTGGGCGAGGAACCCCTCGATCATCTTGGCGGAAACGTCGTTCTTCGTCTCGGACCAGACGGTGATGGCATGGATGTAGCGCTCATCCTCCGTCATGAGTCCCTTGAGGTAGGCCTCATTGATCATCCGGACGTGCTCGTTCGCCTTCTTGAGAATCTCGTCGCGATCAGGGGGCGTGAGAATGTCCGCCGCCGACACGGAGATGCCCGAGAGCGTGGCGTACGCGAAGCCGATGTCCTTGATGCGGTCGGCGAAGCGCACCGTCTCGTCCTCACCAAGGAGGTCGAGGGCCTTCCCGATGAGGTTGCTCAGATCCTTCTTGCGGAGCGTGCGGTTCACGAGTCCCAGTGCCTCGGGGACAATCTCCTGGAAGCGCAGACGCCCCACGGACGTCTCGATGATCTCCGTCTTTCCGCCGGGATGGCTGTAGCGCACCTTGATCTTCGCCTGCAAGTTCACGATCCCGTGATCGTGCGCGAGGAAAGACTCCTCGGGATGAGAGAAGATCATCCCCTCCCCTTTGCGGCCGCCGTGCACCTGCGTGAGGAAGTAGCAGCCGAGGACCATGTCCTGCGCCGGGTTGATGACCGGCTCGCCCGCGGAGGGTTTGAGCAGGTTCGTGTGCGCGGCCATGAGCGTGCGCGCCTCGAGCTGCGCCTTCTCGGAGAGCGGGACGTGCACCGCCATCTGGTCGCCGTCGAAGTCCGCGTTGAATGCCGCGCAGACGAGCGGATGGAGACGGATGGCGAGCCCCTCCACGAGCACCACCTTGAAGGCCTGGATGCCGAGACGGTGGAGCGTGGGCGCGCGGTTCAGGAGCACGTACTTTTCATGGATGACTTCCTCGAGGATGTCCCACACCTCCTTCCCGCCGTCCTGCACGAGGCGCTCCGCCCCCTTCACGTTGTGCGCCAGTTCATCGCGGATGAGGCGGCCGATCACGAAGGGCTTGAAGAGCTTCATGGCCATCTCCTTCGGCAGGCCGCACTGGCTCAATTTGAGCTCCGGACCGACGACGATCACGGAGCGTCCCGAGTAGTCCACGCGCTTGCCGAGCAGGTTCTGGCGGAAGCGGCCCTGCTTGCCCTTGAGCATGTCCGAGAGCGAGCGGAGCTTCCGGCGATCCCCCGCGGTGAAGAGCGTCTTGCCCGCGCGGGCGGAGTTATTGAGCAACGTATCCACCGCCTCCTGCAGCATGCGCTTCTCATTGCGGCAGATCACCTCCGGCGCGCCGATGCTCATGAGCTTCTTCAGGCGGTTATTGCGGTTGATGACACGACGGTAGAGGTCGTTCAAGTCCGACGCGGCGAAGCGCCCTCCGTCGAGCTGCACCATCGGGCGGAGATCCGGCGGGATGACCTGCAGCCGCGAGAGGATCATCCATTCGGGCTTGATCTTCGCCTTCGTGAGAGAGGTCACGAGCTTGATGCGCTTCATGAGCTTCTTGAGCCGCTGCCCGCTCGCCTCGCTCCGTTCCTTTTGGAGCACGTCGATGATCGTCTCCAGATTGATGTTGCCGACGATCTCGCGGAGCGACTCGGCGCCCGTCCCCGCGCGGAAGACGTGTCCGAACTTCATGTTCACTTCGCGGAACTTGAGCTCCGAGAGTACGCCGCCTACCTGCAGGTTCTTCAGGTCCTCGAGCGCCTCGCGGTGATTCAATTTCAGATTCTCCAGCTTGTCGGCGAACTCCTTGTCGAGCGCGTCGAGCTGCGCGCGCGTGGCCTTGGACTCCGTGAGCTGCTTCTTGGCCTCGTCGTACTCGTGCTTCACCATGGTCTTGCGCTGGTCCATGCTCGCTGCGAGCTCCTTCTCGGCTTCGCGCTTCAGGTCCTCATCCACCGTGATGATGATGTACGCGGCGAAGTAGACGATCTGCTCGAGCGTCTTGATGGGGAGATCGAGGAGGAGGCCGATGCGGGAGGGCGAGCTCCGGAGGAACCAGATGTGCGTCACCGGGACGGCGAGATTGATGTGCCCCATCCGCTCACGACGGACGATACTGCGCGTCACTTCCACACCGCATTTCTCGCAGACCACACCCGCGTACCGCACTCCTTTGTATTTGCCGCAGAAGCACTGAAAGTTCTTCGTCGGGCCGAAGATGCGCTCGCAGAAGAGGCCATCCGGCTCGGCGCGCTGCGTGCGGTAGTTCACCGTCTCGGGCTTGGTCACCTCGCCGCGGGACCACGCGAGGATATCCTCGGGGCTGGCGACGGAGAGCGCGACGGCATCGAAGGAATCGGTGGCAGCGGAGATCTTCGGAGCGGGCATTGCTACAGGGGGGAGGGATAGGGGGTAGGGCGTAGGAAATGTACTTACAAAAGACCGCAGTCTTTCCGCGCTGTTCGTCTTAAACAGAGGAAAGACTCCGGTGAAGTGGACCAATACTACCTATGAATACTTCTCGTGCAAGAAAAAACCAAGCTTCTTGGAACAGAAGAACATCTTGCCCCTCGCTCAGCTGAGGCTACCCGTGTCTTGCTGAGCATCCGCAGCAATATGGGTGCTGGCCGCGTTCGTGTGGCTGACCCACATTTCGGAATTCATCGGTACGTACTTCTTCGCTTCCAAGTCAGCCAGATAGTGCGCCTCTCCCGCCTTCATGCCCGGATTCTCCTTCATGAACCTCGTGAAGAAAATCATGTGATAATCCGAGAGAATATCGTTCACAATTTCTCCATTGCTTGCTGTGTGCGTGCTGTTGGTACGCCCTTCGGTCCCTACGACATTGTTCTTCGTGGAGAAGCGCATCCTGATACGTCCATCCATCTTTCCAACAGTATCGACGAAACTCTCCATCATCTTCGCCATGCCTCCCGTGAAGCACGCATCCGTATTGACGAAGAAGGAACACTCCGCAAACTTTGGATTGAGGAGGATTTTGTCCCGGAAGTCTTCGGGAGTGAGCGTGCCCCCAGGGAGTGCAATGCCCCCCAATCCGCCATGCGCTCCAAAATTGAGGTAGAAATGATCGACCTTCTTCTCATCGAGTAATCTCGTGAGTTTGTCCGTCAGTACATCCACAGGTTTTCCCTTGTCTGTTGAAACCTCTTCGCCAGCCAACGTCAGGAAGTTGTAGCGCGGATTCCCTTTCTCATCCGTCAAACTATTCATGAAACGTGGGAGGTATTCGCTTCCATCCTTATGTGCACCCCCGAGAATATCCGATGTATCGGCTGAATGCATGGAAACGTATCCCCATGGATTACCAGCGAAATCAAAATTCTTTGCCCATGCTGCATTCCCCACTTCTTTTGCTCTCATCTGTCTCGCTCTATCAATCATGCCGCCCTGTGAAACGATCTTGGAAAAATCGATCGTCTGTTGATTCCCACTTCCCGTCATAAGATTGCCAATCTGTTCCAGGTACTGTGTCTGCTTGTCCGGCTTTCCATCCGCACCTTTCTTCCAGATTGCAAGGAAGTTGGTGCATCCGCTATTTAATCGTCCTGTCGCATCATAGTATCCATTCGGCGTGAAACTCCTGAACTGATCCTTGTACCATCGCGCCTCACTGATGTACCACTCCTCGACTTTGTTATTCGCGTCGATAACGCGGAAGCAAAATTGATAGCCATTCTCGTTCGTTCTGGCCAATTCAATCCTGCCTCCACCAGTGAGGCTTGCGTAGGCACGGCCATTCTCCAGTTTTGGCTGGCCATCGGCACCATACTCGACCACGCGAGCATTCAGCCATTCCTTCAACTCATCACTGAGCCAGTTTGACGAATCAAAAACACCCTCCGGATCTTTGCCACCCTCTCTGCTCGCCCGCGCTGTTCGCACCATTTTTTCCGCCCACTGCTTTGCCTCGGGACTTGAAGAAAGATCGAGACGCTCCGTCCCCTCAGGAATGAGCATGGTTTCCGGAGAGGAGTGCGGAGGCGGCTGCTCCTGCGGCCGTTGAGGTGGCTGCTGCTGTTGGCGTTGTAAAGCCTCACGTACCCGACCGATGGCAGCTTCATCCGGCTCAAGGGAATACTCGCCTTTCTCGTTGCACTGAAGAGTCCAGAGGAGAAGCTGCCTCCCATCGCTCAATGCACAATTCACCCGCACCACGTTCTTATCAATTTCGCTCTTATCAATGCTCATATACTGCCCCCACCCTTTTGGAATGAATGTCCCCATCAACCTCCCCAGCGTCAAGGAAGTGAGATCTTTCAAGAATGGTTGAGCCTTACATGTGTCACTGATCTTTCCGTCCTCATAATTGATCACGGCATGACACTGATACCTCTTCCCCTTCTCGACGATATACATCTGAGCAGGGTTTTTTGGTTCATCATTCCCTACGAGAATTTCCCTATCCCGAATTCCGAGCGCCTCCTTGATTACCTGTTTCGCCCGATCCATCTTAGCCTTGTCATCAGTATTTTTCGGATCTAAGCGCTCCCACTCAGCAAGAATAGAGGCGATCGACTTCAGCCCTTCCCTTAGCCGTTCCGTGGAGGTCTTCGGCTTCTCGTGTTCCTTCTGCTTCTCCAGAATCGTCTTGATGGTCTCCTCAATATTCTTGTTGTGTGCTTCCACGATCTCCCGGAACTTCTCAGCTGTGATGTGCTGCCAGTCCACTGGCTGGAATGAAGTAAACGCAGTCTTCGCCTCGATTCCGGAACCGGGGATCGTGACGACGGAATTGAGGTAATCGTTGTGGAAAATATTGATGTGCACCTCCGGTTTTGTTTTATCAATGAGCGCCTTCAGTTCTGGTGACCGATGCTCCACGAGTGCCTTCTCTATCCTCGCCTTCACCTCCGCCTCCTTCTTCTCTTTGTCCTCCGGCTTCTCGGGTTTCGCAGGCGCAGGCTTGGGGGCTTCGGGTTTCGCAGGCTGCTGAGGAACGGGCTTCGGCTTCTCGGGTTTCGCAGGCGCAGGCTTGGGGGCTTCGGGTTTCGCAGGCTGCTGAGGAACGGGCTTCGGCTTCTCGGGTTTCGCAGGCGCAGGCTTGGGGGCTTCGGGTTTCGCAGGCTGC
>JAEAMF010001286.1_pt1 | contig 19486 bp, 21 predicted proteins | sample 8958721 | NCBI WGS metagenome assembly JAEAMF01 (sample SAMN16933255, study PRJNA681124) | bioreactor sludge metagenome | isolation source: anaerobic bioreactor treating anionic surfactant - SDBS | place: India: Bengaluru | collected 2019-02-28
TGGTCGCGACCCGGGCCGGCGCGGCGAGTGTCGACCTCCGGAAGCTGGCAAACGGGGTATACCTCGTGCGGTTCGATGCCGAGGGCTTCACTCAGAGCCAGAAGCTGGTGGTGCAGAGGTAGCGTGAGGCGGTAGACCGGATACCGGACACCGAAGACCGGGCAGGGGCGGGCGATGAGCCCGCCCCTGCCGGTTTTTTGTAAGGAGCTACGTGGGCCATTCGGTGCGGCCGAGGAGATAGGCGATGCGGGCGGCCTGGACATAGGTGTCGCAGGTCGAGGAGATGAGCGCGGACTGGGCCTGGACCAGGTTGGCGTCGACGTCGAGGTAGTCGACCGCGGTTATCGCGCCGAGCTTGAGCTGTTCGTCGGCTAGTTCCTTGAGTTTCCGGTTGAGTTCGAGGTTGGCCAGCGCCAGCTCGTACTGCTCGCGCGCCTGGCGGTAGCCGATGACCGCGTCGACCGCGGTGGCGCGAATCTGAAGTCCGGTGGCGCGTGATGCCGCTTGGGCCCGGCGCGAGGCGTTACCGGCGTCAACGACGTCGAGGACGTAGGCTTTGAGGTCGAGCAGCGGCAGCGAGGCGCGCACGCCGTAGCCGGTCCGGTCGTTGTCCTGCCATTCCCTGATACTGCCGGGCAGGGAACTGCCCGACACGCTCGAATTCCACGACAGGCTCACCGACGGCAGCACCGCGCCGATGGCCGCGGCCTGCCCGACGTCGGCGATGGTCCGGGACCGGGCCGCCATCAGGACGCCGGGGTTTGTCCGTTCGATTTCGGCCATCAGGCTGTCCGGGTCGGCGATGGCGAACTCCGCCGGTGCGGTGAGCGAATCCGCGGCGCTGACCGCGTCGCCCCGGCCCAGGCCGAGCGTGGCCTTGAGGTTCTCCCGGGCGACCGCCAGGCCGCGGTCCGACGAAAGCAGTTCGATGCGCGCCTGGGACCCCTGCACCTGCGCGCGCAGCAGGTCGACCGCCGAAATCATGCTGAGCCGGCGTTTCTCCTCCGACTGGACGAGGTACCGGTCCGCACGTTCGAGCGCGGCGGCCGCGACCGAGCGAAGTTGCGACGCCTTGAGCAGGCCGACGTAGTCGGCGGTGACGTCATAGATGAGCTTGGCTGTCTGGTCGCGGGCGCTGGTCGAGGAGTAGGAGCTGCGCAGCGTTGCGGTGACGAGCCCGGAGTAGGCGGACGGGCTGAAGATGACCTGGTTGATGGACAGGCCGGCGGACCACGGGCCGGACGAGTCCGAGCCGACGATGTCGTAGCCGACGCTGCCCGAGAAAGCGGGCAGGAGGTTGTTGATGCCTTTGGCCAGCGTCACGGCGCCGTCGCACCGGGTAAGCTGCGCCTGGGTCGCGGCCGGGCTGGCGCGCAGGGCGGTGTTGATGGCGTCGGCGAGCGAGAGTGACAGGGTGTCGGCGCGCGCCGGCACGGCGGCGACGAGCAGCACCAGTGCGAAGAGAAGGGTGTTCCTGCGGTGCATGTCACTTGGATAGACCCGGCCGGCACGATTCTCCTGCGCAGGGAAGACGGCGCTCGGGGGTCTATCGAGGTATGACTGGCATACCGAATCTGATATCCCGCGCGAGAATGCTGGCGCCGGTGACCGCGGACGGCGCGCCGGCCGAGCGGACCGTGAGTCCGGGCGGCAGCGTAATGGTCGGCCGGCACGCAGTCTTGGGCAAGGAGGAACGCGAGGCAGTGCGCGGCCAGCGGCCGGGGATGGACGTGAACCCGGAGCAATGGTTCCGGGTGAAGCTGGCCCCTGACGCCGGGGCCGGGGAGCAGCGATGAAACACAAGAGGAATGCCGCACGCCGGTCCCTCCGGCTGGCCGGGGTTGCGCTCCTGGCCGTTCTGGCGCTTCTTTGGGCCGGCTGCCGGCGCAACAAGGCCGTCACTTACGAGTTCGGCGAGGTGAAACGCGGTGACATCGAAAACGTCGTCTCGAGCACCGGCCAGATGGAGCCGGTCGGCACGGTCGAGGTCGGTACGCAGGTCTCGGGCACGGTCGAGCGGGTGCTGGTCGACTTCAACGCCCGCGTCGGGCGCGGCCAGTTGCTGGCGGTGCTCGACACGGTGACGCTCGCGGCCCAGTTGCGCGACGCCGAGGCCGGGCGGGCGCGCGCCGAGGCCCAGTGGGCCCAGGCGCGGGCCGACTCGGTGCGTGCCTTCACGCTGTACGCCAAGGAACTGTCGTCCGAACAGGAACTCGAGGCGGCCAAGGTGGCGACCGCGGCCGCGCGCGCGGCGCGCCAGTCGGCCGAGTCGGCGCTGGACCGGGCCCGCGCCAACCTCGCCTACGCGTTCATCCGTTCGCCGATCGCCGGCACGGTCATCAGCCGTAACGTCGAGCCGGGCCAGACGGTGGCCGCGAGTTTCTCGACGCCGACGCTCTTTGTCATCGCTCAGGACCTGTCCCGGATGCGCATCCTCGCCCAGGTGGACGAGTCGGACATCGGCTCGGTCGACTCGGGGATGGCAGCGAAGTTCACGGTCCAGGCCTACCCGGACGAGGAGTTCTCAGGCAGCGTCGCGCAGGTGCGGGTGCTGCCGACGACCGCTTCCAACGTCGTTACATACACGGTGGTGGTCGACGCGGCCAACGACTCGGGCCGGCTGCTGCCCGGGATGACGGCGACGGTGGACTTCTACGTCGAGCAGCGCCGGGGCGTGCTGACGGTACCGGCGACCGCACTCTCACTAAAGCCGACCGAGGAGATGGTCGCCGAACTGCGCAAGGCACGGGACGGACGGCCGCCGGACTCGCTGCGCCCGCGCCGGGCGCCGAACGACAGCGCCGGGCCGCGGCCGAAACGGGGAGCCAACACCGCCCGGTTGTGGTACCTCGACGAACAGGGAAAGGTCGCGATGATGCCGGTCGTCGCCGGCGCGACCGACGGCCGCAACACCGAGGTTACCGCGCTGCGGGGCGAGCTCAAAGAGGGTATGAAGGTCATCGTCAGGGCTTCGGGCACGCCTGCCCAGGACCGCGGGCCGCGCGGCTTCGGCGGCCCGATGTTCGGCCGATGAGAAACCGGCCGTCTACGATTTGGTCCCGGGCGCTAGCATGCCGCCGGTAATCGAGATCCGCAGGCTGGTCCGCACCTATGACCTGGGCGACGTCAAGGTGCACGCGCTGCGCGGCGTGGACCTGGTCGTCGAGCCGGGTGAGTTCGTCGCGGTCATGGGCGCGTCCGGCTCGGGTAAGTCAACGCTCCTGAACATCCTGGGCTGCCTGGACCGGCCGACGTCCGGCACCTACCTCCTGGACGGCGTCGAGACCAGCGGGCTGTCGCGCAACGAGTACGCCGACATCCGCAGCCGCAAGGTCGGGTTTATCTTCCAGGGCTACAACCTGATTCCCCGGACATCGGCGATCGAGAATGTCGTGCTGCCGCTCTTGTACGAGCACACCGGCCGGTACCATACCGCCCGGCAGCGCGCCGAGCAGGCGCTCGGGCGCGTCGGGCTCGCGGACCGGATGCACCACCTGCCCAGCCAGCTCTCGGGCGGGCAGCAGCAGCGGGTCGCCATCGCCCGGTCGCTGGTCAACGAGCCGGCGCTGGTGCTGGCCGACGAGCCGACCGGCAACCTCGACTCGCGGACGTCGGTCGAGATCATGGCGCTGTTCCAGCAACTCAACGACTCGGGTATCACTATCGTAATGGTGACGCACGAGCCGGATATTGCCCGCTACGCCCGCCGGGTCGTCGCGATGCGCGACGGGCGCATCACCCGCGACTACGCGGTCGACCGACGCGGCCGGGCCGATGAGGACCTGCAAGCCATGCCCGAGGTTGCGGTCGAAGACCAGATGGAGACCATCGGCCAATGAAGTGGGGCAAGCTGTTCCGGGCTGCGCTTGAGAGCATCCGGCGCAACAAGAGCCGGAGCCTTCTGACTTCGCTCGGCATCATCATCGGCGTGGCATCGGTGGTGGTGATGGTCGGTGTCGGCCAGGGCGCGCAGGCATCGATCAAGGCCCAGATAGAGGCACTGGGCACCAACGTGCTGATGATCCGCTCAACCTTCTTCCGCCAGGCCGGCGTGCGCGGCGCGGCAGGCAGCGCCCAGCGCCTGACGCTCGACGACGCGGCGGCGCTGGCGCGTGACGGCGAGCACCTGGCGGGCGTGTCGGCGGTGGTCAACTCGCGGCAGCAGGTCATCGGCGGCGACGGCAACTGGAACACATCGGTGACCGGCGTCTCGACCGACTACCCGGCCATCCGCGACTGGTCGCTGGCGTCGGGCCAGTTCTTCAGCGAGCGTGACGTCAAATCGGCCGCCAAGGTGGCGGTGCTGGGCAAGACGGTCGCCGACGAGTTGTTCTCCGGGACCGACCCGGTCGGCCAGCAGGTGCGCATCGGCAGCCAGCCGTTCACGGTCATTGGCGTGCTCTCGGGGAAAGGCGAAGGCGGGCCGGGCGGCGACCAGGACGACATCATCCTGGCGCCGGTGACGACGGTGATGAACCGGCTGCGGGGCGGCCGGCGCATCGACATGATCATGGCCAGCGCGCGCACGGCGCGGGACGTCGGCGCCGCAACCGAGGAGGTCTCCGCCATCCTGCGCGGCGAGCACCGGCTGGCCGAGGGCGCGGACCCGGACTTCGACGTGCGTACCCAGGCCGAAATCATCGAGCGGGCGTCGTCGACGTCCCGGACGATGACCTTGCTCCTGGGCGCCATCGCCTGCGTGTCGCTCCTGGTCGGCGGCATCGGCATCATGAATATCATGCTCGTTTCGGTCACCGAGCGCACCCGGGAGATCGGCATCCGGCTGGCGGTGGGCGCGCGCTCGGGCGACATCCTGGTCCAGTTTCTCACCGAATCGGTCGTGCTCAGTTCGGCGGGCGGGGTGCTGGGCATCGTGCTGGCGGTGCTGCTGGCGGTGCTGCTCAATACGGTGTTCCACGTCACCACCCGGATCAGCCCGCCGGTCGTGTTCGTGTCATTTCTGTTCGCGGCCGCGGTCGGGGTGCTCTTCGGGTTCTTCCCGGCGCGGCGCGCGGCCCGGCTCAACCCCATCGACGCCCTGCGGTACGAGTAGCCGGACGCGGGGTTTCGAAGGAACACGAAGAACACCAAGGATCTGGACGGTGCAGACGCGGGCGTACGGATTGAACCACCGAGACCACGGAGAGCACCGAGGGGCGGAGAGCGGGTGAGGACCGCGGAGTCACAGACCAGGAGTTCCAGGCGGGCTGCGAGCTGTTCGACGGCAGAGTCAGGTCGGGCCGGTTTGTGTTCCTGCGGGCGATTGGTATACTATCTACATTGCGACCTCGGTCCGTGGGGTCTTGCCACGGACCCGGACTGCCCGCCTGTCGGCCGTTGCCAGACATCCGGGTGCGACCAAGAGGCCGAATCAGGCAGGCTGGTTGCACCGGGAGACCGCCTATGCCCCGCCCGCCCAGTCCTAATAATACCTGTTCTTCCGGTTCGCGGAGGACGTGCGCAGACGTACCGAGGAGTTGCTGAATGAAGAAGCTCAACATCGGCGGGCTGACGGCCCGGGTCCCGATCATCCAGGGCGGGATGGGTGTCGGCATCTCTCTTTCCGGGCTGGCCGCCGCCGTGGCCCGGACCGGCGCGATCGGCGTCATCGCCGCGGCCGGTATCGGCGTGCTGCGCGCGGACGCGCTGCGCGACCTGCCCGGCGCCAACCTGGCCGCCCTGCGCGGCGAGATCAGGCATGCCCGGACGATGACCGACGGCATCATCGGCGTCAACGTGATGGTAGCCCTGTCGGATTTCTCGGCGCTGGCGACCGCGGCAATGCAGGAGGGGGCCGACATCATCTTTGCCGGCGCCGGCCTGCCGCTCGACCTACCCGGCCTGCGGCCCGAGGGCAGCCGGACCCGCCTGGTGCCGATTGTCTCTTCCGCCCGGGCGTTGCGCATCATCGCCCGCCGCTGGCTGGAGCGTTACCATTACCCGCCGGACGCGGTCGTGGTCGAGGGACCGCTGGCCGGCGGGCACCTGGGGTTCAGGCCTGAGCAGATCGGCGACCAGCGCCACGCGCTGGAGCGGCTCGTGCCCGAGGTCGCCGAGGAGGCGCGCCGCCTGGAGAGGATATCCGGCCGGCCGATACCGGTGATCGCGGCGGGCGGCATCTACACCGGGCAGGACATCTACCGGTTCATGAGCAACGGCGCCGACGGGGTCCAGATGGCCACCCGCTTCGTCGGCACGACGGAGTGCGACGCCGCGCCCGGGTTCAAACAGGCGTACATCGACGCCCGCCAGGACGACATCGTCATCATCCAGAGCCCGGTGGGCATGCCCGGCCGGGCAATCCGCAACCGGTTCACCGACAACGCCGCGGCCGGCGACCGCCGGCCGTTCCACTGCCCTTACCACTGCATCGCGACCTGCGACGTGGCGAGCAGCCCGTACTGCATCGCCATTGCGCTCAAGAACGCGCGCGAGGGCAACTTCGACGAGGGATTCGCCTTTGCCGGCGCGAACGCCTACCGGGTGACCCGGATCATCCCGGTCAGCGAGCTCGTCGCCGAACTCGAGGCCGAGTACGGCCGCGCGGAAGCCGGTGCCGACCGCACCGCGGCGCGCGCAGCGGTCTGACCGCACGCCCGGCCCGGCGCTGGCCGGACCTGCAGGAGCAACAGCGACACCGCGGCGCGCACCCGCGTTGACGCGCGAAATGGCAGTTCGTATAATCGGAACGTGAGTGATGTCGCCACCAACCGCAAGGCGTACCGGGACTACTCAATAATCGAGAGCCTGGAAGCCGGCATCCAGCTGACCGGCACCGAAGTGAAGTCGCTGCGCGCCGGCCAGGTGTCGCTGGACGAGGGGTTCGCCCGGGTCGAGAACGACGAGGTGTTTCTCTACGACGTCCATATCGCGCCCTATGCCCAAGGCAACATCTTCAACAAGGATCCGAAGCGCCGGCGCAAGCTGCTGCTGCACCGGGACGAGATCAAGCGGCTGTTCGGCAAGACGACGCTGCGCGGGTTGACGCTCGTGCCGATGAAGCTGTTCTTCAACAAGCGCGGCATCGCCAAGGTTGAGCTGGCACTGTGCCGGGGTAAGAAGTTCTACGACCGGCGCGAGGAACTGAAGCGACGGGCGATGGAGGCGGACGAGAGGGCGGGGAGATAGCGGGGCAGGACGAAGTCAGATGGCAGAGTGCAGATTGCAGAAGTCAAAACCGGGACCGGGCGGTCGGCGGTGAGCGGTAAGCGGATAGCCGTTCTGTGCCTGGGACTCTTGAGTGTCGCGTTCGCGGCCAACGGCTACGTGACCGTCCGGGGCAAGATGGTCGGCGTCCGGGCGGACAAGGGCATCGACTACATCTCGCTCGCGCGCGTGGTCGAGGCGGCCGGGGGCAGGGCCTGGCGCGTGGGCGAGCGGTTCTTCGCGGTCGTGCCTCCGGAGACGACCGCCGTTCCGCGGCCCGAGTCGACGCCGCCGCTGCCGCGGCAGGCCGATGTCGAGCTGTCGTTCTGGGCGGACAGCAACATCGCTATCGGGCCGGCGGGTGAGGTTGTCATGCCAGCGCGGCCGCTCGTCGAAGACGACCAGTTGTTCGTGCCGCTGGCCGGGCTGGCGGTGCTGCTGCCCGAACTGGGCCGGGACCTGCCCGCGCTGACCGGCGCCGCGGTCACGCGCACCGGCGACACCGTCCGGGTGCGGTTCTCGTTCGCCGGTGGCCGGGTGGCGTCGTGGTCGGGCGAGGCGAAGTCGAGCCTTGAGTACCGGCTGGCGCTGGCGGCGAGCTGCGACTCGGCGGTCCAGCAGCAACTGGCGCTGGGGCTCTTGACTGCGGGCGGCGGCATCCTGCGCCAGGTGACATTCGAGCCGGGAGGCGGGCCGATTATGCGTTTCGAGTTCGCGGCACCGGCGTCGTGCCAGCCGGTGGCCGACGATACCAGCCTGGTGGTGCGGGCCTGGCCGCGGCCGACGCGCAAGCTGCGCCGCATCCTGCTTGACCCCGGGCACGGCGGCCGCGACCCGGGCGCGGTCGGCCGGGCCGGAACCGAGGAGAAAGGCATCGTGCTGGACATCGCCCAGCGGCTGAAGACCCGGCTCGAGCTCGATGGATTCGAGATAACGATGACCCGCGCAGCCGACGAGTCGGTGGCGCTCGGCCAGCGTTCGAAGCAGGCGAACGGCCAGAAGGCCGAGTTGTTCATTTCGGTCCACGCCAACGCGTCGCCCAACCGCAAAGCGTGCGGGTTCGAAACCTACTTCCTGTCCGAGGAGAAGAGCGACTGGGAACGCTCGGTCGCGGCCCGGGAGAACGCGTCGCTCGAAGTGGAGTCGGGCGACACGCTGGGGATGAGCGATGAACTCGCGCTCATCCTGACCGACCTGGCCCAGAACGAGTACCTGGTCGAGTCGAGCGAGCTGGCGGCGAAGATCCAGGAGAAGGCCGTCCCGCACGCGCGCGTGGCCAACCGCGGCGTGCGCCAGGCGAACTTCTACGTGCTGCGCTGCAACTACATGCCGGCGGTGCTGGTCGAGTGCGGGTTCCTTTCCAACCGGGCGGAGGAGAAACTGCTGCGCGACCCCAAGCACCGCCAGCGGCTGGCCGAAGGCATCGCGCTCGGGATAGTCGAGTTCGTGAAGACCTACGAGCTGAAGCGGAACGGGTCATGAGGGGAAAGGACAGAGTGCAAAGGGCAAAGGACAGACCGAAGAAGAAGAGCATGCAAGTTCGAAGTCCAAAGTCCAGCGTCCGCGGGCCAGCCGCCGCCCGCTCGGCTCCGATCGGCGTGTTCGACTCAGGAATCGGCGGGCTGACGGTCGTGCGGGCGCTGCGTCGGCTGGTGCCCGGGGAGAGCATCGTCTACCTTGGCGACACGGCCCGGGTGCCGTACGGCACCAAGTCGGCCGACACCATTGCCCGGTTTGCGCGCCAGGACGCCGATTTCCTAGTCGAGCGCGGCGCCAAGCTCGTGGTCGTTGCCTGCCACTCGGCATCGTCGGTCGCGCTCGATGCGCTCGGACGCTGCCTGCCGGTGCCGGTGCTGGGCGTCATCGAGCCGGGCGCGCGGGCGGCCATCGAGGCGAGTCGGGTGAACCGGGTCGGGGTCATCGGTACCGCCGCGACCATCCGGGCCGCCGCCTACGAGCGGGCACTCCGGCGGCTCGCGCCCGGGGTCCAGATCCTGGCCCGGGCGACGCCACTCTTCGTGCCGCTGGCCGAGGAAGGCTGGCTGGAGGGCGGCGTGGTCGAACTGGCCTGCCGCCGGTACCTGGGCGACATGAAAAAGGAAGGTATCGACGCGCTGCTGCTGGGCTGCACGCACTTCCCGTTGCTGGCGCCGGTCATCGGCCGGGTAATGGGCCCGGGCGTCCGGCTGGTCGATGCGTCCGAGGAAACGGCGGCGGCGGCCGCGCGCCTGCTCAAGCAGCTCAGGCTCCTGGCACCGGCGGGCCGGGGCCGCGTGCAGTTCTACCTCACCGACCTGACCCCGAGTTTCGAGACGGTCGCCGCGCGCTTCCTGGGCGCCGCGCTGGGCGAGGTGACGAGGGCGAGCGTGGGGGAGTAGCAGATGCTAGTTATGACACGTCAGCGGGTACGGGAGAGATGCCAGAAATTGGAGGGCGAGTGACGAGAAGCGGACGGCGCAGAGCGGAGGCCGGATGAGACCTGATGGCCGGGCCAATGACGAGCTGAGGCCGGTGAAGCTGGAACTCGGTTTCCTGGACCACGCCGAGGGGTCGTGCCTGGCGAGCGCGGGCAAGACACGGGTGCTGTGCGCGGCGTCGGTCGAGAGCCGCGTGCCGCCGTTCCTCGTCGGCACGGGCCACGGCTGGGTGACCGCCGAGTACGCCATGCTGCCCCGCTCGACCCACCAGCGCACGGCGCGCGAGGTCGACCGGCCGCGCAGCCGGAGCCAGGAGATCAAGCGGTTCATCGGCCGGAGCCTGCGCGCGGTCTGCGACCCGGGGGTGCTGGGCGAGCGGCAGGTGGTCATCGATTGCGACGTCATCCAGGCGGACGGCGGCACGCGCACGCTGGCGCTGACCGGCGGGTACTGCGCCCTGGCGCAGGCCTGCGCCCGGCTGCTGGAGCGCGGCGACATCAAGCGCAGCCCGATCATCGAGTCGATTGCAGGTACGAGCGTCGGCCGGGTGCGGGGCGAGCCGGTCGTCGACCTGTGCTACGAGGAGGATTCGCACGCCGAAATGGACATGAACCTGGCGCTGACCAGGAGCGGCCGGATCGTCGAGATACAGGCGACCGCCGAGCGGCTGCCGTTCACTTTCGAGGAACTGGCGCAACTGCACGCGCTCGCGGCGCGGGCCATCGGCCAACTGGCCGAACTGCAGGAACGGGCGCTGGCGGCCGGGCGGCCGCAGCCGTGACCGGCACCACCAAGAGCTTCCACCGGGTTGCCTCGGAACGGCTCTGGGGCAAGCGGCTGGACATGTACCTTGTCCTGTCCGGGGTGGGGGTGTCACGCACGCGCGCCGCCAAGCTGATTGACGACGGTAAGGTAATGGTCAACGGCGCGGCGAGCAAGCCGAGCTACCGCGTGAAGCCCGGCGACGAGATCGCCGCCGAGTTCGAGTTCGAACCCGAGATCACCATCGAGCCTCAGCAGATGGACCTGGCGGTCGTCTACGAGGACGACGAAGTCGTCATCATCGACAAGCCGGCGGGCCTGGTGGTGCACCCGGCCCGCGGCAACCGGTCCAACACGCTGGTCAACGCCCTGCTCTACCACTGCAAGAACCTGCCGCAGCGGACCGACTCGGCGGTGCGGCCGGGCGTGGTGCACCGGCTGGACAAGGACACCACGGGCCTGTTGATGTTCGCCAAGACCGATGCGGCGCTGGCCAGTCTGGGACACCAGATCGAGCACCGGACGGTCGTGCGCGAGTACGCGGCGTTCGCCTGGGGCGATTTCGAACTGGACGAGGGGACGGTGGACGCGCCCATCGGCCGGCACACTATCGACCGGCTGAAGATGGCGGTGACGCCGTTCAACGCCAAGACGGCCATCACCAACTACCAGGTATTCCGGCGCTACAATATCTGCACCTACCTGCGGCTGCGGCTGAAAACCGGCCGGACGCACCAGATAAGGGTCCACATGCAGCACATCGGGCACCCGGTCGTCGGCGACCCGGACTACGGCGGCCGGAGCCAGCGGCTCATTGAGTACCCGGACCACCTGCCGATGTTCCGGGATATGATGACGATCATCAAGCGCCAGGCGCTGCACGCCGCCCGGCTCGGGTTCAGCCACCCGCGCACGCGCAAGTACGTCGAGTTCTCTTCGCCGCTGCCCGCGGACATGGAGCAGTTGCTGCTCTACCTGGAGCAGCACGCGCGCCCGGATTGACATGACCGGCTTGACGGTATACGCTTGGGCGCGGTGACTACCCGATTCCCCTTCCCGGCATGGCGGGCGGCTGTCGGCTGCCTCGGTCTGTTGCTGCTCGGCTGCCCCGAGCCGCCGGCGCCGGTGCCGCCGGTCGAGTTCCGCGCGCCGGAGTGGCAGGACGGTGAGACGTCGGTCTACACCGTGACGCGCAACGACTCGGTGCTGTTCCGGTCGACGACGACGCTCCGCTACGACGAGGAGTTCGGCCGGCCGCTGGTCGAGGCGGTGACCACGGTCCGGCCGGTGCTCGCCCAGTCCTGGTTCTTCGACTCGTCGGTCGTCGTGTTCCGGCGCGACAGCCTGACGCCGGTGCGCTCGGTCCGGACGGTCGAGACCGACATTGCCGAGTTCGACGTCGAGGCGCGCTACGAGGGCCGGCAGGTGGTGATCACCAAGGAAACCATCGACGGCACCGAGAGCCGCACTATCAAGCTGCCGGCCCGGGCCTACGACAACGAGATGTTCGCGACGCTCCTGCGCCTGGTGCCGCCGGTCTCGGGCACGCGGCTCGAGCTGAACGCGGTGGTGCCGTTCGACATGCGCGTGCTGCCGGTCGAGGCGACGGTGCTGGGCACCAAGTACATCGCCACCGCCACCGACAGCATCATCTGCCGGGAAATCGTGCTCAACACCCCGTCCAAGGAAGTGCGGTTCTGGTACGAGCTCGCCGCGCCCCACCGGCTCGTCGGCATGCACGACCGCGAGAGCGCGACCGAGCTGTTGCTCGAGTCATACCGCTCCGCCGGGCCGGATTCCGCCGGACGGGCAGTGCCGGTGGGCCGCTAGCCCCATTTCCTTGACACCAGTTGCCCGCCATTTAAGATGATAGAAATGAACTCGAAGCTAATCTCGGCGGTTGTCGCCGGCCTGGCGCTCGCGACGCTCTGCTGCTCCGAGGCACCGCTCCTGGAACGGCAGGCGAACCGGGTGGTGCTGGTCGAGCTGTTCTCGCAAACCGGTTGAGCGTACTGCGCGGCCGCGGAGCGGTCGCTTGACAGCCTGGCGCTGGCCTACGGTGACTCGCTGGTGTTCCTGGCCTACTACGACAGCAGCACCGCCCCCCAGTTCGGCAGCGGGGACGGTCAGGCGCGCATCCGCTGGTACGGCGTCGGCCTCTACCCGTCGGCCGCGTTCGACGGCGAACTGGGCCCGGCGATTGAACACCCGGATTCGTTCTACCCGGTGTACCGGGACATGATTGATGCCGCCCGGTCTCAGACGACCGGCATCGAGATGGCGCTGGACACGCTCGCGACCGGCGTGGATTCGGCCGCGTTGCATATCGGCGTGCGCATCACGCCGACCGACTCGAGCGTCAACCAGGCAGGAATACTACGACTGCTGGCGGTGGTATATGAAGACAGCCTGCCCTATGAGTTCATCGGCGAGACGCTCTACGCCCGGACGGTCGTGCGCGAGGTGGTCGGTGACAGCCTCGGGTTGCCGCTCCAGTTGCGGTTCGGCGACGAGTTCGAGACGACGCTGGTGGTACCGCGGGGCGACTGGCAGCTCGACAAGCTCGGTTGCGCCGTGTTCGTCCAGGACACGCTCGAGAAGCAGGTGCTGCAGTCGGTCGGCAAACACAGGATTCCGGTAATGGTCGGAGGTAAACAATGAAAGCCATCAGGACTGTCCTGGTCGTGCTGCTCGTGGCGGGCGGGTTGTTCGCTGCCCCGCCGGCCGAGACCGAGTACAAGGCCGCGCCCAAGTTCTCGCTGCGCGACGTCAAGGGTAACACCGTCGTGCTCGATAGCCTGCTCAAGAAGGGACCGGTGTACCTGGAGTGCTGGGACCTGCCTTGCGTGAACTGCATCGCCGAACTCGATGCGCTGCGGCCGACCTATGACACGCTGGCGGCCTACGGGCTGCAAATCGTCGCGCTCTCGGTCGACAAGCCGGCGGACGAGGCCAAGGTCAAGGCGTTCGTCGCCAGCAAGAAGTGGCCGTACATCTGCCTGCTGGACCAGCAGCAGAAAGTGAAGGCGGCCTACGGCATCATCATCAAGCCGACCGCCTACCTCATCAACACCGACGGCAAGATCGTCTACACCCATATCGGCTACAAGAAGGGCGACGAGAAGCGCATCAAGCAGGAGTTCCTGAAGTGGCTGCCCGAGGAGCCGCTCGAACCGGCCCCGCCCGCGGATAAGGGCAAGACGGGCGGCGGTGAGTAGGGCGGCGCGCGCCGGCATCATCCTGGGCCTTTTGTCCGGGCTGGCGGTCGCCGCCGAGCTGGACATCAACGGCGTCAACCGCGCCGAGTTCTGGGCGTACCAGGACAGCTGGCGGACCGCGGCCGAGGACAAGTTCGAGCTGAACCTGCGTTACGGCGACCTGGCCGGGTTTGCCGGGTTTTTCCTCTACGAGCCGTCCAAGCCCTGGGAGGGCATCCGCCGTCCACTGCGGCTGTTCGACTACTCGGTCGCCTACGCGCCCGAGCAGCTCGAAGTGCTGTTCGGCAAGTTCTACTCCGAGTTCGGCAAGGGGCTGGCGCTCCGGACCTACAAGGACGACGACTTCCGCCACGACAAGAGCCTGTACGGGCTGCGCGGGACCGGCCACCTGCCGTTCTCGACCGACGTGGTGCTGCTGGGCGCGCGGCTGCGCGACATCTTCTTCCAGGAGAACACCTACAAGTTCATGAACTCGGCCGATTCGACCGACCAGGTGCTGGGCGCCAACCTGGATTCGCGGCCGCTGCCCGGGTTCGGGTTCGGCGGCCGGTACGTGCGCGTCAACCGAACTCTCGACCCGACGCCTGAGGCGTTCACCGAGATGTTCGGCGGCAACGTCGGCGCGACGGTCGGGCCGGTCGACGTCTACGGCGAGGTCTGCCGCCGGCTGGGCACGCGGCCCGGCATCGGCGGCCGGGAGTACGGCCTCGGCTACTACCTGAGCGCCACCGGCGCCTTTCCCGGTTTCTCGGTGCTCGGCCAGTACATGGACTACGACAAGCTCGGGTTCCCGGTCGGCACCTACCACTGGAACGACCCGCCGACGCCCATCAAGTCGGGCGTGGCACTGGACCGGGGCGTGGACGAGCGCGGGTTCGGCGTGCAGCTCACCGGCACGCCCTGGAGCACGCTCTACCTCGAAGGCAACCTGGGCCGGCTCTACCGGCACGACGACACTAGCGCCGGTGTCATCGAGGGCGAGGGCAAGGCGCGCTACTCACCGACCGAGAACTGGACGTTCGAACTGGCGGTCAACCATATGAACCAGAAGAACGTCGAGCTCGGCACTTACAGCCGGACGACCAACAAGCCGGTGGTGCACGTCAACTACCTGTTCGGCGAGCACACGCTGGCGCTGGAGGCCGAGTACGACTGGGTGGGTGAGCAGTCGACCGACAACCACACCTGGAAATACCACGAGACGGCGATTGCCCTGAGTTACGGCTACGGCGAGGCGCTCCTGTTCACCGTCGGCTGGCAGGGGGTGGACGAGACCCTCGAGAAGCGGTACAACGGCGAGCGGTCCTGGCCGGTGTTCGAGACGGTATGGTCGATCACCCAGCGCAACATGCTCAGGGTGCGAATCGGCGCCGAGCGCGGCGGCTACACCTGCTCGGGCGGCGTCTGCCGGTTCGAGTCGCCGTTCCGCGGGGCAAAGGTCCAGCTCATCAGCAGCTTCTAGATGGCGCGGAGAATCGTCTTCGTCCTGCTGGCGCTGGCCGGCGTCGCGGCAGTAGTCGCCGGGGTGAAGCTCGGCGACCCGGACACGATTCACCGGTTCGCGTCCCAGATATGACTGTCCTGCATGGGCCTCGTGTAGGCCCAGCGGCGCGGTGAAATCGGAAGCCCGATACCCGCAACCCGAATGACGGACTCGGACAACACCACCAAGACACCAAATCACCACGGTCCGGAACGGACTCCTGCCCCCGGACCCCGCATCCCGGGCAAGTGGCTCGCCTTTGCCATCACCGCCGGCATCGGCACGGTCGGGTTCGTGCTGCTCGTGCTGTTCGAGAAGCTGGCTTGGTGGAAGGTACTGGTATTCGCCTGGCTGCCGGCGGTCGCGGTCGTGTTCCTGTTCACCCTGCTCTTGAAGCGCCGCATCGCGCCCTACCGCATCGCCCAGATTCTCTCGACCATCATCGTCAACGCCTACGTCGTTTCCTATATCCAGAAGGAGATTATCTACTCGGGGTTCCTGAAGAGCGTGCCGCAGGTGATTCTCAACTGCTACGGCGGGCCGCTGGCGGTGTTCGCGTGCCCGATCGGCTCGGCCCAGCAGATGGTCGGGATGAAGTCCGTGCCCTGGCTGGCGCTGGGCGTGTTCATCGTCACCGGCGCGTTCGTCGGCCGGGCGGCCTGCGCCTGGGTGTGTCCGTTCGGGCTGTGGCAGGACCTGCTGTACAAGATAGGGGTCAAGGGGCCAGGGGGTCAAGGGGCCAAGGGGTCGAAGAAGCGGTGGGTGACCTTTGCGGTTGTTGCGCTGGTGACGGCGGTGCTGGCGGCAGCGGTGGCGGTCGCGGTCAAGGGCCAGTGGTGGCGGTTCTTTGCCTTCGGCTGGCTGCCGTTCAACGCCGCGGTGCTGTACGTCACCATCAAGGGCAAGTTTGACATCCCGCGGCGGCTGTGGCTCGGCGGGTTCATCGCGTCGGTCGGGCTGGCGGCGCTGGTCTGGGTCAAGCTCGGGCCGAGCTTCGGGGTCGTGGCCGGCGCGGTCGGCATGGCGCTTTTGGGCCTGACCGGCCGGTGGCTGGGTGGCGCGCTGGCCGGCATCACCGTGTTCCTGCTGGCGTTCCTGGGCAAGATGACCGTCGGGCCCCTGTCCGGCGCGGCGCTCGGGGCGGTGCTGGCGGTCGCCGGCTTCGGCCTGGTGCTGCTGCTCGACGTGCTGCTGAAGGCGTCGCTGCCGGCGACGTTCCTCAAGTACGGCTACCTGCTGTTCGTCGCCGGGTTGGCGTCGTACCTGACGGTCGAGCCGTGGTTCTGCAAGCTCTGCCCGCAGGGCACGCTGGGCGCGGGCATCCCGCTCGTGCTTTGGGACCCGGTGAACGCCCTGCGCGGGCTGGTCGGCTGGCTGTACTGGGTGAAGGTCGGGATCCTGCTCCTGGTCGTGGTCGCGGCCATCGCCATCAAGCGGCCGTTCTGCCGCCTCGTGTGCCCGATCGGCGCGGTGTACTCGGTGTTCAACAAGGCGAGCCTCCTCAAGCTGACGCTGGACCGTGACCGGTGCACCGAATGCCGGCTGTGCCGCAAGGTCTGCCCGATGAACATCGAGCCGCAGCTCGGCCAGAACCAGCTCGAGTGCATCCGTTGCGGCGAGTGTGTCAGCGCCTGCCCGAAGTCCTGCTTGCGGTTCCGGGTCTAGTTCCTACAATTCACAACCTGATGCGGCGCCCCCCTTGGATACGAACCGCCCTGCCGTCCGGGCCGGAATTCGAGCACGTCAACCGCCGGCTGGCCGGCCACGGGCTCAACACGGTCTGCACGCACGCCCGTTGCCCGAACCTTTCGGACTGCTGGGGCCGGGGCACCGCCACGTTCATGATACTGGGCGACACCTGCACCCGCGCGTGCCGGTTCTGCTCGGTCGCCACCGGCAACCCGCGGGGCGCCGTCGACGAGGGCGAACCGGAGCGCGTCGGCCGCGCGGTCGCGGAGCTCGGACTGCGCTATGTCGTGCTGACTTCTGTGGACCGCGACGACCTGCCTGACTTCGGCGCCGGCGCGTTCGCCCGGGCTGTCCTTGCCTGTCGGACTCGTCCGACAGGTCAGACCGGTCAGACCCGCGTCGAGGTCCTCACTCCCGACTTCGGCGGCCGGGAAGACCTTATCGCGGTGGTGCTTGAGGCCGGGCCCGACGTCTTCGGGCACAACATCGAGACGGTGGAACGGCTGAGCCCGTCGGTCCGCGACGCGCGCGCGGCCTATCGCCGGTCGCTGGCGGTCCTGGGCGCCGCCAAGCGGCTCGCGCCCGGCATCGCCACCAAGAGCGGCCTGATGGTCGGGCTGGGCGAGACCGACGAAGAGGTCGGGCAGGCGCTGGCCGACCTGCGCGCGGCCGGCTGCGACATCGTGACCATCGGCCAGTACCTGCAGCCGGCGCGGAACTGCCTGATGGTCGAGCGCTACGTCGAGCCGGCGCGGTTCGCCGCCTGGCAGGAACAGGCGCTCGGCCTGGGGTTCCGCGTGGCTTTCTGCGGCCCGCTGGTGCGCAGTTCGTACCACGCGGCCGAGGTTTTCGCCAATGGCTAGCCTGACCGAGCAGCAGGTCCGGCGCGGGCTGCGCGCGTCGGTGGTCGAGGGCTCGTTCGCGACGCTCTACTCGACGCTGGCCGGCGGGATGTTCCTCACCGGGCTGGCGCTGTACCTCGGCGCCAACTCGTTCCACATCGCCCTGATATCGGCCATCCCGGCGCTGGTGACCGGGTTCGGGTTCCTGTCCGGGTACCTGGTGCGGCAGGCCGGTTCGCGCAAGCGGCTCGTCATCCTGACCGCCGGTATCGGCCGGGCAGTGTACGTCGTGCTGGTGCCGCTCCTCCTGCTCAGGCTGCGCGTCGGGCTCGGGCTGTTCTTTGCCGTCGTCGCCGCGTCCAGCATCCTGATGACGCTGGCCGGCACCATCTGGACGTCGTGGATGAGCGACTTCGTGCCCGAAGACCGGCGCGGGCGGTTCTTCGGCATGAGGAACGCGATCATCGGCATCATCGGCGTGGCCGCGGCCTACGGCGCGGGCCGGGGCATGGATGCGCTCAAGGCGGTCGGGCACGAGCCGCTCGGCTACGGCATCGCCTTCGGGCTGGCGGTGCTGTTCGGGCTGGGCTCGACCATCGGCCTCTTCCAGCAGCCCGAGCCCGGCCTCGAGCCGCGGCCGGCGGTCGGGCTGCGCGAGCTGCTGTTCGGCCCGCTGCGCGAGCGCCAGTTCCGGCGGCTCACCATCTTCCTTGCCGTCTGGTTTCTCACCGGCACGCTGGCCTCGCCGTTCTACCTCGTCCATCTCATCAAGAACCTGCATTTCCCGTTCGCGGCCATCGGCGTCTACTCGATAATCGGCGGCGTGACCGGGATGGTGTTCCAGCCGTTCTGGGGCCGGGTCATCGACCGCTTCGGCGCCCGGCCGGTGACGTTGTTCAACTTCGCCCTGGTCGGCGTGATGCCGCTGCTCTGGCTGTTCGCCACGCCGAGCTTCCGGTTGCCCATCTGGCTGGACGGGCTGTGCAACGGCATCATCTGGTCGGGCGCGAGCCTCGGGCTGTGGAACCTGCTGCTCGAACTCGCGGACAACCCGGCGCGCAAGGAGAGCTACTTCGCCATCTACACGGCGGTGACCGGGTTGGGCGCCTTCGTCGCGTCGCTCCTGGCCGGCATCATCGCCCAGGCGCTGCACGGGTTCCGCGTGGAGATACTCGGGCAGCAGTTCGTCAACTACGACGTGCTGTTCCTTGTCGCCGGGCTGGCCCGGTTCGCCACCCTGCCGCTGCTGGCCCGGGTGCAGGAGCACGGCAGCCGGTCGGTGCCGCACACCGCCCGCGTGCTCTCGACTTGGGCGCTCTGGCGCATCAACTCGGGCAAGGACGCCTTGCTCGAAGCACTGGGCCTGCGGTCCAGAGACTGACCCCGTTCGGCCGCGGGCGGGCCAGAAACCGCGCGGAGTCGTGCCGGCTTTGCTGCCGCACCGTCGTGCCGGGCCGAAAGACCGGGCGCTGGTTCTTGGCCGACAGCCAGCCCGACAGCCTCAACAACAGCCAGGGATACACCCACGCCAACAACCAACGTAACGTCCTCTCTCGGTTCGAAGCTGACGTCCGCGCCAACAACCTCACCGACAACCTCAGCCGATTCCTCGCTAAAGTCCACGCCGAAAACCTCATCGAGTTCCGCGCCGAAAACCACACTAAGAACCTCGCCGACAACCGCCTCAAAGTCCAAACCGAAATCCAAGCTGACAAGCAACCCCCTAGGTGGCCCCTGGGCTGCCCAGGTGGGCGGGGCGAAAAGTTGCGGATTTAGCTGCCGCCGCCGGGATAACACGTGGCCGTGCATTGGGATAGAGGAATATGGCACAAGTTCGGCAAGTGTCGGCTTGGCTCAGCCATCCCGGTGGGCGTCCTGACCAGCCAGGTTGCTCCAACCCGCTGTTGACAAAGATGTGTCGGGACATAT
>JAEAMF010001275.1_pt1 | contig 19408 bp, 17 predicted proteins | sample 8958721 | NCBI WGS metagenome assembly JAEAMF01 (sample SAMN16933255, study PRJNA681124) | bioreactor sludge metagenome | isolation source: anaerobic bioreactor treating anionic surfactant - SDBS | place: India: Bengaluru | collected 2019-02-28
TATTATATAAACAATTTGAATAAAAATTATACGATTTTTAAAATTTTATGTTATAAAAAAGAATGCCAAGGAATTTTACTCATGTTCCCTATTTCTTCATCTGCTCAATATACGCTTGTCACTTGCCTCGCTTGGGATCTTCAGGTCAACCAGGCTGGTTCACGACGTGTGGAGTTTTTACATGAGGTGCCTTGGAAACTGTACCCTGATGATGATTTAGAATAAATCACTAAGTAAAAAATACCCCAAGGTCGCCTCAATAGCGGCCTTTTTTATTGCCTAAAAACAAGGAAAAAGCTGATGAATAATCCAATCAATAAAAATGGATTCCCCACACCACTGTCCAAACCGGTTGTAGCCCCTTTTAACCAAAACTCACGCTTTGCTACAGCCGGTCAATTTATTACTGTTGTGCTGATTTGGTCACTCACTCCGCTTTCAGCCGTCTGGACAGTGCATGAAATTCATTGGGCGTGGGGTTTATTTATCCGGTTTAGCTTGGCCATACCGATTGCTCTAGCCTGTCAAGCCTACTTCAAGGTCAAAGTACCGGTGCACCCGCAAGCTTTACTCAGCTATGCCGCGGGTGCTCTCGGCCTCTTTGCCTCCATGGCCTTCTGCTATATGGGCGCATCCAGGGTACCTTCCACGGTGATTTCAATCATTTATGGTAGTGCTCCCTTTGTCTCGGGTTTAGTGGCCATTTATATTTTTCGCAGTGAAAAATTTAACGCTTATCAATGGCTGGGCTTGCTGATGGGTATGTTGGGCTTATATTTCGCACTGGGCTTAAACGCGCAAAACCTGTTATTGGATAGATTTGGCATTGGTTTGGAAATCGTGGCCATGCTTTTGTATGTATTTTCTGCATTTGCTGTGCGTGCGGTTGCTGCAAATATCCATCCGATCAGTCAGATGACCGGTGCTACCATCATGTCATGGCTGGGTTATTGTAGCTTGCTGCCCTTTTTCTCCTCCGACATGCCAGATGAGCTGCCGTCGTTAGATACCGCTATTGCAATTGTCTATAGCGCAGTATTTTCATCTGTACTGGCAATGATTTTTTATTATCAGCTGCTGAACAAAGTCAAGCCCACTACACTGATGCTGATGAACATCATTTGCCCCGTACTGGCTACACTATGGGGCACATGGCTTAATCACGAAATGCTCAGCTCACATTTCATCCTGGGATTGCTGTTACTGTGTACGGGTTTAGCCTGCTATGCGTTGCGCGTACCGGGCAAATAGCCGATAAAATAAAATAGAAAAATCCCGGGCTGGATGCCAACCCGGGATTTTCTTGGTTTTGGGTACAGATAAAAAAATCTGTTATTCAATATGAATGATTTTGCCGTGTTCATCATGATGAACCACGCTGACCTTTTGCTGGCGTCCCTGTTCGATTTCTTCCACAGCCAAACCAAAATGCTGTCCATAATCGGCAATATTTTTGGCAGAGCTTGTCTTTACTGTTTTTGCAGGAACAAAATTCGACCATAGCAGCAAGCCCACAGCACAGGCCAATAATGCACTCACGCCATGTTCAATGCCCAAACCAAAGGCAGAAAAAAGCTGATGCAACACATGCTGTTTTTGCAGGCTCACAATCCCCAGCACAATCAACAACGGTCGCCATAACAACAGCCATACCGCCCACATCATGGCGGTAGAGGTATGTGATGCATAACGTTTATGCCACGGCAAGCAATGACGTAAATCAATAATTAAAGGATTATTTTTCATGGATGACTTCTTCATTATTGAGTTTGGAATTACGCATCCCGCGGTCTGGACTGACCCAGCGTGCGCGCTGGCCATTGCCGCGTAACAATACTTTAGGAAATGCCACGATACTGGCCGTCAGGGTGATCAGCCAAAACACAAAGGGATACCAGATCATCCAGAAGTAATTTTTGCCTAGCGAAGGTTCATAACGGCTGTCCATCCATTTGCTGATCGCAAACTGCAATAGGCAGGTCACGCCCAAAAGCATGCCGGTGCCATAGGGTAAAAATGGTGAACTAATGCCCGATATGCCCAATGGAAGCACAAAATGGATTAACCAGAGAACGGCCATAAACAGCATCAAATAAGACCATACCAAAGTCAGAACCAGCTCACACAGCAGCGGCCATAAAAAATTCAGTTTCGGTTGAAACAGCACATCTATATTTTTAATCAGCACCTGTGCCCCGCCCATGGCCCAGCGTAGCCGCTGTTTCCACAAGCCCTTGAATGTTTCCGGCATTAAAATCCAGACCAGGGCATTCGGTTCGAAGTGAATATTCCAGCCTGCACGTTGCAGCTTCCAGGTAATGTCGATATCTTCGGTTAGCATGTCAGGTGACCAGTAGCCGACCTCATGTACCGCACTTTTACGAAAGGCAGTAATCACGCCAGAAACGGTAAACAGCCGACCAAAGCTGCGTTGTGCCCGTTTAATCATGCCGACAATGGAAGAAAATTCTCCCACCTGAATACGTCCAATCAATGTCGAACGGGTACGAATTCGCGGATTACCGGTGACCGCAGCCACGGTTTCATCCTGCAGAAAATGCCGTAACATCCAGGTCGCAGCATGCGGATCAAGCAAGGCATCACCATCAATGCCGAGCAAATATTCTGCATCGGTGAGCAAGCTGCCAGCCTGCAAGGCCATGGCTTTACCCTGATTATGTGCCAAATGCACTACACGCAATTTTTCATACCGGTCTGCCAGACGGTTTAACACGGCTGCGGTGTTATCGGAACTGCCATCATTGATCGCAATGACCTCAAAATTTGGATAATCCAGCGCCAGTGCATGACCCAATGTTTCTTCGGCATTATCACCTTCGTTAAAACAAGGCACCAGTACAGCCACCTTAGGATAATCAGGTAATGCCTCAGGCTGCTGATACGGCGGATCCTGTCGTTCTTTCCAGTAGAAAATCAGTGCACCGATCATCCATAAATACGACATAAATAATGGATAATAAAAAACAAAGTGCAATGCAGAATGCCAAAAATGCTGCAGCGTTGACATATGGAATTCCTTTAAGGAATAAGTTTGCTGGATTTCATATCAAAGGCTTTGCGTAACACGCCTGTATCTGGATAGTCCTGAATCGGATCATCGCATATAAATTGCGTGCAGTCAGCAAGAATGGATGATACTGACGGACTTCTTGCGCCAGTTGCATGGCAAAGTCATCAATGTATCTGGTTTTAAATCCGGTCCATTTTTCCAGCTCGGCATCGTTATTACGGATTTTGGCCAGATCGGTCGGTAAGCCTATCGCAGCATAGGCTTTTAAAGCATCAGGGCTGGCATCTTCATAGTCTGATAAAGTGGTGTCATCGTGGAATAAAATGCCGTTAAATGGCACTGATTTGGCCAGATCCTGATAAATACCGGCAATGGTTTTACGCGCATCGGCAGAAAAAGGACTTAAACGATGATAGCCCATATTCAGATGGTTAGAATCATCGGCTTGCTGGGTCACCACCACATCTTTAGACACCGGGTTATCTTTTGGTAATTCCCAGGCCAGTAATGGCATCCAGGCATAGACCCGGCTGACTTGAGTACGGGTTTGAATTTGCCAGGCAGCACGGTTAAACAGGTCGGCACGCATGGGCAAATAATGGTTCGGGAAATACACCATATCCGCAGAACCATTGGCATCCGGATCGGAGAAGGCTTGCAGATACACGGTATTGACTTTCATCGCCACAATCCGGTCAAGCAAGTGATCCAGATTACGTTCCTGCTGAATAGGATCTTTGTCGTAAATGTAATCCAGATCGATATGCATGATTTTTTGCGGACGGTTATTGTCGCCTAAATGTTGCTGACGATTTTGAATCTCCTGAGCTAAATCCGCAGTCGTCATATTGCCTTCAATCAGAATACGGTTGAGCTGCCCCAATGAATCTTTAGCCGAATCTGCACCATCGTCCAGACTAATCGCCACCGGCATACCTAACTGTTTGGCAATTTTTACGGTTTGCATATTATAGTGACCATAGGGCCAAACCATCACACGAGGTGATTTCAAACCATGTGCAGTCAATAACTGGTTATTCTGCTTTAAGTCACCTGTAATCCGTTGCTGATAATGACGTTCGGTTTCATAACTGGCAGATTTAGGATCGTATAACCGTGTCACTGCCGCCGGTTCCATATTGCCCTGCGGATTGCCCAAGATGCCGCGATGCAGGTTATAGCTATGACTGGCAATTTCGACCAGACCACTGTCCTGCATCTCTTTCAATTCAGTCCAGGACAACATTTGACTACGCTGAATTTTCTCACCTGAAAAGTCAACGCTTTGACCTGCTTTAGGCTCTAGCCATGAACCCACGACCGCCAGCACCACGGGAATTTTATTGGCTTTGGTCACCGGATAGGCACTTTTATAAAATGATGCATAGCCATCATCCACCGTTAATAAAACCGGTTTGCTCGGCAAGCGATATTTCCCTTCGTGCGCTTTAATCAGCTGATCAACATTAATAAAATGAAAACCATTATTTTTAAGCCAACTGATATGTTGCTGAAACTGCTGGGTCGTTACCGAATAGTCAGGAATCAATGCCGATTGACGATCGGTAATTTCATGGTAGCCAATCACCGTGAGGGTGGGATTGCTGGATGGTAGTGTTTTACTCCAGGCTAAATGAGGCATCTGACATAAAACGGCGGAAAGAGAAGCAGAAAGCAAGGTGGACAGCAAGCGAGTCTTCATTGAATGGTGCTCAAAAAACATTTTATGCTCTGAACACGTAGCATCATTAATCAATAGAAAACTACCCTTTTCATGATTTACGACGTTCAGAACTCTGAATCTGTCTTTTTATCCAATCAAGCTGAAATGAAGCTTAAAAAATAATAATTTTTTGAAAATGAAACGTTTAAAAATAGAGGAACTGTGATTAAGATCATCATACTTTAACTGGCATACCTACTTTTTATTTTAGTCAAAAGAGCTAAAAAAAGGTTAAATATCCACAAAATTTAAACTAAGTTCTAGAGGGCTGATATTGATCCCGTCCGGCATCCTTGGCTGCATAAAGCTGGATATCGGCAGCTTTCATCAGTTCATGAATATCACTATAAGGATGATTTCGATCCATCCATGCCACCCCCATACTTAAAGTCACATACTGTTTTTGATCCGGCCGGTTTAAATGTTCAAATTGAGCATCTCTGACTGCATTTAAAACCTGCTGCAACACATTCAAGACCACTTGACTCGGAATATTATGCAAAATAATGGCAAACTCTTCCCCACCGTAGCGGGCAACATAAGCAGATTCAGGCAAGGCCTGCTGGATCAGCTTGACCAGGTCTTGCAAAATTACATCCCCCTTCAAATGCCCATAGTAATCATTATAGTTTTTAAAATAATCCACATCTAACATGGCAAATGCCAGACTATAATGGGTATGATTTTGTGTCAGGGTAAATAATCGCTGAATTTCAGCATTTAAAGCCCGACGGTTAAAAGCCCCGGTTAATGCGTCTATTTGAATTTGTCGCTCTAGCTTCTGGTTCAGTTGATGTAACTGTGAAGTGCGCTCCTGTACTTTATGATCCAGAGAACTATTCAGCTCAAGTAAGCTACTATTCAATTGCTCAATATGCGAGGTATGCTGTGCATAGTTTTTTGACTGCTGAAACATAATCAGCAAAGCATAGAAACTGGTTGAAATAAATGAAAGATTAAATGAATCGAGTAAATTTAAGGTCAACAAGAAATCATGAAAAAAGGTCACACATAATAAAATTATCGCCCATACATTGACGCTGGAATATTGCTCTTTTGATTTCAGGGTCAGATAAAAACCGTAGCCAAAATTTACAATGACAATCGGGCTAATGACCCAACTATAAAAGGCAAAACGCTGAAACACTTCAGGCACAGTAAACAAGGTCACCATCATATCCATGATCAGTACGCACATGGCCACACTGTAAACAATCGGATGCATATAACGCCGACTGAGTAAAAACATATAACTGATAAAAAAAGTGACTGCCAGATAAGTAAACAGATATTCTAAACGCGCTCCCCATAACCAGCTGATATTGGTAAAGGTAGTATAGGCATAAGGGGCTGAAAATAAATTATGTAAGGCCAGAAACAGGATAAAAACACCAAACACAAAAACCCGGATACTGCTGCGATTAATCACTCCTTGGAATACTGAAAACATTAAGGTAAACATTCCAATACCCAAGACTGCTCCACACACCAGGCCAATACTCATCATCATCTGCTGGAACTGGCGACCAATGGTTGTACCTATGCCTATCCGCATCGGATTTTCAAGACCACCATGCTGAGGATCAAAATTGGATGCCTGAATGGTGATGGTGAAATACTCTTTTTCCACCACAAAAAAGGCAATTTTAGGTGCATTTTCCGTTTGATGATGGCTTGGGTCTTTTCCAACTTCTCCTAAACGCAGTATAAAATCACCATTCAAGAACATTTTATAAGCCCCATATTGATTGGGAATAAAAATGGCTATACGGCGCCCTACAAATTGCTTGGGTATTTTAAAATGGCCAATAAATGTGCCATAAGTCTGGTTAGTTCCAGTGATTTCTTTAAAAGAGACTGGCAAAGTTACGCTAGTCGATTTTAAAACGGAACTGGGTTGCGTGATGAATTGCTCAGGATAATACTGCCATGTCCCCTTAAGAGGCGTAGAGCTATCTTCAGTAAACTGAACATCATTCAAGAATTTTTGATGTAAATAATAAGATTCAGGTGCGGCTTCATAAAGTGCCCAGACCTGCTTCTGCCCCAGACCAATGCATAGACATATTGCTAGAAAAAGTTTTAAAAAATGAATTAATTTCTGAATTTTATACAAAAAGCGAATCATCCTTAAATACGCTTAGCTATTTCTTAATGTAGCGGTAAAAAAATAAAATTCAAACTATTTTTCACCTATCTACAAGATTCATCCTTGTCTCTTGCAGAATATTTTTTAACCGATAATCAAGGCGAACTTAATCACGTGTTTTTACATCAAACAACTCTATTTCAAAAATAAGATTGGAGTTTGCAGGAATGATTTTACCCATTTTACGTTCACCATAAGCCAGGTGTGCCGGCACCATTAATTTACGTTTACCACCGACTTTCATGCCCATAATGCCTTGATCCCAGCCTTTAATCACACGACCAGTACCAATCACGGTTTCAAAGTAGTTACCACGGTCAATGGATGAATCGAACTTGGTTCCATCTTCCAGCCAGCCTGTGTAATGGGTCGTAATCAGCGCACCTTTCACCGCTTCTTTACCTTCACCTACTTTTAAATCGATAATTTCTAATTCATTTATCATGATCATTTACCTAAACTGAGCAGCAATTTTTCAATGCCTAGTATAACCGGATTTAGCTGCATGCTTTAGAATTTAAGGGAATCGGTATTTCTATACTTAAAAGCAGAGTTCCTGGATATTCGAATCATTCAATAAATAAGCCATCAATTTTTTATGATTTTCATCCTTAAAAATCACCCCCTTCCCCGACAAATCCAGCCCGGTCAGAATATTGGCAGGAACTCAAACTGACCATAATCATAGTTCAAAGGCCGGCCGATTTTCTACGATATTCTCGCTCTGCACCAATAATTACCCCAATACCGAGGGCAATCAGCAAACGATAGAGATCCGGATACATATATTTTCCCTTTATTCATTTTTATTGTTTTCAGGTATAGGTAATTTTGTGATCAGGATGCAAGCCTAAGCCTGCAACCTGTATCTATTTATTGTAAGCGTTCCCATTCCACCACGACTTGAGCATGATCCCCAATCAAGGTCCACTCGCCATCCATGACATTTAACTGCAATTGCATGGTACGCTCGCACAATTGTGGCAATGCCTCTGTGGTTGCGGTAGAGAGTTTCCACACTTCTACATTGCTTAAGCTTTTGAGTTTGCTGTTGCGTTTGTACCATTCATCCACAGCTGAACCATAAGTGACCACAGCCACCTGCTTGCAACGCGCACTGGCCTTTTTCACCTTGTCTTCATCCGGACTGCCCACTTCAATCCATTTAATCAGTTGGCCGGTCAGGTCTTTTTGCCATAACGCCGGCTCATTAGTTTCAAACAGATCTTTGGTAAATTCCAGAGCCTCATCAGCAAAACGCGCATAAGCCAAAATACGCACCATCAAACGTTCAATGGTTTCTGAAGGATGCAAAGCCATAGTGAGTTGATAATCACCATATTGATGGTCATCCATATTGGCAATATTCAAATCTGCCTTATAAATTGTTGCTTTTAGCGCCATAAAAGAGTCCTCAAATTTGGCGCCTAGCATATAAGATTTGGGCGTATTTTGCTGAAATGTTTTTTAATCCTGATCTGGATTAATCTGGCACTGAAACAGTTGCTGTTCAAATAACTGCCAGTCATGCGGATGCTGCACAATAATTTCAATACGGTTATCCACGCCTTCTTCTGCAGACTGATAGTTAAACTGCTCGGGATTAAAATTGAAGGTTTTCCAGCCCTGGTTGGTATTAAAAATCCCTTTAATCCGCAGCCACTGTTGCTGTTCACACAGTAAATCCAGCAAGGCATAAAAGTCGAATTGCCAGCGCTTGGGCAATTTCCATCCCGCTACACTATAGCCTTGTGCAGTTTCAACATAGTGATAAGGCAACTGTTTAATTTCTGGTAGAGGCTGTCCAGCTGAAAATGTTTTTTGGATTTTCAATAAAGGCTGAATTTTACGTCTGGTTCCCACATAAGGCAGGTCAATTTGTTGCAGAGGAATTTTATCTTGCCCACTCATCAGCCAGGTTTGCTGATAAGCCTGATATTCACGCTTTAATGCCTGCAAAGCCTGATCATCTGCAAAACTCATAGTATCCGCATGGGACACCACAATGATTTGTGCTGCTTTTAACTGATCGGCATATAAATTCTGCTTGCTCCAATCACTATCATGCAAACGGGAACCATCGACTACAGTCACCAAGGCACGCATGGCAATACTCGGCTGCCAGTGCGGTTCGGTCAGCTGTTCCAGCAATTGTGCAGGATGTCCTAGCCCTGTGGGTTCGATAAACAACCGGTCCGGTTTGCTTTCTGACAATAATCGCGACAAGGCAATCTGCATCGGTAACTGGCTGCTACAGCAAAGACAACCGCCCAATAGCTCTTTCACTTCATAGCCTTGGGTTTGCGGTAACAGCTGCTGATCGACCCCAATTTGCCCAAACTCGTTCATCAACACCGCCCAGACCTCATTTTCTGGCTTCTGACTGAGCAAATGTTGAAGCAAGGTGGTTTTTCCAGCCCCTAAAAAACCAGAAATAATATGAGTCGGTACAGCTTGAGTAGGAGAAATCAGTTTCAAAATCAACTCGCTTTCAGATAGATATAATCAGTTCATCAGTGAGCACAACTCACCCACCCATACGGATCATGATGATGCTCACTTTCATTTTTTCCGTACTGTATAGTAAAGCATCCAATTTATTTTGAATCCGTCATCATTCAATTTTTATTTTTTGACGTTTTTAAAATCTCACTGCAAATCATTCACTCCATGCTGTTGCATGCAAAGCAAGATTAAGTCAAAAAGCGGAATGAGGTAAACTCTTGCGCTTTTTATGTTTAGCAAATATTTATATATGATAGAAAAAAATGATCATTAAGCCCGAAAACCATATAGTAGACAATTTAAATAAATATTTATTTTCAATATCTTATATAATAATATGTATTTCCGCTGTTTTGTTTTCATTCAACATATCTACTATGGCATAGCTTGTTTAGACCCTCAAATTCACCGTTAATACGCTTAAATGTGAATTGATTGAATGGGCATTCGCTATGAGCAACAAAACAAATTACACCACTGAAGTGGCAATCTTGGGCGCAGGCCCTGTGGGTTTGACTATTGCGAACTATTTAAGTAAACAAGGCATTCAGGTCACTGTAATCGAACAACTGGACAGTTTGATTGATTACCCGCGTGCGATTGGTATTGATGATGAAGCATTGCGTACTATTCAGTCACTTGGCTTAGTGAATCAAGTTTTACCGCATACCACACCAAATCATGCCATGCGTTTCTTGACGCCTAAAGGTCGTTGCTTTGCCGACATTCAGCCATTGACTCGTGAATTCGGTTTCTCACGCCGCAATGCCTTTATTCAGCCTCAGGTCGATAATGTCTTGCTGCAAGGTTTGAACCAGTATGAAAACACTCAAGTACTGTTTTCACGTCAACTGGGCGAATTTAGCCAAGATGCCAACGGCGTAACGCTTAAAATTCAAGATAAAAACCAGAAAGAAGAAATTGTTCAGGCAAAATATTTAATTGCATGTGATGGCGGTAACTCAATTGTACGTCGTACTTTAAATATTGGTTTTGATGGTAAAACCGCACCAAACCAATGGATTGTAATTGACATTGAAAATGATCCTTTGGCAACACCGCATATTTATCTATGCTGCGACCCGGTACGTCCGTATGTATCTGCTGCCCTGCCTCATGGTATTCGCCGTTTCGAATTCATGGTGATGCCGGGTGAAACTCAAGAAGAGTTAAGCAAACCGGAAAATATTGCCAAATTGCTGTCTAAAGTATTGCCTAATGCTGAAAATATCGAAGTAATCCGTCAGCGTGTTTATACCCACAATGCACGTATTGCTGATAAATTCCGTGTTGACCGTATTTTGCTTGCCGGTGATGCTGCACATATTATGCCAGTATGGCAAGGTCAGGGTTATAACAGCGGTATGCGCGATGCCTTTAACCTGGCCTGGAAAATGGCATTGGTTGTTCAGGGCAAAGCTACTCCAGACCTGCTGGATTCATACCAGATTGAACGTAAAGACCATGCAAAAGCCATGATCGATCTTTCAGTGATGGCAGGTCATGTACTTGCGCCACCGAAAAAATGGCAAGGTTTCGTGCGCGACGGTATTGCCTATGCATTGAATTACATCAAGCCAATTAAACAGTATTTGCTTGAAATGCGTTTTAAACCGATGCCGAAATATCATGACGGTGCCTTGCTGGCAGACGGCAAGAAAGAGTCTCCGGTCGGCAAGATGTTTATTCAGCCGCAAGTAAAACTTGAGTCGGGTGAACAAGTTTTACTGGATGAAGTGATTGGCAACGACTTTGCTATTATTGCCTGGGGAGTCGATCCTCAATGGGGCATCTCGGATACCACCATGCAAGTCTGGAAAAAATTAGGCGTCAAATTTATTCAGGTCATTCCTGAAGTTCAGTTTGGCAATGAAAATCGCAAGAACGTTGATGGCGTGATTACCATTGGCGATATCGGAACCGATATTCGCAGCTGGTTTGGTAAAACTTCAGAATCGGTGGTAATTCTACGTCCTGACCGTTTTGTGGCGGCCTTGGCGATTCCACAAACTCTGGATCACGTGAGCCAACAGCTGTTTAAAAAGCTGCATGTAAAATAATACGGATATAAAAATACATTTACTGAATCATATTCAGAGGCCTGACCACGCGAAAGCGTGGTCTTTTTTTTATTTTTCACTCATATAAATCTTTAAATTTAATGTCAATTATTAGACTTCTTCCATACATCATTTTAGAAACTAAAAATTGTTCGTAAAACCAAAATTAAAAAATAGATTTTAGTCAATATCAGATTCATGAGTGTGGCATGGATGCCCAACGTTTCCCATCCCTTGCACTACATTTTAAAGCAGTGCTTAAAACTGGCTCAGGATGTCGTGTATGGGAAATAAAAGGTTTTTCCTGCGGACTCACAATACATTTTGAGATCCTCATTTTGACCTTTCAAAAGTAGAGAGATGGCCTACGAGAAGGTAAAAAAATTAAATCAATCAAATGAGACAGTGCTGATTTAAAAAAATCAAATATTGAACATTTTTTGATTTATGCAAGAGAACTTCCAAATAAATCTATTCCTTTAACTCTTCAAAATCAGCTCAATCACTTTAATATCTTTAGCAATTTCAATTAAAAATTAACAGTAAAAATATTAAGCATTAATCTTCTGCAACCATGGCACACCTTTCATTGAATCACGCTGGGCCAGAAGCTGAACAAACGGCTTGAATTCATCCAGATAAGGCAATATTTTGAGAGAGATGGCAAAAATCACCCAGTACCCCAGAAATAGATCTGCTGCTGAAATTTTATCACCCAGCAAATATGGATTTGCTTCTTGCATACCCTTTTTTAGCAATGCCAATACGCTCTCTTCATGACCAAAAGTCAGGCTTCGTTTTCTTTGCTCAATTTGCTCGTCCGATACGCCTAGACCTTTTAAATCCATAAACTCAGTCAAAGGACCATGCGCAAAGAACATCCATTTCAGATATGCACCTCGCTTGGGGTCATCCAGGGCAGGCGCCAAACCTTTTTCCATATATTTATCTGCCAGATAAGTAAATATGGCCGCAACTTCAGAAATCACTACGCCCTGATCAACCAGACAGGGGACTTTTCCCATGGGATTAATAGTTAAATATTCAGCCTGATGCATATTTTCATATGGGCACGTTTATCTCTTCAATCTGGTCTTCTATACCCAGCTCTTTTTAATAAAAGCATCACGGTCATGCCACGCGACTGAGCATTGTTATACAGCTTCATCATTTTAATTCGACCTCTGTTGTTATTCTAATTTTTAAGTATAAAGCGCTTTGATTATTTGATGGTGATTATGTGATACATGCACTCTCCTTAACGATGCTTTTTATCGCCTTTAAAAGCATCGTGTGATATCAAACAATTATTTTAAAAGAAACCCATATAAAACTGTTCTTTCAAGATTTTTAAAATAAGTTCAATCAGCTCATTTTTTTGCCCTTTACGATAACTGGCATACAGGTTAATCATCGGTAATAATCATCGGTAAGGGCTCAATAGTATTTTTCACGATAATTTTATCGCCCAATAGCGGGATCACATAAGCCGGTACCAAACTCCAGCCGACCCCCATGCCGACTAAATTGACATTTAATAGAATATTGGTCGAGTGCTGGACGATGTTGACATCCAGTTTAGCCTGCTTAAAGAAATCGGTAATAATCTTGTGCAACTGCGGTGAAGCATCTTCATCACTAATAACAAAGTCCTGATGATTAAAACTTTTGATACTAATATGACGTTGCTCGGCAATAGGTGAATCCTTGGGCACGATTAAAGCCAGAGGCTCACTAAAAATCTGTACATGCTCCAGTTCATCCGATTCATCGACATAGCGGGTAAAGGCAATGTCAATATCACCTTTTTTTAAGGCCTTCAGCTGGTTGGCATCGGTCAGGCTATGAAAGTTGATTTTGATGTCGGGAAAATGAGCCCGTATATTCGGCATGATATAGGGAAAAATTTTCATTTCTGCCACAGGGACAAAGCCAATATTCAACTGGTCTTTGCTCAAGTTGGCAATTTTCCGTGCAGCATCAATCGCTTTTTCTGCATGCTCCAAACTCAGCAGCGCTTCTTTCAGAAAGACTTTTCCTGCTTCAGTCAACTCAACTTTACGGTTGGATCGAACCAATAACTGAACACCCACCTCATGTTCCAGATCTTTAATCTGCTGGCTCAAAGATGGTTGCACCGTACACATGCGTTGTGCCGCCTTGGTAAAATTCAGTTCTTGTGCAACTGCAACAAAATAGCGTAAATGACGTAATTCCACGTGCCGGACCTCTCTTTATTTAGGTTGCTTCAGTGATGCCGAAACTGTGTATTTATAAACAAATAAAGTCAGCACAGTAATTACAGCACAGAATAAATAACTCAGTTGATAACCATAATAGGCAATCATCAATCCCAAAATGACTGAGCCGATTGCCATGCCCAAATCAAACAGGGTAAAGAATGTGGAAATTGCATGCCCCATACGCTGTTTTGGCACAGACTGAATAGCAATGGTTTGAAAACATGGAAACAGTGAGCCATAACCAATACCAATAAATATAGCAGATAACCAGAGCAGCCATTGATTGGAGATAAAACTGACCACGACCAGGCCTATGGCAAAGAAAATAAAGGAAGGATAAATGACTGCACTGGCACCTTTACGATCGTAAATTTTGCCTACCCACGGCCGCACTACAATCATGGAAATGGCGAATACAATAAAAAATAAGCTGGTATACGCGAGCAGGGCTTTAGATTCGCTATAAGCGGTAATGAAACTCATAATGCTGGAATAGGCAAATGCAGTCAGCAAGGCAACAAAGCCAATCGGTATAGCACGTGTTTCAATAATGTCATGCCAACCCAGACGGTTTTTTTCTTGAGTTTCAGCCGTGAAGGCAACCTTGTCCTGCTGTTGTACTGGAATGATTAAACAAAAAATAAAACCCAGACTGATCACAGCGGTTAATAGCGCAAATAGCATCTTAAAATCAGTAAACTGCAACACGGTCAAGGCAATTAAAGGCCCAAATACCACGGCAAGATTGGTCGACATGACAAAATAGCCCATGCCCTCACCCTTACGCCGATCTGGAATAAAATCATTTGCTATGGGCACGGTGACCGTAGTTAATATGCTAAACCAAATGCCATGAATAAAACGGATCAACAATAAAGTCCACATACTGTCGGCAAATAAATAGCTAAAAGCAAACAGTACAAACAGCAATTCCGAGCCGCGAAAGGCAATTTTTTTGCCTAATTTTTCCACAATCAGTCCGGAAAATGGACGAACTGCAATTGAAGAAACCAGAAATAGGGTCAGTGCCAAACCTGCTTCCTTCACCGTCCCGCCTAGATCCTTCATGATATAAATCGGCAAGACAGTTAATAAGGCATAATAATAGGTAAATAAAAACAGGTTATTGCATAGACATAATATAAACGAGCGATTCCATAGACGCTCAGTGTTTGTTGCAGACATAATGACCAACTTAGCGGTAGCCCGGTGCTACTTTTGAACCAGAACAGGTTGCATCACCAAACGTACAAGATTGTGTATGTAAGTTTCATCTGGCATGCAATTAAAGAAAATAATCTGATAATGAATCGGCCCATACAGCGTATCCAGCATCAGTTCAAATGGATAATCGGCAATAATTTCATTACGCTCTATGGCAAGTTGAATCAACTTGCGTGTTTGCTCACGACGCGGTAATAAATACAGCCTGAAAAACTCACCGGCTGCTTCACGATGCTCGGCCATCACCACCAATAAAGCTCGCCCTAACGGATGATTTAGCGCGAGGGACAATTTTAACAACTGCTGGTTCAGATTAACTTCCAGGCTCTGCTCGAAATCCAGATCAAAGACCGAAGCGGTGTGCTCTTTAAAGGCATCAAAGACCAGATCAGATTTATGCTTCCACCAGCGATAAATGGTCGACTTTCCTACCCCTGCCCGTGCAGCAATATCTTCAACAGTTAAATGACTGTAATCCTCATCTTCCAATGCAGCAGTCACTGCCTGCAAAATACATTGCTTACGACGCGAAGTTTTTTCTAGTTCAGTCATTCACCACCAAAAACGAAACGAAACGTATCGTTTTATATTAGGCTAATTTTTGCCTGCTGTATAGCTCCAATCTTCCCGTTAAAATCAAAAAAGACCGCTTTAAAGCAGTCTTTTCAACATCAGCGTTCCGTCTGTTTTAATACAGCATTAGCATTGCGAGGTTTTTTTATAAATACTGCATGAAGGATGATGGCTTTCTTGCAAGCGTGCCACTTTACGATGTTCAGCAGCCTCAAAACGGCAACGTTTCCAGTCATTGTCCAGCTTCAATGGCGGAATCTGTTTCGGTTGACCATTTTCATCTACAGCTACCATAGTGAAGTAACAACTATTGGTATGACGTACGGTACGTTTTTGAATGTTCTGCGCTTCTACGCGAATCCCGATTTCCATTGAGGTACGGCCGACATGGTTGACACTGGCAAGAAAAGTAACGAGTTCACCCACATGAATTGGTTCTTTGAAATTTACTTTATCCACCGACAAAGTCACCACATAACTGCCTGAATAACGGCTAGCACATGCGTATGCGACCTGATCCAGTAATTTTAAAATTGTTCCGCCATGAACATTTCCTGAAAAGTTCGCCATATCAGGAGTCATTAAAACTGTCATGGTTAATTCAGACTGGTCATCTAATGCTGGAGCAATTTGATCTAATGGGGACATCGCGTTCTCTAGACTCTTTTACAGACAATAGTATAAGGAATGATTATATCGTTTTTCTATGAAATAAAATGTCGAAATTGCCAATAAACCCATCATTATTATTTATAGTGATTTTGGTATCATTCAAAAAAATATATATCAATTTTACCAACTCACTGAGATATAAACATTTTTCTTATAGCATGATTTTAATAGAATATTTGTTCTAAAAATTAAATTACAAAAAGATGGCTATATATTTTAAAACATATCGTGTGATTATTACTTGAATACCCAGGAATCAAACAAAATTTAAATCTATTTGAGCACAGAGCTAGTGTCTAACGTGTCATATCAGACCAGTCAAATCTCAGCTTAAACTAATATCAAGGTGTTATATTGCGCAGCATTTCTTTGGAAATATTGCCATAGCTCAATACATTTTGCTGGTCGAGCTGGGTCTCAACACTATAGGTACCATCAGTATTTTCTGAAATCACGGTAAATACCAGATTTTCCATACTCGCCATTTTAACTTTTTGACCTATGGCAAATTTTTCTATGTTCATACTACTGTTATGCATTTAACCATCCTTACAGAAATATGCTTTTATGACTTTAATAAACTCCAGTGTAGAGAATTTTTATTTACTGGTAAACTTAAATCATTGAACAAACACATATTATATAAAAATTATATAATACAAAAGCTTTCATCACTTAGTTGATTTTATTGAATAATATCAATTGATTAGTTTATCTTTACAGTTGAATTCCATTCATTTTGATTGATTATCCCTCAAAACCTAAATAACGACAGACTAAAACCTAACAGCATTGCAATAATGAATCTGAGACTCTGAGGGATTCGGTTTCATCATTGCAATTAATTGAAGGACTTAATCCTGTGCGCTTAATTGCTGAATGGTATGACCAAATGGATAATGCTTCTGTTTCAATAAAGTGGTAATTTCATTTAACTGACTTTCTGTTGCATCTATTCCGGCTTGCATGGTCATTGCACGACCTTTTACATCAAATATGTGCCCTTTTTCCCTTAAATCTGGCTGAATCACAATATCTGCATGCTTTAACTCTTCTTCAGCTAAACGGCTCTGCATGATATTAATATTTTGATTGAACATTCCCCAAACATTACTGGTTTCGGTATGCATGGGTTGCGCCAGAATATCCACAGCAATTACAATATCCGCCCCCAAATCACGTGCCACGCCTACAGGTACCGGGCTCACCAGACCGCCATCCACATATTCATCCGCACCAATTTTGGTCGGAATAAACATGCTTGGAATAGATACGGAAGCGCGTACCGCCTGTCCGGTATTACCATAATTAAAGACGACTTTTTTGCCTTGTTTTAATTCCGTTGCGACCACATACATCGGGATTTTTAATGCTTCTAAGGGCATATTATTGACTTGTTGATTGACATAATTTTCAACTTTTTGACCATCAAAAAAGCCTTTCATGTCCAACTTTACATCACGCACATCATTGGCTTTCATGCTTAAAGCAATATCACGCAGCTCTTCTGCTGTTTTACCACTGGCATAAATTGAACCCACAATACTGCCCGCACTGGTGCCTACAATCAAATCCGGGTGTATCCCTTGCTGCTCCAGTACCTGAATGACCCCGATATGAGCATAGCCACGAGCGCCACCACTGCCCAGTACCAAGGCAACAATAGGACGGTTTTCCTGCTGTTTGAGTTTTTTAAAATTAATACGCTCTGCCCGAACTTGAGCATCTGCAGCAGGTGGCTCTGATAGTCCTGTCGAACCAACAGTAAGCTTAGGTTGGGCAACCGTTTGACAGCCTCCCAACCCCAATACTGCCAAAACAATAAAACTAAATTTGATATTGCTCATGAACCACCTAAAGATAAATAAAGCTGTTCGCAAAAAGGCGTATATTTTAAGAACGATCTATGTGTAACACTGTATTCTTTCGTAAAGTTATCCTTAAAAGCTCTCAGTTTTTAAAAGATCAGGGCTCATAATTTGCCGCCTTTCTCTTAATATTATCTCATCTTTTGACCTTTTTTATAGCCGGCTTTTACCCATCAAATCAGGGCTGATGATTCTCATACGAATGAGATCACTTAGGTATTAACTGGAGATGAAAAATAATTTTTCAAATAAAAAAAGAGGCGAACCAGTCGCCTCTTTTTTAAATTTCCAGTTTTGAATTAGAAATTATATTTAGCCATCAAACCTACACGGTTATCTTTGAATGACTGTCCAGCAAATGTTTCACGCTTACCATTGATATATTCCACACCTAAATCAATTGGTGCAGCTGGTGAATAGATAATGTTCATCCAAGCTTGTTGCACTTTTTCATTCGCATTTGTACTCAATGCAGATTTAGCATATTTAGTGCCATCATCTGCAAACAAAGCGCCATACGCTAAAGTCGAACGTAATTTAGGTGAAATTTTATAGGTTGCACCGACTTGGGCAGCAGTAAATTCATTTTGCTCAATATTATTACCATCAAGCACATAAGCTGAATTAGCACCATATAAATAATTGCTATTGCCCTGAGAATATGAAACATCACCATTTAACTTTAACTGCTCAGTCACTGCATAAGAAGCACCAGCTGCCAAACCCCAAGCCACTGCGCTATCGTCTGCAGATTTATAATTTTCCACTAAAGCACGGGCAGATGCATTTCCTTTACCATCTGCAAAACCTTGAACCAATTTAGCCGTTAAGTTAGGTACGCTATATTTAATGCCTGTTCCTGCACTATCCCCTTCTTCTACAGACAAGAATAATTGGGTAGCAGGAGCCAGTTTAAGACCATAACGTACTTGTGGAACACGTGCTGTACCACCACCTACGTTGGTATTCAAGTCGATCATTTCTGGTGCATGACTTGACAAGAAGTTAGAAGTCGTTTGACCAAATAACCAGTCATTATAAGTCAAATAAGCATGACGAAGACGTAAGTTTTCTGACTTGCTATTGTCATTACTTGCAAAGTCAACTTCAACTTTACCGCCAACTTTTGCATCGCCCACTGGCGCTGAGAAATCCAGCCCTAAACGACTCATTTTTCCGGTAGCACGTAATTTATCTTGTGTAGTGCCCGTACTAGTATGAGTATTATTGAAGTCGTTATCTGCACCCTCAATAATGTAGTTGGCATCACCACGAACAAAACCGTATAGGTTTACACTGGCGCCCGCTTTAGTTTTAAAGCCAGTTAATGCTGATTCAGACTTCGCTGCAGGTGCTGCTG
>JAEAMF010001290.1_pt1 | contig 19352 bp, 34 predicted proteins | sample 8958721 | NCBI WGS metagenome assembly JAEAMF01 (sample SAMN16933255, study PRJNA681124) | bioreactor sludge metagenome | isolation source: anaerobic bioreactor treating anionic surfactant - SDBS | place: India: Bengaluru | collected 2019-02-28
GAACGGGCGTTGCCGGGCGGGTCCTGGCCACGCCGGAAAGGGTGTGAGTGATGTTTCGTCCGTTCAATCTCAGTCAGGAAAAGGCGTTGCGGGCAATCGCGCGCGATGCGGCGGGGGAGCCTGCGGTTGCAGCGATGACCCCGGCTGAGCTGACCCTGCTCCAGCTCGCCTCGCGCATCTCTCCGGTGCAGGTGATTCAGGTCGATCCGGGCCAGCTCACGCAAGCGGGCGGCGCGACGCCGGCCGTTCGTCTCGCCGTCCGCTTTCCCTGCGAGGGTGTCGTGTGCGAGCTGGGCTTTGCGGAGCAGGAGACCGGCATCATCTACGACCAGATGTTCCAAATCTTCTCAACTCAGGGCAACGACGCGACCCTGGGGTTCGATGAGAACCTCAACTCCAACCCCATCAATGCCGCGGCGTTCTTCGGAAACTTTGGGCAGAATCGCGCCGTTGCATACAAGATCCGAAACAAGGACGATACGTGGTCGGTGGAGCTTGAGAACACGCGAGCGGCATCGACGTCGCATCCCATCCTGATCATCGGATTTGTTCCCGGGGGTGAGTCGTGAGCAACATTGAACGTCTTCGGGGCATGTCGGGCGCCCAGCGCTACCGCGCGATGATTTCCGACTATCAAGCGCGCTTCTGGAACCCTCAGACGAACAAGCTCTGCATTCCGCCCGATGAGTTTGAAAAGGCGTTGCGGTCGGGTGCTGCGATTGCCTCGACGGGCGCAAAGGACGTGCAGACCCTGTTCGCGTACAGCTCGGTGCGGTGGCTTGCCGCGTACGATGACACCGCGAACGCATACCAATTGCTCGCGAACAATGCGAACGTGCGTCGCTTCTTCCAGTTCGGCGTTGACGACCAGAACAATGTGCAGGCGCTGGGCGGCTATCCGGCCGGCTACGCTGCGCGCTGGGATGACACGAACCTTGTCAAGGCCGGCAAACCCCCCTTCGGGTCGATGCTGATCGAGCGAATCGGGCTCGTGCTTCGCCATCGAGAACAGTACTCGGAGGACAGGGCGGACGTCATCCTTGACGCCGATCCGATCTGGACCGAGATGGTGCTGGCCAACATGTCCATGGCCATCGGAACGCAAGGCAGTAAGAAACTGCGGCATCTCGGATCGCCCATGTTCTGGGCGCTCGCGTCGGGGCCCGGCGGCGATGCCGTCGATTCCGTCGGAACGGCGCAATCGTACCAGACCCTGGGCCTTCCTGCGGGTCAGGTCTTCACGCGAGAGCTGACCGAACCCTTCGTCTGGCAAGCCTCCGGCGGGGTCGACGATGACTTGGTGATCGAGGCGCGTATCGATCACGATGTGAGCTACGTTGACGGCAACGAGACCGCGGAAGAAGTTCGCTTCGAGATGTGGTGCATTGTCGAGGGGCGAAGCGCGGAAGATCTTTCCGCGAATGGGTGGTGATGCATGCTCCGGCCGTTTTGCCTCGACGAAACCAGCCAAATTCGCCTTGTCGGCAGGGCGGCCGGGGGCGCGGCCGGAGTTGGCGACGTCTCGCCCAACCAGCACTTTGCCCTTGCGCTGGCGGCTCGGGTCGACGCGATCATGGTGCTTCACGTCGAACCGGAGGAACTCATACCTTCCGGCACGATCGTCCGCGTTCCGGTGCGCTTTCCATCGGAAGGCGTGGTAGTCGAAATGGCCTATGCGGAGCGCCTAACGGGGCAGTTCTGGGACCACGCGATCCAGATCTGGACGCCAACCAACGATGACGCGACCTTTGGCTACGACGACGAGGGGCACCCGGCATGGCTGAGCGTTGCGGCGCTGTTCGGAAGCGTGGTCGTCGGCGCGGGCGCGGCGGCTCGATCGGTATCTCGTCCGCGGCCGTGCGCGTACCACGTCCGCGATGAGCACGACACGTGGACGGTAGGTTTCCGGAACGATCGGCGGCCGGGCTACTACTGCAAGCCACAGTTGGAGCTTCATTTCGTCCCGCTGCGAGGCAACGAGTATGACACAAGATTCCGCACGCTCGTCACGGATTGAAGCGGACGGGCAAATCGCGCGTCCCCTTGGCGGGAGCCATGACAAGGCGGACTACGCCGATCGCGGGTCGTCGTTCTCGACCTCCTCGCAGGACTTCCAGCAAGTCAGGGTCTGGGACCAGCGGGTCAAGCTCGCTCAGACTCGCGGCTCCTGCAAGCTGGAAGTGTTCGGGGAGGCGATTCCGGTCGGCGTTGTGGTCGAGCTTTGGGCGAAGCACGGGCCCATCCGGCAGCTTCGCCAGTCGGTGCCTGGGCCCCTGCCCGAGGGGCTGTGGATGCGTCGCACCGATGAGCCTGTCGAAACGTGGGAGATCTGGGTGCGGGCGCCTGGGGTGAACGAGCGAGACGGCGTTGCGGTGTTTCGGAGTCGGCGGGTGTTCTTCACGAAGGCGGATGGTTGACCATGGGCGGTACAATCGAGGTCGTCAACGATGTTTCTCCCTGGCTTGCCGCGCGCACCTTCACGGGGGCTGACACCGATCTTGGCATTCTGCGGCATGTGCTGACCGTGCCTCCGGACTGCGGGAGCATGCGTCTCTTTGCCGCGCACGAGCTGAACACCTGGGGCGTTGCCGGCGTCAAATCGCACCAGTGGGATGATTGCTGGGAGATCGTCGTATGTCCCCTAGGTGGCGTGCGTCCAAATGCAGCGGGGCAAGATGCAATAGTCGCTGCGTGGTTGTGGGGGTCTGGCTTTACGATCGCAAATGCATGGGCAAATGTCGATTCCGTCTCGTTTTCCCGACCGGCTCCGGTGTTGGAGGTTAGCGGGCCGGCGTCGGGGTGGGCTGTCTTTGCGCGCCCCGGGTTCAAGGCTGGGTCCACGCCGGCCGACGTGTCGGTAAGCCTCCATCTGAGGGCCGTTGCTATGGGAGGCAAGGGGACCGGTGCGAGCGTGACGCGCATTGACAATCGATGCACGGTGCCTCCGTGCGTGTGGGGTCTCGGTGTCGTCGCAACCGACACGTTTCCGAGTCCAGTCGTGCAGCCTGCCGCAGATCGGCGCATGTTTCGATCGAAAGGACACACCGTGACGGTGCCTGTTGGCTCGTCGTTTGTCTACCTCGACGGGGGGCCGTGGAACATGGCGCTGAGACGAGAAGGAGCGGGAAATCTCTCGGATGTGCTGAGCGATCGAACCGTAGATCCGTCGTGGAGCGTTGGCGCGATGGCAAATGCGACTCGGTTTTCGTGTAGTGGCATGGGGGGCCTATATCCACAATGGCCCCTAATGATGCCTAGATGGCGACTTATCAACGGCACGGCTGCGCCGATTGTGGAAACGGTTACGTTTCACGTGTGGTGGGGTGTCTCGTGAACCGCTCGACCCTAGCCCTCCTCGTCATTGCCCTTGTGTGCCTGTGCGCAACCCTGCTCTGTGCGCTCGGCGAATTGCCAAGCGAAGCGGCTACCGCCATTCTCGGCGGCGCAGTGGTCCAGGTCGTCCAGCTCGCCCGTGCGCGGCGTGACTCGGTGGCGCCTCCGGCGTTGCCGTCTGGTTCGCCAGGGTCTGAGGGTGACCGCCATACGCCCGTCGGTCCAATCGTCGGCATGCTCGGCGGGGGCCTGGCTGGGCATCTTGCGAGCTTTCTGTGAATGCGATGGCGCTCGGCATTGGAGCGGGGGTCCTGGCTGCGGTAGCGGCTTGGCGGCTCCTTCTCTCCGGGCCGGCGTGGCGGCGCGATGTGATGGCGAGGGCGCGGCGGCACGTCAACGATCGCACGCCGTACGAGTGGGGCGGGGGACATCATGGCGAGTCCTGGGGCCTTGATTGCAGCGGGCTCGTGCTTGATTGTTTCCGGCGCGGCGCGGGAATCGACCCCGGAGCGTGGGATTCCCGTTCGATGGCATCCGGTCTTCCCGTGGTGGATGTGCCAGAGCCTGGGGACGTGGCCGTGTATGCCCCCCGGCACGTCGTTCTCGTCGAGCGTTGGGATGCGTCTCGCGGTGTAGCGGTCATCATCGGTGCCAACGGTGGCGGGCCGACAACGACCACGATCGAAACGGCAAGGCGGCAAGGTGCCTACACCAAGCGCGAACAGACGCACCTTTACAGGCAAGGGTTCCTCGGGTTCCGTAGCACGCAGCCCTGGGCGAGAAAGGCGGGCAGAACATGACGGGCGCACAACTCCAGGCAGCGGTCCAGCTCGTCCTGTGGTCGGCGGGTGTCGAGGTGGACTGCACCGCGATGCCGGCGGCTGCGGGGACGACGCAAGCACAGGTTGTCACGTGGGCCGCGGGCATCATCGAGCCCGTGCGGACGGGGCGCTTTCCGCAAGCGGCGAGGGTCCTGGTGTGGTTCATCGTGAGGGACCTTCTCGCGGACGATTGGACCATGGTGGACCGCTGGGCGCGTTATGCGAATACCGCGCTCACCATCTGGAAAGGGTAAGCCATGGGGCAGAAACGAAAGCCTCCGGCGCGTTGGTACTGGCTGACCCGAGGTGGCGTGTACAATGATCGGCTGCGTGCCGCCATGCATGGGCGAAGCGGTGTCTACGCGGTTCGGGACCTTTCGCACCGCACCGTGATCTACGTGGGAGAAAGCCACACGGGCCGCGCGTGGAAAACGATGCTGAGGCACTTCCAAGACCCGTCGGGCAAATTCGAACGGATGGGGGAATGGGTGCACGCACGCCCGGACCTGGTCGAAATCCGCTGGATGCGGACCGGGGACGGCGAAGCGATGAGGGCTGAGGCGGATTGGATCCGCCTGTACAAGCCGGCGGCCAACATTCTGCAGGGGTTCAGCGATGGCAAGCAAGACAGCGAAGAAGTCCCCTTCTAAAAGCAAGCGGGCGGCCGCAAAGAAGCCGGCCGCAAAGAAGCCTGCGGCAAAGAAGCCGCGGAAGAAGAACCCCGTCCCAATCGGACCCGACCCGAGCGAAAAGAGCGTGCGATCGCTCTCCGCAAGGTTTGCGCGCGGTCCCCATCCGGCTCTGCGCAAGCTGACGGGCAAGGCGAAAGAAATCGGCGCCGCTTGCTACTCGCTCAGACCTTGGCCGGTGTTCGTGCCAGCGCAAGGCGCTGATCGGGTGTTCAGCTACGTTCCGTGGCTTGCCAGGTACTACGGGATCCAGGGAAAGGCCTTGCGCGATATCCTGTCAGCCTGGGAGGTCGCGGGGCTCGCCCAGCTCCTCGTCGATGATGATCGTGCGCGCGTCATGGGGGAGGGGGACAAGAGGCTTTGCCCCCGGACGGCGGATGGCGGGATCGTGGTGTGGGCGCGGTTCTAGTAGGCGTACGGCATAAATCCGCGATAGTCGGCGCCGCTTGCGCGAATCTCAACGAGTCCAGAGACAGAACGGCCGACAATCCGCGAGACGCCAGCGCGGCGAAGGGCGCGTCGAATGGCGCTTTCGCTCACGCCAAGGGCGCGCGCGGCGACCGGCACGGTGTGCCAGCACGGACGACCCGTCGGGGGCTGGTATAGGCCAGCGTGCATGGTTGCTTCGATTTTCATGGGTTACGCTCCCTTCTTGACCAGTTCGGACACGGCGCGGAGCTTCGAGGCGCGCGCGCGGTCACGCTCTGCGGTCTTGATCCCTCGTCGATGATGACGAATCGGCATCGGCGCCCCGCCAGATCCGGTGTGCCGTGGGTCACGCCCTGTGACGCAGCCCACCGCACGGATTCGGCGATTCGTTCGATGCTTGTCATGATGTCCAGGTCCTTTCGCAGGAGCGACGGTCCGCCCGTCGTCTGATGCTGAAACCGTAGCACCGCTTTTCATTTCTTGCAAAGTATTTCGTCGCGTGGTATCGCTTTTTCTCGTGGGAACGACGCATGACAAGGCTCGGGCGTTGCGGGCAAGGGCAGGGCAAAGCGAGGCGGCGCGCCAAGCGTTGGCTGTCGAAATCCTGTCCGTGCCTGGGTGGGGGATGGCGGAAGTTGCGCGCGCGCTTGGGGTGTCACAGCACACCGTGACCAGGCTTGCCCGGGAGCATCGGGAGGTTCGGGAGGCGCTGGTTCGGCGGCTTCGTCGCCACCTTGCGGGGTCGCCATGATCTGCTCCCGTGTTCAGCCTGATCACTCGTTCAGTTCTGGTGCAAAGAACTGTCCGCAACACGGGCCCTCAGTACCTGGATTTAGGATCAGTACTGAACGCGATTCCAGTGCCACTATCTTGGGGCGGGGCTGTCCGTGGACACAAGCGGCGGGGTCATGGGGGGCGACCACTGAACGGGCGTCGGTCAAAGGGGCGCCGAATCGGTCTCGGTCCGCGTTGATCGCGGCCGCATCGAAAAATGAAGGCTCTATCCGCCAGGCGGTCTGGCGGTAGAAGAGGAGAGGGTTTTTCACCCTCATCCGGAAAGGTCGCAGGCAATAGGGATGACAGCGCAACAGAATCAGAGTGATCCAAACACGTCCCAAACCGAGGGAGAAAACGTTCAGTGCGACGTTCAGGTTGACAGACCGGGGAAGTTCGATCCGGGGCTGAACCCTTGCTCAGTGTGGTGGCTTGTCGTACGCCGGCCGGGGGAGGAAGACGGGGGCGTTGAGCTTTCGCTGGATCCGTCGGGGGTGACTCGGGACGAAATCGAGCATGCGGTGGCCACGATGGCTGGGGAGCGCGGGGAGGCTTGCGTTCTGTGGCTCCTTTACGAGCACGAAGGGGCGGGCGGGTCGGTGACCTACGAGCGGCCGGCGGGTTGGTGTCATCCGTCGGGCCGGTTTCTCTGGTCCTGGTCGGTTCGTCCGGGGTCGAGCGTCCGCAAGGCGGGTCCGGGGATCGACCCGGTCCAGGTGCTCAGCAATTTGGGGGAATCGGCGGTCGATGTCGTGGATGCGCTGATCGGGGACGAAGGCGGGTCGGAGAGGCGGCGCACGATGCGAAGCGATGGGCCGGCTCCTCGGGGGCGCCTCTCCAAGCGGTTCGTTTCCGTGTGGGAGGACGGGTCGGCGGCGGGGGATGTCCCGTCGGTCGAGATTTTTTCGAGCGGATACGGTCGGGCGGAAATGCTGCGGATCGCAAGTCGCATGATTTCTGGGATGGCTGCGGTCGCGAGCGAGGAAGGGGGATGTGATGCGTACTGAACCCATTTTCGTTGCCGCCATCGAAGGCGATCCCATCTCCCGGGAGGTCGAGGCGTTGGCCCACGCTGCCTGGGAGGAAGGCGAGCTTTGCGAGTCCGCTCCGGCAAGTCTCGTCGAAGCGGTGAGCGGGGCTCTCGGCAGGGATGCCACGCCCTACGAGATCGAGCGGGCCAATGACTGTTGGAAGCTCCACGTCTGGGAGCATGAGCAAGCCCTTCCGCTTGGCTGGTATCAGGTGGTGCGGCTCTATTGCCAGCGGGCGCAAGCGGGCGGGGCCAAGTCCTTTTCCGCGTCGGTGCGTGCGGCTCTCGGCGCGATGCTCTCCGAAAAGGGCTGGTCGGCGTCCGAGCAGGCGCTGCTCGTTGCGTCCAAAGTCTGGTCCGTCACGAAGAAGAGCGGCATCGAGCCTGCGGAAAAGCCGCTTCCCTTCGATCCGGAAACGGGCGAGGTGGTCGATTCGTATCCGTCAGTCGTCGCTGGTGAACCCCATCCGCATCCGGAAGAATGGCACAACCCGAGACCGGCGAAGCCTGCGATCGTGCTGGATGGCGTGGACGCGCTCAAGGCCGATCTCCGGCAATGGGCCAACGAACAAGCGCGCAAGGTGTGCGCAGGTTCCACGCCGTCGAGCACTGCGGGGGAAGATCGGGCGCTGGAAGAACAGGTTGAGTGGCGCGGCAAGGTGCGTGAGCTGAGTCGGCTCTCTCGCGAGGTCCAGGAAATCACGCGCCGCAAGCTCGAATTGCTCGATCGGATGCGGGCGATTGGAGAAGAGATCCGGCGGGGGGCGTCGGGTGGGCTCGTGTTCGTGGACGGCGGAAGTCGAGCGATCGTGATCGGCAAAAAATACGTGGATTTTCTGGAGGTGGACGATGAGACGTGATCTTGCGGTGATTTGTGCTCTGTGGGTGGTTGGCGTTGCCGCGGTCGTCTCGTGCTCGGCATCTCAGCGGCGCGACGCTCGGACCGCGGTCGAGCTTGCAGACGAGGCGTGCGACGTCTTGGTCTTGTTGGACGATGGTGCGACCTGGGCGTGTCTGGGCGTAGACACGCTGCAAGGGGTCGCGGAGCGCTTGATGGTCCAGCGGGGCAAGTCTCCCGTCGGCGCCAGCTCGGGGCGCGTCCTTCGGCCGGCGTCGGCCGGCGCTGGGCCAAGGGAAGCGGCTGCGTGCCTGCGGGTGGCGCGGCCGGGCTGGGAGGTGCGCTTGGTGGATGGTGGCGCGGCTGGCGCGGCCGGGGAAGGTGGTGCGCCATGAGTCTAGCCAAGCTGTTCGAAGCTGAGGCCAGAATGCTTGGCAATTTGACGCCAAAGGAGCGGCGAATTTTGGAGAGGCGTCTGGGGAATGAGCTGGCGGCCGCAAGGCAACGATCCATCATGCGCATCATGCGAGCGATGGCTAGGTGCGTCCCCTATCGGGCTTTCCCGTGCGTGTCTGCGAACGAGCCTCCGATGTGCTCTCCGATCCGTGCGCTCCCATGGGGAAAGAGGTCGATCGATGAATAACCCTGATTGGCGGGTTCCTGAGGCACAATCGGGTGCCGATGTGCTCTGGCATCTGTTCCGGTACCTTCGCAACACCGGGGCGCCCTTCCCGCTGCATCGGGCGCCACGCTGCCATGAGTTCGATCTCCGAAATGGCGAGGGATGGGGTGGTGAGTGGCATCTGTCCTGTAACGGCCACGATCATGCGGTGCGAAATGCGGCGGGAAAGGTGGTTCCGCCGTTCTCCTGCTACTGCGAGCGCGGGGGCGTTGCCGTCGGAGTCCTCGATCTGGTGGGGCAAGCGTCGGTCTTCGCGCCTCTGCTTTTGCCTGAGCTGTCAGCGCAGCTCGATGAGGCGGCCGGGCCGGAGGCTGCCCGGACGTCGTTCGAGAAAGGGGAAACCCTATGAGAGTTGATTACTGTGGATCATGCGGGGCGCCGATCATCTGGGCGGACACGAAGCACGGGAAAAAGATGCCCGTGGACGCCGAGCCGAGCGAATCGGGGAATGTGGAATTGCGGACGGTCGGCGGCATCGTGCTCGCCACCGTCGGAGACGCGGTGCTCGCACTGCCCAGCATGTCCGGGACGGTGCATACGTCGCATTTCGCCACGTGCCCCCACGCAGCACAGTGGAGGCGCGGCGCGATGCGCGCGGAGCGTGCCAAATGAGCGGGGCAGAATCGCGGGACCTCGATTTCCTCCGGTGGCAGGCACTTCCGGGGGAGGTTCGGCAGGTCGCGTTTGCGATCGGGTCGGCGGTTGACCTTGTGCGCGATCCAAAGGGCGATCGGGCGCTTCTCGCCGTCGGCGCGACCCAGCTCGCGGAAGTGGCGTGCATGCGCCTGGAAGCGGAGTGCCGCGACCGTTCCGGCGCCTATCCGGTCACTCTCGACGATCGGCGCCTCATTGCGGCCGGCGACGTGACGCGGGCCGCTCGCCAGCTCGTGGACGGGCTGGCCTTGTACCTCGCACAACTGCGCCGGCATGCGGACCGGCTAGCTCGGGCAGAAGGGGAATCACATGGGAAGAAAGAAAGCGGGGCCGTCCAGGCCACGTCATCCGGTGGACAAATCACGGCGTGTCGCCATCACCGGAAGCGATGCGGATAGGATCGCGAAGGCCGCGGCTCTCGATCGCATCGGGGAGGATTTCCGATGCGGCGTCCTGACGGCAACCGAGGCGCGTTTGCGCGTTGATCGGCTGCTCGGTCGGGTTCAGGGTCGAATCACGGTCGGCGAAGTGATGGGCAGGTTTCTTCCGACCCTGCCCGACGGCAGGCGGGTTATCTACGAGCGGCGCTGGCAGATCCATCTACAGCCGTACTTCGGTGATCGGGCTGTGGACGATTGCGACTACGATGCCATGACCGCCTGGCACAGGGGGCGCCTTGGGCTGCGCGCGCGGGACGGTACTCAGCGTTACTCCTGGAACACGCTCAAGGGCGCCTGGGCGGTCATCTCGCGGGGCTGTGCGCTGGGCGCGCGAAAAGCGGCTCGTCGCTGAGATTCCCTGGGGCGGCTTTTCGGTCGGCGTCGACCCGAACGACGATGGCGTGTTCCGGCGCGGATACGCCAGCGACATCCGCGAAGTTGTCGCCATTCTGCGATCGGCGTTGGAGCATGACCAGCGCCAGCACGATCGGGCGGGATACTCGGATCTCATGGCGAGGGTAGCCACCATGATGCTTGCTGCGACCCGGGAAAGCGAAGCTGCGGCCCTTCGGTGGGATGCGGCATGCATCGATATGCCACCGGGCGAGTCCTGGCTTGCCCTGAGGCGTGCGGTCAAGGCAGGCTGGCGGAAGCGCCAGCCAAGGGCCGCGGCTACGAGTGAGTCCACGAAGGGGCGCCATGCGAACGCGGTGCGCATTCCTGAGCTGCTTGCTGAAATCCTGCGGGGTCACCGGGAGTATCTCATCCGGCGGGGATGGTATGAGGCGAAGGGCCCGATCTTCCCGGCGTCGTCGGGTCCAAATGCCGGCGTGATGCGTTCGAGCGCGGCAAAATTCCTTCCGGTCAAAGTCTTGCGGTCGATCGTTCGGGCCGCGGGTCTTCCGAACTGGGAAACGTGGACGCCGCACTGCTGCCGGCACTCCTTCGCCTCGCTCGAGGGGGCCGGCGGCGCAAACCTTCGGGAGATGATGAGCCGTCTCAGGGTCCGTACGGCGTCGGTGGCGTTGACCTACATGCACGAACGAGGGACAGAACAGCTCGCCCCTGTGTTCTCCCCCTTGGACCAAGCGGTGGGACTGCCAGGGCCGCGCCCGCCTGCGCTCCCAGCTCCGGGAGAGCTTGCTGGGGAGCTTGCCCAGCTCGCCGCGGGGGCCCGCACGCTCCAGGGGCGCGCGGCGCTCGCCCTGCTCCCTCCGGCGGCGCCAAGGGGTAAACCGCGAAAGAAGCGGCTGGCGGGGATGTTCGATGTGGCGTGCGATTCCGGCTGGGAGCCTGGGCAAGCGTTGCCGGCGGCGATTCGCGATGATGCGCGCGCGTCTGGCGAGAAAGCGCGCCTCCGGGCGATCCGGGCCGGCGCGTCGAAAGAGGAAGCGAGGAAAGCAGCGAAGCGGGCTCGTGATGCCCGCGTCGCTGCGTTTGCGGCACAAGCGAGCCGCGCGAGAAGGGCGGCGAAAGATGGCGAAAGAGGGATGGGTCAAGGTGCTCAAGGACGGGCGGGATACGATCTTGCGTGTTCGGGGTGAGGGCGGGCTATCGATCGAGATCGTCTTTTGTGGTGCGCGTTCGTGGAGCATCGTGCGCACCATGATCGATGCCGTGAACCTTCCCGGCTCGATCGGCGCCTCTCTTCCTGGTCCCGTTGCGGTGCGGGTCGATGTCTGCCCTTGGAATCCTGAGTTCTACAACGAGAAAGGTCCGGAACATGACTGATGAAGATCGAACCGACGTCGCAGGCGACGTCGAACAAATGCCCGATGAGTCCCCCGATGTGCCCGCGAAGCGTGCTCGGAAGGGGCCCGCAATCTGCACGGTCCGCCGCCGAACGGCGGGGGGGGGCTGGGAGCGTTGCAGCGTGTTTGATGCGTCGTCCGATCGCAAGGTGGACCGTTTCCCGGCGTCCGACCTTGGGCGGGATTTCGAGCGGGTCAGGCAAGTCTGGGGTGGCGGGGAGTACGAGATCACGCGGCGGCGCGGCCGGCAGCTTGACGGCAAGGCCAGCGTGACGTTCGAGGGGGCGCCCTTGCCGGCGTACGCTCGGCCGGAGGTGCCCGCGCCTCCGGCGCCTCCTGTGTCGGCGCCAGCACACCCCGATCGGTACGGGGACGGATTCCAGGCGGGGCTTTTGCTTGCACAGCAAGGCTTCGGCATGATCGTCGCCATGCTGGAACAAGCCCGCCAGAATGAGCGTCAGGATTCCGAAATCAGGCTCCAGCGCGAGCGTGCCTATGCGGAAGAACGCCTCAAGCGAGAACGTCAGGACCACGAAGCAAGCCTCGCGAGGATTCTCCAGATCGAGAAAATGGCAAAGGGCGATGACGTTGCCGAACGGGTCAGCGATCTTGAGGCTGAGCTATCCGAACGGGCCGCGGACCCGGACAGGTGGGCGCCCTTGGTCAATTCTTTGGTTGACGGGCTCAAGGAAAGCGTGGGACCGTTGATCGCTGCCTCTGTTGCAAAGAAAATGGGCGTATGATGGGAGAAATCATAGGAGGTGATCGCCATGTGCCGCCTGGGTAATGCCAGGGCGAAGCGCGGTTTCGTGGGCATACACGCATCAGTCATTGACCTTGCACGCTCGTGGGTGCTCTGCGCAATCGCGCCGCATCCTTCCCCTTGTGAACTCCCCTGAACTCCAAATCCTCTCTGCGCTCGCTACGAAGTGCGGGGCCGTCATCCGTGGTGCGATCCCCGGCTCGGCCGGCATCGTCGTCCGGTGGTCGCATCCTGACGATCGGCTGCGGTTCCTCGCCGTGCTCTCGGAGCACGATGCGTCCTACGATCCAAGGCTTCGGGGCGTTGCGGCGTCGATCGTCGGCCCAGCCATCCGCGCGGGCCTCGACGAATGGGGACAGCTCGCGGTGCTGCTCTACGCGGTCCAGGCGCGCGTGACCTACCTTGACGAAAAGGTGGAAACGTTCGTGCGGCCCTACTGGACTTGGGAAAAGGCGTTCGGGGACTGCGACGATTCGGCCACGCTGATCGCATCCCTGGTGCTGTCGATCGGCCACGAAGCGCGGCTCCTCACGGTCGGCGGGTCGGGCGGGCCGGCGCACGTCGTCGCGCAAGTGAGGCCACGGGGAAGCGAGAACTGGGCATGGGCCGAAACGACAGTGCGAGCCCAACTCGGGGAGCATCCATTGAAGGCAAAGGCAAGGATGGGGTGACATGGCGACGATCAACGGGCTTCTCATCACAGGACCAGTGAACGGCGCCCAGCTCGGGCTGAGCGAGTATCCGTGGACCCACGAAACCAGGTGGTATTCGATTCCGTCAAATGGGATCCATTCGTACGACTACCAGGCCGCCATGCATGCGTTTGCAAGCGGAAAGGCCATCCGCGCGCGCGCGGAAGCCAAGCTCTGCAAACCGGGCGAAAAGCTCGGAAGGCTAGGCTTGATCTGGTTCTCGGCCGGCCACGGCGGGGCAAGCGTTGCCGCGGGGCTCGAAGGGGCCGGCGCTTTCGACTACTGGCTGGCCTTGGATGGTCTTTACGCCGGCTGGAAAACGCCGGCTGCTTGGGCGGTCAAGGTCGCGCAAGGGGCCATCGCGGGAAAAACGCGGCTCGTTGCCACGGCGTCGAACACCGGACCCGGCACCTATGCGGACTGCCTGGCATCGTGGCGGCTCGTCATGGCAGAGTGCGGCGTTTCGGAGGGCGGGTCCGAGCTTGCGGGCTTCCCTCGCGCCTCCGAGGTCTACCGCAAGGGCTCGGCGATCGTGATGGGCTATCCCGACATTGGGCACCATGGCCAGGTGCCTGCGATGCGGGAGGGGATGATCAAAGCGTTCGACGGGGGGTGGTCGGGCGGGCTCTCGTCCGGCCTTTCTTGGCTGACCAGCACGGCGCAAGGGAAGATCGTGCTGGTGCTGTGTGCGGCGGGGCTTGTGGGTTTGCTTGCGGGGCAGAAGTGATGTGGACGCGGGGACCGTACGGGGGCGAAGGGTGGCGCATCAATTCGGCGGGGAATTTCGAGTGCGAGCATGGTCTTTCGCCGATGTCAAGCGGGGAGGTGGAGATTCTGCGATCCAGGATTTCACCGTTGCGGCGGATGATTTCGGACGCGGCGCAACGGGAAAACGCCCTTGCGCGGAGCGTTGCCGCCATTGGCTGGTCGGAAACGCGGCTCCAGAACGTGGGCGCAAATGCGGCCGGCGCAAGCGGGATGTTCGGCATCCTTCCTTCAACTGCTACCTGGCTTGAAGGGCGCGCGGTCACGGCGGCGGAATTGGCGAACGACACCGCGCTTTCGGCTCGCCTCTGCGCGCGCTTTCTCGTCCGGGCCGCAAAGGCAACGGGCTACGACGCGAAGGAACCTTTGCATCTTCCGATCTTGGCGTCGGCATACAATGCGGGCTATGGCAAGGGCAAAATCCGCGAGTCGTCGTCAACACCGTTTCGCATGGTGTATGACAAGGGTACGGATGGCGGGTATCTGCCGCGGGTCATGCGAGCCTGGAACGGGCAGTTTTCCGCCGGAATCGATGATAAGGTGCTCCTGGTGGTGGGGGTCTGCGTTGCCGCGGTAGCAGGCGTTCTGATTGCAAGGGGTCGCGCAAGGTAGCGATCGGCTCGGCAAACTTTCGAGCGTGCAGATCCGGGCCATCCGCCAAGTCGATTTCCGTGACGTCGAACGCGCCGGGACCGTTCCGATCGTAAAGCCAGATCCCCCCTCTGCCTGCGCTTGCGCGAAGCTACAGGGTCTCGGTGCGTTCGACATCTCGGAGGCGGGCAAGAGCGGCGCGGCCGGAGGCGCGGCGGGAAGCGCGCTCGGGCCGCAAGGTGCGGCCGGAGGCGCGGCGATCGGGGTCGGGCTCTACACCTTGTCCGAGTCTGGTGCGTCCGGCGTCGCGGACCCTGCCTCCGGGCATTCGGGGGCGTACCTCGTAGACCATCCGGAAGCGCGGGGCGGCCTATCGAAAGCAGAAGCCTACCGGATGGCGTTTCGCGATCTTGGCGCACGCATGTGGGTGAACGACGGACTGCAGCGAAGCGGAAATGGCTTCGTTGCCGTCGCTCCTTCCGGCGCGCGGTATGACGAAACCTTCTACGTCGTCGAGCCCTCCGGCTGGGGCATGGGGCCCCATGAGCTGTGGCTTCTCTCCGAGTGGTCGACGCTGGGCAGGGATACCCTGAAGGCCTACCGGGCGCACCTGTACGCGATTGGCAAGGCTCCTAGCTGGTATGCGCCAAGCGGCGCGGACATGTCGGAAGAAGAGCGGCGGCAAGCGAACCGTGAGGCGTACGACACGGGGGAAAGCGGCTACTGGGGCGATGTGCTCGGAAGCGGGGGCGGGTCGGGGATGGGCGGCGAGCCCCCCGAGAAGCGACCCCAGTTCGTGCCTACCGCGGCGGCCAATCGAATCGCGCCCATGGGCGATGTTTCCTCGTCCACGGCGGTTTGGATTCTGGGCGGGGTGCTCGTCGCTGGGGCGGCGTATCTCGTCCTGCGCAAGAAAGGGCGGCGCTGATGCGCGTTTATCAGATTGAAAATCTAGGGCGCGTCGTTCGCCCTCTGTGCGTCGGACCCGTGGCGGCTGGCGTTGCGATCAAAGAAATGCCCCTGATGGGTCTCGGCGCGTTCGGCCAGCTTCCGAGGCGCGCGCGCCCCCAGCTTCGGAGCATGCGCGGCTTCTGGGATGGGTGGTTCGACGGGGACGATGATGCATCGGACATCGATGGGCCCGTGAAGGCAAACACCTGGGGGGAGGACGTCGGGGACGCGTTCCAAGACGAGTACGACGAGCAGGTCGATCGGCTCGGCAAGGATGCCGTTGCGAAGGGCGGTACGAAGGTCGTCTATGACGTCCAGGTCAGGCTCGTGGAGCGCGGCGGGGCGCTGACCAAATACGGGGTCGACGGGAAATGGGGCGCTGAGTCTCAGGCCGCTTGGAACAGCGTCATGGGCGTGCCTGTCACGCGGGCCGCGGTCTCGGGTCTCGTTGGGTACGACTACACCGGGCCGATGAGCGTGTTCGGGGTGTCGGAGGGCGGCGGGGGCGGCGGGGTGCCGGAAACGCCACCGGCGCCTCCTCCACAGGAAAAGGAAACAGACTGGGGCACCTATGCCCTTATCGGCGGGGCGGCGATCGTGGTCGGCGGGATTGCCTACTACATGACCAAAGGGCGCAGATGAACACCGTTGCAGTCGATTTCACGTCTGCGCGCGCCATGTGGGCCGAACTGAACGCGGGTCTTGCGCTTGCGCCGGCTGGGTCGGTGCTCGTTCTGCGAGGCACGGAGGTGGCGGGTCTGTGCGTTGCGCACATTGCCGTTGCGGAAGCAGTGTTCTGCGCGTCGACCGGAACCGACTTTGAGATCGATGGGCAAGGCAACCCAGTCGTCGGCTCGCAAGCGCACATCGACGCCGCAAAGAAGCTCGATCGCTACCATCCGGGGCGATACCTTCTGACGGCGTGCGAGCGGGTCTCGCAGTTCCTCGAATCGACGCAAGGGGTGCCGTGGCCAGCGGACATGCCGCGCGGAGCGGGCGCCTGGCTTGCGTCCAAGGATGTGGCTGCGGCTGCGCCTCTCATGCCCGGAGATTATTCGTTCGGGGTGCTCCCCATTGCGGGCTGGATCGTGATCGGGGTCGTGGGCGTTGCTGCGGTCGCTGCTGGCACGTACCTCGGGGATGAGTACATCTCCGAGTCGCAAGCAACGGAAACGGAAGTTGGCAAGGCGAAAGCTGAGGCGAATGCGCACGCCAAGATCGAGATCGCGAAAGCGAAGCTGGAAGCTGGCCAGCCCGTGAGCCTGGATGAGATCGATGCGGCTGACGCGGATGCCTACCAAAAGCGCCAGCTCGTGAAGGACGTGGCGCCGTGGGTGATCGGTGGGTTGCTTGCGGCGGGCGTTGCGCTTGTCGCTGCGAGAAAGGCCAAGATCCTATGAGTGCCGATCGCAAGGTGCGCGAAGCTCTGGAGGTGCTGCGAGGCATCAACGGAGGAATGCAGCTTGCGAGCGAAATGCTGGGCACGCTTGCAAAGACCACGAATGCGGCAGCAAGTGCCCGCGATGCGTTTTTGCGGCGCGGGGTGAAAGAGCCGCGCGCGCGTAAGGTCACGGCTCCAGACCCGCGGGGTCCGTTGTACGAGCTGGGCGAGCTGACGGAAGTTGGCTACGCGGCATTGAAGGGCAAAGACCGTCTGGAAGCGGAGTATATTCACAGGTTCGAAGCTCCCATGCCACGGTTGGCTGCAACCTTGGATGGGGGTTTGGTGATTGTCGGCGGGGGCTACAGGATTACCCCGGCCGGGATTGTCGGGTGAGGCAATGGCGGCGGAATTGACCACGATTCTCCTCAACCCTGCTGGCAAAGGAAGAACGAAGATGGCGGCGAAGAAGCGATCGAAGAAGCGCACCACGAAGAAGAACCCCACGAAGAAGAGCCGTCCGCGTCGGGCGGCCGCGAAGAAGACGAACCCGACCCGTCGGCGTCGCCGTCGCCACAACCCAGACTGGGGGCACGTCGCGAAGTCCGGTCTGCTCGCCGCGGGCGGGGTTCTCATCGGCGCAATCGCCTACGGTGGCGTTGCCTACGTGATGAAGGATATCGACCTTTCGCCAACGATCCGGGGCGGCGCCATGACGATCGGTGGCGTGGTGCTGGCCGGTCTCCATCCGTGGCAGACGGAGCTGATGCTCGGCGCTGGCGGCATCGTGGCGGCGCTCGGCGTCTCGGAAATCGCGGGTGAACTGATGGGCACGAAGGACAAGGCCGCTCCGGCTCCGCGGCCGATCGCGGTGAATGCAAGCTCGTTCCTGCCGGAGTCTCAGCCGGTCCGCGGGATCCAAGTCCCGCTGAGTCCTCGCCAGCTTCGTTCGCCAGCGAGCGAGCTTGCGAACGGCGACTACCACGGGATCAAGGTGCCCGATTTCCTGTACTGAGGTGAACGACAATGAAGCCGCTCGAAGCACTCCGCGGGACCAGTCCCGCTATGACTCTGCAGAACACGATCAACCAAGCGCAGAACAAGTTTGCGCGCCCCGACGGTACGCTCGTAATGAGCCCCGCGGACTTTCAGGGAGCCGTCGCGGATGCCGCAAAAATCGCTGTGGTTGGCCAGCGCGACGTCCAGACGCTGATCGCGTATTCGTCCTGTATGTGGCGATTCACGGCGACAGTCAACGGGCTGAACACCGAATTCACGCTGGATGCGAACGACGCGAACCGGCGAAAGCTTTTCAGCTACGGCGTGGACGACCAGACGAACGTGATTCCGCTCGGCGGTTTCCCGGCCGGCTACATCGCGCGCTATGACGACACCAATCTTACGCGCGGGGGCAAGCCCCCCTTTGGCGCGATGCTCGTGGAGCAAATGGGGTTCCTCGTTCGAGTCAACGGCTACGATGCCCGCGACCCGACGGCGCTCGAAGTGCTCCTCGCCAACTGCGCGATCGGCGTTGGCACGAACGGAAGCCGCAAGCTCCGGCACCTGGGAAGCCCCATCTTCTGGCCGGGCCAGCAAGGGCTCGTCGGCGCTGGGCGCGATTTCACGGGGGCAACCCACGGGCATTCGAACCTCGGCATGGGCTTCGGCGCCCAGTACCTGCGGCGCCTGGACGAACCTCTCGTCTGGCAGCCGTCGGGCGGCGTGGACGATGATTTCGTGGTCCAGGTCGATATCGAGCATGACATCCAGCTTGTCTACACCACGCTGGATCTCGAAGTCTCGCATGTCGACGTGTCGCTATGGTGCGTCGTGGCCGGGCATTCCGCCGAACACCTTTCGGCCAACGGGTGATCGACATGTCGAGCAACATTCAAAACCTCAGGGCAATGGGCGCGGCCGATAAGTACCGCGCTCTCGTCAAGGGCACCCAATCGCGCTTTCAGCGTGCCGACGGGAACGTCTGCCTCTCTCCGGCTGACTTCTCGCGGACCGTCCAAGAGGCCGCGCGAATTGCCGTCATCGGTCAGCGGGACGTGCAGACGCTGTTCGCGTACTCGTCTGTGTGCTGGGATCTCAGTCTCGCGGTTGGGCCCGCGGGGCCGTCGATCTTGCTGGCAAACGATGCGGCAACCCGCAAGTTTTTCAGCTACGGGGTGGACGACCAGAACAACGTGATCCAGCTCGGCGGCTTCCCGGCTGCGTATCAGGCGCGCTACGATGACACGAACCTCACCAAGGGAGGAAAGCCCCCCTTTGGCCCGATGTTGATCGAGAGAATCGGCGTGTTCTTCCGCGTCACGCATCAGCATACGGAGACGGAGGGCGGTGTTATCAATGCATCGGACCCGGTGTTCAACGGGATTCTGATGGGCAACATCAGCTTGGCCATCGGGACCAACGGAAGCCGCAAGCTCAAGCACTTGGGCTCTCCCGTCTTCTGGGCCGGCCACGGCGGGCTTTCGGGCTCTCCGGTCGATTCGGTGGGCGCGGCGCAGAACTACCAGACGATCGGCCTGGGAGCGGGGCAAAGGTTCGAGCGGCAGCTTGATGAACCGATCGTGTGGCAGGCATCCGGCGGGGTCGACGATGATCTCGTGCTCCAGGTCGACGTTGAGCATGACGTATCGGTGCCCTACGGAATCGGGGAAGGGGCGGCGAGTCAGATCCGCTGCTGCCTGTGGGCGCTGGTCGAGGGTCGGAGCGTCGAGCAACTGTCGGCGAACGGCTGAGTTGAACGGGCGTTGCCG
>JAEAMF010001293.1_pt1 | contig 19327 bp, 14 predicted proteins | sample 8958721 | NCBI WGS metagenome assembly JAEAMF01 (sample SAMN16933255, study PRJNA681124) | bioreactor sludge metagenome | isolation source: anaerobic bioreactor treating anionic surfactant - SDBS | place: India: Bengaluru | collected 2019-02-28
TCAAAGCGATGGGGACGCGATTTTAGCCAGACAGACTTTTCAGACAAACCCTAGAGGTAATCCCGATGAACATGGCATCCTGATGAATAGCTCGCCGTGCGAGCAAGACTGGATCATTTAAACGCCTTAGATAATCAGCTGTTGTCGAAAGCCTTGTGTGACCTAGCAGGGTTTGAAGATACATCATATCCTCAGTCCTAAGATACTCACTCCAGGCCATTGACGGGCGAATTAATTTCGCTTGAATCGAAAGTGGCTTACCATCAGAGCCGGTCAGCGCGTATTTTTTAGAAAACGCTTGAAGCCCCTTCTTGAACGAAGACTCTCCGAGAGCGCAGCTAATTTTTTTAGGATTAGAGTTTGTTATCCACAACTCTCTCTGCCCCTCCGCTCGAAATTCGCCTGTAATAGCAGCAACTCTTTTGATAATCATCACAGGCCAGCCATCATTAACCTTATCAACTGGAATGGTCATACCCTTCTTGAATGACCTAAACTTTGTCCAGTCAATCATCATACGGCTATCATCTAATGGATCAGGAACAAGACAATCTACGGTCAATCGCTGGACAGTTGAAGGGTTTAGCTGAGTCCTAATCAAGAGCAAGAGATAATACGGAATAAGATCCTCCGCCTGTACCCAGCGATACACCCCTAGCTCTTTGTAGAAGTCACTTACCTTACCATCGAAATACTCTTTTATTGCACGCCACATTTCTGGAGCGACATTATTCATTTCCACGGTCGACATAGGCTTACAGTCCAGCTTATTTTCCCAGTACCAGACAAGATAGTCCTTCTTTCGCCATGGCGTCCCAAAATTAATTGGACAAGGCTTTCCCAAAAAAGCAGGAACATACCCCTCACCAGCACCGACACGATCATAGAACTCACTCAAATGCTTTACAGAACCACTTTTCCCAGACGGAGATAAAGAATGAAAAAAAGATTGTCCTTGAGGCATTTTAAAGAGAGCGGTGCTATTTAAACGCTTACAACCACAATTATTCTCCCACCACCAAATCCTATATTTCTCACTTGCCCAATATGATCTTTTTCCGCCTGGGCCAACGGGAGCAACATCATCCAGCGGCGGAGTCTTTCCTAGCCATTTCGGCTGATACGTTCTCTCAAGTCTCGACGCACTCTCACGCATCGCCTGAACAGCTGCTTTAACAATATTCTTCAACTCAAACTGATCATACCCAGTACAAGTCGAAACCAACTCACTTGACTTTGGAAACGCATTTCTAACAGGAACAAAACCATCATCAATCTTATGGTGTGCCCTCATCTGCACAAATATAGGTGCAAGCTTGCGATACATAGAGCCAGCTGTTGAGTAGCTTAAATTAGGATCTTTTTTAAGCCACTCAGCAAAGTGACGCAAGGTATCCCCGCTGAGATGTTCTGCACGAAAAATCAAAGCCTGACCGAGAAAAGTGAAAAACTTAGGAAGAATCTCGATAATTGTGACTCGACTCAAATGCCCCATCATGTTTCTTCGACGGTAAATCGCCCAGACTACAATCTCCAAGATGTCACGAAAAGCAATGGAGTACGACTTACCGCTTAAGTCATATGCATAAACATCCCCAACATTCTTGCATTCCACAGTAAACTTAAGCTCTTTTACAGCGCGCTTTTCAGCTGCATCCAAATACTGAATAGAGCTATATTTATCTTTAGCCATAACTAACGCCTATCAACTTATCTATCTCATCCTGCAGACTTCTATAGGAGCCAGCGTAAGAAACAAGAACCGCCGTGTGAACATAAAAATTTCTAGTCGTGCTCTCGCGAGAGTGCCCCATCAAGTTAGCCAAGCCGGCAAGATCTCTGTTCAAAAGATAATGATAAGTCCCATAGGTGTGCCTCAAAGCATGAGGAACAGTTTTAACACCAACCCTCTCACTTGCCTTAGTGAATAGCTTTTCTATCCAATTACTCGTCAAACGACGACCTTTTTCTCCTAAAAAAAGCGCACCATCCACACTATCTTTTCCAGCAATTGACTCAATTTTTTCTGCAATTCTCTCCCTATCAAAATCCACGTACTCCCACAACTTAAGAAGAAGGCTATTAGGTATTAATATTAGTCGAGCCTTACCTCCCTTACCGACAACCCTTGCCGGAGTAGAGTGCCCTCTAACGTTAATCTCGGGGAGATCTTTTAATGGAAACTCTGTAACTTCAGAGATTCTCAAGCCCGACTGCAACATTAACGCCCCAATCAGCTTATTTCTACGCTTAACGTCAGGATTGACAGAACCTGAGATATCGACAAGAGCATCGACAAACTTAACAGCCTTACTTAATTCAAGAAATTTAGTATGATCCTTTAACCTTTTGGACGGATGCCCCTTTGTGTTATATTTTTTACGCAAGCCTCCATATGCATTACCCACCTCTATCGGACTCAAATCTGGACAACACCCTCTCTGGTAACACCAGATAAGATATCGATAAACACCAGATGCCCTAGCATTAACTGTATTCCAGCTAAGAAAATCACCCGAAGCCTTTCGGTATCCACACAGCGCATCCACATAGCTATCGAAAGCATCATCAGTAATATCTTCAACTTCAATTCCAGAAGCATCCGACCAAACCAAAAACTCCTTCAAATGCTCAGCGATAGTTTTTATGCTTTTCGGCAAATATCGCCGAGACAAAAAGCGCATATAGCTATTTGCCTCGCAATAGGGATGAGAGAAGTCATCGAAGAACTGAGGAATACAATGGGTAAGCCGTGAGAGCTTTGGGTCGCTACTACAGCGAAAATCAACATCGACTACCGTCACCATAAGGTATACCCCGCAAGCTCATGCAGAATCTGGGTATAGCATAGATCGGCACAGATCTAGCCCAGAAAAGCTATCTGATTGATTTTTAAAGGATTTATTAAGCCAATACCCACGAGGACTATTGGTCTAGAGCCAGCCTGAAAGCCAGCATCTACATAGATCATGCCCAGTACCCAGTCATACTAACAGGGCATGCGCCAGGGCAACGACGTCGGCACCCAGTACCGCTCGGCGATCTACTGCAGCACGGCGGAGCAACTGGCCGAGGCGCGCGCCAGCGCCGAGGCCTTCGCCGCCGAAATGGCCCGCGCCGGCTTCGGGCCAATCACCACCGAGATCCGCGCCGAGGTGCCGTTCTACTACGCCGAGGCCTACCACCAGCAGTACCTGGCGAAGAACCCCGGCGGCTACTGCGGCCTGCGCGGCACCGGGGTGTGCCTGCCCGAATAAGGATATCTCGATGGCTCCCACGCTCCAGCGTGGGAGCCGGAGCCCTGGACGCTCCGCGTCCGGCCCGCGATGCATGCCCACGCCGGACAGCGGCATCGTAGGGGTGCGCCGTGCGCACCACGACACCGCAGGTGCGCACGGCGCACCCTACGGGCGGACACCCGCCTCACCGAGCGCCAACCAACTCAGCCGCCGGCCTTCTCCTCGATCAGCCAGTCCAGCCGCCAGCCGCCCTGGCTCTGCGCCAGTTGCGTCGCCAGATACGGCAGCAGCTCGCGCAGCTCGTCCTCCAGCGGCCACGGCGGGTTGGCGATGACCAGGCCGGAACCGTTGAGACCGGCCGGGTTGTCGGTGGGGTGCACCCACAGCTCGGCGCGCAGCAGCTTGGGCGCACCGCTCTTCGAGAGGTCCTGGTAGAAGCGCCTGAGCTGGCGCGCATCCTTGATCGGATACCAGATCGCCACCACCGCCTGGCGCATCCGCGCGATGGCGGTGTTCAGCGACTCGACGCAGCGCTCCAGCTCGTCGGCCTGCTCGAACGGCGGGTCGATCAGCAGCAGCGCGCGCTTCTCCGCCACCGGCAGCAGTGCCTTGGCCAGGTGCCAGCCCTCGCCCAGGTGCACGGTGACCCGGCGGTCGCCGGCCATGTTGTCCTTGAGCAGGCGACCGTCCTCGGGGTGCTTCTCGTTGAGCAGCACGCGATCCTGGGCGCGGGTCAGCCGGCGGGCAATCTCCGGCGAGCCGGGGTAGTAGCGCAGCCCGGTGTCCGGGTTGAGCGCGGCGATGGTCGCGCAGTAGTCGTCGAGCAGCGCCGGCAGGTCGTCGCGCCCCCACAGGCGGGCGATGCCCTGCAGCCACTCGCCGGTCTTGCCGGCCTGTTCGCCGGCCAGGTCGTAGAGGCCGACGCCGGCGTGGCTGTCGAGGTAGGCGAAGGGCTTGTCCTTGCGTGCCAGCAGGGCGAGCAGGCGACAGAGTACGGCGTGCTTGAGCACGTCGGCATGGTTGCCGGCGTGGAAGGCGTGACGGTAGTTCATCGGCGAATCCGCGAGTGGCCGGTCGCGCACGGCGGCCAGCGCTGAGAGGTGGGTCGGGAGTGGCGGCGAGTTTACCAGTTGCCCCCGCCCGGCGCAGGCGCGCCCCGCTCGAGCGGCACAGCCCCTGCGCAACGATCGCCGGCCTGACGCAAAAAACCGATATTTTTCCGACCATGCGCCAAATCAACGGGTTAGAATCCCTTGGCACGCCCAGTGCATGATTTCTGCCTGCCCGTCAACCCGCTTCGGAGCCTGCCGTGGATACCGCCGCCGTCAACAGCCTGTTCTTCATCGGCGCACTGCTGGTCGGCGTCAGCATCCTGGTCAGCTCGTTCTCGGCGCGCATCGGCATCCCGGTGCTGGTGATCTTCCTCGCCGTGGGCATGGTCGCCGGGGTCGACGGCATCGGCGGCATCGTGTTCAACGACTATTCGCTGGCCTATACGGTCAGCAACCTGGCGCTGGCGATGATCCTCCTCGACGGTGGCATGCGCACCCGGGTGGCCACCTTCCGCGTGGCGCTGTGGCCGGCCATGTCGCTGGCCACCCTCGGCGTGGTGATCACCTCCGGGCTGACCGGCCTGGCCGCCGCCTGGCTGTTCGACCTCAAGCTGCTGGAAGGCATGCTGATCGGCGCCATCGTCGGCTCCACCGACGCCGCCGTGGTGTTCAACCTGCTCAACGGCAAGGGCCTCAACGAGCGGGTCGGGCCGACCCTGGAGATCGAGTCGGGCAGCAACGACCCGATGGCGATGTTCCTCACCGTGACCCTGATCGGCGTCCTCGCCTCCGGGCAGAGCCTGACCGCCTCCGACGTGCTGATCAGCCTGATCCAGCAGTTCGGCATCGGCATCCTCCTCGGCCTGGGCGGCGGCTGGCTGCTGCTGCAGCTGGTCAATCGCCTGTCGGTAGCCGACGGCCTGTATCCGCTGCTGGCGGTCAGCGGCGGCGTCATGCTCTACGCCCTGTCCGGCGAGATCGGCGGCAGCGGCATCCTGACCGTCTACAGCTGCGGCCTGCTGCTCGGCAACCGGCCGATCCGCAACCGCCACGGCATCCTGCACATGTTCGACGGCCTGGCCTGGCTCAGCCAGATCGGCATGTTCCTGATCCTCGGCCTGCTGCTCACCCCCAGCGAGCTGCTGCCGATCGCCGTGCCGGCACTGGCCCTGTCGCTGTGGATGATCCTGTTCGCCCGCCCGCTGGCGGTGTTCGTCGGCCTGTTGCCGTTCCGCGCCTTCCACTTCCGCGAGCGCCTGTTCATCTCCTGGATCGGCCTGCGCGGCGCGGTGCCGGTGATCCTCGCGGTATTCCCGCTGGTCGCCGGCCTGCCCAATGCCCAGCTGTTCTTCAACGTGGCGTTCTTCATCGTGCTGGTGTCGCTGGTGCTGCAGGGCGGCACCCTCGGCTGGGCGGCGCGCAAGACCCGCGTCGAGGTACCGCCGCAACCGGCGCCGATCTCCCGCGCCGGCCTGCAGATCCACCCCACCAGCCAGTGGGAGCTGTTCGTCTACAAGCTGCGCGCCGACCGCTGGTGCGTCGGCGCCCCGCTGCGCGAACTGAAGATGCCCGATGGCACGCGCATCGCTGCACTGTTCCGCGGCCGCGAACTGCTCCACCCCAGCGGCAGCACCCGCCTGGAGGCCGGCGACATCCTCTGCGTGATCGGCCACGAGAAGGACCTGCCGGCACTCGGCAAACTGTTCAGCGAGGCGCCCAAGCGCGGCCAGGACCTGCGCTTCTTCGGCGACTTCGTCCTCGAGGGCGACGCCGAGCTGGGACCGGTGGCGGCGCTCTACGGCCTCAGGCTGGACGGCACCGACCCCGCCCAGCAGCTCGGCCCGTTCATCGCCCACCTGATCGGCGGCGAACCGGTGGTCGGCGACCAGGTCGAATGGGCCGGGCGCACCTGGACGGTGGCGCAGATGGAAGGCAACCGCATCCGCAAGGTCGGCCTCAAGCTGCCCGCCGGCGGCGGCGGGCCGACCCTGATGTTCTGAGTGCCCGGCCGTCGGGCATGGCCATTTCCGGACCGGCTGCCTTGTCGCGGCGGCGCTGCGCCAGTAGGCTTGCCGATCCCCCAACCGAAACCCTCGCGCTTATGATGTTCCAGTACCGTTCGTTTCTGGTTTCCCTGTTCCTCGGCCTCGTGCTGCTCGCCCCCCTCGCCGGTGCCGCCGGCAACCTGCCCAGCGCCACCGCCGTGCAGAAGCAGCTCGACGGCCTCGAAGGCCGCAAGCTGCCGGAGGCCGAGCACAAGACCCTGCAGGACACCCTGCAGAAGACCCTCGCCAACCTGCAGACGCTGCAGAGCAGCAGCGACGAGCTGAACCGGCTCAAGCAGCAGCTGGCCGCCGCCCCCAGGCAGACCCAGGAAGCCCAGCGCGAACTCAAGCAGCTGGTGCCAGTGCCCGCCGAGCAGTTGGCCAAGCGCTACGCCGGCCTGCCCGTCGCCCAGCTGGAAGGCCTGCTCGCCGAGCGCCTGACCCAGCTCAGCGACAGCCAGACCCAGCTGGCCCAGGCCACCAATGCGCTGATCAACGCGCAGACCCGCCCCGAGCGCGCCCAGTCGGAGATCAGCGCCAACCAGGCGCGCGCCCAGGTCATCCGCGACATCCTCAAGGACGGCAAGGACAACAACCGGCCGCTCGGCGCCGAGCAGCAGGCCATGCTGCAGAGCGAGCTGGCCGCGCTGGAGGCGGTCTCCCAGCTGCGCCGCCAGGAACTGGCCGGCACCACCGCCCTGCAGGATCTCAGCGCCAGCCAGCGCGCCCTGCTGAGCCAGCGCACCACCCTGCTCGAGGCGGAAATCCTCGCCCTGCAGAACAGCCTCAACGAGAAGCGCCGCGAGGAATCGGCGGAAACCGTGGCCCAGCTGTCGCGCGAGAGCCAGGGCAACCAGGGCGGCAGCCTGCTGGCCACCCAGGCCGACCTCAACCTGGCGCTCAGCGACTACCTGCTCAAGTCCACCGACCGGGCCAACGCGCTGATCCGCAAGAACATCGAGACCAAGCAGCAGCTCGACGGCCTGAAGCAGGCCGAGCAGGCCCTCGACGAGCAGATCGCCGTGCTCAAGGGCAGCCTGCTGCTGACCCGTATCCTCTACCAGCAGAAGAACGCCCTGCCCAAGGTCAGCGCGGACAAGAACCTCGCCAACGAGATCGCCGACCTGCGCCTGTACCAGTTCGAGCTGAACCAGCGCCGCGCCGAGATCGTCAATCCGACCCAGTACGTCGCCAACCTGCTCGCCAGCCAGCCGAGCGAGAGCGTCAGCCCCGAGCTGCGCAGCCAGCTGGAACAGCTGGCCCGCGCGCGCCTGGAGCTGCTCGACCGCCTCAACACCGAGCTGGGCAACCTGCTGACCCAGGCCATCACCCTGCAGCTCAACCAGAAGGAGCTGCTGGCCACCAGCGCCAGCCTCAGCCGCACCCTCGACGAGCAGATGTTCTGGATCGCCAGCAACAAGCCGCTCGATCTGGACTGGTTCAAGGAAGTGCCCGGCCGCCTGCAGCGCCAGCTCGAGGCTCTGCCGATCCGCGACAGCGCCACCGTCATCGGTCACGGCCTGATCGGCCAGCCGCTGCTGTTCCTGCCACTGGTGGTGCTGCTCGCCGCGCTGATCGGCGGCCGCCCCTGGCTGCGCCGCCAGCTGGCGCACATCGACGACGAACTCTCCCAGCTGCGCCGCTACCGGCAGACGCTCACCCCGCTGGCGGTGCTCTGCCACTTCCTGCTGGTGCTGCCGCTGCCGCTGATCGTCGCCGCCTGCGGCGTGGTGCTGATCCGCGACCCGCAGGCCGGCACCACCATCTTCGGCGAGTCGCTGCTCAAGCTGTCCCAGGCCATGCTGGTGTTCGGCGTCAGCTACCGCCTGCTGGCCCGCGGCAGCGTGGTCGAGCGGCATTTCGGCTGGGATCCGGCGCGGGTGCAGAGCCTGTACCGCCAGGTACGCCAGCTGGGCCTGGTGGTGATGCCGATGGTCCTGGTGGTGAGCATCGCCGAGCGCCAGCTCTCCGGCCTGGCCGACGACGTGCTGGGCATCTTCATCGTCCTCAGCGGCTTCCTGCTGATGAGCTGGATCCTGCTGCGCATCATGCTCAGCCAGCCGCCGTTCTTCGGCTCGCGGGTGCTGCACTTCATCGCCGCGCTGCTGCTGGTCGGCCTGCCGCTGGCCCACGTGGTGCTGGTCGGCTTCGGCTACTACTACACCGCACTCAAGCTCACCGGCCGCCTGCTCGACAGCCTGTACATCATCGCCATCTGGACGGTGGTGCAGTCGGCGGTGCTGCACGGCCTCGACGTCGCCGCCCGCCGCCTGGCCCTGCAGCGCGCCCAGGCGCGCCGCCAGGCCGCGCCGCGCGAGGGCGCCGACGGCGGCGAGCTGATCGAGGAGCCGACCCTGGCCCTGGAGCAGGTCAACCAGCAATCCCTGCGCCTGGTACGCCTGGGCCTGCTGCTCGGCTTCGTCGGCATCTTCTACTTCGTCTGGGCCGACCTGCTGGCGGTGTTCACCTACCTCGACAGCGTGACCCTCTACCAGTACACCAGCGGCAGCGGCGACACCGCCGTGCGCGTGCCGATCAGCCTGGGCGATCTCATCGGCGCCGGGGTGATCCTGGCCATCACCCTGGCGCTGGCGCGCAACCTGCCGGGCCTGCTGGAAATGCTGGTGCTGTCGCGCCTCAACCTGGCCCAGGGCAGCGCCTACGCCACCACCGCCCTGCTGTCCTACGCGATCATGGCCTTCGGCCTGGTCAGCACCCTGTCGACCCTGGGCCTGAGCTGGGACAAGCTGCAGTGGCTGGTCGCGGCGCTGTCGGTGGGCATCGGCTTCGGCATGCAGGAGATCTTCGCCAACTTCATCTCCGGCCTGATCATCCTGTTCGAGCGCCCGGTGCGCATCGGCGACGTGGTGACCATCGGCAACCTGTCCGGCTCGGTGAGCAAGATCCGCATCCGCGCCACCACCATCACCGATTTCGACCGCAAGGAAATCATCGTTCCCAACAAGACCTTCATCACCAGCCAGTTGATCAACTGGTCGCTGACCGACACGGTCACCCGGGTCACCATCAAGATCGGCGTCGCCTACGGCTCCGACCTCGAGCTGGTGCGCCGCCTGCTGCTGCAGATCGCCCGCGACAACCCGCGGGTGCTCAGGGAGCCGGAGCCGGTGGTGTTCTTCCTCACCTTCAACGAGAGCACCCTCGACCACGAGCTGCGCATCCACGTGCGCGAGCTGGGCGACCGCAACGCGGCGATCGACGAGATCAACCGCGAGATCGACCGCCTGTTCCGCGAACACGACATCGACATCGCCTTCCGCCAGCTCGACGTCTTCCTGAAGAACCTGCAGGGCCAGCAGCTGCAGCTGGTCAGCGGCCAGCCGCTGCCGCCCGCCGCCAGCGTCAAGCCTGCCGAGCGCGCGAACCGGGAGTGACTGGACGGCCTCCGGCAATTCCCAGCACAATGCTCGGGAATTGCCGGAGGCCGCCGTGACCACTCTCGACCAGCTCGAATTCGACAACCGCTTCGCCCGCCTGGGCGACACCTTCTCCACCGCCGTGGCGCCGCAACCGATCGAGCAGCCGCGCCTGGTGGTGGCCAGCCCGGCGGCCATGGCGCTGCTCGATCTCGATCCGGCCGAGAGCGCACGGGCGGAGTTCGTCGCGCTGTGCGCCGGACACCAGCTGTGGAGCAGCGCCGAGCCGCGGGCGATGGTCTACTCCGGCCACCAGTTCGGCATGTACAACCCGCAGCTCGGCGACGGCCGCGGCCTGCTGCTCGGCGAGGTGGTCAACGCCGCCGGCGAGCACTGGGACCTGCACCTCAAGGGCGCCGGCTACACCCCCTACTCGCGCATGGGCGACGGCCGCGCGGTGCTGCGCAGCTCGATCCGCGAATTCCTCGCCAGCGAACACCTGGCCGCGCTGGGCATCCCCACCACCCGCGCGCTGTGCGTGGTGGCCTCCGACACCCCGGTATGGCGCGAGCGCGCCGAGACCGCCGCCACGCTGCTGCGCCTGTCGCCCAGCCACCTGCGCTTCGGCCACTTCGAGTTCTTCTACTACACCCGCCAGCACGACGCCCTGCGCCAGCTCGCCGAGCACGCCCTGGACTGCCACTTCGCCGAGTGCCGCGCGCAGGAGCAGCCGTTCGCCGCCATGTTCGGCCAGGTGGTCGAGCGCACCGCCGAGCTGATCGCCCTGTGGCAGGCCTACGGCTTCTGCCACGGGGTGATGAACACCGACAACATGTCGCTGCTCGGCCTGACCTTCGACTACGGTCCCTACGCCTTCCTCGACGACTTCGACGCCCGCCACGTGTGCAACCACTCCGACAGCGGCGGGCGCTACAGCTTCGAGAACCAGGTGCCGATCGCCCACTGGAACCTCTCCGCGCTGGGCCAGGCGCTGACTCCGCTGGTGGCGGTGGACGAGCTGCGCGAAGCGCTCGGCCGCTTCCTGCCGCGCTACCAGGCCGCCTGGCTGCAGCGCATGCGTCTGCGCCTCGGCCTGCGCACGGCCGAGGACGGCGACGAGGCCCTGGTGCAGCGCCTGCTGGCGCTGATGCAGATGGGCGCCGTGGACTACTCGCTGTTCTTCCGCCGCCTGGGCGATGCGCCGGCCGCCGAAGCCCTGCGCGTTCTGCGCGCGGACTTCGTCGACCTGGCCGGCTTCGACGCCTGGGGCGCCGACCTGCTCGCCCGCCTGGCCCGCGAAGGCAGCGACGACCAGGCCGCGCGATGCGCGCGGATGCACGCGGTCAATCCGCGCTACGTGCTGCGCAACTACCTGGCCCAGCAGGCCATCGAGGCCGCCGAGCGGGGCGACTACAGCCTGGTGCGCGAGCTGCACGCGGTGCTGGCGCGACCGTTCGCCGAACAGCCGGGGATGGAGCGCTACGCCGAACGCCCGCCGGAGTGGGGCAAGCGCCTGGAAATCAGCTGCTCGTCGTGAACGGACGCCGACAGACTCAGCGCTGCCGCCAGGCGGCGCAGGCGTCCCCGGCGCGCTTTTTATAGAAAAAATACATATAAACCTTATAAATCATTCTTTGACCGTCTAAACAAACCTTCCTATCGTTGGAGGCCGCCCGCGCCACCGAGGCCGGGCCGATACCTCACCCGAGATTCGCCCCAAGGATGTCCATGCTCCCGGACTCGCTGTCGCTCTGGTTCGTCGCCGCCCTGCTGGTCTGGGTGCTGTATGCCTTCGTCCGCGAGAAGTGGAGCCCGGACATCGTCGCCGCCATCGGCGTCGCCGCCCTGCTGGTCGCCGGCCTGCTGGAGCCCAGGGAAGTGCTCGGCGTGCTGTCCAACTCGGCGCCGGTGACCATCGCCTGCATGTTCGTCATCTCCGCGGCGCTGGAGCGCACCGGCTGCATCGACGCCCTCGGCAACTGGCTGGGCGAGCTGGTCGGCAGCAGCCCGACGCGGGTGATGCTCGGCCTGACCGTCACCGCCCTGGCGATCTCCGCCTTCCTCAACAACACCCCGGTGGTGGCCATCCTCACCCCGGTGGCCATCGCCCTGGCCAAGCGCTCCGGCACCCTGCCCTCCAAGCTGCTGATCCCGCTGTCCTACGCCACCATCCTCGGCGGCACCCTGACCATGATCGGCACCTCGACCAACATCCTGGTCGACGGCGTGGCGCGCAAGCTCGGCCTGGCGCCGTTCGGCATGTTCGAGATCACCGCCGCCGGCCTGGCCTTCGCCGCCGCCGGCATGCTGTACATGCTGACCATCGGCAAGCGCCTGCTGCCGGCGCGCGAGAGCCTGTCGCGCCAGCTGCGCCCGGACCTCGACCGCACCTTCATGAGCGAGCTGCTGGTGCCGCACGACTCGCCGGTGATCGGCAAGACCATCAACGAGGCCAACCTCAACGGCGGCAGCGGCCTGCAGGTGCTGCAGGTGAGCCGCGACGAGCAGCAGATCAGCCGCCCCCACCACGACTTCGTGCTGCAGGCCGGCGACCTGCTGGTGCTGCACGGCCAGGTCAGGGACGTGGTCGACCTGCGCGAGAGCGGCCACCTCGCCTTCAACCGCGGCGACGCCTTCGAGACGGTCAGCAGCCATGACGTGATCCTCGCCGAGGCCATCGTCGGGCGCAATTCGCGCTACAGCCACCGGCCGATGCGCGATCTCGACCTCGGCGCGCGCTACGGCATCAACGTGCTGGCCGTGCACCGCCAGGACGAGAACGTGCAGGGCAACCTCGACGACTTCCAGCTGCAGTTCGGCGACGTGATGCTGGTCGAGGGCACCCCTTCGCAGATCAAGCGCTTCGCCGACAACGGCGAGCTGATCAGCCTCAACGCCGTGCAGGAACGCGCCTACCGCCGCGACAAGGCGCCGATCGCCATCCTGGTCACCGCCGCGGTGATGCTGCTGGCCGCCTTCGGCGTGATGCCGATCGAGGGGCTGGCGATCATCGGCGCGGTGGTGGTGCTGGCCACCCGCTGCCTGGACGTCGAGGACGCCTACAAGGCGGTGGACTGGAAGATCCTCAGCCTGATCTTCGGCATGCTGGCGATCAGCATCGCCATGGACAAGGTCGGCCTGGTCCGGCTGATCGTCGAGAACGTGATGGACCTGCTGCCCTGGGCCGGGCCGCTGCTGCTGCTGTCGTTCATCTACCTGTTCACCTCGATCCTCACCGAGGTGCTGTCCAACAACGCGGTGGCCGTGCTGGTCACCCCGATCGCCATCGGCATGGCCCAGCACCTGGGCGTCGACCCGCGCGCCTTCGTCGCCGCGGTGATGTTCGCCGCCAGCGCCAGCTTCGCCACGCCGATCGGCTACCAGACCAACACCTTCGTCTACAACGCCGGCGGCTACCGCTTCAGCGACTTCATGAAGGTCGGCATCCCGCTCAACCTCCTGCTGTGGCTGGTCGCTACCGCCGTGCTGCCGCTGGTCTGGCCGCTGACCCCGGTCTGACCACCCGGGCCAATGCCCCCATCGCGCATGGTGGCATTGACCATGGCACAGCCCGCTCGGCATGCTGCACACTTTTCCCTGTCTCGAAGGAATGTGTGCATGAAAGCGGAAACCCTGGCCATCCACGCCGGCTACAGCCCCGACCCGACCACCAAGGCGGTGGCGGTGCCGATCTACCAGACCACCTCCTACGCCTTCGACGACACCCAGCACGGCGCCGACCTGTTCGACCTCAAGGTCGCCGGCAACATCTACACGCGGATCATGAACCCCACCACCGACGTGCTGGAGAAGCGCGTGGCGGCGCTGGAGGGCGGCGTGGCGGCGCTGGCGGTGGCCTCGGGCATGGCGGCGATCACCTACGCGATCCAGACCATCGCCGGCGTCGGCGACAACATCGTCTCGGTGGCCAAGCTGTACGGCGGCACCTACAACCTGTTCGCCCACACCCTGCCGCGCCAGGGCATCGAGGTGCGCTTCGCGCCGCACGACGACATCGCTGCGCTGGAAGCGCTGATCGACGCCAACACCAAGGCGGTGTTCTGCGAGTCGATCGGCAACCCGGCGGGCAACATCGTCGACCTCGAAGCCCTCGCGCAGGCCGCGCACCGCCACGGCGTGCCGCTGATCGTCGACAACACCGTGGCCACGCCGGTGCTGTGCCGGCCGTTCGAGCACGGCGCCGACATCGTGGTGCACTCGCTGACCAAGTACATCGGCGGCCACGGCACCAGCATCGGCGGCATCGTGGTCGACTCCGGCAAGTTCCCCTGGGCCGACAACAAGGAACGCTTCCCGCTGCTCAACACCCCGGACGCCTCCTACCACGGCGTGACCTACACCGAGGCCTTCGGCCCCGCCGCGTTCATCGGCCGCTGCCGCGTGGTGCCGCTGCGCAACATGGGCGCGGCGCTGTCGCCGTTCAACGCCTTCCTGATCCTCCAGGGCCTGGAAACCCTGCCGCTGCGCATGGAGCGCCACTGCGAGAACGCACGCAAGGTCGCCGAGTTCCTGCAGCAGCACCCGCAGGTCAGCTGGGTGAAGTACGCCGGCCTGGTCGACCACCCCGAGCACCAGCTGGCGCAGCGCTACATGGGCGGCCAGCCGGCCTCGATCATGTCGTTCGGCATCCAGGGCGGCATCGAGGCGGCGGCGCGCTTCATCGACGCCCTCAAGCTGGTGGTGCGCCTGGTCAACATCGGCGACGCCAAGTCGCTGGCCTGCCACCCGGCCTCCACCACCCACCGCCAGCTCAACGACGAGGAACTGGCCCGCGCCGGCGTGTCCCGCGACCTGGTGCGCCTGTCGATCGGCATCGAGCACATCGACGACATCCTCGCCGACCTCGGCCAGGCGCTGGAAGCGTCCCGCGGCTGACTCCCGCAGGGTGCGCCGTGCGCACCGCCGCCGCTGCGCATCGGTGCGCACGGCGCACCCTGCATTGCCTTGATATCCGCAGCGCCGGCCCCACACTAGGGACATCACCCCGTGGAGCCCGCCATGACCGATTCGCTGATCATCCCCTGCCCGCACTGCCACGGGCTCAACCGCATCCCCGCTGCCCGCCTGGGCGACGCACCGCGCTGCGGGCGCTGCAAGAGCGCCGTGCTGCCGGGCCAGCCGTTCGCCGTCGACGGCGCCGGCTTCGCCGCCCAGCTCAGGAGCGACCTGCCGCTGCTGCTCGACGTCTGGGCCGACTGGTGCGGGCCGTGCAAGGCCTTCGCGCCGGTCTTCGACCAGGCGGCACGCCAGCTGTCCGGGCGCGTGCACCTGGCCAAGCTGGACAGCGAGGCCGAACCGCAGCTGGCCGGCCAGCTCGGCATCCGCTCGATTCCCAGCCTGATCCTGTTCAAGGACGGCCGCGAGGTGGCGCGGCAGAGCGGCGCCATGGAGCTGCCGCAACTGCTCGCCTGGCTGCGCCAGCACGGCGTAGCGTAGGAAGCGCCTTGCCCACCACGCTTCGACTGGCGCGGCGCACCCTACGCTCGGCAGGACAGCCCGGGACCTGCGCGGCATACTGGCAACCTTCGTTCCCCGCAGTGAGGCCGCCATGCCCCAGCACATCCTCGTCGCCCACGATCTCAGCCCCGAGGCCGACCTGGCCCTGCAGCGCGCCGCCCGCCTGGCCCGCCAGAGCGGCTCGCGCCTGAGCCTGCTGCACGTGCAGTCCGCCCAGCTCGCGGCGGGCAGCGACGACCTGCGCCGGCAGCTGGAGGAGCGCCTGGCGGCCTGCGTCCTGCCGCGCGCCGAACTGGTGCTGCGCCACGGCCCGGTCGCCGAGGAGATCCTCCGTCAGGCCCGCGGCCTGGAGGCCGACCTGCTGGTGCTCGGCGCCCACCACCGCGGCTCGCCGGAGGGCTTCGCCGGCACCACTCTGGAGCGCATCCTGCAACGCAGCCCGGCCCCGGTGCTGCTGGCGGTCGGCGACAGCCCCTGGCAGCGCGCGCTGGTGGCGCTGGACTTCTCGCCCTGCGCCAGCCGCGCCCTGCGCCAGGCGGCCCGGCTGCTGGAGCCGGGTGCCCGCCTGCATGCCCTGCACGTCGAGGAAGTGGCGCCGCTGCACGCCGGCGACGATCCGGAGGAACTGGCCTTCGAGAGCGAGCTGTTCGAGCATCTGGTCGCCGAGGAGCGCGCGCGACTGCCGGGCGGCCTGCAGCTCAGCCACGAACTGCGCGCCGGCGAGCGCAGCGCCTGCCTGCAGGCGGTGCTCGCCGAGCAGCGCCCGCAGCTGCTCGCCCTCGGCAGCCACAGCCGCGGCGAACTGGCCGACGCCCTGCTCGGCAGCCTGACCCTGGAGTGCCTGCGCCACCCGCCCTGCGACGTGCTGGTGGCGCGCTGAAGGAGCCTCAGCCCTCCAGGCAGGCGTGCAGTTCGACGAACTGGCGGGTCAGCTTGTGCCGCGGATCGAGGTGGATCAGCGGCGTGCAGGCCTGGTGCGACTCGCGCATCTTCACCGAGGCGCCCAGGTACACCGGCAGCAGCGGCATGTCCTCGGCGAGCAGTTCGGCGAGCAGTTGCTGCGGCAGCGCGGCGCGCGCCTGGAACTGGTTGACCACGATGCCCTCGACCTCGAGATCCCCGTTGTGGTCCTCGCGCAGCTCGTCGATCTCGGCCAGCAGGCCGTACAGCGCCTGGCGCGAGAAGCTGTCGCAGTCGAAGGGGATCAGCACACGGTCGGCGGCGATCAGCGCGGAAACCGTGTAGAAGTTCAGCGCCGGCGGGGTATCCAGGTAGATCCGGTCGTAGTCCTCGTCCAGCTCGTCGAGCAGCCTGCGCAGCTTGTTGATCTTGTGCTTCTGCTCCAGCTTGGGCTGCAGCTCGGCCAGCTCGGCGCAGGCAGTGACCAGATGCAGGTTGGCGAAGGGCGTCTCGACCACCTTGACCCGCGCCTTCTTGCCGGCACTGCCGGCCAGCACCTGCTTGAAGAAGTCGGCGATGCCGGCGGGGATGTCGTCGCCGCTCAGCCCGCTGAGGTAATGGGTGGAATTGGCCTGGCTGTCGAGGTCGATCAGCAGGGTGCGATAGCCCTGCGCCGCGCTCACTGCCGCCAGGTTGCAGGCGATGCTCGACTTGCCCACTCCGCCCTTCTGGTTGAACACCACGCGCCGCATACCGTCGTCTCCTTGTCGTTCTGCCGTGTGTCCCGCATTTAACCCCATTCCGCCGCCGCGCGCTCAGCCTTCGGGACGGACACGCTGGCGCCGGGCCTCGGCAGCCTCGTTCTCGAGCAGCTCGGCGAAACGCTGTACCAGCGGCGAGGCATCGCCTGCGCGGCGCACCAGCCACACCGCGGTGCTGGCGCCGGGGTCGCGCAGGGTGCGGCAGGCCACGCCGTCGATGCGCATGCGGTTGAACGAGGCCGGCAGCACGGTGACGCCCAGGCCGGTGGCCACCAGGCCGATCAGGGTCATCGCCTCGCTGGCCTCCTGGACGATGCGCGGCGCGAAACCGGCGCCGCGCGCCAGCTCGAGCAACTGATCGTAGAGGCCGGTGCCGAAGCTGCGCGGGAAGAACACGAAGGCTTCGCCAGCCAGTTCGGCCAGTGCGATACCGTCATCGCGCGCGGCCAGCGGGTGGCCGGCCGGGAGCACCGCGACCAGCGGCTCGACGAACAGCTCCAGCGCCTCCAGCCCCACCGGCAACGGATCGAGCGGGCGCATCATGCCGACCTGCAGCAGCCCGGCGGCCACCGCCTCGGCCACCCCGCGGCTGCTCAGCTCGCGCAGGTCGAGGTGCACCTGCGGGCAGGCCAGGCGGAAGGCCTGGATCGCCCGCGGGATGGTCGAGGTGAAGGGCGCCGAGGAGGTGAAGCCGACCTTCAGCTCGCCCAGCTCGCCCTGCCGGGCGCGGCGGGCGACATCGACCGCCCTGTCCAGCTGGGCGAGCACCGCGCGCGCCTCGGGCAGGAACAGCTCGCCGACCGTGCTGAGCGCCACCCGGCGGTTGGTGCGCTCGAACAGGCAGACGCCGAGTTCCTCCTCCAGCGCCTGGATCTGCTGGCTCAGCGGCGGCTGGGAGATGCCCAGCCGCGCCGCGGCGCGGCCGAAGTGCAGCTCCTCGGCGACGGCGACGAAGTAGCGCAGGTGACGGAGTTCCATGGGCAGCCCATTCGATTCGAAATACATATCAGACGAGTCGAATAATATATTGGAACTAACAATCCTGCCTCGCCTATGCTTGCCGGCATCCACCCCGCCCGCTTCCCGGAGCGGCACGACCGTCCGTACCGAGGTCCCGATGCCCAGCCTTGCCGCCAGCCCCGCCGAGGGCGCCGCCACCGAACAACCCGGCCACATCGAGAAGGGCAGCGCCGCCTTCCGGCGCACCAACTGGGCACTGTTCGCCGGCGGCTTCGCCACCTTCGCCCTGCTCTACTGCGTGCAACCGATGCTGCCGGTGCTGTCGGACGCGTTCGCCGTCAGTGCGGCGCAGAGCAGCCTGGCGCTGTCGGTGGCGACCATCGCCCTGGCCGTCGGCCTGCTGCTTACCGGGCCGCTGTCCGACGCCGTCGGGCGCAAGTCGGTGATGGTCGCCGCGCTGGTCGCCGCCGCGCTGTGCACCCTGCTCGCCCCGCTGATGCCCGGCTGGCACGCCCTGCTGCTGATGCGCGCGCTGGTCGGCCTGTCGCTGAGCGGCCTGGTGGCGGTGGCGATGACCTACCTCAGCGAGGAGATCCACCCGCAGCACCTCGGCCTGGCCATGGGCCTGTACATCTCCGGCAACGCCCTCGGCGGGATGAGCGGACGCCTGGTCAGCGGCGTGCTGGTCGACCACCTGTCCTGGCAGGCCGCGCTGGGCATCCTCGGCGGCCTGGCGCTGCTCGCCGCGCTGCTGTTCTGGCGCCTGCTGCCGGACTCGCGGCACTTCCGGCCGACGCCGCTGAGCTTCGCCAACCTGGCCGGCGGGCTGCGCCTGCACCTGTCCGACCGCGGCCTGCCGTGGCTGTTCCTCGAGGCCTTCCTGCTGATGGGCGGCTTCGTCACCCTGTTCAACTACATCGGCTACCGCCTGCTGGAAGAGCCCTACCGGCTGAGCATGACCTGGGTCGGCCTGCTCTCGGTGGTCTACCTGTCCGGCACCTACAGCTCGACCCAGGCCGGCGTGCTGGCCGACCGCCTCGGCCGCCACCGGGTGTTCTGGCCGGCGATCCTGGTGATGCTCGCCGGCCTGCTGCTGACCCTGTTCGGCTCGCTGGCGCTGATCCTCGCCGGCATGCTGCTGTTCGCCTTCGGCTTCTTCGCCGCCCACTCGCTGGCCAGCAGCTGGGTCGGCCGCCGCGCCCTCGAGGCGCGCGGCCAGGCCTCGTCGCTGTACCTGTTCAGCTACTACCTCGGCTCGAGCATCGCCGGCACCGCCGGTGGCTTCTTCTGGCAGCACGGCGGCTGGACCGGCGTCGGCCTGTTCATCGCCGCCCTGCTCGCCGTCGCCCTCGGCGTGGCCCTGCACCTGTCGCGCCTGCCGCCCAAGCGGCCACAGGGCTGAACCCTAGGGTGGGGCCCGGCCCCCCCCCCCCACCCCCCGGTTGGGGGGGGGAGGGGGCCCCCCCACCCCCACACAACCGCACCCCCCACCAGGGGCGGGGGGCGTCGGGGGGC